>Ga0209700_100946_pt1 | contig 58411 bp, 32 predicted proteins | sample SiratroredBW_FD_187528 | JGI IMG/M metagenome (GOLD analysis project Ga0209700, IMG submission 187528) | Root nodule microbial communities of legume samples collected from California, USA - Siratro red BW (SPAdes) (version 2) | ecosystem: Host-associated > Plants > Roots > Nodule | place: USA...
GGTTAAAAGAGCCCATATCACGTCTGTTATAAGCTCTTCACCAACGTGATATACCCCTCTAAAATCCCCAAATTTCAAATTAGAGGGATCATAATGTCCGTTCTAAGCCCATAACCGACGTTATACTCAACCCTAATTTACCTAATTTTTTTAGTAAATTCTCAGAGGGAGCATGACGTCAGTTAGGAGCTTATAACTGACGTCATGTTGGTATACTCCACGTCGGTTAGGAGCATATAACCGACGTCGTGACTCAACCGCCAAATTAAACTTTTTAAATTTTGAATTTTTATTTTTACAGTCTTTTCTAAGATGATTTTTTTGTTAACCGACGTGGTGTAGATATCGCAATGTCGATTTTGCTCCAATAGACGTTATGAATGTTCATTTATTTATAAAAATGTCACCATGTTTTTGATAACGTCTTTTTTTATTTTAACCGTCTTTATATGCATACGTTAAATAGTGATTTTCTACTAGTGAAAACACCTTTTGGAAATTTTATATGATCCTTTTTATTATCGTATTCATGTGGTCTGATTTGATTTTTTTATTAAAATTACATTTAAATTAAACATAAAATTTATATGTGATTCAGTTTGTTTTTTTTTTTAAATAAATTTAGTCCTCAAGACCCTTCCTTTTACAAGACACTTTATACTTTCAATTATACATTTATTTATTTATTTTACTTATTTTCCTTGTTAAATGGTCTTGGTATCTACTATAGGGTTTGTTTTTAATAAGGAGCAATATAAGTTGAGCTATAATTCACATATTTTTCAATGAAATGTTATTACACCATTTTCAACTTTAAAAAATTGGGTTATTTTCTCATTAATTATATGGTTCATCAGTTAAGAGTATCATGTATAATTTTTTTTTATGTTCTACATTCTTTAGTATAGTCCCCTCATTCCTTGCAAAACATGTAATTATTATAAAAATTGAGTTTTTTTTAATTCACATTCAAAGGGTTGATGAGTCTCAAATCTTCTAAAAACATTTTTCATCTTAGGAAAACTTTCACAAGAGATTTAACACTTTTAAAATTCTAGCAAACTTCAAGAACTCAAAGAATAAACAAGAACAAGATATACAAAATTAATCAAGCATCAACATCATAGTCATTTCTTCTAAAAATCATTTTTTTGGCCAATTTTGCAAGATATGGATACAATTGTGAAAGTACAAATGACTCTAGGAGAGGGGTTGAATGGAGCCTTACGAGGGCAAAAACAACAGATCTTCCAGATGGATCGTTTAGTCAAGCACACAAACCATATAGTAAGAATAAGGAAACCAATAAGATTTTATATTAGTTCACCTAAACTCAAGCTACATCTAGTCCTCTTAAGTTGAATGCTTAAGACATTTCACTAATCAAGAACCTTGATTGCATAGAGTACACCAACCTCTCCAAGTTATCCCAGGTACACAAACCTCTCCAAATTATAGCGAGTACACAAACCTCTTCAAGTTATCCTTTGAGAACTCTCAAAAAAACTGAGAAACACTCTCAAAAAGAGTACAACAAAAGCTCACTAAGGTATAACTTCACATAGTTAAGAATTTACAAGAGTTCACACACAACTCAAAGGATAAATGCTCTAAACAGTAGATAGATCTTTGTATCTTGCAAACTTATAGTATAGCTTGATTGAGATCTTCATCTTGGAATCCTTTATATAGCTTCTTGAATTTGATCGTTTGAGCTTGAAACTACAATACTATACACAAATTTCATCTCAATATATCTTCTTCTTTATTGCAGTAGATGTTGGAAAAGGAAACTTCTGATATTATCTTCAGTAAAATGTTTTGCTAAATCTATCAATAGAAATAATTCAATCTGATTCACGGTATTTAATAGTTAAGAACATTTATAGCAGAAACATATAAACTCATTTATTTCCTTAAGAAACAAATCATTAGATAGTTGGCAATAAAAACTTGTTTAATTCTAAATAATATAGTCGTTGATGAAAATCATTTCCCTCTCTCTCTTTCTCTCTCTCTCTCTCTCTCTCTCTCTCTCTATATATATATATATATATATATATATATATATATATATATATATATATAATCATTTGACCATTACAATTTTAATTGATTAATTAGTTTTAACTTATAAAAACATCTATTTTAGAGAGATTTTCCTACACATTATTAATGTCTTTACAAGCTAATTTATATTGTTTTTCATTTTTTGTATGTAGCAACAATTCTGTTATTATCTTCTATAATTTCATTATATGCATGTCTAAAAAATTATATATCAAAACAATCTACCTCTTTATTAGATTCCTCTAATGATCTGCAACAAACGATACCCACAAGACCAATATGAGCTTGATCTAAATCAGAATTGGAAGAGTCTAGGTCTTTCTGGGAGTACATGAAGCTTCTCTTCTTTTGGAACCTTTTATTCTTTCTTTCTTTCTTTCTTTCTTCTTCCTTTCCCTTTTTCTTGTTCTCCATCTTTGAACATTCTATTTTGAAATGTCTAGTCTTTCTACAACCATAGTAGATGACTTTGTCCCTATGCTCCCTGTTATCCTTGGATTTGTGCCCTCTGTCATAGTTTTCATGTTTCGTCAAAGTCTTTTTTTTGAACTTGTTTGTAAGGAAGGAAAGTTCTTCGTCATTTGTTTTTGAATTGTCTAATAGAGCATCTATTGCTTCATATGTTTTGGCGGATAATGACTTCTTACCTTTGTGAGACATCCTCAGAGCAGAATTCTTGCCTTTATCTATTTTAGCATCTCTCTGCAAAACTTGTTCATGCACAATTAAAATACCTATCAATTCCTCAATAGGCCTAGCTTTTGAATTCTTGGATGCTCTTAAAGTGGTTTTTTATCCGTAAAGGAGGAAGAGTCCTTAGCACCTTATCATTGATCTCATATTGCGTGATGGTGGTTCCTAAAGATCTCAAACTATTTAGGATGGTCTACAATCTAGCTGTCATAGACTAGATGGTTTCATTTTCCTCAATAGCAAACATTCCATACTAACGTCTAAGCAGAGTCAGCTTGTTTCTTCTTACTTCCTTAGAACTTTAATGAGAAAGTGCCAAGGTCTCCCACATCTCTTTGGAACTGGGTATTGCATGGACTTTTGCAATCTCCTCTTCAGACAAGGCACATATTAGTATATGCCTAGCTTTGGCATTTAACTATTATCTATATCTTTGTTCTTCTGTTCATGTATCACATGGCAAGAACTTGCTAGTGGCATCAAGCATAGAAGGAATGATACTTTAGATCACCTCCATCAATTTAGTATTGAAGTACTCCAAAAAAGGAACTATCTTGAGCTTCATAAATCAGACTCCCCACCCTTGAACATGGGCGTATGGTTGACAACTTTACCTTTTGAATCCACAGAGTCTATTTCCTTATGTTTTGTGAAGACTTACCCTTGAATCAAGCTCTAATGCTATGACTCCAAAATGGAGAGTTGAATGGACCCTTAAGATATATTCGTAGCAGAAAAACAACAGACCGTCTAAATATATCATTTAGTCAAGCATAGAAATGATCTAGTAAAAGTAAGAAAACAACAAGATTTTACACTATTTCACCCAAAACATGGGTTATATTCAGTCCATTTAAGCTGGCTGCTTAAGAGATTCTACTAATAAAGAATCTTGATTACAAAGAGTACACCAACTTGTCCAGGACACCCTGAGTACACAAACCTTTGTAAGTTACAATGAGTACACAAATCTCTCTAGGTTATCCTTTCTAATTTCCTCCTAAGACTGAGAAGTCTCAAAATAAATTAGAAACACTCTTAAAGAGAGTACAACGAAAGCTTACAAGGATATAAATTCACATAGTGAAAAATTTATTAGAGTTTAAAGACAACCTAAAGGATACATGGTCTAAAAAGCAGATAAAATTTTTATCTTATATACTTATAGTATTGATTGATTGTTCATGTTTTTGTCTTTGTCTTGAAGTCCTTTATAGCTTCTTCAACTTGACCATTTGAGATTGAAACTACAAGTCTTGATACTGCACAAATGTTGTCTTAGCATATCTTCTTCTTTATTGTTGTAGATGCTGGAAAAGGAAACTTCTTATATGATCTTCAATCTTCATTTTGTTGTGAATCTATCAAAGAAAACAATTCAAACTTATTCATAATATTTAATACTTAAGCAACAAAATCATATAAATTCATTTATTTCCTTAAGTAACAAATCACTAGATGATTGGCAATAAAGACTTGTTTAATTCCAGATAATATAGTCGGTCGTTGATGAAAATCGTTTCTAACACTTATATATAATCATTTTATCATTGCAATTTCAATCGATTAATTAGTTTTAACTTATATGAACATCCAGTTTGATAGATCATGATGAAAATCCATCTAAAAGATCGCAGAGTGGACATTTGACAATGTCCATGGCTAGAATATTCGAGGTGGATAAAGGATTTTAGAAGACTCTTCTTCTATTGAGAGTAAATTTTTTAGAGACTTCCTTTTATTTTCTTTTTATTCTTGTAAAATTTTATTGGAGTAGTCTTGTGTAGAAATTGGGATTAGAGTTTTTGTATAGGAATAGTTTTCCTTTTGTATAAAAAGGAATGCTACTTTCGATCACCTCCATCAATTTAATATTGAAGTACTCCAAAAAAGAAACCATCTTGAGCTTCATAAATCAAACTCCTCACCCTTGAACATGTATTATCACCACCTTCTCCCAATTATCCTACATCAGAAGCAAACCCAAACCAGAGATGTGGGTTGGGCCTTGGCCCATCTCACCCGCATTAACTTCTGCACCATCGCTTTTAATAAAACAAGGGTTATAGCTCCCTTTTCGCTAACCCATTTGTATTATCATCATTATTTTTACACGTTTTATTTTGATACATACACCACATTAAATAAATAATAATAATAATAAACTTAGTTCATGCATTGGCCCAATATCTTTATCAACTATTTTACATTTTTTTAATTTACCACCATCATATATCTATAACAATTATTTATTTCATTTCATTTTTATTTTTATTTTTAATACTCAATTTTATCACATTTTTCTAATCTTGCCATAAAAACACAAAATTTTAATATTTGTGACCTTAAGAGTATTCTCATATCTAAATTTTATTATATTAAAATATTAAATTTTAAAAATAAATAATAATTAATTATTTTATTTCATTTTATTTCTATTTTTATTTTTATTTTTTATACTCAATTTTATCTCATTTTTTACATCTTGTTCTAATTTTATAAATTAGAATTTAGATATTTATGATCGTACACGTCTTCCCATATCTAAATTTTATTATATTAAAATTTAAAATAAATAATAAAAATAATTAAATTTAAATATTGTTTTCTTGTACTTTACTTTTAAACAATTCGATTAAATTTCCAAACGACTGTTGTGTCATGAATTTAATTTGGAAAAAAGTTTCACTATTTAAATATTTAAATTTCAAAAAAATATAAAAATATAAAATTCCCAAAAAAATTAAATATATAAATTTTCTAAAAATAAAAAGAACATAAAATTTTAAAAAATTAAAAATTTCAAACATCTCAACAAACAATGTTCTAACTAGAATTACATAATCCTTGATTTTCCATTGTGAATGGAAATACGTAAGAGCAAGGTCAATCCTTATCAAGTCCAAAATAAATAAAAACATATATTTTCATTTTTCTTATTTGATTAAAGGTACTATCTTTAGACAGGCATTGTGGGGGTGTTAATACCTTCTCTACACGTAACCGACTCTCAGACCCTAAATTTGATTTGCAGACTATTATCTTATTTTTAGTTTTTTTGTAGTTTTCTATAATAAAATATGATGGTGACTCCATCTCTATTATTTTTCAAAAATTAATTATTTTCTCTTCGAATCGTCATCCCCGTCATGATTCCGGTTGCGACAATTAGTAATCAGGATATGAATGAAAATACCTAATGAAAGCTTGAGTATACATGATTCATTTTGTTATCTTAAACCCTTGTGACAAAAGCAAGTTTTTTCTATATAATTGATCAAGGAATTGACGATTAATAAGGAAGCTTAAGCTCATTCACCTAAGGAATTAGGGTTTGAGTATTGTTATGGGTTGACATTGGAATTAGTTAGGAAATAAGGTAATATTTTTTATGTATGAGAGTGAGATATGGTAAAGTGTAACGCCAACAATATTCACATCATTGATCCTTAATCTTATTCTACTATCCAATATTTGACATAAATTTATTAAAATATTTAATTTGTTTTGTGTAATTTTTTTCTCGCACAAACTACTCAAATTATGAAATTGTTCTTTTGTATAATTTTATTATAATTATAATTATTAATATGTATTGCATGAGTCCCTTGAAAGATAATGATATATTTATTACTTACTACATTTGTGATTGGTGCACTTGTCATCATAGCAAAAATTGCTAATAACTGTGTAGTGAGGTATAGACCATATATAAGGTCTTAACAAATAGCTTGATTAATGGAGTAAACTAATGAACAATGCATGAAACATGCTATAAACATCATCAATGTGATTTGTAGAAGGAGATATATAAGAAAGAAAACAAGAATCACATCTAAATAGAAATAGAATTCATATCCATTCTTAAAGAGCACTTAACTGGAATGTGATCAACACCTCCCTACAATGGTTAATCTTCTGGCTCTTGATACCACTTGACGTAAACCTTAATACATTGGGGAGATCTTGATAAACTTAAGAGGTGTTAGAGAAGAGAATCTTGATGGAAATAGAAAAATAATTGGTGGAAGCAAGAAGAACCATGGAGAAACCATTTGTTTTGTATTAGTTTCGAAGTAAAAATAAGAACAAGTTAAGAAATGAAAGTAAAAATGGATTGAGATAAGGAAAAGAGTATGAAAGTGCCACCTTTAATCCAAGAACTAAAGCATAAGTGCGAGGAAATTTATCGCTTGAGAAAGTTTCTCAAGATAAGAACTAAAACAAGAGTAGAGAACTCTCAAACTCTCAAAAACTCACAAAGGAGACTTTCGTTCAATATTCAAGGTGTGTTATACAAATTAAGGAGACTCCTTTTTATAATGGAGGAGCTTAGCCTAAGGGATAAGAATGGGCAAGAAAATGGAGTTAGATTTATTAATCAATAGTTCCACTAAACATGATTAAGATATCTTAACCTCTTGAAATTAGGGAGTGCAGATGGGTAGCTCCTTGAAATTAGGAAAATGTGATGATTACATGTGTAAAGCAATGATGACTTTGAGGAGGAAGCACATGTGACATCTATTAAGGATTTTCAAAGGACACAAAAGACTCTTAAAAGCTTATAGAGTCAAGTGAAATAGTGTAACTAACCTATATGTACATGAACATGATATGTCCAAGGTTTCCTCAAGCGTTAACCATCAAGTTCTAACCTCTCTCAAGTTCCCTTAAAAACTAGGAACTACTCTGAACAATTGTCTAATTTGATCTTCCAAAGTCTTGAGTCTTCCTCTAGTAGGCCTCCCTTCGAATCTCCCTCTTATTTCTTCTTCTTTGTCTTTCTTTGTCATGCATCTTATTTTATTACTTTAAGAGCCTATTTTCTTTCTTCAACCAGCTCTTCTTCATCCTTATTTACATAAAATGTCACTCATTTAGCTAATTTATTTTTCTATTAAGATTTGTAGGTCACATAGTGTTCCCAAGTTCATTATCTCAGATTGTGACCCTTTATTCCTCAATTATTTCTGAACGGAACTGTTTCACTTATAAGGAACAAAGGTAAAGTTCAGCACAACCTATCATCCCTAAAGCGACATCCAAACCAAAGTCATCAATAAAGGTTTAGAGATTTACGTGAGATGTTCTACCAACAACAATCCAAGAACTTGGTATAAGTACTTGCATCTTATAGAGTTTTGGTACAACTCATCCTAACATTCCACCATTAAAACCGCCCCTTTTCAGGCCTTATACAGACAACTACAATAAGCCATGCCTGATTACATTTTAAGTACCACCACTAAGCCTAGCCTTGACACCATGTTACAAGAACAATCGCAAATGCTCCATGACTTAAATGCCACTTTAGAACAAACCCAACGACAAATGGCACACCCATCTAACCATTCTTGTTCCCACCACAGTTTCAATGTCAAAGATTGGGTACTCCTTCATCATAGTGCACATTAACAAACATCCCTTTGTTAATATTTTTTTTCACTGTGATGGCAAGTGCACCAGTCACAAATATAACAAGTAATAAATATATCATTATCTTCTAGGGACTTGGGCAATAAATACAATTATAACAAACTTATACTACAAAAAATTTCAAACTTTAAATTTTTATGCAAGAAAATAAAAGTAAAATAATTAAAATATATTTTTGTATTTTTAATGAGCATTTAAAATGTGGAAAAAGAATGAAGAAGATATGGAATACAATTGTTAGGATTAAACTTTCACGAAACCTCACTCTCATGCATAAAATCAATTACCTTCTTTCCAAACAAATGTCAATGTCAACCCACAATAATACTCAAACCCTAATTCCTAGGCAAATGAGCCTGAACTTATTTATTAACCATCATTTCATTGATCAATATAAATAGAACTTGCAATCGCCACAAGGGTCTTAAGACAACAAACAAATCATACTCTATTCCTAGACACAAGCTTTCATTTGGTATTTCAATTTTGATCTTGATTACAAATGATATTTCCCAATATCCTAAGAATCAATTATCATGCCATAAATCAACACAACAAGCATTAATGCACATAATCAAAATCCTAACAATTTGAAAGAAAAAACATCTACATAAAGACATATTTATTAAAACTAATACTGATTATATGATAATTCAATCGGTTACATCTAATCCTATCAAGATAGAAAGATGAACAATGGAGGAAGATGAATATACCAAGAGGAGAAAAGGAAAACCCTCCAAACCCTAGGCATCATCCCAAGGCTACATTTCTGACTCACAACCTCCAGATGGAGTAGAGTCTCCAAAGTGGAGGAGTGTCCAAAAGTGTCTAACCCTAATGCAAAAAATTCTTTAAATAGATTTTGATTTGTGTTCGCACCTAAACCAACTAAAGTGGCGCCGTGTGCAGTTCGATTATGTTGCAATTTCCAGTACTTTTGGTCCAACTAGCACATCGTGAGCCCAACTCAAATAAGTGGTGCTTGACCCAATGACGATCGACTCAGCTTTGTTGAGACTCAACTATCAGCATCAACATTTCAACTTTAGCCTTATTTGTTCTTCAGGGATTCCAATCTTGCTCTTTTTGATCCAAATGCCTCTTATTCACTTATTTGACAAAATGAATGGGATTTAGAGTAAAATTTGATTAAAAATTAAGTAATCAATTATTTATAAAACAAAACAAATTATTTATAAAAAAAGATAAACTCATGAGATTTAACATATTCTAAGCTTAGAAATAGTTGATTTCATTATGAAAATAAACCCAAAAATATCTTAAAAAATAATGTTATCACCCTAACATCTAAACCTCATAATAAACTCTTAAGCAAATTTTACAGACCCTGACATTAAACGCCGCAATGACCAGGCTGCTTATAAGCTAACCTTGTCACTACTATTGGATTCACCCTGTTTTTCAAATATCTCTACTAAAACCTTATGACATCACACTCACTACCAACATTTTTCCAAACTTTGAGTGAACTCCACAAAACTCAACTACTTTACGCCTCTTGTTAAACACAAATCCTCCTACCCTAACCATTCCCCCCTCCCTCCAATCTAATGCCAAGTATCTCATATCAATGACTACTCATAAATCCTCTAACCCCACCAAAAACATCCCTAACTTAGACACAATTCATATGCATCCCTCATAACTCACATGTTGTTGCCAAGACATTAAACGCTCTAACTATTACCCACTTTTCACCCACCCCCACCACCCAAAACCTTCCCTTCTTATCACCCAAACCTAATAACCCTATACATCAGCCCAAATCACTCACACTGAGGCCCACTTACTTGATGTACCTTTACACGACCCTAACCACCTACAAAACTCTCTCTCACATCAACATAACTCTTTCATAGTCTAGACCTTGCAAATTGAATCCCTAGCCTATAGTCCACCAATAATTTTCCCGCACAATCCATTTATTCCCTTAGCCACATCAACAAACCTTTAGGACAAGGTTGATCCATAAGAGGAAGCAGATGATAGTAGGTCAGAACCATCAAGGTCCATCAAAAAATATAAAAGTCTGTATAGTTCAAGGATTGTATTTATACCTTAGTTGTCACTCTATCATACTTTAGAATGTTTTCTATTAAAGATTGACTACAAATATAATTTAAGGTCTTTATAAGACTTGGAATTTTTCTTCTTATCCTTTGTTAGTTTATTTTCTTCTTTTATATCAAAAATTAAATTTTACCAAAATTTGATCGTACTTTATAATGTAGTATATTTAAATTATCGATTAATAATATATCATTTTAAATATGAGTATAACAGTAAAAAAAATGACTTTTAATATAATTATCACAAAAATTAATAATTTTTAACTACATGAGAAGTTTGCAATTGGTTATGTTGGGAAAATCGAGGGAGAACCACTGGGGAGACAAACAAGAATGAGAACAGGACTAAACATACAAGGGAATGACACCACCTTCTACTTAAAACCTTAAGGCATTAGGTTTGTGGGTATTCTTTATTATATGTTGCTCAACTTTCTCATTTCTACCCAATGTGGGACTTAGACTCACATTTGGATACCTAACAATCTCCTCCTCAAGTGAGAGTCCCTCTTCCACTTCCACATTGGTACACTTCCCCTCGAGCGGAAGCATTTTCAAACCCGAGTACCTCACTCACAAACGACCCTCACTTGTATCGCCGTTTACACACTTAAACAGGAAGCTTGCCTGAAACCTCCTCAGGAAGACTTTCGATACAGAGATCAAACTATACTAGTCTAAGCCGGTCACCATTACAGACCATCGGCTCTAATACCACTTGTTGGGAAAACCAAGGGAGAACCACTAGGGAGACAAACAAGAATGAGAACAGGGTCAAACATACAAGAGAATGACATCACCTTCAATCCAAAACCTTAAGGCATTAGGTTTGTATGTCTTCTTTCTTATATGTTGCTCAACTTTCTCATTTCTATCCAATGTGAGACTTAGACTCACATTTAGATACCTAACAGGTTGTAGGATAAAATGTGTCATCAAAATTATCTTTATAAAATTACCTATATAAGTAGTATAGCTACTAGTTAATGATTATAAATATAAAAAAAGGTATTTTTAATATCAATCGATAATATAAAAATTATTACACTATTCATACAAATACTTGATTTTGATATATTATCAAAATAAACATTTTTACCCTATCAAATTATAAGTTATAATTTTAAAGTTAATATATTTTTTTATAAAATACTGCATTTGTATATATTGAGTGCATCGATATTCATAGCAAGAGAAAGTTAATTTTTCATAATAATCATTAGCCTAATCCATTAGGTTTTGGACTGGTTAATGTATTTAGAAAAGATTGAGTTGTATTTATATCAAGACAAAATATTTGTTAATGGTTAATAGTAACTCGATATCGAAATGTCACAATATATTTAAGAAATCTTCTTAAAGTATATCTAATATTATATTATTAAAAAATAAGTTTAAGTCTAATTTAACAAAGATTTATACAATAAAATTTGTCGATATTTATATATTATAAATGAGCTTAATCTCTAATACATGTAGATATCCACGAGACCTAGCAATTACAAAGAAAAAGGAGAGACTAAAAAAATTTGAGAGTACCAATGGTTGTCTAGATTCTTGTGTTGAGAAGTAAGAAAGCCACATCTGTTTAGGCAAATCTGGGTTGATAATAAGTTGCAACGACAAAGAAGAGGCTTAAAAAGAAGGTCAAAAGTAAAGTGATGGTGGGAACAACTCGGGGTTGGGGGACCAAAGCCTCCACTTAGCCTCGTATTTTTTACTTGTGACCAAACATTTGCAAGCATAGAATCAATGGACGGGTACCCTCCACCACCATCAAACCTAAAAAATTTCTTCCCATTTTCCCATGATTGTCCTCACATGCATCCCAAGTTCCCACCCCACAATGCTTATTTAATAGGCGCCTTTGAAAATAAAGGCATCCAACTAACTTAAATTATGCCAAATTGCCTCTCCTCCTCATGTTCCCTTAATAAACTATAAGCTTAGTACTCATCCCCACGTTGGTAATTAAATATAGATCAAGATAGAGAGAAGAATCACTCGAGATCAATTTGCTAAAAAACATTGTGGTCAATTTGTTTTTATAAAAAAATAGCTTCAATTCCCTATCGCTCTAATTTAAAGGGTTTTATTAACAAATGTTTTAAATATGATAGTTCAAGAATCAATAAACAACAAGATATTATTAAAAAGTTATATCGAGATGATGAAAATGTGTATTGATAACACTTTTCACTTTTAATTTCCTAATAAATAATCTTAGAACTTTGTTTTAAAATAAAATTGCTATTGACATACTATAATTCAATCGTGTATTATTATATATAATAAAATGAATGAACATGGAAGTGGTTATGTTATCACTTGACTCATTTCAAAAAATATATTTTATTTAAGGCAATGGTATAAATATTAGAAGAATATTAAAATAGACATTATAGTAAAATGATCAATTCGCAATAGGGTGATACTATTAATTAAAATATTAGAATATTCTCATTCAATTAATGAATGCATTGCACTTCAATTAAATAAATAAGAACATAAATTTTAAAAATAACTAATATTTTTTAAAATAATAGATGAACCAAAACAAAAATAAATTTCCAAATCATGTTTCAAGATATAATTAATTGACTATATAATTTTTATGTTAGAAAGTTTGAGGAGAAGGAACGTGGACCATTTTAACTAAGTCTATATATATATATGGAATGAAAAATGTTAGTTTGACATCACTATTCACTTATATTTCTATTTGACACTGTATTTTATTAATAAAATATTATATATAAATAAAATAATAATATATATTAGTATTAGATGATGTCAAAAATAAATAATAGTATAAAAATATCACCATCCTATATGAAATAACAAACTTTAACAGAAACTTAATAGCAATTACAAGCAATTAATCTACCAACATTAAACTAACATAATCAATTCCAAGACTTTTTCTTGAAATTTTTGGAATCTATCAATTGGAGCTGATTAATTGATTGAATGAGACAGACAAGTAGTATTGGAAAAGATTGCATTGAGAAATTGTAAGAAAAAAATTGAAAAAAATATTAGTTTAACTCGAATGAAGTGTTGAGTTTGTGCAGGCGAAGGGTAGGGAAGGAAGACCAACCAAACCATGTTGGTTTCCACATGGTGTCTGCATATAAAACCCCACCAATCATAGTACTGTCTCTTTTTCTCTCACATACGCACACCTGCAACCAAAGTGCAATATTATTGCACAGTAATTAAACTAGGGTTTAAAGCTTCGTTGTCTTTAGTCTCTGGTGACGTTTATAAAGTTGAAAAAAGCATTCCTGATTTGAAGGGTGGTGGTGGGGATGGGAGAATCAGCATGCATGTCCCTTAGAAAAACTATAGAGCGCAGCAACTATCAAACCCTATCAAAATCATCATTACAAAGAGCCCTCCCATTTAACACATTATTCTCTACAGACTTTTTTAATCCTACTTCATTCATTTTTAATTCTCATTCTTCACATTTAAGTTTGAATCAATCTCAACTTTAAAAACTAACTTAAAAACTATAAACTATGTCTTATTAATTTATTCTCTTTAATCATCTTATTGCTATAAATTTCGTTCTATTATTTTAAATTTCTCTTAATCTCTTCTATGATGATAATAATGTTAGCATAATAAAATGTAACAGGAACAATAAATAGTACATCATTAACTATATTTAATTATTATTATTAACAATAATAACGCATGATATAAGTGATATCACGATCATCCCATAAATTTAACATAATAAATTATTTTGACTCGTATAATCAAATTGAGTCCTATCAAATTAGTGAGATAAAATTAAAAATAATAATAATAATAATGAAATAAAAAAGAACTATATTAAACCTATATTTTAGCTTATATATTATACAATTAAAATCATAATTTACAAACTATATATCTAAATAGTCTAAAAACAGGTACTACTATATAATTTTACATTATATTATAAAATTTAAGTCTGGATCTAACTTAATCCCAAAAACTAGTTTAAATAAATATTTATTAGTTATACATATATAAGATCTCTTGTAATTATTTTAATACACTGAATTGATTATAAATATTAGAACTTCGGACCAACCTTTTTCTTAAAAGTGAAAATCTTTCCAAACGTAAAAAACATAAAACGTAAATCTAATTCACTTCAAATTAATGATAACGAGTAATTACTTTTTTCATGGTGGAAAGCCTTCACGGTTATTGATCTCATAAAGGATATAACTATGGTTTTAGTTTTCTTTTGTATTTTCATTTATGTTTAGAATAATTTGCGTTAAATCATAGCAGCTGGTGATGAATCTGACACATTGTTTTAGTTTAATTCTCACATCTCTCGCACACATATTATTTTCCTTAGCAGTTAAAAAATGGGAAGGTGACTCTTGCAACAAACCAAAAGGCACATGGTAAAACACAGTTGTGATTGGTCATTGCTTCAAAGAATAGCCCCATTTGATAAATTATGATTGTGAGAAAGAAAGACATGTGTCAAGTAACAAGGTTTTGCCTAAACTATTATACTTTAGGCCTAATTATGCACAAGTACAGACGACCACACACAACTACATTGTGATTGGTTTTATGCCATTGTCTTGGTCGTGTCTATATTCTCTACCCAAAAGCTCTTTTAAGATACCAATCTTGGACAATTATGCTTATGCTTATCCACACCATTAGTGTATATGCACCCTTATGCTCTAAGCCATGATTATTAATTGGAAGGCCAAATTATTAGAAACATTACCCTTTAAAAAATGTATATAAAACCACAAAAAAAGTTGCTCTTCACTACTTGTTTAGGAAGCCAAATGTTGAAATCGATCTCTTTCTTCCTTGAAACTTTCTTTCAGTCAAGAATAATATCTCAGAACAAAGTCAAATTAGAGATTTAGGGAGAGGATAATATATAAGAGTGAGTCCTATACTTTCAATTAAGTGATAAATATATTCCTAAGACATATTCCGATCATAATTTAAAGTAAATAAACGAATACAATTCCGATTTATATATATAAAAATCATTATTGGAGGTTCTTTTATTTGTTCTATTAGAGAAAAAAATGTTTTAAGAATTTTACGACCGCACATAAACGAGAATTTTATCCACAAATAATCATCCGGGGCTTTTCCTTATGTGCTTAAATTTGAAATTAATTACTTAATCAAGTATAAAGTAGCAGTAGCAAAGCTATGGACTTCTTCCATAAAAGGTTATACTTTTTGTTAAGAGAATACATGCTTTACCCTTAGGCCAATTAAGTTAAGTTCACATGTCTATGCCCGATCATAATTTTTTATATGGTAAATAGATTTAATTATGTAATCCGACACCGTTTAAATTATCTAAGATACCTTGTTGATAAAATTGGTGAACGCCTAATGCATTTTAATTAAATATTAATAAATACTTAGAGAATTAATTAGATTATAAAATAACAAATTAAAGTTAAAGTCAATATAAGGTTTCATATAGTGAACAAACTCATTAAAAACAAGATAAATATAAATAGGTAACAATATAAGATTTCATATAGTGAACAAAATCATAAAAAATAATATAAATATAATAAGTAACAATCTCAAAGCATACATAATTAATTGATCATTTTACCATCTTATTTTACTTTCTAACTAACCTCCAACTAGGTGTATTTTGCAAAATATTAATCTTGTGATATAAAAATTTAAAAAAGTATTCGAGACATTATATACAAAATTATATAACAATTTTCAAGTGTTTGAGTTCAATTGTACTAGAAAATGTTTAGCACTTACAACATATCCATGGTAATCTTGTAAAGGAAACTAAACATACACATTTATTATTAAACAAGAATAAAACTAGAAGAATTTATATGCAGAATCTTCTCCACCATGGCAAATAATGTAGCTTGTATAACATTTGTGAATTATCATATCAATTCTTGATGCTCCTCGCATGCACACATTGTTAACAAAAGAAATAATATCAAAAATATGATTTTGCAGACTTAAAAAACATTGATATCATCTTTAGTGAATAAGAAATCTCTAAGTCACTCCTACTCCTTTAGCTCTTGATGAAAGGTTTTATCTAACAATCATAAGTTTCACATTGTTTAAGAGATAATGTTAAAATTAATTTATATATATTTTCCTTTCTTAACTCATTTAAACTTATTTTAAGGAAAAAATCGTGAAAAAAAAGAACCAAACTTCATAAAAAATAATACTTTAGACCAGAATTAATCTTAATAATTTATCCTTAAATATTGATAGAAGTTTTATCAATACGTCTTAAAGTCTCACTTAATTTATAAATTATGACTATTTAAATTATATATATCTTTCTACCTTAACTTATCATAAAATTCTTTAAAAACATAATGCTTATCAAATTTCAAAACTAAAAATATCTCAAATACAAAGTATTATCTAACATATCTTATATCATAACATATTGTTTCAATTTGGCCAAATTGACTTGTAATCAAATTTAGAATACATAATTCTTTTCGAATTTAATGCAACAAGATATTAATAAATATTATTATCAAACATTGACCAAAACTATGGGTGAAATTTTCATTTTTACGAGAGTGTAGTAGTTAGTCGTTATTGGAAACTTTCATACCAAATATTGCGAATCTATGTAGCTAAGTTTTCAAAAGCACTGGACTAGTTTACATCAGAAGTTAAACTGGTCAATAGTAACATTTTTAATAAATTTTGGAAAGGCTTCATTAGTCTAACCAATAAATCGTATATTATTATTATTAGGAAAAGATATGATTTTAGTCTTTGTATTTTTTTTCAAATTTGTATTTTTTTTTATATTTTTAAATTGATGAATCAATTTTTCAACTTTTTGGAATACATGAATTTAATCAATTTTCAACTGTATGAATTTAAATTGAACATTTATTTAACAGTGATTTTTTATCATCACAAAATAAAAAGAATGAATAACTAACATTTTAAAAAAAATGAGAATTAATTCATTATTTTGAAAGTACAAAACTAAAACTAAGGTTTACAAAAAATGTAATGTAAAAACATATTTTTTTTTCCTCATTCTTCTTCTTATTATTAAATATTGTTTTAATAACATATGATTGTTATATTTTAAGATGTCAGCTTAAATCAGATATCAAATCGATAATCGTGTCTAATATGGATATTTTAAAGAATATTCTTCTTCTTATTTTTATTATCAAATATATATAACTTAATAGTGAAAAGTTATCAACACTTAAATATTATATACTTCGTTACAATGAAATGTAAACAATTGATTTTTAAATTTATGAAAAAAATAGCACCATTTTACTAAGTTTGGTACATGTGTCAATATTATTGGTACATGTGTCAATATTAGGAGAGAAAATGTTCTTTTGACTTGTGAAAGATGCAAAGTTAGTATTGCACTATAGTGTATGTTACTACTTAAATCAAAGTGTGATATTCATCTGCCAAAATGTTTTCATAAAGTAAAAGGTACTACCAAAAGATGTTAAATTTAGTGACACCGATCTTTAATATCTTATTTGTTATCCTTTTTTATGTTAAATTTATGAAATAATTCATCTCTAAATATTTTCTCACTAAACATATACGTCAAATAGAATTTGATGTGGAGACATTACTTTCTAAAATGTTGTCTCAACTCATCGCTTCTTTGAATGTGAATAATTTCGTAAGCAAATATTCAATATCTTAAAGTAATCCGTCATTAAATCCATACCCAAAATTGCAAAAAATATTTACTGAGAGATTTTGGCTTTCCCCTTTCTCATAATATCCTATTCAGGATAAAGGAAAGAGAAAAAAATATATTTTATTTACTGTTTAGAATAAGGAAGGAAGAAAGAAAATTACACCAAAATATAACTATTTTTAATTTTAGTTTCATAACTTAAAAATGTTTTAATTTATCAATTTGAAAAAAAATAATTAGTACCTCAACCTTACTATTTATAACTAAACCCAATTTTGGAAAAAGAAAATACTCAAGTTTAGTTGATATATATATATATATATATATAGTTTGAGAGACTAAAATAAGTTTTCAAAATTTAGGAGATAAAAAACTAAATTTCTTCTAAATTTCATTGACTAAAAAATATAATTAAAATTATATTTTTTAACTTTATTTCTCAATAAACAATCTGCAAAATCATTTTTTTTTCTCTGTCAGGGTATTTTTAATATAGATTAATAATTATATAATTTTTTATATGTACACAAAACTCCTCATAAAATATGGGAAGTTTACACAATGTAAGTATATATCTATATATATATATATATATAGAGAGACAGAGAAAAAAAGAGAAATAGAAAGAGATTTAATGTAATAATAAATACAAAATAAATGTTAAATTGAAGTAACATATGTTTGTTAATTAAATCTCTGTAAGGTATCTCATAATAAACGGTACAATTGAGTTTTATGTATACATAAAAGAGAAAAGAAATTTTATGTGATAATAAATAACAGTTAAATGACAAATTGAAGTAATTTATTGTTTATTTAATATTAGTACAAGTTATTGGGTTCTTTTTCGCCTAATTAAGGATTTTTATTATAAATTGAAAAACTTAAAAATTAAAGGTAGGTACGCAGTGTTTTAATTTCTGAATTCACGAAGGAATTTAAAATAAAATATAAATTTTTCTGAATATAATATAAAACCAATTTTCGGTTTCAAAATATAAGACCATCTAATAAAATAAAGGACTAATTAAATAACTATATATAATGTATTATTTTTATCATTATTTTAAGTTTTTTTATTTGTTTTCCATTTTCAATAATTTTAATGATTTTTTAAATTTCTAAAAGTGATGACATGCCTAAAATAGTTAGAAAACAAAACCACACCGCTGTATATATATATATATATATATATATATATATATATATATATATATATATATATATATATATATATATATTTTAAATGATATAGTTTCGATTTTATTTATATTGTTAACTTTTTTCGCAATACATTTCCATTTTAACAAAAATTCAGTTCACCAATAAAGTGCGTAAAAGCAAAATCTGAAAAGTATAATAGTTAAGTGATAAAATAAACTATTAAGTATAGTTTTTGGTAGTAAATGCAAACAAATAAATGAAAACTTTCAACGTGAACTACAACAGAACAGACAATAATCAATTTACATGATTTCATATATTATTCACTTACTATTGTCATTACACTATTCATTAATTAATTTAAAGATGAAAAAATTGAAGAGGGGCTTGATCTCGAGGAAGAAGAAACGAAATAAAATATTTGAAGTGCTAGAAAAAGACATGATGAACAGTAACAGTGTTGAAAATGACTCAGAAAACTGAGCAAGAGGCATCAAATTGTGCATATTCTCCGACAAGGTTTGCCCTATGATCTGAGTCCAAGTAGCAAAATTAGGTCAACTCCTGTGAATGAATGAATGAAGAATATTCCGATTCAATGGCATCTTAGAATACTAGGTAGACTTTCTCTATTCCTAACTGGAATAGAATAGAATAGCACCACCCCAATTTCCATGTGCATCCCCTTAATCCACAATCATAACCTCTCTCCCTACCAACTTTAACAACATTTCATTATATCCTCTACTTTCAACTCTCATTCTCCCCCTTCACCAACATTTTTGTCCCCGTAACTTTGCTACATTGTTTTCTACTTTTCTCCTCTACATTCAAATTTACAAACAAAGCTAAGAATAATGAATATTCATATGTAAGCTTTCATTTTTTTATGAGCATAAGTTAAATTATTTATTCCTAATTATTTTGTAGAGCTCAAATTACTGATGTATAAAACTTCAACCACGAGTCTTATTCTCAACAAACTGTGAAGCTTTGGATAATAAGGGGTGGAAAAGGTTGGATTAAGACTAATTTCCAATCTAAGACCCAAATATGATATGTTTACATATAATTTATTTTTAGTTTTTTTTTTTCAGTTGGTTTCCAAATAAAAAAAAAATGTAAGTGAATTCCTTAACAATGATCAAAGCTTTTCGACGTTGTGGCTTCTATTATTCATGTTATGAAGCAGTGAAAACAAGTATAATATCATTAACAAATCATGACATGGTTTTTTTCGCGTGATTTACTTTGTAAAGTTTTCCTGATAAATTAATGGATGAATAAAATGATACAGGTTGTTCCAGTTTAATTATAGAAAAATAACTCCTATTGATTAATAAAAGCATTTTTTTAGTAGTCATTCCGGATTTATTTCTAGTCGTTGAGAAGCTTTAGCTCTTTTTTGATGTCATTTTTACGTCATACAAGCTTGTTTGAGTAGGATGCATAAATACACTTCATATAATATTAAATGTTCTCTTCTTCTTTTATGTAATCTTTTCAATAGCTGGATGTAGTTATATTTTCCTGGACAATGTGTCTTTACTTGAGTTCACCTAATCGTGTAAAGTGATATGAAGTATATAGTCATAAGTGTCTTAGTGAAAAATAATACTTGTGGTATTTCTCTCAAAGGGAAATAAAAAGGATAGTTAGATTGACTTTGCATACTTGTAAGTTAGAAGTAATACTAAGAATGCTTGTAATTATTTATTGATTAGTGGAATTCTCTACCAATTGTAAAGGAAACCTGGGCATAGCCAGTGTTGAGGTAAATCAATATAAATACTAAGTAATTCTCTACTTCACTTATTATCCTTGTACTAACTTTGGCTATCTTTCACAAGTTGTTTACAAAAATCTGTTTAGAAACCTTCTTTTAAATACGAGATGATCACTCCTAGATTGTTTATTAAATATTGGTTAGCAAAAATTTCAAAACAAAGATTAATCTTTATTCAAATATTTCTTCTAAAATTAACTTGATTCATTTCATGTATATGTATATAGGTATGCATATGTATATATGTATACACTACAAAAAAATCACAAATTACATACGGATCCATATGTAAAACTCTCATTACTTATGAAATTTTACATACAAAATTTTATATATAGATTCACATATGTATGTAAAATCAGTATTTCATACGGATTTATATACAAATTCGCATCTATGTGTAAAATCAACACGTAAAGATTTTTATATACAAATTTGCATCTGGAGTATTACATACAGATTTAATCCATATATGTAAATCAATATGTAATACAAATATTTATATTATTATTATTATCATTAACAACCTTATAATATAATTATTAATAGTATTAATAATAGTGATAATGTTAACATAGTATTATTATTATCAATATTATCATTATTAATATTATTATTAGTATTTCTAATATTATTATTAATATTTTTTATTAATATTATTATTATTATTAATATTATTAATATAATAATATTATTAATGTCATGAATATTATTAATAATATTACTAATATTATTATTATTATTATTATTAATATTACCAACATTATTGTTATAATTGTTGTTGTTATTATTATTGATATTACTATTAATGTTGATATTACTATTAATAATATTATTATTAATGCAAAAATTATAATTAATATTACTATCATAATCATGATCATAACTATAAAATATTAATAATAAAAATATTTATAATTATATTATGACAACAAAGTTGATCTTGTATGAATTTTATTATATATATATATATATATATATATATATATATATATATATATATTAAAATGACTCATTAGTTAAAAGATATTAAAAAAATCTTCTCTCTTATGTTTTTAAGAAAATGATGCACACTTTCTTATTATATTGCAACAGTTTTTTTTTTTTCATAATTCTTCTTAACTTTTATATTTTAAAACTTTATTTTTAACTTTTTATAATTTATTGTTTAAGTTTTGATAAATAATTTAGCCTAAGTTCAAGAGAGGGTGAATTGAACTTTCAAAAAAAATTTCAAATATGGAATGTATTCAAAATTTTAATGAAAGTTCTTTCTTGAAACTACTGAAAAATGATATTAAGAAGTGCACATCAAAAGATCAATAAATTCCATATTAGAAACAATCAATTGAAACAATACACAAATTTAAAAATAGTTCAGTAATAATCTAGTTACAGCCAGAAACAATGTAAAGGTAATTAACAGTCAAGAACCAGTAATAACACCAGATACAAAAGTGAAAGTAATTTGTTGAATAAAATCACATATTAGAGTTGCCCAGAAGGTGATCAGATAAACAATATTAATAGTAACCTGAAGATCACTCACATAACAACACAATCAGATTTAATAGACATGTAAAACAGAATCAACACCACTAGGAATTTTGTTAGAAACGTTAGAATTCAAATTGAGTTATTCACAATAAAGCATGTAAAGTGGTAGTTTTGTTAGCAAAGCTCTTTTTACTTCACTCACTTTTACTAACAAACTCTCTTTTCTCTCTTTCTTTTCACTTTTCTTTTCTTTTTTCTGTCAATTTTTTTCTCTTACTCTCTTTTCTCTCTCAATTTGTTTTGATCCTCACACACCTCTCTGGGAGATAAAGGCACAAGTGTAACTTTCCGCTCATTATACACAAAAGTATACTTGTTAGAGTATCCATCATGATTAGCCCTTTTGTCCAATTGCCAAGGTCTTCCAAGAAGCACATGAATTGTCTCTATTGGTACCAGATCACATAAAACATAATCATGATAGTTTCCAATAGAGAAACAAATATTCACTTGCTTGTTCACACCTATCTCACCATGTTCACTAAGCCATTGAAGCTTATATGGTCGAGGATGAGGTTTGATTTCCAAATTCAGTTTTGAAACTAATCTTGAACTAGCAACATTAGTGCAACTCCCTCCATCAATAATCAAGGAAAAAAACCTTATCTTGAATTAGACACTGTATATGGAAGATGTTCTCTCTTTGACTTCTTTCATTCTCCATTGAAAGGTTTCCCAATAACCTCCTCACCATAAATAAATCTCCTTCAACTGCAAATTCTTCATCATACTCTTCCCTCACTTTCAGCAGCAGATTCTGAAAAGGATTTACTAACAATCTCTCAATCTCTAACCAACATGTTCCTTTTAGTTGGACATTCAAAAGCAATGTGACCTCTCCCCAAACATTTGAAACATTTAATATCACTACTTCTTGTTTTCCTTAGAGCCTCATTAGACTTATTTTGTGTCCTTTGAGGGGTAGTAGCAAATGCATTAGATGAAGTAGCTCCCTCCATTTTTGATTTGTCCTTCCAACCTGTTTGGTAAAAGTTAGAAGAATCTCTCTTCAACGCGCCTTTTCTATTGAGTTGTTGCTATACATTGATATCTGGATACACTAATTCTTCCAACTCAACATAATTTTGCAACTCCACAACATCTTTAATGTCACTATTCAGCCCATGTAGAAATCTAGCCATGGTTGCCTTCCGTTCTTCATTGATGTTGGCTCTAATCAAAGCCGCCTCCATCTCCTTATGATACTCATTTACACTCTTACTACCTTGTATAAGTCTTTGTAGCTTGTTATGCAAGTCCCTATGAAAATGGGATAGGACAAACCTCCTTCTCATCAATCTCTTAATTTCCTCCCAACTATTCACCAATGGATCTCCATATTTTGCCCTCTCTTTTTGCAATTGGCTCTACCAAATGAGAGCATAATCAGTGAATTCCATGGTTGCCACCTTCAACTTCTTTTCTTCTGTATAGTTGTGGCATGCAAATAATTGCTCAATCTTTATTTCCCACTCCAAATAGGCCTCGGGATCACTTTTCCCTTTAAATGAGGAAATTTGTATTTTGACTCCCTCAATTCTGTCCTCTCTATGTTCATCTTCATGGCCTCTTCTTCTTCTTCTTCTTTCTCATCTTCTCTTATCTCCATTATGATCATTTTCATTATTATTCATTTGATTCTCTATCTATTCAATTCTTCCATAGAATTCCTCATTGTTTTCTCTCATCATTCTTTGCAATTGTATAGTCATAGCATCAAGTAGCAATCTTTGAGGTCCCTCAAGTTGAGGATTACCTTCACCACCTATTCCTGCCATACTTCAAGAAAAGAACCAAAATGTGAAGTAATAGGACCTCACCACATTTCTCACGTGTTTGCACTCAGAGATGTACCATTCGTGTATAGTGCTCTCTATTATGTCTTTTTCTCTAATGTTTCACTCTTGCCTTTTACCACTCCTTCCCTAACTTTAAGTTCTTACTTGAATCAAACAATCTATAACCAATAACTGTTGTTAAGTGCAACAATCATAGGGCTTAAACAAAATTTAACAGTAAAAAACAACAAGGAAGTAGTAAAGAACAATTTTACTACCAACAAAGAAGCAAAACAAACATTAATTTTCTGGAAAAACAATTATTAGAGAAAACACTTGACACTTAGGAATTTTATCAAACAATTAGGATGCACTTAAATTTAGAATACAGTCGTTGTACTTTTTTTTTTTAACTTTTGCTACAATTTTTTTTTACTCAGGACAAAAAATACATGAAATTGCAACAAATGAGAATGAAATTATACAAAAATTCCTAATAAAATGAGCATATATTTAACACTTAACAACAACTTAGCCCAAATCACATGGATTGAAAGGATTGATATGATTGAACAATGATGAACATGTAATGAACACTAAGAACAGAAACACAATACAGAACCAGAATTGAACAAGAATTGACACTCTAGAAAATTGAAAAATGAATTATAACCAACCTTGCTCTGATTACCAAATGATGTGACTCCTCGTGCAAATTTGCACAGAAATGTAAGATTAATTTTCTGACGTAAGATTAGTAAATCACGAGATATGAATTTAAGAAAGATTGGACAAATTCTAGAAAAAAAAAAGATAACAAAGCAGAAAGAAATAAAGTAAAAGGATCATATTCGAGTTAAGGAAAAGTTGGACGCCACAAATGATTGACGTTTGATAAGCCCTTACGATCGCCACAAGAATTGGGGTAAGATCAGATGATTCAAGGTAGAATCCTAGTAGAGAATATCTCACGCTTCTGAAAAGAAATACATCCAAAAGTCCCTCTTTCATTCAAACCCAAATGATTTATACAATTTTGTTCTCAAGTACTAAAAGCATATAAAAGATAAATAATTTATCAACATTACAAACTTAGATCAAATGCCTATGTGGTTAATAGAGACCTAAAGAAGTGAAAGGTCTTGGTCTCAAAATCAGCCATAGACATTTTATGATCACTATTATTATTTATTTATTTTTAATTGTCTAAGTAACTATTGGATGGCCTCTAAGTCTTTCTCTTTAGCTAGATGTCCTCATCACAATTCTTTGGTCAACTATATAAATGAATCTTGCATTCGTACATTCAGTAATTTAACTCATATATAAATATAAGAGGTATTTTCCAATAGTCTCAAGAATATTAATTAAGTTATGAATCAACATAAGAAGAACTATGTATAGGATTAAAATACTAATATAAGGAAAGGAAATAAATAAATATTAAAGTAGAAACGTTTACATGAAATTTCATAAAGGTTTAATCTAACCCTAATAATAGATAATTTAACTCCTTAAAGATTTGAGAATACTAAACCTTATACAAAAACGTGGAATGCAAAGAAGAATCCACAAGAAATCCTAAGAATGTCTTCTAAGAGTGATTTTTGAACTCTAATAGCCTAAGATGTCTAACCCTAATATGAGCAACTATTAAATAAACTAGAAAATTTCGGTTAAGGTAAGTTACGCCGGCACCACTGGATTTTATTGCAAATCCAAGTTCTGAAGCCCAATGCTAAACACATTTCTCTGACCTTGCTCTCGGGTTTTCTTGCACCAAGCTCAAGTTTTCTAAGTCGGGCTGGACTTCTTTACTTCAGATTTTGCTCCTTTCTCTCATTTCTTCATGGTTTCAATCCCCCTTCTTCTAATCCAATGCTTTTTTGCTCAAATTAAATCAAACTATCATAAATTCGCAATCATTTTTTTTCTTACTCTCATAATCAATTATTAACAAAAACCAAATAAAGTTGAAAATTAAGAAAATTTTAAATTAGAGAGATTTTAATTTTGTCATAAAATACCCGAGTTAAGCCAAGAGTGGCTACAAGCTGAAAGAACACTCATTAAGCCGGGAGTGACTTGTATCAAGAATACTCAAGGGTTAGTCAGGAGAGACTATGAGCCAAAAAAGTACTTGCATTATACTTTGCAACATTCATCTGCTTAGTGGAACCCAATTTGTTAATTGAGAACTGGGTGTAGTGTGTTGCGATACACGAAAAAAAAAATATAAATACTAAGTATATTTTAGCTTTATCTACACTAACAAATGAGGAGAGTTGTTGAGTGAATACTTGCAACTAACATGTTCAAGCAAGTAAATTAGTTAAGTACTAAAGTAGAGTTTGTAATGCTTGATCAGATGAAATTACTATTAACTGATTACTTGAATATATATATATATATATATATATATAATTAAATAAGCAGAAATTGAAAAACTTTATTTGACTTACTTCATCAGACACAACTATCATTTACTAACATATAAAAATTCCTTTTGAATATTTCCTATCAGACGATATTTATGAAAAATGCTTAAAAGTTTTCAAAAACACAATTCAACCCTTCCTTCTTCTGTTTTTTTTCTTTGTTTTCACATAAGTATACTTTGTCTAATATATGATAAGCCTTGAGCATTCATAGTACATATCAAAGATTAATAAATTATTATTCTCTCTGTGCAGGGAATATTCATCTCTTCAATTATCTTAAGAGGATCTAACAATGATATGTCTACATTAAGTTCTCTTGAAGAGTGTGTAGGAACAGTTGTCTCTAGAAGGAGGGATTGAATGAAGCATGAACTCAATTTACTACAAGATCGAAACAAACAACAAACTATCTAATAGAAAAATGATTAGCAAAATAATAAAATTTCATATTGGTTCACCCTAAACTCTTTGGCTATGTCCAATTCTCTTTGAAGCAAACTACTCAAGAGGTTTTACTATTTGTAAACATTTATAGTGAGTACACAAACGTCTCCAGGTTACAACGAGTATACAAACTTGATATAGATTCTTGGGGTTGCTTAGGATCTAGATCAACCTCTTGGAAGATGAAGAAAAAAACCAACAATGAAAGGAATGAAGTTGGCACAACAATGAAAGGCAATGGTTAGCATATTGTGCAAAAATGTAGAAAACCAATAGAACAAGTAACTATCAACGTAAAATGAAATAAAAAAAATGGAATAAGGAAGAAGATGAAAGGTAGAACACACCACCTATAGAAAAAAATTCCAAGCGTAAGTGCTAGAGGAGCCACCACTTGAGAAAGTTTCTCAAGATAAGAACTAAAACAACAAGAGAAAGGAGAAACTCAACTTTCAAAAAACACGTTCAAAGTTACTTTCATTCACTCTCTAATTCATATGTTTTGTATGAAAGGTTGGAGTCCTATTTATAATAGCTCATGGACATCCAAAGGTCAAACAATTAACAAGAGATTAACAAAGTTAACCAGGATTAAGAATAACTAATCTCTTAGAAGTGAGTGAAGTAGTTAAGAAGGTTCATGAATGAGCAAGTGGTGGTTTTGAAGATTCATGAAGGTGTATGGGGTAGTTTGGATGTAATGATGGGAGTTGCAATTAGTTAGATGATGTAGCAATCCTTGTGCTTCCATTTGATTGGTGGAGAGCTCCAAAAGTTAAAATGTTTCTCTTTCTCAAGTTATTGTCCTTGTCTTCTTGCTTTCTCTCAAGTTTATTCAAAAGCTTGATTTATTCTTTTAATCTCCTCCTCTAAAGCTCTAATTTTCCCTCTTGCCATTCTTTCTTCAAACTTCTGCTTTAATTCTTCTTTTTCTTTTCTTCTAACCATGCTCTTTGTTTTAAACTCCTTGTTGCTCATCCTCCTCTTTCTCCACAAATGCCTCATGCTTGCATTTATCAAAACCTCTTCGGGTTATCAAAGTAAACAAACCTCTCCAGGTAATCATGATCTTCAGGTTAAACCAGTCTCAATCTCCCCTAAGATCAAGACCACTTAAGAATTGAAAAAACGCTCTCAAAAATAGCACAACTAAAGCTCACAAGGGATAACTGATGTAAACCTTTGAAGTTTTGTAAGATCTAGACCAGCCCAAAAAGAGATGAAGATTCAATTACCCAGGAGATAGAGCAAGTTGGCACAATTAAAGTAGCCATGGAAGCCATGAAAGCTTACGATAAAGTCAAAAAAAGGTATGAACATGTAATTGAAAATAAGAAACTACAATGAATTGAAACACAAAATGGATTAAGGTAGAAAATGAAATGAGCATGCCACCTTCAAGGTTGAAAGCCCTCAAGGATGACGGATGGAGGATTCACCACTTGAGAAAACTTCTCAAGATAAGAATCAAAGAAAGAATAGAGACAAAAACTCAAAACTCACACAATTTCTCAAAAGAAATTGTTTTTCATTCAACTTGTGATTTTAGAAAGGAGAGCGCTCCTATTTATGGCCATGGAATTTGGCTAGGTAAGGAGTCTCAAAAGACAAAAAGAGTTAAATACATTTAACTATGTTTAAGCTAAACTAATCCCTTAAAATTAGGGAGATGCACTTGGTAGTTTCTAGGACACATGAATGTAATGATTAATCTTGAATATTTATAGTGAATTGTCTCTCAATGTTTGTTGTTCTTCTTTTTCAAAAGGATGATGTATATATAGCCTTTGAAGAATATGAACATTGAAAGCTCAAAAAAGCAGTTCTCTACACAACAACTCGTCTATTTTTCATCTCCTTACCATTAGATGCTCAAAAAGGAAACTTTAAATCCGCACTTTGATTTGCACTTTAATGGTTTAATCTAACAAAGGAAACAACTCAAATGCAAAAGCAATACTCTAAATTAAAAGCAGAGTTAATTTAATAACATTTCAAAACATTCCATTGTAGATTCAAATTGAATGTTGGGTTTCAAAAAAAATTCTAAAAACAGAGATAAACTAAATGTTGAATAAGAATCATCGTGTCTCTTATTTGGAAATGAATAAACACTGAGAATGTTAAATCAATTCAAATTTTGAAAGCAAATTAGAAGATAGATACTTTCAGAGTAAATTTAAAATGTTTTCAAATGTATATGTGCAATTAATCACTGATTAGAGAAAATAAAATATTTAATTTGATATGCAATTAATAAAAAATAATATTATGATAATAAATTTGAAAAAATGTTCCATATCAAAAAACACAACGTTAAGCTTTTTTGAATTCATTCTAGTACAAGTTTGAAATTATTCCTAAATCTATATTCAATTTGAATCGTTCAATAAAAAACAAATACAATCTTTAAGTTGATATGCAATTAAACAGAATTATACTCAATATCAGAGAGAAGAACATTCAATTTAATTTTGAAAACCTTCTTATCTCATAAACAATGTTTTTAGGTGTTTGATTTGATTTAAGAAAAACATGTTTAAACCGTGATTTGGTTTTGAAATAAGTTAATTAAAGATTAATCAAAGTTAAACAAAACAAAACAAAAATGGGTTGAAAAACCATTTTCTTGAAGAATGCATTACCAGAACCGTCTAATGCTAAAGAGAAGACAAGACCGTCTAATGCATCGAAGGAGCATAAATTCTCATAAAGTTGATTTATATGATATTTTTTATGACAAAATCAACTCTCTCTAAGCTTAAAATCAACTTAATTATTAATTTTAGTTACTTTTTATTAATAATTGATTGCGAGAGTTAGAAAATGGATTTGATTGCTAATTCCTATTATTATGCCTAAAAATGATAAAGAAAGCATTGGATTAAGAGAAGAAGGATTGAAGTCCTGAAGATGAGTGATAAAAGAGAAATTTGACGAAAAACAACGTAAGCGAAAAAAACTTGAGCCTGACCTGAGAAAACTTGAGAGCAATTTAGCTGAAATGTTCTCGATGCCAATTGTGTCTGAAAGTGTGGAACAATAATATAATCCAGTCGTTCCAAACACCACTTTGGGTGAGTCAGGCACAAATACCGAATTTCATATTTTATTTAATATTTTCTTTGCAGTAGGGTTATAACTTGAGTCGTCAAGGAGCAAAATTGGCAATTGAAGGCAACTTTAGGGTTTTATGGGAGTAATTTCTTCTTTCTATTTTTCTTCTATAATATTTAACTCTACCATGTCTATGACGAACTAAATCCGTTGTTGTTGGGATTAGTGTTTACCTTTCTAAACTTTCATGTAGTCGTTTTGGTTTTCATATTTATGTCTTTCTGGATTTCATATTTATGTCTTTCCTTTAGATATATTAGTATTTTAATTCATTACTTATTGGATGTTGTATTAATTCGTGACTTGATCTTTGATTCTTTGAGTATTGGGAAATATTCTCTGTAATGAGGAACTGAACTAAAATATCAAATGAAAGCTTGTGTATAGGAATATAGTAGGATCCATTTGTTATCTTAAGACTCTTGTGACGATTGCATCTTTTATTTATACAATTGATCATGAAATTGACGATTAATAGATAAGCTTAGGCTCATTCATCTAAGAAATTAGGATTTAGGTATATTAGTGGGTTGACATTGATTATTGTTTGGAAAGAAAGTAAATGTTTTAATGCATGAGAGTGAGGATTGGTGAAGTCTAACTCTGACAATGTCATATTATTCATGGTTAATCCTTTTCTGGAATTCAATTGTTGATAAAAATATTAAATATTATTTTATTTTTTTGCACATTAAACTAAATCATGGAATTTTTCTTGTATCTAATTTTGTTATAACTGTAACTATTGTAGTACATTGCACAAATCCTTTGAGAAATAATGATATATCTATAACTTGTTACATTTGTGACTAATAAATTTTGGCACCGTTGCCAGATATTTGTGTTTCTAGATATAACAATTGTGCATTTATAATTTTTTAAATTCATTCTTAGTTTTTTTTTTTATTTTCATCTTTATATTTATTTTGAGCTAACTTGTAATTCTAGGTGTTTATGTGTTATTGTATGCAAGGTGCTATCCTAACTAGGAGACAATTTCCTCATAGCATTACCTGTAGATCCAAAGATCGAAAGGACTTCATGTAAACTCTTTTTTGATACAAGTAAACAAGGAGATCTAGTTTATCAAATTGTTCGTTCAAATTCTTCTACTCCTTAAAATCCAAAAATTCTTCCCAAAGTGTACATGGCTGAAGAAAATCAAGCTCAAAATCAGAATCAAAGGAGAAACATAGGGAACTTCATTACATATGCGAGTCTAAAGGACTTCACAAGCATTGTGAGACCAACAATGAATGAAAATATTGTCGAGATGAAGCCTACTTTGTTATAATTGATCTACTCTCATCATTTCTATGGTATTGATCAATAAGACTCGCAAACTCATATTTACACTTTTTTTGAGTTGTGTGGTTTAGTTGGTGTTATAGGAGCTAATGAGGAGGCACTATTTCTGAGATTGTTTCCATTCTCATTGTCTAGAAAGGCTAAGGTGTGGCTTCAATCACAACCTACCTAAAGCCTAACCAGTTGGAAAGATATAGAGAATAAGCTTTTAACCTATTTCTTCCAACTATCAAAGAATACTGAGGCAAATGTGAGCATAGCTACTTTTGTACAAGGTGTTGATGAATCATTGTGTGAAGCCTAGGGAAAATTTAAAACACATGCTTCTCATGCTTCTTGCCACATGTCACTTTGCCAATGGAGAGGATCCTCTCCATTTATGGTTTTACAAGTGTCATTCTCTAATTGGAGATTTTTTTAAAAAAATTGTCATACAAGCTAGGGTTAGGGTTAGGGTTAAGCTTAATTTTCTCTATAAATAGGATGCTTTTGTAACTCATTTTTCCAGTTTTGAATAATTAATGAAATGATGGTCATTTTTTTCCTCTTCAACTTGTTCAAGAACTCTTCAAAGAGTAGTCTTCTATCTAGACTAAACTCTTGTTTCCTCCTAAGTATGTTGGTCAATCATCACATAAAATTCACTTCCAAATCCACATTACATGTCCAAACAAAAATTCTTTCACTACATTTATCTCAAATCATGTTCACAACATCAAACATCCAAGAAGAAGTAAATTAATGGATGCAATCGAGCTAGGACTGCATCATTTAACATCAGAGCTTGGTTCTACATGAGCTAAGTGCTTCTTCTTCTTTAATTTGTGTTGTTCATGAACTATTTTACATGTTTTCTGTATGTTTAATTGCAGTTGTTTCACTAGCAAATTAAAATAATTCCAGTGTTGACTGCCGAACGTAATGCTAGACCATTTAACACCAAATAGATGATAGTATAGATAAGAGAAAGTTAACCCCAAGTTGTTTCTCATTGAATCCAATAGTGAATTTAGCCAATAAATGTTCAAGACTTGTTTCCAATAAAGAAAGTTAGTAATAACATTAAATTAAAGAGGGGGTTGGATGATTGTTGTGCAAGAAATTAAAATTGATAATTTAATAGGTTGACTTTCAAGTTCTCTCACAACAAATTCTTCCTCGGTTTTCTTAAGGATATTATCCTTCAATTCTCCTCACATGATTGAACTCAATCAAACAAGCATCAATGAAATTCAACAGAATCTTGTCAGCAAAACAAGTGTCAATTGATATATCTAATATCTCACATCGTCTCCAAGCGTATATTCAATAAGATGTATATCTTTTATCTCTTGACTAAGTAAATTAATCAAGAACTCTAGCTAAGAAAAAAATAATTAAATTCTCAACAAGCGTTCAAAAGCAAATACTTTTCCAAAAACATAGATTTCAAAAAGATCAACAATATAACACAATTGTTGTAGAGAATGTAAAGAACAAAACTTTATTAAATAGAAACCTCAAAATTCATTGTGAAATCACAAGAGAATCAATCCAAAGGAGTTTAGTCTTTCATGACGAAAGCACAAGAATTACAAAAGAAAGTAAAACTAGAATTTATGCTATGCAGCAGTATGTCTTTCATGCCTTCTCCAGCCCCTACTTATAATCTTCATTTCTTCACAAAATTAACTCAGAATTAATTCACAGATATTATCCTTGCAATTATAAGATGTTTCCTTATGTGTCAAAGATTAATTTTGTAAATATCATATTTTCAATACAACTTTATATTTTCATTCTCCAATTTCTTTCAAATATTTTTGTTTCCAAATTCTAATCCAAATACCAGCTCATGCTAATTGAATCCGTTGCAAAAGATACTGTAAAATATTTGAAGAAGATTGTTGTAAATCAAGTAAGAATTGTAGATGATCATCTTTGTAGAAAATCTGAAGAATATATTTGCAAAACATTTGATTAGATTTGGAACCCATAAAATCTCTACAAATAATTAGAAATAAGAAAAGTAATAGAATATACTTAAAAATCCAAGTTTAACCAATAATCTGAATTAAGGTCCAATTAATCAATGATTGGGTAAATCTTATTTAAAGTAATGGGTTTATTCTCAATTACAGTCTAATAAAGTTAAGGTTAAACACTTTAAGTCTGAGTAAAAATATAGTCATCAATGTTCTATTGTTTAATATGTTTGTCTACTGATTTTAATCAGTTCAAAATTCTTGTTCTTCCTTAAACCGTCCAAAAACTACAAAACTAGGATTGTTTTGTTGTACCACCACTTATTGTTGAATGTTCTTGAGTTTTGTTGATTTTGTTCAATCAAATCACTTTGTTTTATGTATTTTACATTTTATAATCCTTGCATGTTATGTCTAATGTCATGTGAATCCTTAAATATGTCATAAACTCTAAGTTTAGAAGCTTGTTCATAAGTTGTTTGCTTAAACGCTTGTCATGTGTCTACTAAGTGTTTGACAAAATGTCTTGAGGAAACTACACTTGTGTTAAACTTTGTGTGTTTTTCCTTTTGTTTTTTTGAGTTCTTAAGATTGTTATTAGATCATTAGCAAGTTCTTCAGAGTTAGGTTTCCATTGTGTCTTGTTTTATTGTTCAATTTCATTGACTTCATTGGGATTTTTTCCCCCTGGAACTTACTACTGTAGTAACACTGGATTGACAATTTTTTTCGAGAGAAATATGTATCATTTTAATGTGAAATTTGTGTGGAGGCATCTTAAGATGACAGGAACATATGTTTAAAAAGGTGCATTCAATTTTGAAATAGAAAAAAATGATAAATGTGAAAAGCTTGAATGCTAGGTGCTGGAAAAAAACAAAGTACCCTATTGACGCTGGTTGCGGTTTGGTCTCGGGTTTTGAATTGTTTGAGTTTTCTAGATCCTTTTTTTGTGCAATTTTCATATAACTAACTTCTGTGTTGTGTTGTTGATCTTAGATAAAAAAAAATTCAAGGTAAAAAACAAAATAAGAAAAAATACATAAATCATTCAGACATTATTGCTAGAATAAACTCTAGTTGCTATTCTTTTATTTTGTAATTCATTTTAGATATATTTTTAGGTTTCCTTTTATGCCTAATTTTCTTGCTAAGTTTAATTGCTTGTTTTTTGTCATTTAAATAATTTTTTTCAGTTTTTTCAAATATAAAATCATCTTGAGTTTAGCATTTTAAATTGAGTTTTTCTTGATATTAATTTTTGACCTCTTGAGATGGAACTCTTCCTTGACTTGTGAATTGGTGGATGGTTGTCTAACATATTTAGGTAGCATCTTGGAAGATGAGAGGCTTGCTAAGGGTGACTCCTCCTTAGAGAGTTTACAAAAGGAAGGCTTAAGACAAAGTGAGAAAAAATAGAGTGAAGATAATAAAAAAGAAGAGCAATAAAATAGTAAATTGTTGTAAAAAAAAATTGTCACAAAATTTTGATGTAACTTTTTTAATTTTGTAAACATTTTTGTTTTTTTATTGTGTTGGGAAAATGCATTAAAGAAATCTCAACTTGAACATTGTAATAGTGAAAAGCGATTAGTAAGTGAAAGTGTGTCAAGGGTCTTAAAAGTGTCACTTGGACTTTCATCATAGAACACGTCTAGCTTTTACTATTTTTCATATTTGTCTTACTTTATTGCTTTTGTTTTACCTTGTTATTTTATTTTTCTTAACTCTGTGTGACAATTATAACCCAAAGTTAAATCGCTTAAATAATAGTAAGAAATTTCTTTGGTCTTTAGGGTTCACGAGAGCACATACTATTAGGAAAAAAATGAGGTTTTCATTGAAAGTTGTCATGGAAGAGGACAGGGGAATGCTCTAGCTAAGAAATTACTTGGTACTTAAGTTGTCCTAGTGATGCACTTCTTTTTTTTAGAAGTCTACTCAGAAGTCTTCCATTTAATTTCTTGTTGGAAACTTCACCAAAAAAGTATAAAACTTTCTTTATAAAAATTCTTTTGGCACTTCATCTATTTGTTTATTTTTCAAATCCTTGTGAAAATCTTTCAAACAAAATATGAGTGAGTACGCTTCCTCTAATGTTAAAGCAAGTGTGAGAAATATTTAGGAAGAGTGGATGAGAGAGGAGTTGAGAGAAAATGATAGAAAATGGAAGAGATGAGGATGATGATGAAAGAAGAGAGAGAAATTATGAAGGTTTTCCCTTACATAAAGAGTTTTTAGAGAGTATTCATCATAACTAGTACTTAAATCAACCTCCTCCTAGACAACATAGGACTAGACATCATAATAGAGAGACGAAAGTTGACATTCCCCCTTTCTTTGAAATTAAAAGTATAGATGACTATTTAGACTGGGAGATGTAGGTTGAACAATTGCTCAAATGACACTAGGTGCGCAAGGATAGAAAAGTCTCTCTGACTTAATTTTCAGGGAGTAGCCATGTACTGGTGGATGGCTCTAGTGAAAGATAACCAACATTGTCACTGTCCCCAAATTCAATATTGGAATGAGTTAAGATTAGCCCTACGAAAGAGACATGTACCTTCATATTATGACATACAGTTGTTGGAGAGACTCCAATAGAAGTATATGACTGTAAAGGAGTATAGGCAAGAAAATATAGTTGTTATTAGGGAGGGCAGAGATACGAGAGGAGTCCAAAATTACCATTGTTCGCTTCCAAAGTGGTCTCAAATATGAAATTCAGGATAGCGTGGAGCTAGTACTCTATAATGATCCGAATGACATAGTACAAATGTGCATAAAGGTGGACAAGTTCTACAGGTCTTTATCTCAACACGTCTTTATCCCGAAAGGAATATAGGAGGGAGGGTTACCCCTCCAAATATGAGAGACCACAAGAAAAGGAAAAGGAAAAGGAAGAAGAGTTAGAAAGAAAAAGAGAAAAAAATAATTATAACGAATCTTCCAAGAAATCTAAAACACGAGATGTCTAATGCTACATGTGTCTTCAAAAGGGACATTACTCTTTTGAGTGTCCTCACAAATGGAACTTAGTTTTAGAAGATGAAGATACAAGTAGCTCAGATAACTCTTCTTCTTTACTTCGTGAAAGAGAAGTTTTAGAATCCGAAGAAGAAACCACTGTGAAGGAGTGTTATTATTAGCAAGAAAGCTTCTTACAAGCCAAACTATTGAACTAGAACAATCACAACAAGAGAATCTCTTCCATACAAGATACAAAATTCTTGACCATATTTATTGTGTAATTGTGGACATTGGTTATAGTTGTAATTTTTGTATGAAAGGTTGGTGAATCCTAAGCCTTACAAACTTCAATGGATTAAACATAATGATAATAAGATTACACATAGTGGCCACACCAATAAACTAACTTTCCAACACAAAGAAAATAAATAAATTTAGTTCCTGTTTCGCCTCAACATGTGAGAGAGGATGAAATGACATTGAGAAAAAAAAAACATAGAAAAGGAAAGGACTAAAAATAAGGAAAAACTAAAAGAAGGAGAGTCAAAGTTAATTCCTAGAAAGGAACGTGTTAAAATAATTTGTATGCTTCTTAACTCTTCTTCCAAAAAAGGTACAAATTTTATTTATTCTTATAAAATATTTCAAAAAATTCACTTTGGTAAGTCATTGCATTACACAAAGCAGTGTCAACAAAGGAAACAAAATTATGCCCTTCATAGTTCAAATAAAAATTCTCTTACAAACAAAAACAAAGGGCATTATATTGCATCTATCTCAAATCACATCCACAACACCAAACAACAAGAAGAAGCAAATTAACGGATGCGATGGAGCTATGATTGCATCAGTGTGGGTCTTCATGATCTATGCCAGAGAATTGATGGAGCTAATTAACTATAACAAAGCGGGCTTCATCTCAGCAATCTTTTCATTCATAGTTGGCCTCACAATTCTTGTGAAGTCTCTAGGACTCACATATGCAATCAAATCCCCTATCGTCCTCTTTTGATTCTGATTCTGATTTTGAGCTTGATTAGTTTCAATCATCTCTACTTCAAGAAAAATCTCTAGACTTTGAGAAGAAAATTAAGGAACAACTTGTTTCAGTCTTCTTGCATCAAACAAAATTCTTCTTATAGTTATTTCAATATCTGGATCTACAAGAAATGGCTCTGAAGAAATTGTCCTATTAGTACGGATAAACCTAGAACCACAAGTTAGTCTAATAAATGATTAATTTCAAAATAAATTTTAATAAAAATAAAATAAAATAAAAGGAATCTTAAAGAATTATAATGGCATAATTGTTATATATTAAAACACAAATCCCCGACAACGATGTCAAAAACTTGTTAGCCTGTTTTGTTAATGATGGAAAGTGAACCAGTCGTAATGTAGTAAGTAATAAATATATTGTTCTTTCCTAAGGAATTTGTGCACCATAAGACAATATTTACAATTATAATAAATTCAGATTAAAAAAATCCATATTTGAGATTTATGTGCATAAATTAAAAAAAAACAATTAAAATAATATTCAGTATTTTTATCAACAATTGATTGCATAAAAATGATTAACAATAATATGATGAACTTGTCAAGGTTAGATCTCACCAATCTTCACTTTCATGTATAAAAATGTTTACTTTCTTTCCTATCAATAATCAATGTCAACCCACAATAATACTCAAACCCCAATTCCTCAGCATAATGAGCCTGAGATTATCTATTAACTGTTAATTCCTTGGTCCATTATATAAAAGAATTTTGCAATATCCACAAGGGTCTTGAGACAACAAATGAATCTTACTCTATTCTTAGACACAAGATTTCATATGGTATTTTAATTCACTTACTCATGAAAAAAAATTCTAATACCCTAAGAATCAATTATCAAGTCGCGAATCAACATGAAGGCAATAACCGCAAAATTAAAATACTGATTTATTGAAAAGAAAGACATAAATATGAAAAACAAAAGAATTATATGAAAGTTCAAAAATTTTTAACCTAACCCGACAATAAAGGATTTAGCTCCTCATAGTCATAAGAAAACCATACATTACAAGAAGAACAATGGAATAAGAAGTGTACTCCAAATGAAATCCTAAAAATTTCTTCAAATTTGTTTAGTAACAATATATTAGTAGGCGTGAAATCAATTCTTATAGAGTTCAAGATTTTATTTCTTGAGTAATTTACTTTTACTATTGAGATTGTGTATTTATAAAACTATAAAATTATAATGTGAGCTTTGATATGATTGAGTAATGAATGCATATGTAATTCTTGATATAAAGTGAATTAATATATATATATATATATATATATATATATATATATATATATATATATATAAAATTTTTTTATTTGTTTCTTTAATTGAGCCCATTATTTTGTGTCAACCAGATTCTATAATTGAAAGATCTAATAAGATATTCATTCTAAAGAATTATAAAGGTTGTCAATTCAATTTAACTCGCTCTTCTTTTGAATTTAATCCTTAAAATTAACAAAGACTTCAGTCACTTAAAGGAAGCCCTTTCGAGATTAAAAAATTGGTGTGTGAGGAATTTTTGTAACTAATTCGTAAATGTAACTAACTCACATCATCTAGCTAGTTACATTCATCTTTGTTTTTTTTTTTAAATATACATATTTATTTCATACCTTCCTCCATCCTTTGTTCATTTTATAACAAAAACTTCAACACCTCAAAAAGCCCATGTGACCACAAGGTTTGAAATCTTCCTTCAATCTTCATACTTAAACCACTCATCTAAAAATTTAACAAGTGCATAAAATTTACAAGACTTCATGAAGTGACTTATAAAACTCTATGGTGCCTCAAACAATCTACCACATGAAGATCGTACTGGGCAACGAAAATGAATAAATCACTTGCAAATCATTATCACTATCAGCATTATCATTTATACTTTAACCTGGCACAACTACAAACACGTGCAAGAGCATCTTCAAAACTCTCACTATCAAACTCCTTCAAAATGATGCTTAGAACCTAGATACCAAACAACAAGTCATTATTTTTACAGCATTATTATACAACAATTCATGTGTAATAATATTAAATAAAGATATAAACTTCATAAATAGAACATAAATGTCAAAGGCATTTCAACTCAATAGAACAATATAAATGTGACGTCCTTGTTGTTTTTCAATATTGAAGCCTACTCACAATAATAGAAACCCATAACAGAAATGGAGAAAGGAAAGAGTGATTTCATAGTTGACTGAGCATAACTAAGAGAAATTGAGAGGGATCCCAAGGTATCCACTTTACAACTATGCTTTGACACTATTCTCTTTAAGGACCTGCTTGATTTAGGAAAATGTGTTTTCTTCGCATTGATAACTTTAAAAAAATTACAAAAAAAGTTATCGTAAAATTAAATTTCTAGATTGCATGAATTGTTCGTATTTATTATGAATTATATGTTTTTATTGATAACTTCTTAAATTATAAATAAATTCATATGTAATTGTCACATAATTTTTTTTAAATTTTCATGTGTATTTTATCTTTATAAAACACAATTGTACTTATCATTCGATAAAGTCATACTAAATATGTTAAAGATAAAATAAGAAAATTTTTCTTTCACATATTCCTGTATTAATCTTCAATACAATATTAAATTATATATCACATTTACTTTTGGAATGTTTATTCTCTCATATTATATATTATTAGTTTATAATTGTATCACACTATATCATATCTTATCTAATTCAATATACTTTCTTCAATATTTAAATTGTTTTTAGTTTATCTATTAAATTATGATTTATTACAGAATTAAAGACACCTTAAGTTTTTAAAGTAAAATGTTATAGTATTAATAAGTTTAATATATGCATTAACCAATGTTGAGTTACGAGTGCTCTCCTAGTTATTTCTAAAAGAATTTGACCCAATGTAAGAAATAATATCAATAATTTAGTTATGCAAGAAATAGTTTAATCTGGTGTATGAGTTATTCATTCGATCAAGATCCTCTCCAGCTCGTGCAGCACGTTTCTTGTTCATCAATATCATGGTACATGCGGGCCCACAAAAGTGGTAGAATTCGCAATTATCAATCACTCAGAGGGTCAAATTCGTAATTAAACACAAAACAAAATGAAAAAGAAAAAAACATAAAAAGAAAATGTCAAAAATGACAGAAGAAAAATCATTTTCAAGCCTACTGACAACATTTTGTATATTCGAAATAAATATTTAACTTACATCTATCTTTGTATGAAAATCGTTCAATATATTTACAGTATATTATTAGTAGGTGGCTAACAAGTAAATTAAACTTATTTATTGAAGATAATAATTGTGTTTGTATAAATACTAGAAGTATTTATAAATAATAAATATTAATTTAACCTTAAATTCGTGGTTTTATTTTCTTTTTATAAAAAATAAGAAAATAAATAAAATTTATGCAATATAAAAAGGAAGAAAACAAAATTAAATTTGTATTTGTGTGAGGTGGCTTGTGCTGTGGCAACCCCAGCCAACGACCGTGCTGCATGCTTCGAAGCAGACAACGAAACAAACGGCAGCTAACGGTCACGGACTTTGCGCTTACGCCTCCGTCTCCATTCCGTCACGCACACGCATCTCAAAACTGATGGAAACTACTGTTCTAGAAATAGAATTTTTTTGACCTTTTTACTTTGACTTCTCTACCTTCTTAGTAGACTAACTAAGGTCTTAAGGTTTGATTATTAAATTGTCTGCAGTATATGTAGTTAATATTGTTATAAATACAATTTTTTATTTTTAATATACGTTAAAAACTACTATAGATTTAAATCTGAGCAAAAGTAAAATTAGGTAAGGTAGTTTTAAATATAGATAACTAATTTTATTTAATAATGAACTTTTAAAATATTTTCATTCAATCATGATTTGCACCTTTTTCTATTCATGATATCAAATTTTAAAAAACTTCATTTTAGAAAATGATATTTTAATTAACCTTAGAGAAATTAAATCATTTAATTGAATTTATTAATTAGCAAGAGATTGATTATTTTTGTCTATATTTTGACTGTGGAGCGAATACTGATTAGAAAGTTAATAAGAAATATTCAATTGTACCATCTTTATTTTAAAGAATATTTTACAATGATACCTCTAAATCTCGACCAAGCTACTCTAAAATAATTCAAACAGTAATTAATCCTATATAATAATGGTCATTGTGGTGATACATGCCAATATATAATTGTAATTATTTTATATATTTTATTTTTTTTACATGAATATGATATAAACTTAGTAATTACGATAAAGTTTTATTTAAATTATTAAGTATTTTATTAATTTACTAAACGAAACATAAGTGTAAACAAAAAAAGGTAAAAGCAACTTATGAAAGTTTATCAAATGTAACATAACAGCCTTCATCTTAATAATTTTCTCGCTCATAGTTTATATCATTATACTTGTGAGCTTTCCAAAAATCATATAAGCAATCGAGTTTCTTATTGTCCTCTTCTTATTATGAGTCTGATTTGCTTCACCCATGTCTATTTTTGAAAAAAGTTGTATTTGAGAATAAGGTGGTTGAACAACTTATTGAATCGAGTTTTTTGGTCTTCTGTTGTCAAATAAGTTGTTTCCTGCAATTCTTTCAATATGTAGTTCTACAAGTAATGGTTTTGAAAAAATTGTCCTCCTAATACAAATAAACCCTTGTATACAAAAGAACACAAAAAACTAAAACTACAAGTTAGTCTGAATAAATAATTAACTACAATTTAAAAGAAAACAAAAAGAAAGATAAATCTGAAAGAATTATTAATGCATTATTATTATCTATTAAAACACAAATCTCTAACAATGAAACTAAAAAATTGGTAGCCTAATTTGGTATGATGGCAAGTGTATTAGTCACAATGTAACAAGTAATAAATTAATATTATTTTCCAAAAGATTGGTGCAATATAAAATAATAATTACATTTAAAATAAATTCAGATTTAGGAACAATTCCATAATTTGATTTTATGTGCATAAATTTAAAAACAATTAAAAGAGTATTTTATATTTTTATCAACGGATTAATGCAAAAAAAATAAAATTAACAATGATATAATGAACCTTTCAAGGTTAGATCTTACCAATCTTCACTCTCATGTATAAAAATGTTTACTTTCTTTCCTATCAATGATCAATGTCAATCCCCAATAATACTCACTCCCAATTCCTCAACAAATGAGCTTAAGTTATCTATTATCTATCAATTCCTTGATCAATTATATAAATGAATTTTACACTCACACAAGAGTCTTATGACAACAAATGAATCACGCTTTATTCCTAGAAACAATCTTTCATTTACTAAATTAATTCAAATATGTATTACAAGAGATATTTTTCAATACTCTCAAGAATCAATAATCAAGTTATGAATCAACATAACAAACATTATGTATAGATTTAAAATACTAATATAGTGAAAGAAAATAAATAAATATTAAATAAAAAATGATTATATGAGAGTTTGGAAAGGTTTAACATGGTCCAAACAATGGAGAATTTAAGTCTTCATAGACATGATAATAATAAACCTTACAAAAGAGCGGTTGAATACAAAGAAGAATCTACAAGAAATCCTAAGAATACCTTCTAAGAGTGATTTTTGATCTCCAATAGCCTAAGATGCCTAACCCTAATGTGAGCAACTATTAACTCTAAAATTTGACACTCAAACTTGGCTGAGGAAGTTGTGCCAGGCGCCACTGGATTATGCTGCTGGTTCAAGTTCTGAAGCCGAACCTACTGGAAATAATAAAATTTATTAGTGATTATAGAGAAACAATTATTGAATAAATGCTTTTAAACCATAGTTTGATTTAGAAAGAATTGATTTAAAATGGTCTAAACAATTTTGGTTCTCAAGCAACACGTTTCATTGCAAATTGATTTTGATTCATTACCCTTTTTCTTTATGATTAATGACTTGCATATTTTGTTGTACATAACCCATAATTCATCAAATTCAAAAATAATTTTGGAGTATTTGTTATCATCAAAACCATGCTAGATGATTTGATCATCTAAGGGGACTTTTATGGTCCGTTTAATGCACTCCTAGACTGTTTAATGCACTTTTAGATTGTCTAATGGTGTTGGACCATCTAATGGTTTGACAGTTGTATCCTTTAGGAAACGGTAATAACTTTTAGAAGTTTTTGAAGTACATAACTATGACTTCGCTAAAAAAAATTCATATGTTAGAAGGTTTCTAACTACCTCAAAGATTGATTCAAATACTTATTTATATTTGTTATCATCAAATATTTTGATTGAGAGACAGTCTAATGTATAAAGAAAAGTAATACATTGTCTAGGTCTTAACAACTAGGAATTGACACTTCCATGTCTATAGGCATCAAAGAAAGGACTTGGGCATTTGTTGATTATGATGATACACTAATAGATGGTGGTTTCAGACGATATGCATGATATGCAACCTCCTTATCTATCTTAGCCTTGGCTTCGTGAAGAGCTTTGGCTTGGGCTTTCACATTAACATTAGCTTTAGTATGTGTGTCTGCTATTGTTTTAGCTTCAGCTTTTGCCTTGAGTTTATCTTTGTTTTCTCAATTTGAAATCATGTGTCTTCTTCAACCTTCTTGTATACAGGTTCATCTTGATAAGCATAGGTCACCTTGAACTTTCTGTTAAGATAAGGAATGAGCATAATCATTGGATGTCAACAAGCTTATAAAATCCTCTTATAAGAAACTCAAACATAACATGATCTTTTAGGATGTTGCAGAAAACATGACCTCTATCAATAAGGAAAGATGCAATCATGTCATAAAAATGGATCACATTAGCTCTATCTTGGATGTAAAGACCATGTGTATCGACTCTTGAGGGCTCAAATTGGGAATCTGAGGGCTCATACCAATACTAAGGATAAGTTGGTGTGAAAACCAAGAAATAACACAAGAATATAAGGTTGAATTGTGTTTAAAAAAGTTCACAATTTTTTGTTGTTATCATCTATACAAGTATTGTTAGACGATATAAAGAGGAATAACAACGATAAATACGCCAATAAAATTAAAAAAATTTGCATGGTTGATTTTACTTTTCCTTCCTTCCTTAGTTATATATATATATATATATATATATATATATATATATATATATATATATATATATATATATATATATATATAACATGCAATGTAAGAGATTAAAGGAAAAAAAAGACACTCATAATTTTTATACTAGTTCGTCTAATCACTTAGACAATATTATGTTCTTGACCAACCAGTCAAGTTTCACTAGGCAAACTCACACTGCAAAGTACATACAAATATTCTCTCCCAAGCCACTTATGGCTCAGACAAGTACTCTTTCAACAAGCCACTCTTGACTTAACCAATTATTCTTTCAATAAGTCACTAATGGCCTAACTAAGTATTCTTTCAACAAGTCACTTCTAACTTATACAAAAACAAGGTTTGGGTGATCAAAATATCACAAGCTTAGCTCATTAGAGAGTGTAACATTTTAGACATGTACAAGGTTAAGCTCTCTCCCTAGTTTGTTAAAATGAACACAAACGAATTTCTTTACGAAACTTTTAAGGCAGAAAATATTTTGGCTAAGTTTCAGCACTTTCAAAATTATAGCTCACTTTTCCATTCTTCTCTTCGAAGCATTTATTCTTATAGGCTTAATAAACTAATCATTTCATTCCTTTTTCTAGCTGTTGAGTAGCTTTGAACTTTCTTCATTGTCCTCTTTCTTCTTCTGTTATCGTATGATGAGCTCTTACTTTATAATGATTAAATGCATGACATGTAACATTAATTTTTCTTCTCTTCTTTATAAAAACCCTCTGATAGCTAGCAATACTTATCTTTCTCGATAGCAGATTCATTTACACCAAACAATGGTTAAAAGAGCACACTGTATATGATAGACTCTTGAGTCAAAATTGTGAAATAGTTATGTCAAAAGAGTTGTTGGTCATTGCAGCTTTAATTCATATCCTAAGAGATATTTGAACATTGTTGTTTGGACTGGATCTTCTTGGGATAGACTTAGAAGACATTCTTTGTATCTTTAGACTCAAGCTTTCGAATATTCTTCATGTGTGTCAGCTTGAAGTCTTGCTTCTACTTATCATCTAAAAGATCTTCAATTAACTTACCAAATGTATAATACTTTATCGTCTGTCAAACAAAGCATATGCATTTGTGATATAATTAGAATATGTTAGATGTAGTTTCTTCATATCTTTCAAGCTCTTAGCTTGTTGTGTTTAAGCACACAACCATAAAATTTAAGGTGTTGTATTTTTTCTCTAACAGTTGGTCATGGGCCTCTAGGAAAGGGTAGGTTAATGTACATGGAAAACTAGTGGTACAAAATAGCATCTATTTTAAAAAGGGCCTCGTTAAACAAATATCTCTAGTTGTGAATTACCAATGGATTTTACTGATCGATAAACATTGTTGTGAATTACCAACAAATTTTATCAACGGATAAACACTGCTATCAAGGTAGTTAAAATTGATATTATAGTTAGGATCGTAAAGAGTTCATAAAATCGTACATCGTGAGATTGTAACACGAGTAGTATATTTTACTTTCTTTACAAAATCGTGTTACTTTGATAACTTGAGTGTGTGAGTGCAATTTGTACGTTAAAAAAGTGTCTTAATTAAGTTTTATTTTAATTGAAACTCATTCACCCAAGAAGATGAAGGGTGCGTATGAAGACATTGCTAATTTTTAATAGAGTTCAAATTTTGTTTTAATTAAAACCTAACTCACATGGAGAGAGTAAACATGTGTTGCAAAGTTGAAAATAAAAGGTGAAATTTAATTGTATTAATTTTAATTGGATGGTGTTGCAGTTGAAAACACACATAACAATGTAAAATTTTAATTGCATTATTTTTTAATTAAGGTTAGATTTTATTGAATTGAATCCATTTATTTAAGAAGATGAAATGTTGGTGCAGCGGACAATTTGAAAAAATTCATAATCCACAAGTTTTTACAGTTTTATTTGACGATTCCACGATTTTGTTGTGTCACAACTTGTGTGGTGTTTGAATCAAAGATAGTATACAAAATCTATAAACCTACGATTTTACGTTTAAAATCTCAATTTTAACTACCTTGATCGTTATGAATTATCGATAGATTTTATCAATACATAATATCATGCTGTCAATTATCGATGAATTTACCGACGAATTTTACTGACAAATAAATACACAATTTGTTGGTAATTTTTCATTGGTAATGATATTCTACCGACGAAAAAATACAAAAATTCTTGTAGTGGACGGTGTATGTCCAAGCAAAAACTTGTAAAACAAAGTGTAAACGCATGAGTTTGTCCAAGCCAAAAATGCTTGCATTTATCCAAGCAAAAAAAATTCAAACGAAATATTTAAGCAAAATATTTGCATCTATTTAGCCAAACAAAACACTTAGTCTATCAAAACCTGATGCTTATAAAATATGTTTTACACTTTGTTATTAAACATATAATCAAAATCAAAGAAAGAGTTTGTTGAACTAACACCAACTTTCTTAAATTCTGTTTCTAGTTTCTTAGCTGGTCTTCTTGTTAAAACTCTTCTTGTTAAAACTCCTCTTGAAGTGTGTCTTAAGATTTGGAATCTTATTTTTCTCTTAGAGTTTCTTATGACTTCTATTAAATATTTCTTTGTCCATCATCACATTAAAACTTGTTTGGTGGTTATTGAATATTAAGATTTATGAAATTATAGTATGAAATTATTGATAAGAAATTATGATGTAATATAATTTTTAATTTATATTGAAGAATTTCTTACTTAAAATTAATAATACTTTGAAGTTATAGTACGGTGTTTATTGAATTTATACTTTTGGTTTTTTTTGTGTATGTTGTATGGTAATGAGTGGTGAGTGAAACTCACCCTTACATTTAATTTTTAGAAAAGAATTATGACAATGCCATCATGAACAACTAGTCTAATTGAAACGTACTATCACACACTACTTCTATTTCTATAAATTTATCATAGAGCCTCGTATGAAATGGACTTTTGTTAGTAGTATCTGTGGATATTAATATATTTTGTAGATCACTTGATTGGATTTCCGGAGACAAAATAAATTACATTTTATCGTGCTACCTATAGAAAGAAATGTGAGCATTATGCACTCTTTGATGCAATTTCATTACCATAAACCCACCCCATATGCTTCAGAGGAGAAGGATCCATTACTTACAATTTATTTTTTCGTTTGAATCATATGTGTAAACATATACCTCCTATAAAATATTTGGATAATATTTGTAATTAATAGTAAGAATGTGTATGTGGGTGTGTAATCTATTTTTAAAACATGAAAGATTTTACTGGTTTGAATGCATATTAGTTACAACTTGATATTAATAATTATTTACTAAGTCGAAACTTATCCAGTATCTTAAATGATAGTTATTTTTTGGAACTTTTTTATTGCACAGAAAGCTTAATGTCTTTTTATTACAATTAAAAATAATTATTGTGGTAACATTTATCTAACTGAAAATATGTGTTTAAAATTAAATAAATTCGATATAACTTTGAGTTACTATGTTTCCTCAAGAACTTATTAATGACGTATTATTGATTAATTTAACTATTTACAAAATCCATAAAATAATTAAAACAATAGACAATATTTAATACTTTACAATTTTAGACAAAAAAACAACTGAAACTGATAAGGTAATAAAAGATAGTGGAATCCAACAAATTGTACGATTATGTGTAAAATGGATAAGAAAAGAATGAGAACGTAATCGTTAATTAATACGAGAAGAATGATAATTGAATAATTTATTATTATAATCATATAAAAAAATATAAGAATCATAATTGAGGAAATCAAGATAATAAAGTCACATTATTTACTTTTAGTCAACTTTTGATGAAAATAGACTGGAGAGATTCATCACTACCAATCCAAAATTTTAATTATATACATATATATATATATATATATATATATATTATTTTTTTAATTTTTATTTAAAGTGAAACTTTTAATTTGTTGCTGACAAATATTTTTATTATTCTTAATTTTATTTTAATGATTATAATTATTTATTCTCACATATATATATATTAATTAATTACATTCAATTAAGAACACACAAATAATAAATGTGTTTGTTTTGAATTTAATGCTCCTAAAAAATTTATGCTAAAATTAACTTTTAATCAATTAACAACGTAAACGATGTTTAATTTTTCTTACATTAACAATGCACACTCACTTACATTTAACTTTGAGTTTATTAATTTCTATAAAAACAATAATAATATTTTTAAAATATAAGTATTAAGAAAGTAAGTGGACAAAAAGTAGTCCTATAAAAACCCAAAAAATTTATTTGGTAGATGTAAAGAGTAAAAGCAAGGGCAGAAATAGCATGTCTAGTAACAACTAACACACACAAGTCACACAACCACTGAAATAGGCTTGTTTCTTGTGTCTGGTGGGAATAGACAACACAGAAGCGACACACATGACACGACACAGCACAAGTTGAAATAAAAAAATAAATAAATAAATGAGCAACAAAATTGGACTATGTATATATTAATAAACAAAAGGACTCGATACAACGGAGAGTGGTCATTCATTATTCCAACCAAGTAACGCCGTTTCCTTTCCATCCTCTCTCACACACACACCGCGCGTCGTTCAACGGAACGCTTCTTCTTCTTCTTCTTCTTCATCTTGTTCTTCCTCTTCTCCTTCTTTTTCTTCTTCTTTCTGCTTCAGCTTCTGTTACTGGTAAACTCTTACGTTAGACGCTGTCGGAAACGGGATCTCGTGGAGGGAATAAAGAGGATTATTCAGTGATTCAGATTGGTTCTTTCTTCTCCAAGCGTGACAAGGCGAATCGTTTTGTTTTGGCGAATATATATATTTTTATTTTTGTTTTTAGTTTTTTCCTCGGGCGTTGACCTGCGTTGAACCATGTTGAGCCGCGCGTCAAATGTTTCGGCGGAAGGTGGGAGTCGAATGAGAAGCGTTTTGTAGAATTTGAGGTTTCTTAATATGATGTCTGGGTTAACGGTGTGGTTTTTTTGGTTTTTGTTGTGGTGAAGCAGTGGTTGGTTCGGGAGAGGGTGAGGATGAGCTGTATGAGCAGCTCTGGAAGGGTTGCGCGGGACCACTGGTGGATGTTCCTCGTGTTGGCCAGAGAGTGTTCTATTTTCCACAAGGCCACATGGAGCAAGTGAGTTTTTCGCAGCTCAAGAAAATAATTTGTTTTTATTTTGTGTGTAATTATGGAATTTTAATTTTGTTTTACTTTATTGTCTACTTTGAGAGATTTGAGGACAAAACAATGAGAGTAGTGTAAGTTTTTGATTTTTGTTTTTGTTTTTTTTTTAAATTGTTGTTGTGGTGGTGGTTGTGTAGTTAGAGGCTTCGACCAACCAGGAATTGAATCAGAGGATTCCTCTTCTGCAGCTTCCCACGAAGATCCTTTGTCGCGTCGTGAACGTTCATTTACTGGTAATTATTTATTTTCTCTCTTGTAATTATCCTTCCTTTTGTGATTTTTTTTATTTATTTATTAAAATTTGGGAAAAGTATGAACCGTGTTTGGATGTGTGAGAAGATGGTGGAAGGGGCATCTTGGTGTTGGAGTTTCTATTATTACGAAAAGTTTTAAATTGCGATTGTGGTCGCGGTTTTGTCGTGAATCTTGATGTTGTGGAAAATTACTGAGAAATGCGGTTGATGTGACTGCAATTGTGGCTTTAGAGAATCCCAACCTAAACTGTGTTTGAAAACCTTGATTGTTATTGGGAAATGGAAACAAATTTTTACTTTGAATTTTGGCATGTTTTAGGCTGAGCAAGAAACGGATGAGGTTTATGCGCAGATCACTTTGGTTCCGGAATCTAATGTAAGGATGTAAATGCCCCTTTTGATTTTCAAACCTTAGATTCTTCTCTACGGTTGTTTAGATTCTAATGGTATTAATATGTTAGCAAGATGAGCCTACGAGTCCTGATCCTTGCACTCCTGAACCTCCAAGGGCACCGGCTCACTCCTTCTGCAAGGTCTTGACTGCTTCTGATACGAGCACCCATGGTGGGTTCTCTGTTCTCAGGAAACATGCCACCGAGTGCCTTCCTGCATTGGTAACACAATCTCTTTTGTTTTTGTTGTATTTCTTTTTGCTGTCTCTTAACGGTTCCCTTATTTCTGAAAACTGTGTTTTGATTTGTTTTATAGGATATGTCCCAACCAACACCAACTCAGGAATTGGTTGCAAAGGATCTTCATGGTTATGAATGGCGGTTTAAGCATATATTTAGAGGTAAAGGAGATGGGAATTGATAAGTGTTCTTTCAAGTTCTAGTGATTTAACTTTCTGATTGCCTATGGATTTTACCTTGTTTTTGATTTTTTTTTTCAGGTCAGCCACGCAGACACTTGCTCACTACTGGATGGAGTACTTTTGTGACTTCCAAAAGATTAGTTGCTGGAGATACCTTTGTGTTCTTGAGGTAAACATTCTGATGTTTTCGTCTGTTTAGTTTTATTTGTACGGTTCATAGATCTTCTCGGTTTTTTATGAAAAATCATGTAAAATAATTTCAGTTTTTCTATACCAGTGTTTCTTTAACTCAGATTTTGTGTGTAGAGGGGACAATGGGGAATTACGTGTTGGAGTTCGACGTCTAGCTCGCCAGGCCAGTTCGATGCCTTCATCGGTGATTTCCAGCCAAAGCATGCACCTCGGAGTTCTTGCCACTGCCTCACATGCTGTTGCAACTCAGACTCTTTTTGTAGTATATTATAAGCCAAGGTAGAACTTTTTACTTGTTTCAAGAACTGGAAAATGTCTCAATGATAGATAATTAGTGGATGATTGCTGATGAGTTGTTTTCTTAGGACGAGCCAGTTCATCATTGGTGTGAACAAGTATTTGGAGGCTGTTCGCACGAAGTTTTGTGTTGGCATGAGGTTTAAGATGAGATTCGAGGGGGATGATTCTGCAGAGACTGACAAAAGGTAGTTCAATGTGTCAGGGTAGTTTATTATGTGACCTTTTCGTATCTATTCTAATACGTAGTTGTTCAGATTTTCGGGGACCATAGTTGGAATTGAAGATATTTCTCCTCATTGGGAAAATTCAAAATGGCGATCGCTCAAGGTATTGTCCTCTTTCAATCTGCAGTTGCTCATTTTCTATTTTGGTGATCATGTTACTCACAATTTTGTTGGATTTGAAGCATAATCCTAGCAATTCTTATTAGTTCTTGTCAATGTCAATCCCAGGTTCAATGGGATGAACTTGCAGCTGTTCCAAGACCTGAGAGGGTTTCACCTTGGGAAATAGAGCCATTTGTTGCTTCTGCTCCTACACCCTCAGCTCAACCCACTATTGTAAAGACCAAAAGGCCCCGACCATCCAGCGAAGTTCCAGATGTTGGTGAGTAATTATTTGTAATAACTCATTTGTTATATTTACTGAGTTTTTGGTTTTGTTTGACACTCAACAATACTTTCAACTAGATGCCACATCCGCTGCTTCTGTTTTCTGGGATACCGATCTGCCACAGCCTGATACGACACAAATCAATGTTTTGGCCGAAAACAAACAGAATGACAATACTGGTTCATGGCATCATATGCAAACTGACATGAATAGTAAAAGCAACAGCAACAACACGATGTTAAGGAATCAGACTGAAGGAAGTTGGCTGTCCTCTCCCCGTTCCAGTTGTCCTTCTCATTTGTTTCAAGACACAACAGATGATAGCAAGAGTGTCTCAGCTTGGCCTGTTTCAAAGCCCCATTCGTCTAGATTGAACAATGAGCATGTGCTTGAGCAAGTTGACAAGGAGAGCAAAGTTGAGACAGCTACAAGTTATCGGTTGTTTGGAATTGATCTTATTGATCATTCTAGGAACTCACCTGCTGTAGAGAAGGCATCTCCGCATGCAGTAAATGTAGCCAAAGTTACTACTGAAGGATGTACTAGCACCTTGTCCCAAACCGATGCTGGTCATATGTCGGAGGTACCAAATTCTTCTTCCAAGGAGAGGAAACAAGAACAGCAACAAGTATCTCCGAAGGAGACTCAGAGCAAGCAAATTTCTAGAAGTCGCACCAAGGTGTTGAGCATAGATTGTTTGTTCAGCTAAAACTGTTTAGTTGTTTATATTCAAAGCCTAATAAGATTTTTTTTTTCTAACATGAATGTTCCAATGATGTTGAAAACCTGGCAAAAGGTTCAAATGCAGGGTGTTGCAGTGGGTCGTGCTGTAGATTTAACAACTCTGGATGGGTATGATAGACTTATAAACGAATTAGAGGAGATGTTTGACATAAAGGGACAGCTGCAACACAGGAATAAGTGGGAAATTGTCTTCACCGATGATGAAGGTGACATGATGCTTGTGGGAGATGATCCATGGCCGTGAGTATCTACTAAACACAATTATAGGCTCACACAGTGTTACACACGTTTCTATAAAAATAACAAGTTGTAGGAAGAGTAGACCTAGATATCATAAATCAAGGTAACCTTATGCTGATTGATTTTATATTTTCTTGCAGGGAATTCTGTAGTATGGTGAGAAGAATCTTCATTTGCTCCAGCCAGGATGTGAAGAAGATGAGTTGTGGAAGCAAACTGCCAATCTCTTCAGTGGAGGATGGGACTGTAATAAGCTCAGAGACAACTGAAACCTGAAACTTTGACATTCTTTCTTGTGGTTTTTGCGTTTGTTTTTCAGCACCCAAATGCTGGTCCTTCTTCTTGTTGCTTCAATTGTTTGTGGGAAGGAAGTAGGTCTATTTGGGCTGGGTAAGTTTCATGTATTAGATGTGAAACACTAGCTAATTGTAACTTAATTTGTAGAGACACCACCAGGCATTAATTGTGTTAGAAAAAAAGACCTAAACAGATTTCTTTAATAAATTAGTGGGAGATGGCAAATTTAGGCTTAGCATATGTGAATATTCATGTTAAGTTTGGAAGAAGAATGTTGGGGGTTGATTTGTCTTTTTATGGGAAGGGGCTTATTCATTTGTGCTTTGTATGCATATCTTGTGCACTGTGTCCTCTGAAATTCTACTCTGGGTGAGTCAATGTATGTTGCTGTCATCACTGAATGTAAATTATGGCATTAAATTGCTTCAATTGTATTGTTCACAAATACAGTGGTCCACTGTGACAGTGAGTCGCTGATTCGCCTGACATAGGGGCTGAATTTTGCAGGGTGGTGGCACCACTCAAAATTCAACAACGGTAGAATTTCGTGTTACCACTCAACTCTCCATAAAGAAGGGTTTTCGTTTCTCACAATTTTCTTGTATTTAAACAATAATCCTAAAAATTTCCATACTGGGAGATCTGTTTTTTCTAAAGAGTAACTCGTAAACTAATAAATATTTGACAAATTCAACTTTTAAATCATGATTTTAAGTATCATGTATGTCATACAAATAAATTGAATATTCTTAAATGTCCTTTTATACATTGTGAGGTATTAAATAACCCTTAAACATAAAATAAATTCTTCAACTTGTTCAACATCTCATCCGATGTTGCATCGTCTAGTGTGTATGATGTTATTTAATTTTATGTGCACATATTTTTTCTTTTTTTTTTCTTGAGTTTGTTTTTCAGTTTTGTTCTATCTATCTTGTTTATAAGTTAAGATGTATCACCTTCTTATGTAGATTAATCAATTCCTTTTCCTGACTTTCCATGACTTTTTGTTTTTTATCTCTTTTCTTTGCATATTTTTTTCTTTTATCGTGAATGTTAAAAATTATGAGTTCTTCTTTTGAAGAGTTTTGCTGTATGTCTTTGATTTGTTTTGCGTTTCTGTTTTGCTTTTTTTGTCCTTATTTCTCTTTTTTATCATTATGTATGAAGATTCTATACATACTCATTCTATATATAGTTTTTTTATTTTCACTAAAGTGAAAATCTTATCATATCCTTGTACCTCCTGTTCTTAATTAGAATAAATATCATTTATAGTCACTCTTGTTGAACTTATGAAAGGAGATGCTTTTTACTAAGCCTGGAAACGCTATAATAATATGGTGATACGGTGGTTTCTTGGTTTGTTTGTTCATTTTCTATCTTTGTAAAATAAAACATTTTATAAATGAATAAAGCACATGAGATGTAGAATGATTTGAAATCAAGACTTTTTTTCAAAGAAATCTCTTAAGAATTTCATATTTTTAAATAGAAGCTTTATGTTTAAAACACAAAGATCTCATTGTTAGAAAATTCTATACAAAATTAAGAGTCACATAAGATGAACCTAAGAGTTTTAGGCTTGACCCTATTCATGATAAAATGCACCAGTGGAGTGATTATTTTGATTGCGCAAAAAAGAGGGAAGACTATGTTAAGTAACTTGGTACAAGATTAATGACCAGTACAGTAATGTTAGATCGTTCTGATAGATCTTATTCCACCTAATGCTAAAATTTTCTCTTTTATAGCTCAACAAGAACGTTAAATATTTGACAAAATTTTATCATAAGATTGGAGACCAAGATTAATGCAACAACCTCTATCGTAGGGCATATAAAAAGTGTCTACTATAGGAAACATGAATTTCCTTTAAGTCATGAAAACAATGTACTTGTAGTTGGCTCCAAAAGGGAGTGAATGGAACTTTAGATTCTTTTTGTAGTAGATGAAAAATATACAGTCTAATAGATCGTCTAATGGATTGTTTAACGAATCGTCTAATATAAATATTTTTGTAAGACTATCTAACAACAGACCATCTAATAAAGAATCAAATCATAAGCAACAACAAGAATAACTAGAGATCATTACACGAGAATTTAGCTTCATTCACCCAAACTTGAGTAACATCCAGTCCCCTTAAGCAACTGCTTAAGAGCTTTCACTAACCAATGCATTTAGTTAAATGAGTATTCTCATCTCTCTAGGTTACAATGAGTATTCCCATCTCTCCAGGTTACGATAAGTATTCTCTCATCTTCAGGTTACGCCTTCTTAACCTTCCCCCTTAGATTAAAAACTCTTAAGAGAACAAAGAGCACTTTTAAAGAAATCTCACAAAGGTATAACATCATAATATGAAGAATTATAATGGTTTATCACTCAACCCATAAGCGTATAATCTTAGACAGCTTGATTATTAGACACTCACTATAGGTCTACTATCTTTAGCATGATCACTTGGGCTTAAATTTTTCATGAAAGACTAATTTAATTCTCAAGGGAGTATTCATCCAACCAACTATTTAGAAAGACTAGAGTAAAATGGAATTGTTGAAAGAAAACATCAATATATCTTGAATGTCACTAATATTTTAATGTTTCAATCAAATGTTTCCATACAATTATGGTGTTATGCTATTAAATATGTTGTTCATTTAATAGATTGCACACCTATACTGTTTCTTGAAAATTCTTTACCTTTTGAAAAATTTTATGATAAAACTTGTGATGTGTTTGGATGTTTATGTTATTTCAACCCTATAACGACTAATGGAAAGAAACTTGACACTCCTGTAGCTCCTGAATCTTTTCTTGGTTTTAAACTTCACACCAAATCATAAATCGTATATAATATGAAAACTCATAACATTGATGTCTCACGAAATGTTGTCTTTTACGATGATTGATTTCCTCAATCTCATATTCTACATGGTACTACTACCTTTCCTCAATCTTATATACCTTTACCTTTTGATCATCATGCTGATTTTATTGATAATTTACCTAGAGAAGAAAATGTTGTTAATGAAATTATTGATACTGAAAAACAAGATGAACCTCTCAATGTGAGCCACTCTTCTACTCGACGATCCACCAAAATAGTAATTTTGTCTACTTATTACAAGATTATCAAGGGTCTCTACATCCTCCATATTATCAACAAAATCAGGTATCCAATTGTGTCTTTTATATCTCTTGCCAGACTCTCTTACTTTTCAACAAGTGATCTTATCTATAGATAGCAACAAAGAAACAACCACTTATGAAGATGCCTTGAAACATAATAATGAATGAAGAAAACATTTATCTTGATAAAAGAACACATAGACCATTACCTCTTTTACCAACAAATAAAATTACTACCAATTACAAATGAGTATATAAGGTGAAATATAAGTACATGCATCTATTGATAGATACAAGGGTTGTCTTGTTGCGAAAGGAAATACATAATTAGAAGGAATATATTTTATTGATAATTTTTCTCCAATTGCAAAGTTAACAACTATCAAGCTTCTTTTATCCTTAGCTACAATATATAAATGTCATTTAAAACAACTTGATGTAAACAACGCCTTCCTTCATGGTGATCTGCATGAGAAAGTTTACATTAAGCATCCATCAGGTATGAAACACACAAAGAAAGACCAAGTATGTCACCTACACAAATCTCGTTAGACCTTAAACAAGCTAACAACCAATGGTATGCCAAACTCTCTAGTTTTCTATTTTTATATGGCTTTAAACAAGCTATTGCATATCACTCTTTATTTTTAAAGTTAACTGATTCCAGCTCAATAACTTTACTAGTATATGTAGATGACATTGCTAGTAATAACATCACATAAATAACCAACATCATTAAAATGCTCGATGAAGCCTTCAAAATAAAGATCTCAATAATCTAACATATTTTCTCGAGCTTGAGGTTGTAAGGACCAACAAAAGAATCCGTTTAATGCAACAAAAATATATCTTGAATCTTCTTAATACGATGACATGCTTGCTTTTGCACCTATTTCAACACCCATGAACTTCTCTAATCGTATTTCTTCCACTACTTCATAACTTCTTAGTGATCCCTCTTCTTATCAAAGACTTATTGGAAGCTTATCTACCTTACTAATATGCGGTATGATATTACTCATGTTGTCTATCATCTCAGCCAGTTTTTTCCTGCTCCAACCACAATACACCATCAAGCTCCTCTTTGGATCTTAAGATATCTTAGACAAACACCTGAAAAAGGTTTTTCTCTTACTGCAAACATTGATTTTCAATTCAATGTCTCTTCAGTGATTCTGATTAAGTCGTATGTCCTAACTCTCAAGGATCTACCACAAACTATATTATCTACATTGATTATTCTCTTATATCATGGCGCTAAAAGAAATAATCAATCATTTCTAGAAGCTCTTTAGAGGTAGAATATATTGGCATCAACCACATGTAAATTACAATGACTTAGCTACCTTATAAAGGATTTTGGTGTTCTTCATACTCAACTTGCTCTTCTCTATTGTGATAATCAATCATCCGTACAAATTGTTTCCCACCAAGTCTTTTATGAGTGTATTAAACACATTAAAATCGATTGTCACATTGTTTGGGAAACAAAACTTCATCATAGTTTAATTAAACTTCCCATTATGCATCAATTTGCAACATGTGTATATTTTAACCAAAACTTTGCGACCGTCCACCTTTCATTCGTTTTAAATACTCAACATCTACTCCCAATTTGAAGAGATTCTTGAAAACTTAAATAAACTTTTCAACAAATACTCGTTAAATGGTTCGAGTACTTCATTTGATGCTCTCAAGTTGATTGTCTCTATGTTGCTTCATCTGATGGGTATGATGCTTTGTCTAATGTTATTTTATTTTTCATCTGAGTCTGGTTTTCAATTTTGTTCTTTCCATCTTATATATAAGTCAATGTCTATCTATAACACAATATATTAATCAATCAAATTACTTTCTTAGTTTTTTTTTTTTTTTTTTTTTTCTTTTTTTTTTTTTTTTTTTTTTTTTTTCCTTTTTCTTTCATTTTTTTTTTTTTTTTTCTATATGATTTC
>Ga0209700_100947_pt1 | contig 58385 bp, 15 predicted proteins | sample SiratroredBW_FD_187528 | JGI IMG/M metagenome (GOLD analysis project Ga0209700, IMG submission 187528) | Root nodule microbial communities of legume samples collected from California, USA - Siratro red BW (SPAdes) (version 2) | ecosystem: Host-associated > Plants > Roots > Nodule | place: USA...
AAATTGTGATAAATAAAAAAAAAAAAAAAAATATTTGCTCTGCTACATGGGTTACGCACTGGACTACACGACAAGCACCGCTCGAAGGTTTTGCTCCCGACAAAGGTCATGAACCCGGTTCTTGTAACACGTGGACGGTGGGATTCACATTTTTTATTTTCCCACGGAAAACTTGGCGCCCACGTTATATCCTCTCTCTCTGTTTTTAAGGTAAAAGTGTTACCAAAAATATTATGAATAGTACGTTATATCCTAACTTTTTATGTGTATTTTCAACGTAATTTCTAGTTAGAATATTATTAATTCCTTAATTACTAATAAAGCAAGGACAGCGGCTACAGATTTTGTTTTTGTTTTCTACAATAGAAACCTTCTGAACAGTTCTGTCTCCCTCGCAGGTTAACCATGGTTAGCTCGCGCCGCTTTAGCCTGGTTAGTATTTTCCAATACATATGACATATCATCCTCGTTTCAAATAATTTCTCCCTCTCTCTCTCTCTCTCTCCTTTAATTTCCTCCACCGCGCCGCCTAAGAGGACCGTCGTACGCGGCGGCCGAGAACATTGAATCGCGGTCCCCTCGGAAAGTGGAACAACTTTCTTCTTTCACTCCACAAAGTACAACAGATTTCATTTCTCAGAAACCGAAATTTGGGAACGAAAGAATCGAGTCCTGAAAAAGGGAAAATATAATTAAAAGAGAGACTGGTTGAGGAGTTGTTCAGTTCACCTAAGTAAAGAAAACAACCATGACGGAACCTCAGAATCCTTCACCATTCACACATTCTTCAACTTCGGAAATCGCACCACAACCACAACCTCAACCTCTTCCACCTCCCAAACGGAAACGAAGCCTTCCTGGAATGCCAGGTATATTTATTTATACTTATTCATTTACTTCCAATTTATATAACCATAATTTTTATGTCTTACCTATGATAAATATATTCAGTTTGAGTGGCTTTAAGAATATTCTTTGTTTTGGATTTTGCGTGGTTTTATTTTTTTTTTGTTTTTTTGTTTTTTTCAGATCCAGATGCTGAAGTGATTGCTTTGTCACCGAAGACGCTTATGGCGACGAACCGTTTCGTTTGCGAGATCTGTAACAAAGGTTTCCAGCGCGATCAGAACCTGCAGCTTCACCGGCGCGGTCACAACTTGCCGTGGAAGCTGCGGCAGCGAGGGAGCAAGGAACCGCGGAAGAAAGTGTACGTGTGCCCCGAGCCATCGTGCGTCCACCACAACCCGGCCAGGGCGCTGGGCGACCTCACCGGCATCAAGAAGCACTTCTGCAGAAAACACGGCGAGAAAACGTGGAAATGCGAACGCTGCTCTAAGAAATACGCTGTGCAGTCGGACTGGAAAGCTCATTCGAAAACTTGCGGCAGCAGAGAGTACCGATGCGACTGCGGCACCTTGTTCTCTAGGTATCAAAATCAAAACGCTTCTCTTATGCTATTTATTTTCATTTCAACCTTTTCCAATGGAATGTCTCTAACAGTAATGCGAATCTTCTTGAAGGAGAGATAGTTTCATCACTCACAGAGCATTTTGCGATGTCCTAGCGCAAGAGAGCGCCAGGTCTCAGGCCCAAAATGTTAGCACTAGCAACGCCGATGTGGCATCTTCGCCGCCTGCACCTCCGCTTACTCCTTCTGCATCAATGGTGTCTCCAACCTTGTCCATTCAGAGCTCGGGTACGTGGTTCTCCTGCTACGTATTTCGTTTCCTATTTTTCGTAGCTTCAACCTCGTTGGAAAAGTATATATAATAATAATAATAATGATGAAGCTTATGAGTTATAAGCATTTTTGACATTTTTTGTTTTCTTCTGTTTGTTGGAGAAATCTACAAGTCTAGCTGTAGTTGGTAGTGCCAATCTCAGCAAGGGTCGGTAGGATGGATCTGCCCATGGGATCTACGGTGATTATATTTGTTCTCAATTTATTAAAATTGGTTAATAAATTTAGAAAGAGTCAGGTTTGAACATAAATTTATTTGAAAGACCTCTGAACCAGAAACCACAAACTATATTTCAAGCTGAGAATAAAAGGAAAGACCTCTATAATTTCAAGCTTTTTAACTCTTACAATAATCATTTAGAAACTAAAAAGCTTACTTTTTCTTTTTAAATTTTAACTCTGTCTTTGCTACTTTATCTATTTTGCTACTTTTGTTTCAATTCTGTTTTGTGTCCTCAACTAATTTACCTTTGTTTACCTTTTTTTGGCCATTGGCACTAGAAATTCCAGAAAACCCAAGGAAGATGTCTCCAAACGCAACGTGCCTCGTGACAAGCAGCGCCCCTTCAGGTTCCACTACTTGCACCACTGTTTTTGCAAGTGTGTTGGCACCGTCCACGACGACAAGTCATCCACAATCTCAATCATCGTCACCATCAACTTCCTCATTCTTCAACCTAATGTCAAACTTGGCTCGCTCGGATAACCCTAATGCCATCACTAGTCTGAGAGAACCCATATCCCTGTCCCTATCCTCACCTCTCTATCTCTCCAACAATGACCCTTCCCACTTCACACCATCTCCTCAACCTGCACTATCTGCCACTGCATTACTCCAAAAAGCTGCTCAAATGGGTGCATCCAGTGCTTCCCTTCTTCGTGGCTTAGGCTTAACAACCACATCACCACCATCATCATCCTTGGGGAAAGACGAGGCTTTTAAGGTTAATGCAACCACAACCGCACAATGGAACGGGCAAGTAAAGCAAGAGAATCAGCCCGTGTTGGAAAACCTTGGGCTTGGGCTTCCCTGTGGGAGTGGAACTGTGACAGATGTGATAATGGACCCTTCTACCCCATTTGTGGGCCAGCCAATGACCCGTGATCTTCTCGGTCTTAGCATCGGTGGTGGAGCAAGCAGGGGTGGTCTCTCTGCTCTGGTCAAGTCTTTCGGAGGGAACTTTGATTCGCCCGGTGATGGAGGAGTTCGCCGGTAGAAAACTGGGAAGAACTGTATGGTTGTTTTCTCGAACAGGAAAACAAACACAGCCGTAATTCGTTGCATCTGCGCGACAAAACTGTTCGGTTTTCTGGCCAGGCCCGGAATTTTTGTGACGGGTTAATCGGCCAAACTTTGTTGCTATTCAGAAACGATAGGATAAAGTTACATGCATAATTTATTAGAATCTATCTTTATAATATTTATATGTATAAATGTCCTCTCACTTTTTCTTTTCTCTACCAAGTGTGCTCGTGCTGTCGTCAAAATGTAGATATGGCCAGATGGCCACTGTAATCTTATTTTTGAGAAATGATGTTTTTGATAATTTTTTTTATATGAAAATTAATTATTAGCTATTTTTTACTGATAAACATATAAGTGAGTCAAACAATAATATTTTGTTTTGAGAAATAAGTGATTGTTATTACTCTTATTTATATGAGTAGAACATAACTTTTTTATTTGGTGAGCGTTTAACTAAATTGGAATCGGAAATAATAAAATAAAATGGTAAGATAAAAGATAAAATCATTTTCTCAAAAAGGGAAATTAAAAATGTCATGTTTCGAGAATATAAAAGAGTTATATTTTATTCCGATAATCATATAACACATTTTTGGTTATTCATTGGTTGAACCATTCACCGTCATGTTGATCATCCTGTGTTTCAAATCAACCCCTAACCCATATTTCATATCATTGCTAAATAGTCACAATCACCAAAGTCCACGAGTTACTGTATGGACTCGTACCTCTATGAAACTCTAGCAACACGCTCATGCTCTCAATTATGAGTCTGGTATGGTTCGAAACAAAATTAAAAGATTCTTGAAATGTTTCTGTATTGAAAAAAATTATACTTTTTAGTTTGTATTCAAACAGATTTTATGTCTAAGTATAAGAACTGTTTGCACAGGACTTCAATAGTATTTCACAGATGAGCTTTTGTATAAGAAAGACAAAAACGCGTGGACAAAGAAACAAATAAGAGATGGACCATAGGAGAGGAAAGAACTATAATTAACCAAATTGACCTTTTGTTATTTAAGAGAAAATTGACAATTTTATTTTAGGATACCATTAATGATATTAAATGCTAAGATGCCTTTCATATGTTGGAAAGAAGGGAAAGATAGATCTTAAACACTGTTCTTTTGGAGATATATAATTATAAAATATTTATATGTAAATAAAATAATATTTAGACCTTAAATGTGCACTAAATATATCAATTTGTTTTCCTCTTTCATAAAATAAAGTGGTCTGCTTATTCTTTTATAATTTTCTTTTGATTTGTACAACAAATTTGACTTATTGGAGAGAAGATATTTTCTTGGTACTTTTATATGCACTTTTTGATGATGTTTTATTAGTCTTACTTTGTATATACAGACTTTTTTTTGTAAATTTAATTATTTCTTTTGTCATTACATTTATTGTTTTTACGCAAACTGGTTGTAGTTATCGCACAAAACATTTTCAAGAGCCATCAATCTAAATAGTTTTAATGTAATAAATACTAAATTTACACCACAAACATTTCTAGTGACTATCAATCTAATTAGTTTTATTTAAGGAAGATACCACTTAACTCAAATAATGTATCTTTAATAGTCAAGTGATGAATATATTTTGTTAAATATGATAACACATTATTTAATTCGAGTAATATTTGTAAGAAAAGAAAGGTTGAAAAGGAGTGTGAAGTGACTAGGTTCCATTTCACGGTTGGCATGGATGATTAGAATAAATGCATGAGAATGGATAGGTGGCGGTGGTGGTAGTCAATTTCTGCAGCGGGCCCTGTTTCTGCATTTGTACGAATTAGCAAAATAATGCAATGTATCTTTCAAACTTGTCTCCAAGAATTTCCTAGATCACACAAGTTCCAACCAACCATATCAACGATGCAATTTTGTTTAGCTAGTGGTGGTTTTAAAGTGTTAATAATAACCACAAATTTTATAGTAATGAAAAGGCTTTATCAAAAACATAGTTTAACAATTATAATAACAACATATTAATGGTATTTAGGGATGGCAGTGTGAGAAAATAATACTTATAAAGTTAATACAAGATAATGATTAATTGTTATAGTTTTTAGTAATTTAAATAATGATTTTTATATTTTTATTTATAAAAATATTTAATTTTAATATATTTATTTATTTAATGTAAATGTTAATCTTATATTTATTTAATTTATTTAAATATTTTATTAATAATAAAATCATGAATTGATAACAATAATTTGAAATATTAAAACAAAAACATTCGTATATAATTTCTTTTAAAGGTTTTGCTTATGCGAGTTGACATGTAGACTTAGGAGTAATTATTATGCAGATAAGCTAACAAAACTAATTCATACTTCTTATACTATTCCTATTCACTTTTACTTACCAATTATGAGACGTGTCAAAACAAAACAAATTTAATTTGTAATTCATAAAAGATTTAGCAATTATTTCCCTTAATACTCAATTCTCTCCCACCTGGTAACTTTATAACCATTGTAAACAACTATCCAGTTAAGATATGTTTAATTATATATTAACATTTATATTATTTCCATTCAAATATATATATAACAATTTGTTTTATTTCATAATTTGTTTAGCGTAGTATTTTAAGCTAGGTTTTTCTAACGAACACATAGTATAACATTATTTGACTACAAATAAAAAATAAATAAACAAGTGTAACATTAACTCAATAATTAAAAAAAAAAAAGTGTAACACTAAACAATAGCCCAAAATTTATAATGATTAAAATTTTGTTTTATTATTACTTTAAGAAGTGAGATAAGAAGATATAAGTTTTCGTCTTAATATAATTTTAAAAACCAAATTTATTTGGAATAATTTAATAAAAATGCATCTATAATCTATATCAAATACTTCACTTACATATTATAGCGAGTTATGTATTAATAGATCTTCTGATAAATCAATTAATAGTTTTTTCACTTAAGACTTAGAAGTCATGTATATTTATAGACATTTTGCTGATCTGACTAGAATACTTTATCTTGATATCCTTAATGAGAACGAAAACATAACTCTGAGATCACAATCATATGAAAATATAGAAACCATAAAATCTATATTAATTAAAACTAAATCTCAACTATAGTAGAGACCTTATAAGAGTTACAATCTTTATGCGATAATATAATAATTAAAAGAATCAATCAATAAAAATAAATATAACTTAGGAAAAACAAACATCAGTTAAGGAAAATTAATTTCAACATTAAGATAAATAATCAATTATAATTAGTAATTAGGGGACTCGAGATTCAAGAAGGGAAAAATTTGACATTTGATGTTTTAGCATATGAGATCTCCTAAATTTTTAACTATAACATTTTGACATTCAATGTAGGACTGTGTAAAACATTTTTTGACCTTCTCTGTTTGTTAGGAGCAAACCCATGAGTAGGATAGAGAAGCACAACAATTATTTTGATACGGTATTGTAGAAAAAATAATGTGATTATGTTTTCCACCTTCTTTACTAATATGGCAACTGCTTTCAATTACAAATTATTGTGTACCAAACTAATATTCTTTTATAGGCTGAATTGTTCTCTTATTAATTCTCTTTTTTTGTATAACATTTATTTTAGATGTTTTATTATCAGATTTGACGTGAAGGGCAATAATTAAAGTTTTAAAAATGTGAAAATTATTAATGATGATATAAGTTACCATAGAAAAACACATCAGTATGTTCAATAAGTCAAATTTATTTATTTATTTTAAAAAGAAAATAACTTATATATAGAACACTCTTAAAAATATAAAATAGGTAAGATAGATGTACGAAATTGATTAATAGGAGAACAATAAACTTTCACAACAAAAAGTAATAGAAATCAGAATCTTTTAGATCTTATCCCGTGATATCACAACAATTATTTTATAGCTTTATTTTGCTTACGAGTTTGTTCATAAATAAAAAAAAAAAAGGTATTTAAAAACGATGGTGACCAAAATGTTGTAGCTGAAAACTTAGAAGACCCCTTGAACTAGAGCTTCAAATATTTAAATTTTGTTTTTGATTAGACTTGGAGCCCCTTCTTTATAAATAATTATTTATCTTAATGTTATAATTAATTTTTTCTAAGAGATTTGTAATATTTGGCTTTCTTATATTATTTAATTTATTTATTATCTTGATTGTTATATTTATTTAGCTACTTTTAAAATTAATATTTTAAATAGTTTTGTTATTAATCTAGATTTATTATGTAATTAATATTTATTAGCCAATAAGAATTTGCTTAAATATAATAAAGAATGGAAGGAGAAGTTCAAACGAAATTAGTTTTTATCATTGAATTTAAGAAGCATCAGTACAAATTGAAAATAGGTAAAACATTAACAAAAACAATGAAAACCACTTTAAACATGTTTGTGTTCGGATCAAGATTATTTTGCACATTGTTAGTGTCCTTCAAAACGGACAACTAATTAATATTACGTGTGAATGAATTGGCTTGGGAATCGAAGAAAATAAAACTGGAAAATTTCCATTAATATATCATAAACAAACTAGAAATTTACCTTATCATGGTACTCAATTTAGAACTTTAAATCACAATCTCTTATACCGTGTTTGATTTATTCGAATCTTTTCAACAAAACTTCACACTCAACTCATGCTCGTTGAGGACAAGACAATCACAAAGACCATTACCATGACTTGAAAGACTCAAGTCCCATTGTCACCTTGGGACAAAATGTCTTTTATAGTTGGAAAATTAATTAAACTTGAAGTCCTATCATAAACTAATAATTACACCAATTTCTAACTTATTTTATTCATATGCCCCTGCCTTTGTAATCTTAGTAATCCCGAAATATGTCTTTTTATTTTTTAAACCATTCTTAGTATGATGACTTTATCTAGAGTGGTATTGATCTCGGTTCTTCTGTTCACTCAGATTTTCCAATTTCAGAATAACAAGACATTTACAAAATATTTCGATGCTTAAATAAAATTATATTTTATAAGTTATTTTCAAGAAGTTTTTTTCTTCTAAAGAAGTCTTTTACACATGAAGTTGCCTTTTATTTATATTATTTTAAGATGGATCTTAATCTTTGGGCCTCAGGTAGGTCCAAGTCTTCTTAAGGCCTATAATTTATTTAGGTGATTTGGTAGTTTGTTAATTGTGATAATCTTGTTTAGTTTTCTAATTTCTTGTAATCATGTCTCTGTCACGTTTGTAGCAATCTCATGGGTTGAATATGTCAAGTGTGCGGGTTAGTATCTCTATTGATGATTTGTTCAGTACTTTGATGATGTCACGATAGCTTTGTCAAGATTTGAGAGTTTTTTAATGCTACATGCCTCTTATATGTCGTGATAAAATTATGTTTATTTTTACCTTACTCCTAATGGAGTTCATCTATGATGGAGTTGAAATTGCTGAAATGAATTGAATTGAACGGGGTTCACTGTAAAAGATTTTACCACATTCAAGTAAAAGTGTAAAAAAAAATATTTAATGTATAAAAATATAAGTGTAATGAGGTAAATGATATTTTCTGTAGCCCTAAGTTGTAATTATACGACTTTGTAATTTAAGACTCTATATTTTCCAATAATAATAATAATAATAATAATAGACCTTAGGAATCACAAATTATAATAATATGATATTATGGAGGTCGACTGAAATTAATTAGATAGTTGGCTGGACTCTAATAGATTGGGATGAATTTAACATTATTAGGGAATACGTACAATATTTAATAGTGTTAGAGATGTAGAGATTGTGGACTAAGTGTGGTATAATTCACCAATAAAATGTCTTTTAAAATAACAAAATTCTAATGATTTATGCTTTTAGTTTTGACTAAAAATTTAAATCTCATAAATGGTTTCTCTTCGAATCCTTCCTCTTTCGACTTGAGCCTACTCAATCACAAGAGTAAAATTTAAAAGATCAATGAAAAACACATGTTCCTAACTTAGATCAAACGTAGCAAATGAAATCGTAGGTATTTTTTGCACCACAAGAACATACTCAAACCACATGCTACAGTCCAGAAGGTCGTTACATAGCAGACTTCAGAGCATCCATACAGCCCAAAAAGTAGATACAAGGGCACACTAGTACTGTTGGCCATAAGTGATTTACTTTTGAAATAATATGCAAGGATCGCATATATTTGGATTATGTGATTTGAAATGATTTTGAGAAAAAATTTTAAAAGAGAAAAATTGAGTATAAAATAAAAAGAAAGTCCAAGATTTTTGGAAACTGTTTGAAACATTTAATTTACCCTTAATAACAATATTTACATGCATACTTTATCTTTTTTAATAGTAGCTAGACAATTAATAAATGATATATTTAAATCAAAACTACTTACTTAAAAAATATTTTATTTTAATTTTTTTTACTAATCCTTTCGTTTTTTACTCAAAAAAACATTTATATTTTAAAAAATACATCTAAGAATAATTTTGGCGTTATATTATAAACTATCACTATTTATTTATCCAGTCAAATTAATTATATATCAATAAGTTTTTTATTTGTTTTCACATTGGTTTTATTAAAATAAGTTTATATATCAATTATAAATATCTCTCTCAAGTCTCAACAACAGCTACTCGTAATCAAATGCAAATGCTTGAATCTGTATGTACCTTTCTGTTCTTCTGCTAAACATCGTCATTCTGAATAAAGAATGTGTTATTGCTAAAATAAAAACTAATGCAAAAGCATGTTTTATAAACTCCAAAGACTCTGCAACGTTGATTATAATTCCATTCCCTTTTTCGATTATAATAAAGTAACGAACAACAAAGGGGACCCCATTTCATCAATGTTTCATTTATTTAAATGTTAAACAGTAGTCATCGATCTGGCAAGTGATATTAAGAGTTTAATTTTCAACTAATACAAGTATAATATTTTTTATATGGTTAATTAATTCAAATAATTTAGATGCAATTATTATAAAGTTAATAAAATGTTTTAAAGAATTATTTTTATCAAAAATTATATTTTTCTATTTAAAAAAAAGTAAAATACAAAAATTATATGTCATGCTCACTTTTTTTCTCTCTCTCTTTCTATGCATTCATAAATATTAATACATTTTGCAAATGTGAAGGAAAAAGACAAAAGGAGAGACCAATGGAATGAAAGGCTACCGCGTATTGAGTGTAGTCATAATCATAGTTTAGGTTTTAGAGAGGGTATAAATAATTAGTATCACACAAAATTATGCTAAATCCAAAACATGGAGTACATCGCACTGCTTATCGCAATCACCACTTTAGATTTATCCGTTCAAAATTTTGTTAGCCAATCCGTATTCACTCATAATTTGTGGTTTCGCAATTTCGGTTACATTTTCCCTTAGCCCTACACACCATTGTCCTCTTCTTCTCCACCTAACTTCCTCTTCCATCTCACAAACACAATCCTCTGCACTGTGCTTTCACTTCAACACTTTCCCGCCAGGTTTGAATTGTGAATTGTGAATCGTTATTTTATGGAGAGATTTTATTCTTCTCAACGAGAGAGCGTTCTTTTAGGTTATAATAATAGTTTTGAGAATGGAAATAATTCTCCGATTCGGAGGTCGTCTTCGAGCAATTCGAACTTGGAGGTTGATTTCCACGACGTGTTTGGGGGGCCGCCGCGGAGGTCATCGGTAAACGAGGCGCGGCAGAGTCTGACCGAGTTGAAGGATTGGAGCGAAGAGGAAGGGGAAGGTGGTTGGTGTAGGTGGCCGTCCGAGCGGGAGAAACCGGTGTTTGGAGAGGATATTAGAAACCGGAGGCATCACGCGAACAAGAACAATGACTTCTTCGATGACATATTCGGAGGTGAGGAGTCGCCGAGTGTGTGTTCCACGCCAAAGAAACGCGTCGGTGACTCTTTCACGTTCTCTCGAGTGTCCAGTCCTCTACCACCGGCGGCCGATCCCGTTGCTGCCTCTCTCCCTCTACCATTCAGGTTTTTCTCTTACCATTATTTTCATTAATATGAATATTCCTTGTTAATTAATTCCAGTGAACACACAACGCAACAAGGCCTATACGTCCTCATTTTTAAAAATTAAAGAAAAAAAGTTACCAGTAAATATTATAATTAAAAAGTTATAAAAAATAAAAGTAAATTATTAAATATTCTTATGTAAAAAAAATAGTGATATTTGATAGAAATTTGATTATGTGTGGTTTAAGTGATCAATTTATTACTACTAAACATTTTGTTAGTTAATGAAGTGATCTAATGTTCCTAGTTAGTGATAATATATTACTCGGAAATTAACCCATGAAATGAAATTAAGATAACTATAAGTATAAAAAATTTGAATGAAACTGCGTATAACTATAAGTATATATGTCGATTTTTCCTATTCTAATCTCTTTGTGCGTACGCCTTCAAGGTTGAGGAAAGGGTTGTGAACCTTTTTATTATATGTGGATTAACTTCAAGCAACCTACTGTTCTTCCATCCTTTTAGACTTATATTTTTGTTAAAAACAAGGATAATAATATCAAGGTCATCCTTTATCTCGATGATATTTTTTTATCTTAAAAGAAAGAAATAAAAAAAAAAGATGAAAACAAATAAAGAGTGGTTAACAAAAAAGGAAATAGACAAGAAATAAAATTTATTATTTAGTTGTTTAACTAAGTTAAAATACATGAGAAATAAATAAAAAATATTTTTAAATTATGTAATTTAATTGATTTGATAGAAATTAAATAATCAATAAAATAAAATTAAAATAATAATTCAAGTTCAACTATTTTATTTTGTCTTTTTTAAATTAAAATTATTTTCCTCTTTGTCCTCTCTTCTTAGCATGGACTTAAGCAAGATGACAAGCATGTATAGAAGATGAACACATTATGCTCTCTTTGTTGCAAACAAAAGTGAAGGGCCAGTAGACAGGGAGCAACAACATTAATAATTCTAAATCATTTAATAAAAAATTAATTGTAGACTAATAATACTATCTTTAAAGTTTTGTTATAAATAACATTTAAGTGATTTTCACTTTTATCATCACCAAATTCTTAAATTGTTTCCACCTAATCATATATTTCCAAAAAAAAAAAAAAACTTGTTTGTTTAAATAATAATTTTTTTGTCGGTATAAATAACTGTGTTTAATAAAATGATAGTTGAGTGTATATTGAAAACAATGAAATCTTAAAATTTCAACTATTATACACAAACTTTGATTGTTTGAAAAATATTACACAAATATTCTATATAAACATTACACTGACCCTAACAATTCTGAAAAATGTTACATTATCTATTCTATATAAAGGAGTTTTTTGCAGACTTTAAAAAATATAGAATCACTTGCAATATAAAAAAAGAAATAAAATACTATAAGGGTATGGTAAAATACTTTTAAATTTATATGTTAAAGCTTTTCAAAATTATAATAATGAGACTAATGTAATAAACTTTTTACTATTGTAAAATGCTATTTCAATTATTTAGCAAATGCTATATTTTTTTAATCATTTATCATTCATGTATATTTTTATTGTTTTATTATTTATTCTAACAATTTTTGAAAAAATATTGTTAACAAATTTGAAAAACTAATATCTAATTATATATTTAATGAAATGAAAAAAATATGTTACTATTTTATGTAACCAATATTTATTTTAATATAAGGTAAATATTTGATAAATATTGTTAAATTAACATTTTAATCATTTGGATATCAATTTATTATTGCTACACAAACAAATAGCTATATCAGCGATTACTTGTTAAAGTTATTATATATATATATATATATATATATATATATATATATATATATATATATATATATATAACTAAATAAAAGAATTTAACAAATTCAACAATAGAAGAATGAAAAAAGAGTAATGGTTGATACGATTTTTATGATAAATATTATCGAAGTTAACAAATTTACTGTTAAATATATTGTTGAATGTGATAGAACTATAAGTCTGATTATATTTTATTTTCTCTAAATATAAAAACGTTAAAATCATATTTTAAAATTTAAATAATGATGGTTAAAAACAAACACAAATTACAAACTTTTATGTCTCTATTTGATCTTTAAGTCTATGAAAAGAAATAAAAAAATGTTTTTTGAATTTTAAGGACTAAAGAAATTAATTTAATGTTTTACAATGAAACAAGAAATCATACAAATTAAAAGAATAAAAGTATATCTATCTAATTTGAAGCAAATATTAAAAAATTAATACAATTTATGTAAATTTTTCATTGAAGTTTTTTACACTGCCTTATATGTTCAAAATGATAAAACGTGTTAAAATAAAAGTATTTCTTTTAAGATATAACGTGTCTGTAAGCATTCTTCAAATTCTTTTGAACCCATAAACATGTCATGGTTTAAATAATGTATATTGAAAACATATTCATTTTTTGGTTTACGTTTGTTTTCCTTTCCTACTCAAAATCAAAATAGGGAAAATGTTTTGATCTAAAAATGGTGAAATGAGTATGTATTTTAAAAGCATTATAGTAAAAGAAAATGACGATGCACAATATTCTAACTCCAATAATATTAAACTTTTGATGTTTTATTTTCTCAACTTTTTTTTCTCAAACTTTTAGTGTTTTATAGTTCTCAAATATCATCAATTTTTTTTACATATATTTATAGTAGATGTGATAATTTCTTATGTTGTAGCATGAACGAATAATTAAAGCTCCATATTTTATATGAGAGTATTTAGATCACATATATCACTTATGATTAATATTAATTATTAATTAAATATTATGTAATAAATAACATTAAATATCAATAGTTTAGAAATAGAGAGACTCCCAAATTAACATTTTTTTTTATAAAAAAGTAGTCAAATGTATATAACTACCAGTAAAGTTATTATAATTTATTTTCTTAACAAAGTCATTAAATCTTAAATTATCACATATATTTAATTTTTTTTCAAAGCTATAAATAAATTAATTTTTAATTAATGACAATGTAAAAACTTTGTACTGATAATGTATTAAAAATAATTTCTTAAAAGGAATTAAATAAAATTTACAAAATTAAATTAGGCAATAATATATTGCAAACAGAAAATGAAAGAAGTGTATAAGATTTTTTCGGAAATAATGACACTCCACATAACTTTTCATGAAAATAACTGGCAACTTTTCATGAAAATAACTGGCAAGTGTAACATTACTATTGATAGAGATTACAAGACATCTGCACAAGGGTTTCCACCAACTAGGGTCTGCTATAAACACCATTTAAAGTGAGAACCTAAATCAGATATAAAATGCTCATAATCGAATATGTACCTATAAGTGTTATTCCAATTTCTCTAAATATTTTTATGGTTTAAGATTGGAGAGTTGGGCATTGATAAAGTTTTATCAGAAGAAAATTAGTGAGTAAACTCTGATTTGGACCTAATTATAACTACAAAAAGGTAACCCAATTATAATTACACTGTCTGATCACAAGTACAAATAAAATATAAATATTCAATGCTCTAAATTAAAGAATCTCATATCTCTTGCCTATACATACCGACCGGATTTTTAATTGCCCCAATTGTATTCGGACTGAGTTAAACTATTTTCTTAATCTATCCACTTATTTTTGTTGGAGGTGTCAAATGGATTCAGATTTCATAATTATGATTTACATAAGGAAAATTGACAAATATATTTGTTGTTTATTGATGAAATCAAATTATTTCAAACATGAATGCAGCATTAAATAATTACTATATGATGAGCTTTAGTTTTTAGCCATAAATAACATACGAAGGTAGCTTAAAATCAAGCGCCTCTTTCCCTACATGACTCCTTATCTTATCCTAAAAAAATAAACTTCTTATCTTACAACACTACTCTCCACTACCCAGTTAGATGAGGGATTCATGATTTAGTTGCTCCGAATTTCAAATCAATTCATTAATGATTTCTTCTTGTTCATCTTCAATTTGCCACTGATGCTTGCTCCACCACTTTAACCTAAGCAGCCTTCCAGCCAAATTGACAAATGGGGTGGACCTTCCAACATTTGGCTCCCCCACGAGGACTAACAACATCCACAATGGTATTGTTGCTTCAAATGGACTAGGCCTTTCTGATTCTCATTCATCCAGATTTTCAACCCAGCGAAAGGAGGTGAAAAAGGATTTAAAACCTTACCGGCAAAGTCTTCTATCACAGGAGTTTTCAAACTCGAGCACATCTGATAAAGCAGACAAAGGAAGCATCATGAAACAGGACATATCAATTAGTGAAGTTTCGCCTAGTCCTAGTAATGGTCAATTCCATTTCTCAATATACAAATGGGCCAGTAAAGGTGTTCCAATGGTGATGTCTCTTAGGACAGAAAGAGCCTCCAAGGCTAATAAGGATAAGGTCAAACTTGAGAGATGCTCAAGTGCTAGAGACTTATCAACTACTTCCGCAGCAACTGAAAATGGAGCAGATTCAAACCAGATTGTAAAACAAATAGTTTCTGCCAAGGCTCAATCACATACATCAAGCAGCCCTCAAACTGTTAGCATAGATGTTCCGGCTAGTTCTATCCCGCGTGACGCTAGAGCATTATCAAGTACTCATTCTGCGGGCGAGAACGGCTTCTCCGGAAAAACTGAGACAGTAAAGGGTACTCAGAAGCATGAATCCAAACCTTTACACTTTCTGTTCAAAGAAAATGATGAGAAACAAGGTGAAGTAATTTTCTCTCTACATTATGTATATATGTATGTATGAATGCTTAAACATATATTACTACCTTTCCAGTCTGTGATACTGTTCTTCATTTCATATGACAGATAATAATCAGATGAATACAAGAGAGAAAGAAGAAAACAGGATGAAGAGCACAAAAAAATTGTCTGCTGTTTTTGATGTTACCCTGAATCCCATGAAACAAGAAGAAAAGATAGGTTCGGTGATAGATGTAGGACATAGCAAAGCCACTTCCCAGGGTTCAGTAAGTTTAGGTGAGAATATGGGGAAAGGCCTAGTTAAAGGGAAGGTCAAAGAATTCGCTCGAATTTTCAACCAAGAAACTGCAACAAAACCAAAAGTTGACTCCAAATCTCGACCTCAGGGTTCTACATACAAGCACAGAGATGCTTTAAGGACAAAGAATGAAGTAAGTGTTGTCACAGCTTAAGAAGATGACTTGAAGAGTAAATGCAATTTGTTGATCGGACATTAAATTTTTGAATATGCTTTAGTGCTAAATCTCATGTATAATTCTGGTTTCACAACAGCGAAGGTTTTTAATATTTCTTTCAACTCTAGCAGGTTGAAAGTGGCCATGAACAATCCAAGAAGGAGAACTCTACCATAGAGACTACCAACATATCAGCTGATAATTTGTCTCATCAAGAGGATATATCAGAACCAGGTATTGCTTAGTTATCCAAATCCCAATATTCCTTCAGTTGAGAATTGATTTACATGAGAAGAGATCAAATTGTGCATATACTCCTCTCCTCTTTATTCGTAGCATGGTGACAAGAATATGGCAAACTTACTGAGAATATGTATGTGACCTACATCTAACAATAGGAAAATATAATTACATGCAAGCAGCATGCAGCAGGTTTTATTTAAAATTTTATGTGGTCATTTATTATTTCCTTAATTTTTTTTTTATTGTCTGTTAAATCTGTACTCCAGTAAGTTTTCTTTACTGTATGGTCTTCATCCAAGATGTGGATGGATTTCATCTCAATACGGTGCTAGGGAAACAATTCACAGAATCAATGAGAAATATGGCGCCAATTATTTTAAGAAAATCCTATTAGAAGCTTTCGTTGCAAGTGAAAAACCTTAGTTATTATTCAAATGTGGCACTTGATTATTAATAGATAGTCTGAAATACGCTTACACCAATCTTTGATCAGCTTTTAAACTCTGTAGATATGATTTGGCCTGAATACTTGATGATAAATTATGTGATGAAACAACTTGATTTTGTTAGCAGCAGTTCCTGATATATCATTTACTGATATAGGAGATAAAGACGAGTCCTTCAACGGGGGTTTCATGGTATTTCATACAAAGTTAAATAAGTTCCTTTCATGAGTATAAAATTTTAGCGGCTTAAGTTGATAAGCTTCTATATTGGGTTTTTCAGATACAAGTATTAGCCCAAGATGAGGGCGAGGACTTACAAAATCAAGAAATCCAAGTAACTTATTACTTAGCTAGATTTGTTTGTTTCAAGGTTATACAAGAACAGTTATATTAAGTATATATCTCTGTATACAATGTAGATGATTGACAAGAAGATAAAACAGTGGTCTAAAGGGAAGGAAGGAAACATACGATCCCTGCTATCGACATTACAACATGTAAGAAAACTAAAGTTACTCCTTATTGCTCTTGTCTCATTTGATTGAAAATTTGATTTCTTCGTTTTTGTCCAATAATACGATGAACCATTTTGCTATCACTTCAAGTCATAGTAAGTGGTTGGTGCTATTAAACTAAATGGGACTAGAGAGTCTGATAATCCACCTATTTCGATGGAATACTTTAAGAGGGACATAAGATGTAAAAATCCGATAATTAGAAAATTAGGTAGGATGATTATGTATGTAATTGTGAGGAATGATTATGTAATAATTATGTATTTAATCTTGTAGGATAGTTATTTACTTACATACTTATGTGTCTAGTTATTCAAGATAGATTAGTAATAGTCATGACTTTAAGTGTTATAAATCTCGCACAAACTAAAAATAAGGTTAATTTATAATACATAAATAGGAGTAATCTTCATCTTAGAAACAAGTTTTGTAAGAATGAGTTAAATTTAAACTTACTTCTTAATATAGAATCTGAGCATATCTTAACGAGATTTGATGAACTTATATGTCACTTAGGAATGAATTGAAAATCCTACGTCAACATGGAAGTGAGAGTAATTCTTACCTTACAAGCCGGTTTTGTGAGCATGAATTAGACTTAAACTCACTCTTGCTGTAATTTTTACAAAATTACGTTTAATGATATTAAACATCAATTTTAGTTAGTATTTGATTGTCCATAGTTCCATGCAAAGTACTAACTCTTTTTAAATTGACATTCATCACGCATAAAGGTACTTTGGACGGAGTGTGGATGGAAGCCTGTGCCTCTTGTTGATATAATTGAAGGGAACGCCGTGAAAAGATCTTATCAAAGAGCTTTACTCTGCCTGCATCCCGATAAGTTGCAGCAAAAGGGTGCTTCTTCAGAACAGAAACATATTGCAGAAAAGGTTTTTGATATTTTACAGGTAACATTTGTGGCAATTCATTAGCATTACAATTATTCTAACTCTTTCAGGATCTATGTCTGGATTCCCTAAAATTGATCACACACATTCCTTGTTATAGAAGAAATATTGTGCGTTGTATGTTGACACGAGTTGTATTTATATCTCATAGGATTAGTCATAAACATAGGTATAAGTCAAACACAATTTTAGTGGTAACTACAACACTAGTTTCTATTAGCAGCTATTTACATATTTAACATGTGTGTTAAATAAGTTCCGACACTTATCTGAACTTTGTTTTTACTTACTGAAGTACTTTATTTTGGTACAAATTCAATGAAGTGCTGGTATGAGCTTTTAGCTTGATGATTTCTATCCAAAAAATTCCCTTGTGTCGAGTCTAGTTGCACTTGGTGAGAGAATAGCGCAAAGTTTCTTATCCTATTAGGTAATTAGAATGGTACCTCTTAAGAATTTCACAACAACAAACAATAATCCTGAACTGGAATTGCAATGACAATTTATTTTTTAAATTGGATGTGTCATGAGTCAATAGTTTAAGATTTAATAATATTTTTTTTCATTAATTAAACTTCCAAAATCACATTTAAAACGAAAGTATTTCTATAAGAGAAAAAAAATTAAAATTAACTATTCTATAAATTAAAATTAAACTCTCTTCTACAAGTTTTTAAAATGTTTATTTTTAATCCGTGTTCATGCTAAATTTAGTTTATGAAAAAATCAATTTTATTTTTTCGTTTTTTTTCTAAAAGTGTTTATGGAAAAGTTCTTCTAAACCTATCCTAAATATGTTTTCTCTTTAACCATTTTTGTATATATTTTAATAATTTTTTATAAAGCAAATATAATATATGTTCACAGATAAATGAACATAACTACAGAAATTACAAAACAAGGAGAAAGAGATTTTTCCTGAGGGTTTTTCTCTATAAGTAAGCCATTGCTTTACCGTTTGCTAACCAATCTCAGAGGCAGCCAACCCCTTCAACTCCTACGTAAGCTGAACATCTGTCCTCCCATCCTCTCTAAGATTCTAACGAACTAACCATGTCATTGTTCTAACAATTTAGGATTCATTGTTTTGGATCATTCTAAAATATATTTTTTATTCCATTTCTGACATGAAATCGTATTATGCCCTCAAAATGAGGTGCAGAAATACAGAAAACTCAATCATGTTTATGTTGTCCTCGCTACATGCGATTTTAGTTTCTTATCTTTTATATGTGCTCAAAACTTGTGGAAACAAAACAACTCACTAATCAAGGTCAAATACTCAAGAGGCAAGAACACTTCTACAAAACCCAAAAATGTAATTAATTATTAATGATGATTGTATGGAAGCCTTATTCATGCTTATGAATATTGAACTTAACATACGCACTACGGTAATTCTTAGGAAGGTAATGAAATGCAGGAAATGATTAATAAACTTACCATCATTAGCTTATTTTTTTTAAACTTATTCAAAATAGTGACTTACTTTGTCCATATTTTACAATGCAGGAGGCATGGACTCAATTCAATATGCTCGGTGCACCGTAATTTTGTCAATACCTTTATTGAGTGAAAGCTCTAGTTGATACCTTGTGCGAAGTTTCCCTCCATAGACTTTAAATAAGGGGGTAGATCTTGTTCTTATCACAAGAGCAAGTGTTACTTTATATACCTGTAACTAATTTTGTAGCAATTGTAGTATATTGGGTTGCATATATGTAATTTTCCTGTCTGGTATGAATACACCAGTATTTTTTTCCCCTCAACACGATAGTTTATTTTTCTTACTTGTGTATCTGCTGCACAATATACAGAGAGAGGTCATTGACCTGAAGGTACAGTCAGTGTCTTTTCAGTTTCATTGGGAATTCTTTTCAACTTAGATTAGTTTCCCTAATTTTGCTGCAATTATACTTTACATACTTAATTTAGAAAAACAAATTATTAATACTTATGTCAAATCATTGTTAGTTATTTATCATTAAGAGGTTACAATCACTCAAAAATATATAGATTTTCGCCATTCAACTAAAGACGTGAATAATCAAACAAAGAAAACACAAACTTACAAATAAACAATCAAGATGAAAGCCTTAAAACATTAGTACTGAAATACTCTACATCTATTACTGTAGTCAATAAATCAACGAACCAGCCAATTGGATTAAGAATCATGTGTGCCGAATCTACTGATATAATTCCAGTCTAATCCAACCATTAACAAAGTTGCAAATGTAATTTTATGATTATGAGAGAAACAAACTTTCGCTTTCCTTTCTTAGAGAACTTTCCCAGTAAATTGATTGTCCCAAATATTAAACAAATATTCCATCTTTAACGTTTTTTTATTACTTTTAAAGTGCGTAAAAAAGATATATATTTTTTATCTATATGCATATTGCGTTTGTTTGTAAATATTAAGAATACATTCAACTTCATGCATTTCTTTCACGGAAGACCTACTATTATATTATTAATCATATAATAAAATACACCTTTTTTAGAATATTAAACATTTATTATCTCTTTAATTCGCTATACATCTTTCATAGTTTTTTTATTTTTAAATAAATAATTATATAATTTTAACATTATCTAGACTATTATCTTTCCATAGTTTTTATAATGAAGATTCTTACGAGTTTGCTCAAATTAACTTCTATACAGCGATTACACTAGAATTCTTAATTTCTTGCAATAAGTCTTCTATTGCCACAGAATTTATGAGTACTAACTAATTTCTCACAACAATAATAAAATCCAACTTGAGTTCTTAACTTTTTTTCATAATTCATATTTTATCTTTTCACTCACACAAAAGCCCTTCTTTACTTGAAAAAGTAAGCAACCTTGATTGTTTCTCATATAACAACCTTTATATGAAGTATGTAAAAACTCATTTGCTCCAATAATATTAAATTACTTATGAATCAATCTAAACAGCTTAATTTCTAAGCGCCCCTACAAAATTGTGCCCTCTTCAAGATTAAAAATGCATGGCCGTTAAAGATGTCAGCATCAGCTGTTAAATGGTGTTGAGTACTTCCCTTTTAAAGAGTGTAACCGCCGTTAAGTGGCTTGGTTCTACCTAATGCAGCAAACATCAAATAATAGCAAAAAATGCAACCCAACTAGTTCTACCTAATGCAGCAAACATCAAATAATAGCAATAATCGGAAATCATATTTTAGAACACCCTATATTGAAGTGGATCCTATTGATCCTACAAGCTGACCAAAAATGTATAGATACACTGAGCGTCCGCTCAGAAATCCGTTAATGCTCTAGATTCTAGAGGCAGTCATCAGATAAATACATTTCAAATATGAATTATTGCTCTGCACATAATTTTCTATATTAATTTCCTTTTCTTTCCTGATAAATAACGGAACCATACAACGAATATACAGACCACGAATCCGAAGAATTAGCATTGGGAAAACAAACCTGCAGGAAAACGAAAAAGAAGATTCAGATCTAGGGTTACATGGCCTTTCTCAAATGAGTTCAGGTCATTTATCACAATCAAAAACGTGAACGAACAGCAACTCTAATAGATCTTGAAATGTGGGCCTCAAAAGAACACCGTCAATTAAACATTACTGGTCACATTATTTACAATAAAATTACATAAGTACCATTCAGATGTTTAGGTGAATGTATCCTAATTAGCTATAAATACCCCTCACGCAAACCGACCATTCTTAAGCAGACACTAAGTTTGAAACTAAAAGTCGACTGGAACTACATTTCATTTGAGACTGGGGCCAGAAATTATCATTCGTCTTTCTGATGCAAAACACTAGGCAGGCTATTATTACCATTGAGAGCAGCATGATATGTTCGTTTTTCAGCAAGCCCAATATCAGAAAGTATCAAATTAGCCTGCAAGTAGAACACACAATATAGAATAAATAAGCTAGCATCAACAGAGGTTATATAATAAAATATATGTCAATGCACTTTGCTATAAAAGGTATAACATGGAAGCAAATACCTCATGCGATATAGATATAAGATAAAAATAAAGTAAAATAAGAAATTAAGCTTTTGATATTCACTAAACAGTCCTTGAAAGTGAAAGTGTGTGAGATTTTTAAGTGTATCCCATTATGCCTTACTAGATGAAAATGAAAATTACAGGGACAATATCATAAAATTAAATATTGTACTCGATTAACATTTAACCGTTTCTTGTTAAACCAACAGCATTACCTGTATGTGACTGTGCACACACACACACACACTTAATATTTTTCTATATTTGAAAAGTAGTAGAAGTTTAGAGTTATCAAGGTACGCCAAAATATTTTCAACTGAATATAAAACTCTATACAATTATGAATGTGATAAAACTTCCAATCCAACGATAGAATCTGTGAGAAAGTCATCCAACAGATTATATGGTGTAAGATGGCTTTGATTCACACTTGTGTCTACCGCAGAATAACTTCCAATTAACAGTATTTTTAGAGTAAGTTGTGCATTGTTTGTATTGAATACAAACCACAAAAACCTGGTTAAACCACCAATCTACCAGTGTATGGCTTGGGACAATTTAGTACAAGTCCCACTAACAAGGCGAGCAAATTAACATCACAACCAAAGCAACAATGCAAGACTCCAAAAACACCTAGTCCTAATATTCTAACATTTCCTCCGAAAAAAACTTAAATATCTACAGTCAAATTAGTTTACACAATGTATATCACGCTAAAAAAGTAAATACAAAAATCAAAAATATTTTTTACTCAGATGAAACAGTACAAAATTAGTTTACAATGTACTTTTCAAAGAAAATAAAACACCAACAAGTAAAGCATGTAGCACTTTTTACTCAAAATTCTTAACGCAGAAAGAATCAACAAATTTTTCAACAGATGGGTTGCCCCAAAAGCAAGTTCTTTAAAAATTTATTTGGTGTTACTGTAAAGTCTCTGTCAATTTATACACATGTGAGTAAAGACTGACTCCAGTCATAGAACAGGCAAACACCTATATCCTAAACTATTTAATTAACACTACAGTAGAGAAACAGTGATTTCTTTTTCTTGGAGAAAACAATACCTCGGAAGCCATCAACCTTCTAACATTATTGGCATAAAGTTTAGGATCATCCATCTCCTGTTGTGAGGGATGGTAAACAGGTAATCGGATCACCTCCATATAATTCACAAACTGACACAGGAGAAATATCACATGCCGCACCTGTCAACGTAAATGTACACTTAAATAAAGAATAAAAACAAATGTTACTAAGAAAGATGACAATTTCTACAATAGAAATTATCAAAAGATTTCAAAGAATTAAATTTTATTTGAGTTTCTTACTGAAAATGAGGAGATAACATTAAAATAAGAATAGTAATAGCAGAGTTTCTCCTAGATGGTTAGCACAGCATCCTTTGAAGGACAAAAGCTGGTCTTTGTTCTAAAACGTACTACAACCTTTTACGCTTTACAGATGTAGAAAGCATATGTTTTTTACCTACTCACGCAAAAGAAAAATAAAAAGAAATTGCACTATCAACTACCAAGTACGAAGCCAATTGAGAGTATAAAGAGTTCTACTAGCTTTCTCACAATTTCCGACATGGCATCAAACTTCAATTCAGAAGAACATTCAAGAAAAAGTAACTATTTAATATTCAAACCTTAGGTACACCTCTGGATTCAAAATATAACAGTTATTGGAATAGAACAGTTTATATATTGGGTATAAGATTGGCTTTTATAATCAGAATCCAGCAAAAAAACATGACACTTTATTACTATTTAAGTACTCACCCCAGATATAGAATCCCAGGCAGGGCTAAATCTCTGGTAATGATATCTTAAAATCACAGGAAGTACTGGTGCCTTTGCCAAAAATCCACCAGTCTTGAATGGAAGGAGGTACTCTCCATTTGTGGTTGTACCTTCTGTAGAATAACCAATATCATTAAATTAAGTGATTGTAAATGATAAATACAAATGAGTGAAAGAAACTTAAATTACTCCAATCATAATTAAATGATAAATACAAATGAGTGAATGAAACTGATAAATTATGAAACTTTATATGATCAATGCTAGTGTAACCATAAGCAACAATTAATAGCAGCAGAATAAATTAATAAACATGAAGAACTTAAAGATACAGAGTTATAGTTTAAGATACAGAAATGAGAGGTGTGGCCACTAAGAAGCGAACATAACTAATAAATCTTTAGGGTGAAAATGGATTTTATAGAGAATAGTGTGGATTAAAAACATAAACTTCTGCCTGTGGATAAGAACATGGATTTAGTATTAATAAATAGGATAAAAGGTCAAGAATACAGCAACTATAATCATCAAAAATTAATTTTATTATAAATACAAGTTGCAAATAAAAGTAGAAAAATCCACATCAATCATCTTATATGCCAGTACATACAAAATCAATACCTTTCTCTTAATATAATAGAACAAAGAGGTGGGTAGGGGTAAAATTTCTTTTAAAACTCAAAAAAACTGCCAATTACTATGACTATATCTTCTTAAGATTATATAAATTTTATATATATTGGAGACAACAGGATACCAAACACTACCAAATAGAGGAAAGAATAAATTTGATTAATCCCTCTCCAAAAAAAAGAGCAAAGAGGACCTGGAAATAACATCATTAATGGAGCAGACTCATTTTGATGAGCTTCTCGGATTCTATCAGTGACAACAGCTGCAGAATGAAAATTCACATGTTAGCTTCATTAGAGATGTTATCGACGATCACATCCCAAAGAAAAGATTGCATAAGATTAAATTTAGCCACCAGTTATAACACTCAATATAACTAATATGCATAACAGGACAAATGCCCTCTAGACAGTGATAAATAGCATAATTGTATTTAGATGCCAAAAGGGAAATTCAAATTCAAAAAATAAAATTAATTCAGACAAAGGAAAATGAAGATTAATTACTATTAGTTCATATTTATGTAAAGACTTTGGAATTCTAATCGGACGAGTGATACCACCAAACAGACTAAACAAGAACTTCTAAGATAAGTCAACTTCCTTAACTACCAACAATGATTAGGCAGTCTTCTAACAAATGGTACATAAAGTTTTATATTTGATCTTCTAATGTATGCCTTGCAATTAAACGATTGGGAGGTATGCCTATTGTGTAGAAAAATTAAAAATTCAAGATACAAAGTAACTAATGCAGTGCCATCAAAAATATGAAAAGAAAAAACACAAAGCACAGAATAAGGAATGCAACAACGGATTTTACATTCTTTTACTTTGTTAGAATTGTACACAGTGTTATAATTATTATAAAGTGCATGCTCATACAACGATACATATGCGCACCTGAAACACCCTTGAAGTCTGACGACTTTGATTCCCGCTGAACATAGACACAACCAAGGCACTTACTGTCACAACAAACATAACAGAATATACAACCACCTGATTTTTTAGCAGTCCCTTGCAATAGAAAGATAATGCATATTGAATTATATGAAATCTAGCATTCTCATTTTCAGAACCATATGCTGATCCCTAATCTTATGAAATATCAATTTTAAATGGAAATTTGAAGGGTGAAAAAGAGCAGAGCATGCAAAGATCTATAGAACTCAAATGAAGCAGTATGATCTAAGGTTGCAATAATCCAATTTAAGACAACAGACCTGATGAGACCAACGAGAGGAAGTCTAGCCACTGATCTCTTCATCAACGAAATCCAATAATTCAAACAAAAAATGTCAGTAACAAACATAGTAAAAGATACATTCATATTCAACTAGTCATAGAGCAAAAAGTTTGTCGTAACACAAACCTTAGCAACAAAACTAGGGAACGAGGATGACATGTGGTACAAAATATCCAGGTACGACACATGGTTAGATATTATTACACCAGGTCTCTCCAACTCTTCAGGCTGTTGCTTGTCTTCCTTCGGGAATTGAAGTAAACAAAAGAAGAGAGGAAGAACTAAAGTCAAATACCAATACATAACATCTTTTCTATTGCAAAATATAATGAAACAAGATGGCTAAAGACTTGTCATCTAATAACTGTTAGAATACATTTCATCATTCCACTCAAGAAAGGAAAGGCAAAGGGAGACACCACTTCTGAGTAAGCTTACTAACTAACCACGTAAAGTAAAATACTAAAAAAGGAAAGGAAAAAAAAGTAGCAAAATCCTTTTTTCAGTTCCAACGCGACAGAATTCACATAACTTCAAATGAAGTGAGAAATACAATTAGTGAGTAAACGACACTTTCTATCCATACAAGTTCCTATCCTAAACTGAACAACATAATATACTGATTTCTAACCCAGAAAACAAAAAGGAAGAAACTATTAGGCAAAACCTCTCTGGAAAAGAGCCCCTATCTAAGTTTTGTCCTTATATTTATTATCTTCCTTATAAACCTAAAAACAATACTGAATGCTCTTACTTTTATACTAGCTAACACTGAAGTAAGCTAAACTTGAGGTCATAGATGTCATCGAGTCCCATATAAAAGTCAATAACTAGAAACTTAGAAAGCGAATAAGACAAAGCAATTAAAATAACCTGAGAAGCAGAGTTAGATTCGGGGATCCAATAAAAGCCAAAAATGAAGAGCATGACTCTGGAGAGGAAGCGCCCACAGGAAACAATAACCGCTCTCCTCCACCCACTCATGTGAGCGTAATCTTCTTGTTCATCTTCGCGATTGGGCGCATAGAAGAGAGTACAAATCCTACAAATTAAGTAATAGAAGAGCAACACGGTGACCGCGAGAAGAACTCTCATAGGAAGAAGAGTGACCAACGCGAAACCGAGCAAGAGCTTCTCCTTCGCCGGCAACTCGCCTCGTCCCATGGTGCCGTAGACGTCTCGGCGGACGTATGCGGCGAACTTCTTCTCCATCTCGGCGATGCTGTCGGAGGAGACTATAGACTCGGACTTGAGGAGAGGACGGTCGTCCCTGCCGTTGGGAGGCTTGGAATTGAGGTCTTTTAGCTCGGACTCCATGCTGGATCGAACGATGAAGCTACTGTGATTGATCAATTACTCACTGTTTTTCCCTTCCATCAATAATAAATAGATTTAGGGTTTTAGCAAGAAAGGGAAGGGAGATGCAGCGACGCAACAGGGCAAAGGATACACCACGATGCTTCTGTTTTGTTGTTTTTTTTAATTCGCTCGCTTATGCGATCTGCTACTTTTTCCCCTTTTTTTCAAACACTGAAAACAATCAATAATATATCATGAAATTTAAAATATCTCTTTCACAAAAGATAAATAAAATAAAAACTGTTTCTCTTATATATTTGCTGAACTGATCAGATTCCATGAATTGGGTAGGCCCACCCATTTTCGTGACGTTACAGTTTGTTAGCTTCCGATTCCTTTTGAAGTATGAAGTACAACTGGCCAAGTAATCTGTTTTTTAAAAAATAAAATTCTAAATATAAAAATATAATTATAATTCAAATTAAATCACATGAATAAAGCTAATTTTAACTTCTATACATGAACATGAGATCAGATATTTATAACGGGCCGTTTTTGAGGTCATGAAATGAATGGGCAGGGTTTGGGCCCGGCCCATGTTGGGAGAAGTTATAGACGTTGGATAAAGAGCAGCAAAGGGCATTACGTGGCCTTTTGGTGAGTGTGAGAGTCTTTGGATTCTTTTTCTTAACGGTATACAAAGCAACAACCCAACCTCCATACAATACAACAAACAAAAGCAAGGCCAATTCTCACAACAAACCCACACATCCAATTCCTTTAACGTTACTGAACGATAGTGAGTGTGACCTTTCGCCTAAGCTAAACTTCACTCTTACTCTCTTCCCCTTTTTTCAGGATATATATTCAAATATTCATCTCATCCTCCAAAACTATAATTCCAAATCAAATCCAACAAACTAACACTTACAATGCCCGAACCGCGACCCGTTCTGAAACCCGCCGGAAACAGAGTAACGGCTGTTTCTTTGGACAACGTGCCCAAACACAAGAACCACAACCACGTAAAGACTTCACAGCGCCCGAGAAACCTGGCACCGCAAGTTCCTAACGCCGTTACAAAAAGCAACGTTTCTTTGGATAGCACGTGTTCCTCGGATTCGTGCTCAAGCAATTCATCACCCAAAAGAGTGAATCCCGCAACTGCAACTGCAAGCAGAAGAAGTGTGAACCGTAGCGGGTTTAAGCCTGTTAGGGTTGTTCCCGAAGCCGTGGACGTAGCCACCACCGTCTCTCTGCCTCCCAAGAGATGTGAATGGATCACTCCACATTCTGGTAAGCGTGCCTCGCCCACACACAGTCCAAGACCAGAATCTTTATTTTCGTTTTCAGTGTTAAAGGTCACCACTTTTGTTTTTTTTAATAAACAGTAAGAATTTGAACCTGCATGTATCCAATTTTCTAGGCATACCTCGTTTTTCATTTATCTCCTTCTAATCTTTTATCTTCTATCTCATATGTAAAATTTAAAAGCTATTTAGAATTCTTATAAAATGTATCAATTTTAGTTTTAATTTTTTCTAATTTTTTTTTTCACCTCATCAAAACTTTAAATCGGTATTTTTCTCCATTAGATTATTTTAATATAGATGGATAATATTAATTTTAGAAACTTTAAGAATTTTTTTTTTAAAATATTTTGCAATATAATTATATTTTAATAAATTTTAAAAAATAAATATTTTTATGGAGACTTAAATGCACTCTTGTTTGCTTGATTTTCTAAATGTGTCGAACATATTAGAGTAGCATTCGGATCACTGCATTTTCAGCATGATGTTTTAAATGGTCATGATATAAGCTTTCTGGAAATTGTCAGTTCAATTAATATTTTGAATAGTTAACTTACTGACAAAATAGTCTTTGATTTTAAATTTTGAATAAAATACCCTTCTACAAAGAATCAGAGGACTGATAAAAGGAATTGTTGAAAACAATTAGGTGTCATGGCCTGAATTTTTTAGAAACTTGGTCACAGCATATTTTGATTATTATAATTACAATATAAAGAATTTTGAGAAATAAATTTAGTGATATTTATTGAAGTCTAATATCATGATAAACATGAGGCTTGTACTTATAGTTATCTTATTTTAGTCATGTGTTATATCGAAAAAATAGAATAGTTTTGTTAATGTCGGCACCTAAGTAATCAAAAAATAAAAAATTATTACACAAAAAATGTATAAAAATGATAACGTTTAACAAAATAACATTATTTTTGTATTTGTCTTTTGTTTTGTTGGGTAGATCTCTTAATTTATTTTGAAAAACTTTGTAGGACGATTATTTTAGTGGACCTGTATATATAATGTATTTATTGTGATTCTAAACGTTTGTGAGTAGTGCTATAGTCATTACGCTTCTGATGATATTTGTGGTCGAAAATTCGTTAGTTTGGTAGGAGTTATTACATGTCATTTATTTACACGACAGTATCTCCTCTTGACTAATCATTAGTAAAATTAATTACTTTTAAACTATAAAAAAATAATAATTAATTTTATTTAATATGTTTATTTTCATGTAATAAAGAGATATTTTTTCTAAAATTATTCTCAAATTGCATTCACTGAAAATTATATTTAAATTTAAAGACAAAATATTTTTAAAATATTAAATAATTTTTAAAAAATTAATATTTGTTTATATTTAAATCAACTATATATAAACCTTGTTTTTGCTTATATTTAGATTCAGATATACCAAAAAAGTATTTAAAAGCTATAACATCTTTACTTCCTGGGCAGTGATGAAGTGGATGTCTGGATTAAACTAGTTTCCAAGATTTGAAAATTTTCATGTTTTGCTCGTAGCATCATCATAAATTATGTTTTGAGCCGTAATAATTAATAGAGCATGGTCTGCGGTGACAACTACTGTTTTAAGTATGGACACGAAGTCACATTATGGTGCTACTTCTTAAAGTGTTTCTCTTGAGCTTTATTGCTCTCACCACACCTTTATCAATCTCGTTAATGAGGGCGGTGGAAATGGGTTTTCATTATTTTCCTCTACTACCTTTCCATGCATGTGCTGCATGGCTAAAAAGTCAGAGGCAGAAATTCCCCAATGGAGTTACGTTGCTTTCTAGTTGTTTATCCTCGTTGCCACTTTTTAGCTTCGGATTGTGTTTGTTAACTTTTTTTTTACGTGATAGTTCTGAAATTCCAATTTTTATTAGTGAGTTGTTAAGTGTTTCTGAATTATGCACTTTAGACTAATTTTTTTAAGATACAGTATATGATTAAGTATTATTTTTTTAATAAATTAAAAGTTATAGTTGTATAAAAATTATTGTTTGGGTCACTTATCAATTTCTCAATATTCTTACATTAACCTTGCCCCATTGATAATTACCTTCTCAAGCAATGCTATTCCATTCTAAACAGATCCCCTTTACACTGCCTTCCATGATGAAGAATGGGGTGTTCCAGTTAACAATGATAGAAAGCTATTTGAACTTCTGGTATTTTCACAAGCATTGGCAGAACATCGTTGGCCAACAATTCTCAACCAGAGGGACATATTCAGGCATGTCTATCTCTAAATCAACCATTTTTTAAACAGTGACACTTTATGTAAATACTTCTTATCTGACTTTTTGTATTTTTTTAACATGTGCCACAGGAAGCTTTTTGAAAATTTTGACCCATCATCAGTTGCACAGTTTACTGAAAAGAAATTGCTTACACTGAAAATAAACGACAGCTCATTGTTATCAGAACCAAAGCTCCGTGCCATTGTGGAAAATGCTAAACAAGTACTTAAGGTAACTTTTAATGCTGCTTTTTAAGCAAATACATGAGAACTTTCTATATGAGTGGAGATTTGAATTTTGAAGTGCGGAAAGTGGGGAACTAATGCATCTGAAAACCACATTGGTTAATGATTTATCCATATTATAGGTTCAGGGGGAGTTTGGGTCGTTCAGCAATTACTGTTGGAGATTTGTTAACCACAAACCGATAAGAAATGAATTCAGATATGGACGTCAAGTACCAGTGAAGACTCCAAAAGCAGAAGTCATAAGCAAGGACATGATGCGTAGAGGTTTCCAATGTGTGGGACCGACTGTGGTTTATTCGTTCATGCAAGTAGCGGGACTTGTTAATGACCACCTCTTCACATGCTTCAGGCACCAGGAATGCAATGTGACAACTAACAACGAATTTAAAACCGAGGCTAAGGAGAATAAGGTGCAAAATGAAACTTCGGAGCTGACATAAACAAAATGACTGAAGGCATGATCGATTGTCATTTTATTTGTAATTTGTATTGTATGTTATTCTTAGTTAATTTGTTTGTGTGTCACCTAACCTAACCAGAAAATGACGGACCCCATCTTGTTATTGGTGTTCCCATCTGAAGGTGCATGTTTCTTTGACTACACTTAACTGATAAGTTGTTGTTCTGTTTCGGTGTTCTGTAATCAATTTCCAACTTAGTATTGCCACCGTGTAGAATTGATTATGCATTGCTTCCATGTCCGCTATACTTCATACTCATCGACATTACTGTCATCATTTATAACCTAATCGATAACAGGGGAGGACCGTTAGAAACTCCCATCTCCGGGGGGCCTTTATCATTGGTCCTTAGTCTGCGTCCTTGCCTTGCCCATCATGGGTTTCCTCGGGCAATTTTCTTGCCTATCCTCGTTCACTTCACAAACCGATATTATGTTTGGAAGTTTGAGAATTTTTTTTTTTTCAAAATACTTCAATTTGATAATCTTTTAATCTCTATAATAAGTACGAAATCTATAAGGTGGTTAATGGTTACCTCTCTTACATCAATTTAAAATTCTATTTAGAAGTTGGGTTTGTGATTCTGACAGACTAAAAGCCGATTGGAATCAAGTCCATTAATCAAGACAATCTGATTGCATTGTTTTGCTAAACATAGATTTCTGACCATTTTAATTGTTCTAGGAAAAAAGTGAGCAAAAGTAACTGTATTACTGTTGACCGTTCATAAACAAACACCAGGTTCAGTTGGGTATGTTTGTATAATAGATAGGAAGGTTGAGGAGAAAAGGATCCAAGTTAACCAAATAAAATAAATGATTTATTCTGATTTTATTTGTTTATATTTTTAAAAACTTAAATCATTTAAAATCGAAATAAAATTGATATGATAAAAAAAATGAATAAAAGAGGAGTCTTGATTTTGCATATAATAACTGTAACCATAAAGTGCCCTCTAATACTTGCCGATTCCAACAAGTATGTGATTACACACGAAGTGCTGCTTGCAGCTAGAGAGCATGACCATCTACAAACAATTACTTGAGTTTCAAGTTTCAACACCCCAAAATTGAATGAACAATTGTAGGGTCCCACTCATCCTCACCCTCTCAATCTGACATAACCCGCACGAAAGAGTTTTGCTTGCAGCCTAAGTAAGCGTCTTCCCACTTCCTAGAGTGAGCTCCAAATCATCCAATCCCCCTTCATGAATCGTCTCCCCAACCCAGGGCTTCACCTGCACTCCAAATCGCACTTCTGAGTTTCTCATCTCTTGGATACGGTTATCAGGGTGGTTGAGGTTCTGCTTGTGCTGCTGACTCACAACAGGTTTGATGAAGTTCAAGGTGGGAGAGATGGGCACTGCAGAAAGAGAAGGTGCAAATGCTTGGAAGTTCAACCACTGGCCAGACTCAACAGTGGAGGAATCAGACTCATCACATTCGGGAATAGTGGGCGGGGCATGAAGGTGGCGGTGTGTGGGGCTAGCCGGGGCAGAAGCCGCGAAGAAAGGGTGGTTTTGGTGGTGGAGGTGGTGGTGGTGGTGGTTGAAGGATGATGCCATGGAGGCTTTGACAATGGAGTCCCATGTGGGGATTGGTTTGGGGTTTCTTGAAGTTGGCGAGGACAAAGGCGGGGTCACAGGGGCGCTATTTGATATCCTCAGAGGAGGGAGAGAAGCAGAGAACGAATGTCGAATATAGGGAATCAAATTTGAGGCGTTGTTGTCATCCAAACGAGAAGGGCTCGGGAAAGAGGAGGAGGAGGGGCTCACTTGGTAGGAAGGAATTGGACTCGGAAATGACGACGAAAGGGGACTCGGATTTTGCGATGAAAAAGGGGTGTTTCTGGAAGAAGTGCCAACACCATCACCTGGAAGTGGTGCCCTGCATCCCTATTCCACAAAACAATGGTCATACCCCCAAACCAAATCAGTACATACATATTTTCTACAAACTATATATAAAAGCAATAAGTGCAAACATACAGATATCTACACTAGACATCCCAATTTTGCTCAATTACACCACCACATTTCGTGTGCGCTTAAGATTTGTGCCATTCACTTTTAGTAAAAATAGGTTATGAAGTTAAGCAATTTATTTGAAATTATTTTACCCCAAAATTAGCAATTTTTTGTCTAATTTTTTTATTCGATGCAAAATTTAACAAAAAAATGTTTCAACTCGATCAAATTTCAAGTCAACAACAAAACACACAAAATCACTAGAAAGTGATTATTCTAGTTCTACACAATTTAGCATTTAATTCATAATTGAACGTGATTAATTTAAACAATTAAGCATGAATCCAAGCAGGCACATCATTGGTTGAGGGAAATTTCCCTAGCTGGTTCATGCGTTACCTAATTGGACTAAAGAACAACGCATTTTTCTCTCTCCTTTGCAGACACGAGAAAACGATAGATAAAGAAAAAAAAAAAAAAGGAAAAGAAGTAACAGTGAGGCTTCACGCAATTGGAGCAAGATTTGAATCGAACAGTGAACGGCAGATGCAAAATCGGAAAAAGTGAGATCTCGATGAAATTAAGCACGTTGAGAGAAGGAAGAAGAAGAAGCAGAAAAGTACCTTGCGATAGGTGGTGCCGTCTTCTTCAACAGTCCAGCCAGCTTCGGCGCAGAGAGCCTTCAAAACCTCGTTGTTGTCGCAATGTTTGGGCAAATTGTAGTTCCCCTGCGCCCTAAGGCCAGTGTATATCTTCGCCGCTATGGCTCTTCTCCGCCGCTCTCTCCGGCGGTTGTTCTCTCTTTCCCTCCAGGACGGCTTCCTCCGACTGGTGGCCGCCGCCGCCGCCGACGTTGCTCCGTCGGAAGTCATTGTGAGTTCCGCCAGCCCGTGGCACCCGATCTTAACGAAGACAGAGAGGGTCACGAGGAACGCGCTGCTTCCACTTCTTGTAATAGTTGAAGAATAGAAGGTGGTCTCGCCTAGGAGCTAGTTGGGGGGTTATTATAAGATACGGAAACCCTCACCGAATATCTTGAGGGCCACGCGTATCAGAACCGTTAAAGGACGGGATGTGATGGAGGTGATAAAAGGCATGGTGGTGCGGAGGCCTTACACAACATGTGCAGTGCCTTTTGATCACCTAATTATTAGTGGCCCTGGGGCCCACATATCGGCTTAGCTCACCTCTACTGAAACTAAGGCCTTTCAAAGTGGTTATGTTATGTTATGGATGATCGCATGCCACAATGCGTGATGGGATGCGCCTTCGAATTTCGATCTTCCCAAACGCTTTTTCCTTTTCTTTTCTCTCTCTTCAACCTTTTTCTTTTTTCAGTTTCTCTTCTCAACTTTCACGTAACGGGTCAAACATTTAACACACCATGTGGAGACCCGACCCGGTTTCCTCGTCATGGAGTTTGGCACAGGCATGAATCGTGAATATAACCTTGTCCCCAAATCCATTAAAGCGTTGTCTTTTTTTTGTTTCTTTCTTTCTTGTTTTCCTTCTCAGTATTAATTATTCCTTTTGCGTCTTCATTATGCGGTGCAATGCAAGCATTATTTTGTAATCACATTAAATTTTTATATCTAATTATTACAATAATATCTCGTGGTCAGTTTTGTTTATATCAAATTCTCTGGTTTTTTTTTCTTTTTTTCACTTTAATTATTGGGATGTGCTCCTTAATATTGAGATGAAAATCACGAAAAACATTATTGCATAATAGTGAGATGCTAAAAAAGAAGTGGTGGATGGCACGGCAAGGTGGATCCTTGTCGCATTATGACTGCTACCGAAATTATTACCACCAGAGAAAAAGAGACACTTTTTAAAATAAATTAAATAAGATACTGTAAGAACGAAAAACGAAGAAGGTTAAAATAATAGGAGACAAGTAATTGATTTTGACACTTTGTTAGTGGAAATGCCTTGTATACTCACAATAAATAGGTATTATTCTAAAAAAAACAGGACTTGCCTTTAATTATGTAGTTATTATAGAAGACAATAACTTTAACTATGTAAGAGTCTATGACTAGATGGGAGTGTAAAAAATATTCATATTCTTCAGTTTGTTTGGCGGAGTGGAGGTGCGAAGAAAGAGAAAGGAGGACAAAGAAAAAAAATGGATTTAAGTAAAAAATTTGCAATAATTGTAATTGATATAATTGAAAAAAAAACTATTATATATAAATAGTTACTAAATCTTGAATTTGTTTTGTTAAAAAATAGTATAAATTATATTTAAATAATGAATAATTATGAAAAAAATTACTTTATATAATGAAATATATATATATATATATATATATAATTGAAAATAAGGTTGAAATATTTCTTCCATCAGAATATAAACATGTAAAAGTGTATTAAAAAATTGAATTTGCATTTACAAATAAAAAAGTGTATTACACAATTTGTAATATTTCAAATCTGCATAGTGAGGACAAAATTCAGGAATAAATTTTTATTTAATATATTTTAAATATTCGTTAAATAAAAAACGTACATCTAGAAATTTTCATTTCATCGCATATTATATGATTAACTATTATTTTTACTTTTTTATACTTTTTTATCAATGAACAAATTAAATAATACTGGTTTTATATAATTATTAACTATTATTTTGGGTTATGATGTGTTAGTTTATGAATTACGAAAATTTAATGGTTTACGAATTATGAAATTTTCACACACGTAGTTAAAGGCATGACCTGTATACTTTTAACTTCCATGTGTGGTAAAATAGAAATTACAAAATGATAAATATCTTAGGAGGTATGCGATTGTGATGATTAAAATTCAATGAGACAAAAAAAAATATTTTTCAAACAATAATAATATCATTTCAAAGACAGTACTTTTTTCACTTAACAATATTGTAGTGAGCATAAAAAGTTAATAATTGGAAAACAAAATTGTAATTACATGCATTTTGATCTCACTTATGCTCTTGGGTGGGAGGGCAACAAGCTCATCGCCCCCTCTTTTTCCATCTTTTCTAATAGTTCCAAACACAGATGATTTGCGCTTCCCTTTTCTTGCAAATAGCAAATCACTTGAAACAAATACTATTAATGTGTTTCAATTAAATTATAATTTTTTCTCCAAATAAAATTATAAAGTTTCTTAGGCTAATAATGTATTAAAATTATTACTATAGTTATACATGTACACTCGTGCTTTAAATTAAAAATTTGCTTTTCATGAATAATGTTGAAGATTTTTACATTGTCAATAATGGGGTAAAATCAACCTACGAAAATCTTAATTGAATATTTCAAAAATTAATAATGTTATCATAGCGTTGCACACAAAAAAACTGCAGGTTAAGACGACTCCCAAAATATATGAGTGGGTGTTTTATAACCACAAAAAGTAAAGGGTGACAAAAGTAAAATTCAAGATTTGTAAACCAATAAAATTTAAATTGCTGCATTTGATGAATCTTTTCTCATGTCTTTTATGAAAACATATTGTACAAATTAATATTTTTTAGAAATAAAAAATATATTTCAGATGAAGGTGTTGCGACTCTAAGAAAAAGTGACCTGGCCATGTAAAATCTCTCGAAACAAGACAGAATGATAGGAATGTGCACAAAATATTATAAGTTAAATGATAAATGTTACTAGGTAAATGTTTTAAGATACTTGTTGATAATTTATTTTTATTTAATACATTTTGAATTATTATATTTAAGTTTATGTATGATTTTAGTTATGTTATTTTATATTAATTTGATGCTTTAACACATGTTTTCTTCCATTTTTTGCGAAGAGAAGTTGGTGATGTAGGCTGAATTATACACGTATCGTCCTCCACAATTGTGTTTTCTTTTTCGTCATAACTCTTTTCCATAACTCTCACGAGGGTCGGTGAGGAGCATGTGTTTTTTTCTTTTTTAACATCCTTTTAGAATTTAGACAAAATTTATCAATTATTTTATAATTTATTTGTTTATGACTTAACACGTGAATGACAAAAACTACATTACATGATAAAAAGAAAAAAACTATCTAATAATAATTACGATAAATACGAAAAATAGAAATCTAATAATAATATAAAGGTTATATATGTACCATCAAAATATCTTGTCAGTTTATGTTTGGATCAATTTCAACCCCATTATCCTAAAAATTACAAAAATAAAAATATTTTTACATGCTACAAGTATAAGATAGTTGTTGAAACATTTTACATTTAACATATAAATCACACAAATATTTTGATGTCAATTGTTATACTATCTCACTCTCAACATGTTTCGGATCTCGATTTAATAGATCCTGTAACATATTTTTTTCGAGGTCACATATAAAGTAGTTAGATTTTAATCATTATTTATACCTTTATTATCAAAACGATAAATTAATAAACATTAATAACATTTAAAAAACAAACAAATTTAAAGAACTATCAGAATTAGCAAATTCATTCATATAATATACGACATGGTTATATGTATATTCATTTACTATAAGATTTTCAAATTAAAAGTAATACTTAATCTTTATTACAAGCTTAAACGAAAAACTAAAATTTAGTCAGTACAATATAAATTAAATTTAAGTAACAATAGTATATTATTATTATTATCAAACTAGTTTTACATATCTAATAAACAAATTATTATAGAGAATTATATTGCACACAATTTTCATTTCAATTTAACATATTTTATTTGTATTTATCAATTATGAAAGACATCCTGAAAAATATATATTTTTAAAATGGAATTTAAAAAATAAGAAATTGAATATTAAAAGATATAAGAGATTAATAATTTTTAAAATAATTGTTGAAGAAAGAATCTCAAAAACACCATCGTTGAGCAAAATCAAAAAAATTATTAAAATATCTATTATATAAAAATAATATTAAAATATTTTAATTAGATTATGTTTGGATTGATAATACAGGATAAAATGAGAAGGAGGAGAAGTGCAAGGAAACATTATTTAATTGTTTAGTTTATGGATGCTGGAATCATTTTAACGGATAAAGATTAATTATGATCCATTCAATTAAATTGGGATGTATTTAATGGAATAAAACCGTAAGAATATAAAATGATAATTTTATTAGTATAAAATTAATTTTCCTGAGAATAATATATTTAAAATAAAATGTTATAATTCATTTCAGTCCATATTTTCTTTTCAAACAATAAAATGATATTTGTATTCAATTTCAGTGTAATCCATTATCCCATTACATTTTGATCCATATTTGTGAACCAACTAAAGACAACTTGTGTAACCAACTAAATCCTAAGATAGATGATGATGATGATGATGAACAGCTAGAGTGCAAAATGTTGGAAAGAGAAATATTTTAAGAATTTCTTTTTATAATAAAGAAAAGAGGGACATGAAATAAGATATATTTGATAAGATAGAAAAAGTCAAAGTAAACATATAATGAATGAATAATATAACTCTTCTTGGGTAATGATCCTTCCCAGTTTCTTAACTAAAACCAAAAAACATTATTTATGCTGTCCCAAACATTATTTATTCCTTCCAACTGCACCTTTTCATGTAAATATGCTGTTAAGTTTCATTTTTCTTAAAAAAAAATATGCAATGTCGATAATCGGTTAGCATGAAAAGGAGATCTCAGACCTCACATTTCACAACTCATCCTTCCCAATGGAAGATCATATGCTTCTGCACTCAATCCTCGTTAACACACTCCCCAATCAAAATAATGACATTGAAGCAGATAGAAAACTTCGAATCACATAAATTGTTGAGTAAAAATTAAAAACAAAACCTAATTTGAACATGGTAGAAGAACATACATAAAAAAATCACTGTTGAAAAATAAAAAAGTAACATACAACAACAAAAAACAAAAACGCCGTTGCCGGGGATCGAACCCGGGTCGTCCGCGTGACAGGCGGAAATACTTACCACTATACTACAACGACCTTGTTGATATTTGATTTCTACTAAACCTAAAAGTAAGTTTTAAGATTATTATTCTCCTCAGATTTTGGTCGATTCTGAACATTTTTCACTTACGAAAAGAGATATAAATAAACATAGAAAAATAATAATTGGTTAACCAAAGGACAAGTAATTTGATACCGTCAACCATGGGACTCATTTCTGTTGTATCATCTGCAAATGTCAGTAGGGAAGTGTCACAAGTTGTGTGGCCAAATTACAGGCATCACTTGCCTACTTATATTTTACGATGTTATAATAATTAATAATTAATTTCCTTTATTTCTCTTATTTTCAAATTATCTAAATTGAAACTCTGGTTCATTTTCGGTAACCTATCTGATAGCAATTGAGATAAACTGGTTTTCACTAACTAGACTTTGAACAATGAAAATGCAACTAAGGCCAAGTTATTTAACAAAGAACCTTCCCCTTTAAAACTGTTTGTTTTTTTTTTTTACTTCTTCTTCTTGCATTTCTAGACACTACAAACAGCAATTTTATTTGAGTGTATTATGTAAGCTCCCATTTTACAAGATATGTATTTTGGTTCATGATAGATGAAAAATGAAAAGTTTTATAAATGGATTTCAAAATAATTCATAATTTCAAGTAAAACGTAACAACGATGACCAATAAAAGTTCAAAAAAAAACAGAACACTTAGGTTCTGGAATGCTTTATGTTTGTAATGCTGATGAGTCACAGATGACAATGAAGAATGAAGAGTTTTTTTACATAATTCAACAACTATTCTAAATTTTGAATTTAGAATAGTTTAATGAAAATTTTTTCATCAATAAATCTATCGATTAATCTGTCAGATAAATTGACCCTAAAATTTTATCTCATTAAAATCTATTTGAAGAAAACTGTGTCGATAAATTTAGTTTTTCTCGTAATATATTAATAATAATAATTATGAATTTACCATTAAATAAATATGGATAATGTTTTAAATAAATATAATTAATGTTTGTTGCAATGATGTCGTATGAAAATATTAATTAAAGGTTTGCATTAGGAAGGAGTTTGAATAGAGATGTATAGTTTGATATTTATAAATACTGATTTTAGAATCACACCACAATGTACATGAAATATATATATATATATATATGGCTGGTGTCATTTGCATTTCAATAAAAGATATATAGTATCGTAAACAATATTTGTACTTGAAGTATTATTTTCAATAAACTATTTATCATACTCTAACGTGGTATTTTTTATTTTAATTGTAAATCTCATCTTCATAAAAAATATTATATAACATTTATGATATGATGATTTTTACAAATATTATTTGTAGGAGAATGTAAGAGACGTGAAACTTTTTAGTTCTATTTGCAAAAAGATGGGTACCAATATGAAATTATCATTTGTTACCTTGTTATAGCTCAATTTTTAGTTCTATTTGCAAAAAGATGGGTACCAATATGAAATTATCATTTGTTACCTTGTTATAGCGCAAGGTTATACAACAGTGTTTAAAATTAAAATAAAAAATAGTTTCATTAAATTTAAAATATTTTTTTCACTCAATTCTTTTACAATATTATCTGGCACATATATTAGTAATAGAAGTATTATGTAGGAAATATTAAAAAATTAAACTATTAATTTCATTATAAAAACAATAAATATATTACTTGTTTGATTATACTTTTAATATTATATTTCAAACAAAATCGCCATGTAGCTATATATATCGTTTTTTATATAAAAGTGTACAAACATATATTTTTTAAAACATTACAAAATATATAATAAAAAATATAGTTAAGCAGAAAACCAGCACGTATCGTTTTCAAAAATTAAAATTTATGTATATAAATTGTACGAATCTATAATTATTATTATTTTACAGTAAGAATGGTTTAACTAAAAATAATATTTGAATGTTTTAATTATACTTAAATAAGAAATAGTTAGTTTATTTAAGTTTATTTTAAATTAGTCATATCTTTATAAAAAAACATTTTTTATCTGTCTTTTTTTTTTTTTAGATTTATAATTTTAACTTTTATCAAATTGAAGATTAAAAATCGTATCTAAGCTCGTGAGAGTGAGAACAATAAAATAATCCAATTATAAGTTAAAACATAGTAAATTCAATTTCTGTTATTTTTATTGAGTCAGTTTCCATATTTTTTTCTTTCTGTCTAAATATATGTATTGCATGTGATATTTCATATTTTATAATAGGTTTTTGTTAACTTAAATTTGTAATAATACTATTATATTAAATAGACATTAGGTTTTTGTTAACTTAAATTTATAATAATACTATTATATTAAATAGACATTATTGTTGTACGTTACTATATGTCTTCAATCTTGTCAAATACAGAATTGGAATATGTTTGGAGGCGTTGTTGTTCTTAGATGGATAAGGAAAATAAAATTTAGGACTTATAAAATTTTAATCCTAATTCCATTAGAACTTTAGTGTAAGAGTAAAGAATATTGAAGTTATTTGATTTTTTATATAAAATGTATAAACATATATTTATTTAAAACATTAAAAATTATATAATAAAAATTATAGTTAAACAGAAAACCAACACATATATTTTTTTAAAAATTTAAATTTATACATATAAATTGTATGAATTTACAATTTTTTTTATACTAAAAGTAGTTTAACTAAAAATAATCTGGATATTTTAATAACAAAAGTGAAAAGTACTTAAATAAGAAATAATTAATTTATTCAGGTTTATTTTAAACTAGTCACATCTTTCTATAAAATAATTTTCTTCTTCTGATTTTTCTTTATCTTCTTAATCTTAATCTTCATTAAACTGAAGACATTTGAACATGTGACAGTAAATATAATAAAATAGTTAAACCATAAATTAAAATTAAAATAGAATAAGTTATGTTATTGTTTTTATTTGTAATAATAATATGGTTTAACTTATTTTGAATGATTACTTTAGTGACATTTTGATAAATTATCATTGACTACTAAGAACTCTTTTAGGGATATTTCTGTAAATTATTATTAGCTACTTGTAATGACAGTTATTAAATAAGATGTTGTGGAATGTGACCTCATTAATTTTACATAAAATTCTTCATATTTGTATGATAAAATTGATTTTCATTTAATCTACTTTCTAAAAAATTATATTACCATGTCATAAAATTATAGTAAATTAAAGTAAACTATAATACTCACTAAATTTTTTTAATAAAAAGTAATTAATAATCAATGAAAGAGAATTATCTTTCCAAAATTTTAAAAAAGTGATAAATTTTTAAATATTTAAATTAAAACTAAAATCACCAATGGTGTATTCGCGGTCAATTTTAAAAACATTTTTATATTATTTAACTTACATGAAAACTATCATAATTCAATGTTAAGTTGTGTTAACTGATAAAATATACATTTTTTTAGAAATACTTTATTTTTTAGTGAGTTATCCAACGTGTAAACTGGTTTTTTTATAGTTTAAAATAAATTACACTCATAAATAAACATTCAAACATAAATAAACGACATATTTAAACTTAGACAGAAGTTGTGTTCAAATAATTATTTTTTGAAATTTTCTCCTTTTCAGTTTTAAAGAATTTTGTTGCCCATTAGTTCCCATAATATTTTGTTCCTGTTTTTCAAGGAATCCATATTTTTTTATTTTATTTTTTTTTTTGTCTATTTAGAGTGTTCCAGATTTATTTAAAACTTTGAATATGAGTTTTATATGTAAAAATGGGAGAAAGTAATGTTTTGGAAAAACTAGAGAAATGAGGAAAATCTAAGTTTTGTTGTCAAATTTGAGTAACTTAAATTTGGTAGGATTTGTTGTTCTTTAGCTATAGAAAATTTATGTTATTACTAATATGATAGTTTGAATAGTTAATTGGAGATCCGTATACAAATAAATAAATTGAATGAAAGTTTAATTCTCTTTTGTGCTAATGATTTTCAATATGTATTTGGAAATGGTAAAGATAAAGTTATGTTGTAAATGATAACAGATGAATGTTGGCGAAGTGGTGAAATTGTTAGAACTGAGAATCGGTAATCATAAAATTTCTATATTTATAAATTTCTCATAATAAATGCATTAAGTTATTTCTTTTGTTTAATGTTACTGAGTATCGAGAAACCTATATTTAGTCTAATCATGTTTAAATAACCTGACATAAAAAATTTCTATAGTTACACCATTTTGCATAAGTGTAAAGTCGCATAAAATTGTAAAACGAAAAATAACAAATAAAAAATAATATTCGAATATAAGCATAAAGAATAAATAACTGTGTCGAATATTATAAAAAATAATATTACTGTGTCAAAATAAATAACTTTCACCATTAAATAAGCATAAAGAAAAACTTAATACAATACCTGTATTATAAATACAACTACATGAGTATATCCTACTATAAATATAAAAGAATATAAAAAGAATTGCATTGAAATATTTTCTATAATAGAAAAATATTATATCCATAATTGAAACAATAAAACATAAAATTTTTATCAAAATTAAAAAATAACACAAACACACAAAAAAAAAAACTTAAACCTAAGAGATATGACAAACATCCACAAAATAATATCAAAAGAAAGTGAAATTTTCATTTGAATTTGATTTGAAAACATTGTTTGACATGGATTTCGGAACTCATATCATTAAATAAGTGATCAGAATGTAACTTGAAGAATACAGACAAGAATATATCTATTTATACGATGAAAATTACAAGAATACTTGCTTTTGAAATTTATCATTGTCTATGTTTCATGACTTTCAATAATCAAACTCTGATATTTTGAATTGACCACTATTTATAGTCACCGTGAGAACTTCTGAATAAACTTAAATGAGAAGAGAACGACTCACGAAAGAATGTCCATGAAATAAGATTTGTCATTTTATTTTGGTTTTCCACATTTCTTTAGACATATCTACTTTTTATTTTATTAAACAATAAAGTGTTTTTGTACATTGTATGTTTCAATCTAAAGATTATAGATAAAGAAGAAGTGATTGAAAGGAAACACTAAAGTTTGGAATAAAAATGAAGGTTAGTGTTGGATACAGGTGGTGGTGGAATGGAAATTTCGTAATTTGGGTCCTTGTGGCGTGTGAGAGAGGGTAATAATAGGGTTAATTAATTTATTATAGTTTATGTGATGATTCTATAAGAAAAAAATCCGTGAAAAATGGTAGGCAGGGGCAGAGGGAACAAGAAAGTTGTTGGAAAGTGGTCCCTCTGTGTCTGTTTTGTCCATTAATTGTGTTGCTTTGAACCACTCCTTCTGAATTCTGATGTGAGAGCTACTTCACAACCATCATCTACCTGTCTCTCTCTCACACCATTCCTTCTTTCTAAATATCTTCTTCACCTATTATCCTCACACACCCACTTCTCAATTCCATCCACTCCATACTTAATATGCATTATTACACAACAATATTAGTAGCATCAAATTATTCCCTCACATTATATCATTATTTCTACTTTTTATTCAAAATTGGCCTCATACCATTCAATGTCTTATTACAAAGCATGGTTATATAACTCAATACGAACATTATTTCGTGGTGTCGTGTTGGATTAACAAGAGGGTATTGGTATTTTTAGTATTACCGTATTTGTATGGTGACTAATTTATGTGACCCAGGTAAAGAATATGTGAAAAGGAACAAACAAGAAAGTTGAAAGTTCTAAAATAACCCAACAAATATATATAATTCTAAAAGGTTATGGCGCAAATTAAAATGATTTTAGAAATTATACATTTTGTATGTCGCTTTATTGAATAAAAAATCTGTCCGACTAAATTTGGCGGTCAATGTTAATCTACAAATATTCTTAAGCAAATTAGTTTAAACGCAAGTTAAATCATTAATACTCGTTGTTTTTTAAACTGGCAATTAATATATATATATATATATATATATATATATATATATATATATATATATATATATATATATATATATATACACATATATATAATTTGAGTTGTATAAGCAGAAATTGGTTATAATAAGTATTATTATAACAACCAGCGAAAACAGATATGTTAGCATTTTCTATTATGCCGTTTTACAGTTTTTATAAATAGATATATATTTTATATAATTTCATTTGTTATATAAAAATAATGTAACTAAATATATTATATTGATGTAATAAAAAATTGATTAAATAAAAAAATTTCAATAGGTACAGCTTAATTACTACCTAATGTATATAATTATTTTATTTTTTCAATTTAGGTTATAGTCTCTTACATCAGTGGCAAGTTTTTTACGTTACCTTTTTCACTATATTGTTTTTATTTTTTTTTATTTTTACATTAGTGTTACTAGTTTTTATTTTAAAATATAATTGAAAATAGAATCAAAAAAATTGTGTACACAGAAGAATTTTTATTTACATATTGTTACTGATAATGTCTAATAAAAATACCAATAATTCAATGGACTAATAATAATAAAAATATGTTAGTATTATTATTATATAAGTTTGTGGTATTTAATAGTGGAAAACAACAACATCATGTAGAAAAAAAATATATACTTTTTAAATTGTGATATAAGGATAAAAATATATATATTAATTTTAGTTAAGTTATGATTTTATGAAATTAAATTTTGAATTTAATTGAAAAAAAAAATCAATCTCCTAATTATGATTTCAAATATTGGTTTAGGGTCCTAATTTTAATTGCAATTTTGAATGCTTAGGCTTAGTTTGATTGGTGGTGCTCAATCAACAAAATTTGGAGGTACAAATAGGAAGAGATTTACTTCCTCTCGTGTTAGTTACGATCTTTCAAATTGAGATAGAAAAAAAAAACAAAAAACAAAAAGTTAAATTTTTATTCAAAATACTATTCTAATTCATATGCATCTTATTTTCTAATTAAGATGTTTGCATTTATTTATTTTTCTTCATTTCTTATGCCAAAAATATCACAGATATATACTAGAATATTAAATCTTTAATGTTTTTTAATAGGAAAAGAACATTAATAGCAAAAACTTAGAACCTACATACTAGAAGGGAAAAGTTTATCTTCTAATCAATAATTGTATCTTATTTCATTGGCTACTGCGCTGGTAACTGAGATGGATTTATGATGCTCCACTATGTTGTAACATTACCTTTCTTTAGTTTTTTTTCTTTTTAATTATATCACTTACTTTAATACTATTAATAAATATTATATATTTAAATCCTTCCAAACATTATAGGAGTCAAATTATTCATAATTGACTATTGTACATTAATTTAATAGGTAAAATGTTCAATTTATATTCCGTCAAAAAGGATTTGGAAACCATGGTAGCAAACAGAATATAATATACCATATTCATCGGTGCTACCCCATCTTCGAATGACATACATGTACTAAATTGTCTCTTTATTTTCTCTTTTTCATAGATAATTTAAATTTAGAGAATTGGACTTTCTTTTCCTCTCTCCACAAATACTTTACAGATGTCTCGATTCCATTTTCCAGAAGTTTTTTATGAGTCTTAACATATTTTAAAACCTTTTATTTTTTTTAGAATAAATAGTCTCCCCCAATATTTATAACTATAAGTATGAATGAAGTATATAGATGTCTTTTATTTACCATATGATATAGATTTTACTGGTTCCGTGCCATTCGTTATTATTAGTAATAAGATTGAAGCGTTGTTTATTAATAAAATAGTATTTTAAAAAAGCATTTCCAACTAAAGTAGTTCACATAGTAAAGTCTTTAAAAATATTTTCATTACAAAATTTAACATGACGGGTATTAATCTTCCTATGTATAATCAGTCTTTTGTATGAATGATAGATATTGATAAGATATTTTACTTGTAAGTGTCTCGTACTCAAAAATTTATTTCAAAGCTTAGACGCATAATATAATTTGAATAAGAAAATTGGTGACATTAATTACTAATATTGAACTACTTTTCTCAATCACAAATGTTTAGAGTTATTTTTACACTTAACAACATGCTTATATGTTCTTCTATAATATTAAAAAACATGTACTTTATCTCCACGTATATGATTAGAATATTTTTTATCCAATAATCATACATCATTTATTTTCAGTTCATTTTTGTTATCCGAAAGTTTTAAAATAATATATTATTCTTTATTCAATTATAAGAAATTTGACTCTATTTTTTTGGATAATTATATTAAAATATTACATATTATACTGCTTAATACTCTCATTTGTGACAATTGAACAGTCTTAATTATTCGTATTTTTGTGTGTTATTCTTCCTAGTTTTTTTATTGTTTTTTCAATTATAGTGTTTGTCCATCATCTTTTAAACTATTATTCAGAAGTAGCTAAAAAGCTTTGAAATTCACAAATAAACATTATTTTTATGTCCTTTAACTATTTGATTATAATTATAACATATATAAATTTTATGGTTGAAGTTTAAAATTTTGTTTCTAGTACATTTGTGTCTAATATATATTGTCCATTGCTATTTATTTTGTTAGCACTGTAGTTACTTTAGAAAAGCATCTAGTAATGATTTTAGATTGATTATTTCATTTCAAACATTTTGAACTCTTTTGATTTAAAAAAAATTGAAAAGTACTTATTTGTATGATTATTGTCTCAAATTCTTATTTTAAGAAATCTCAAAAATCTTAAATATATTGAAAATCTCACATCGATTAAGGAGGAGACATTTTAATTATTTATAAGCGAAAGTAAACATTGTCTTATAAGCTAGTTTTGTAGTTTTGTAAGATTGAGTTAGGCTTAAAAATTCACTTTTGTACTTATCCAATACATTTGAAAAACTCATTTATCAATGATTAGAAAGTACTAATACTTGAATCTTTTGATGATTTGTTCTTAAGTTTTTCAAATGTTACAATATCTCCCCAGTTAACACAACCCCTTCATAAATATTATGGAAACTAGTTTCAATTAAATTTCATAATAAACATTTTGACACGAAGAAAGATTTTCATCAACTTACTCTAGTGATCATCTTTGGGTTACACTCTCTTCTCTCTTACCTAAATTGCAACTTGATTATATGTATAAGGTTCAATTAGAGTATGATACCAATTTAAAAGAAATAAAAATTTTATGTACAATTTTCAAATTGATTATTACTTTATTGAATCAAAATGATTGTTATTTGCTCCTTATTAAACATACAAAACTATATTTTCTTCCATCCTTATGTATATAAAAGTACGTGATAAGATAGTTTACACCTTTGTAACATGAAATACCTTTTTATTTTTAGATTTATAACAATAATAAGAAAAAACTTATTGGAATAATAAACATCTTCAAAGGAATACAATGATAATTCCTAACATAATAATAAACCAAGATAGATAAATCAAGTGTATACTAAAAAAGATTAATGAAAAATGTGATATTTTAAAAATTGTTAACTTAACAAATTAAAAGTTAGATATTAATTATTATGAATCATATTTTTAAAAATTTTTGAATTCTCTACATTTATGTAAGCAACTAGGTTATTATTTATTAAAAAGCATTAAAAGGCCTGTGTTAAAAAACACATATTGTATTATTTTTTAAATGAATAAACTATATTTAACAAATAAGTAGTTAGAGTGACTAAACTAATCCTCCAAATTATAAAATGACATTAATTTAGCTTAAGAAAAGATTAAAATTACACTTACAAACTAAAGATGTATTAGTTTTCTTATTTGAGTGAGTAGATAAATATAATAGCATGAACTAGTTTGTAACTTACTATAAAAAGATAAGTTTGACATTTAAGTTTGTCAGTTTGTACAAGTCTGTTCTGCATAGACTCTAATTGATAAAGATTGACCTGTCTCCTTCACAATTTTATATATTTTTTTTTATTGTTGTGTATAATTATTTGTGTTCAATATGTCTAATTTTTTTAATTTATTATTTTCATTAATATCACAAATTTATATTTTATTTTATTGTCTATTTTATTATTTCGTTGCATAAAAATAATCATTAATTTTTAAATTTTTCTTTTAATGATTATACTTTCATTACATTTTTATTGTTGTGAGATACTCAAATTGAAGATTACAAAAAGATAAAAGATTTTGTTGATATATTTATTTAAAAATTTATGTGAGTTGGTTCACAGGTCCATAAATCTACAATTATATGAAGTAAAATAGACATATTAGTGCACAACAAGTCTTATGAACCAACTCAACTTATTTGATTTATATTTTAAATAAATTATGGGACAGACTAAAAGAGACAAATTGCTCATATTGCTAAGAACCTCTTTAAATTAATTACAAGATAAATATAAACATATATATATATATATATATATATATATATATATATATATATATATATATATATATTTATATATATATATATATATATATATATATATATATATATCTTGATATCCATTTAAGAATTAATCTGGCATCTTTAGGAATTAAATTAGCCTATTATGATAAAATATTTTGGCTGATTTGATGATAGAATAATTATGCCACTAGCAAAGCTATCACTTAGATCTAAAAAAATACTTAAAGGAACAGAGTCAGTGTTAAGTTTTAGTAAAGATACTACCTATTGGTCCATATCAACCAAACACCACTCTCAAATCTCAACTTTGAATGAAAATACTGTGTAAAATACTATCAGAAAAACATAGTGTATAAAGGAAGGTCGTCACTCTTACCACTCTTACCACCAATCCCCGCACGAAGACATTATTAAACTAATGGAGGAGATTCAGTTCATTTCAGTCAAGAAAAATTGTGTCTAGTACTACTAACATCCTTCTTTCTGTTTGGCGAAATAAATGACCAATATATAATCTCACCACTCTGGAACTTGTTGGTTTCAGTAAAAGGTGTAGAAATGTGCATGTGTGGTACTGTACAAATTACGCCACAAAATCTGAATTCAAGGGGAATTCGCATTGGTTGTAATGGAGGCTGAAACTGCACCTAGTTAAGGTTTCGGTAAAAGGATTCGACCAAATACTGGTTATGGTCCTGACCTGCAGTGAGTCACAAGCAGGTAACCCTCACAAAACTTACCATTGTTCCCGAATTCTTAGCATTATCCTTTATGCCAATGGTGTCCCAAAAAGATTTAGTTCCTTCCTTTATTTTCAACTTTATTATCATCATCAATACCAGGAAGCAGACACAACTTTTATCTCTTTATTATATCTGCCCAAATCCAACGGTTGGATTCCTCACAACCTTTGTCCAAGATCCATCAACGGCTCCTGTTGCTCCCTTGTGGCGGGAGATAAAGTAGAGACACAACACAACTAGGATCAAATTTAATAATAATTTAATTTAGTTTGTTTTTTTTATTGTTATTGTGGCTCTGTGGTATTCTGAAGAGAGAGAGAAAGAACACTGAGTTGGAATTTCCCGTGGTGGAATGGATAGGACAACGCCGACGGCAGGTACAGAGTTCTGTACAAGTGGGTCCCACACCATGAATTTCTTACGTTCTCCATTCTATTGCTGTTCCTATTACACCCCACGTACTTTCCTTCTTCCTTTCCTCTCTCTCTCTTTCTCTGTCCTTTTCATTCTCTAATCACCCTCTAAAATATTATGTTTTTCTCACATTTCTAATTACATTTTTTAAATAAAACATCATTAATTAGAACAACATATTTGAAAAAAAAAAAAAAGAGTTGTCAATACCCCCAACTTATCCTTCTTTTTGTTGTTTTCACTAGGAAAGAACCTTAGAACATTTGAACTCTATTCATTTTTTTGTTACTCCATTCCTTTTATAACAGTAGATGTGTACATGAGTAGGTTTGCACATGCTCACAAATCCATGTTTTCTGCAATTGAAACTTGACCAGAAATATCATCATACTACTCTATGTTAATAAGAGACAAAACATTATATATTGAGTAAGCAAATCTCCTTCAATGGTAATTACACTGGCAGGCAGCGCTTAAACAAGCACTGAATTTACCTTTCCAACGGCAAAATTTTCAAATTTACAACATCAATAAAAATAATATATTGCCAGTATAGTTGGGTAAAGTGATAGAAATAGGAATAAAAACAAAAACCCTTAAATTCTGGAATCTCAACCTGAAGGGTTGTACAAGATTCTAATTAAATTGACTAGATTAATTTTTTTTATAAATAAAAAAAATTGAATGGTTATTTATTTGGATAATAATTAATTACAGGGGAAGTGCGAGAGAAATGTGAAGAGGAGTAACTCCTGAAAACCAAACCCACCGTGATGTTCATGCCGTAAACTCGGCTATGTCCAAGCTCATGATTAAAGAGCCCACCCTCCATTGCTGACGTGGCGATATCTGATTCGGCCATTTCGTCTCGTCGGGATTCATACCAACACACCCAATTAACAATACCAGTCACTCTCACTAGTTTTTCCCTCTCTCTCTCTCCATCTGTGTTTTTCTCTATGCAGAATTTCCCCAATTTCTCCTCTACCCTATCTCCTCTACTCCTGAAACTCCCACATTCGCACCCAGCAATGCACGATCTTCCGTACGAATGCACTTTTGATATTTGATTTCCCACTTTGCCCTTTTCACCCCTCAATTCGAAATGCTAGAAGCAATGGAAAGCTCAGTCAATGGTGCCTTCTCCCATTTGCAGAGTTGTGGAGACAGCAGCGAAGAGGAGTTATCGGTGCTGCCACGTCACACCAAAGTCGTCGTAACCGGAAATAACCGTACCAAATCGGTCCTCGTTGGTCTCCAAGGTGTTGTCAAGAAAGCCGTTGGTCTAGGAGGATGGCATTGGCTGGTAATTTTCTCTCTCCCATCCAAACTACACTTCGGATTTTGAATTTCTTTATTCTAATTTTGGTTGCTGATGTCGTTTGTTTGCATTGCTGTGAAACTGGGTAGTTCTTCTAACCAATGTCTTATCTCGGTCAATTTCGGTATTTCCTGGTTTTTGTTGTTTCGTCACTCCTCTAATTCTGCTCAAATTTTATTGCTTTCAAACCTTTCCATTCAAGGTGTCTTATTATTTTTATGAAAACTAATCAGACAGGTTTTAAATTGATCCATGCTGAACCCTACTGCTTGAATTGTTATCTTAATCATTCGCTCAACTCTTTAATTTAAAATTTCAAATGCTGGGTTCTTTGTGTTGCGGTCTGGATTGGTTTTGTCCCTTTATATATGTTTTGAGTCGCAATTCTGAATCATTGCTTGTGGGTATTCGATGTATGTCTTTCCTTATCACCGGATCTGGTGTTTCATGAGCTGCTTTACAAGGATCAGCTGTTGATTGCGTCTTTTAATTGCTTTTATTTATTGACCAAAGTAAATGAAATCGTCATTGCTATGGTTTGTAGTATTGTATTGATAATCTGAGGTTCGAGCTCAGAATGAATACTTTACGCCCTTTTGTCAATATTTGTTATTTATAAAAAAAACATTTTTTTTTTCTTTTAGTTTTCTACTCAAACTGCTGCGATTTTCTATTTGGGATTGTTCTTTTTGTTGCATCTTCTTTTTTTTCTTCTTCTTCTTCTTCTTCCAGGAGATAAGGTAAGTAATAACTGTTCTGGGGTTATGCTTGGATTAAACTTATGCTATTGATATAGTGATTGAATCATATAGACGCCTTTGTTCTCATTGCGGCAAGAGTATTTATTTTACTTCCATCAGAATCAGTGGTATTCGCTCAAGGTTTAATCATACAATGTTTCGTATTTGTTTCTTTTTTCCCGGATTTCTACTCTTTGATTCCTTTGTCTGTATACACACTGAATGACTATGCATCTTATATGAACAATTTACATTCAAATCAAGCTAGTCTGGGGGACTTCTTCTAGGATATTTAAATTTGAATATTGTTTTTATTATTCGAAACCAGGTTAGCGCATGTTGTTAGATGATCATTTTAAGCTGTTCTTAATTGTTTGTAAACAAATGCAGGTTCTCACAAATGGTATTGAAGTGAAGTTACAAAGGAATGCTCTCAGTGTGATTGAAGCACCCACGGGTAATGAGGAAGATGATGACCTCGAATTTGAAAATATGCAGTGGAATGGATCTGATATGGGTGAGTTTACACTTTACAGTTTTTAATTATCTTTGCTGTCTGCTACTGGTATTGTGAGTTTACACCCTCTTCAATTTCGAGAAAACTGAGATAAAAAATCTTAGCCCTTAATAATATTTTAACATATAAAAAGTGAAAATTTTGTATTGAGTGGCGAGATTTACAAACTGCACTCTCCGATTTTTATCAATTGGCAATGATCCGTGTTATTTTGATCAAACACTGAACCTTCCATGTTGAATGGTGTTGCCATTGAAGTAGGCTTTAGATGGGATGCTGTGATATTTTTGCTAATTTATTGTTGTTTTGGCATTCATATCCGCGCGTTTCCAAAGTGGTAGAGGTTGGTGACATTGGATCCGTTATGTCTTCTTTTGCTTTTACTCTCTCTAAAGTTCTGGTGTCTTACTTTAATCCTGGTAGACCCCACCACTTTTTAATTTTTTATTTTCTAAAAATTGTGCTTTGTTTGATTTATCAGCATCGGACGACACACAGAAGTCCCACAAACCGAGGCACAGAATGCATAGAACATTGGGATCATCTCATCACAAGACCATGAGTAGGTCCTTCTCTGGCGATTCACACTCAAAGGGGTCCGTTTCTATGCCTCATGGGTCCGCGGTATATTAACTTTATTGTCTTTCTTATTTTGTTCCCCTCCCACTTACTATAGTACATCGTTTATTCTTTAGTATTTTAATTGTTAACGTCTTCTAGAATATTTTATTTTCGATAGAAGGTGGACTTGAGCAAACTTGAAATGGCTGCATTGTGGAGATATTGGAGACATTTTAATCTTGTAAATTCTTTTGAACTAACTGTCTCCCATAAAAGATAGTTTTGGCACTGTGTGTGTCCCCGTTGTACTTACTTCTTGAAATGGATCTGTAGGTGGATGCGGTCCCAAACCCATCAAAAGAGCAGCTAGTAGACGTTGTTCAGAGGCATTTCATGTCGCAGGTATCTCAAATTATTGATTGCATATTCGTTTGTCTTTGATAGTGTAATCGTTCAAATATTCCTATGATTCGTTCATGAAGTTTTCGTAGTGGCGAACTGCATATCCGATTCTAATCACTTCCACAGTAGGCTAATCTCTATTATTAAATTTTTAAATATGATTATTTCTAATCTTTAAATTTCATGTCTAATATTGCAAATATATAATGGATAATTATGGTTTAAAAAAAAATAAAGTACTCTTCTTTTATTTATAGTCGTGTAATTAAAGTTGTAATTTTTTTTTTATCATATTTCACCATACTCTGATTCCTATCAAATGATGTATGTGACTATGGTGCAAGTATGTAACCAAACTGTAGCCCACCAACAAAACGATGCCTTAAATATACATGGTGTATGAGTATATATTATCTAGTGTTTCTTTAAGTTTGACGAATAACTTGAACAAGAATTTGGCTAATATAGTCTGAAATTGATTTTGTGTTGTATGAAGCAAATAGACGAGTTGCAAGTGATTATGGGATTTGTACAAGCTGCAAAGAGGCTTAAGACAGTATGCAAATGAGATGAAACGAAGCGAGAAAGGATATTTGCAAAGTTAAAGTGTCTATGCTAACAAAGATAATGTATGTAATATCCACTTCCCATCGTATTATGTTATCGGTGATTTGTAACTTTCTGATATAGTAGAGTAGGTTAGTAGTTCGAGGTTATAGAGGTTCTTACTCTTTTGTAGCCACCCCCCAGTTGTGTAGATATAAATGACATTGCAACTGGATCATAGGGAAGTCTCACGGCTTTCTTTTCAACTTGATTCAATGTATTGCTGACCTGGGAAGTGGGTTTTCAGACACCTTAATGTATATATATTTAGTTTCTCTCGACTTTGACTTGTCATAGACCAGATCTCTTGCTGTCTACCATGTCCTCGTGGAGTACCATCTTAAAGTGGCTGAAATTGTGGTTAATTAACTTTAAAGTTAGTGTGCTGTAACAAGGGAAAAATACTTTTTTTTACTGAAATTTATAGTTGTGGTTTATATAATATGTATCAAAGAGTATAGAATTCGGAATATTGAATAAAATTTACCTTTTTTGGTCCGTACTTGGTACTTGTTTTTACTTTAAACGTGAGATTTGTATTTTGGTGCTACTTTACGATTTAAAATTATATATATATATATATATATATATATATATATATATATATATATATATATATAATTAGTTTTCAAAGTTTTAAGTGTAGAGTTTGTATAAATTAATTTTAATAGTGATCTTGTAATGTGCAAATTGTTAAAAGTAAATGAGTTATGGTATGTACAAATAATTTTAGGTGCTAAACAAATAAACATTCACTGATCTTTACTAATACAAAAGCGTTCGAGTTTTTGTGTCAAACCGAATTTGTAATGTGTCTTTTTTAGTTTTCCTTTTACATTTTTATTCTTCTTTCTTTCTCTCTTCCAGCTCTGCAGAGCATGAACTCGCTAAATATTTTGTGTTCAACAATGAAATTTGAATATAGGATCTTGTGTAAATCGTTAAGTTGAATGTAAACCTTTTTTACTAATATAGGTAGAAACTTTATGAAGCTCATTGAGTACTAGTTTCTATATAGGAGAAAGAGTGAAGTGGATATGGGAAATCCTATTATCCTAAGTTTCTAATCCTTATCCCACACCTAGAACGTACGAACTATGAACATAGCTCCTTCGAATTTGCAATTATGTTTCAACCTAATGAGCATTGGACAGCACTGTATCCACTGGCAAAGCAAAGACACTGTTTTCTACAATTTCAAATTGGAACGTTCAAAAACGCAGTGGAAACAGAGCCGTTGCACTGACCCAACAATACCAAATGTTAGTCATTTTTGTGTGAACCCAAAAAAGTGATTTCCTGAGTTATGTTTTTTAAAAATAAAAGATGACAAGATCTTCCTGCACTCTAATAAAAAAAATTTATACTACAAATGTCCTTGTATAACAACTGGATATCACTTCCATCCGGTTGTTATTTGAAAAAAATTGACAACCGGATGACACCTTCATCCGGTTGTCATTTTTTTTCAAATGGCACCCCCATCCGGTTGTCGTTTTTTTTCAAATGACAACCGGATAGAGGTGTCATTCGGTTGTTAATTTTTTTTTCAAATGACAACAGGATGGGGGTGCATCCGGTTCTCATTTCCAAATCAAAATGATAATCGGATGAAACTCATCCGGTTCTCATAGTCCAAATCAAAAACAGATTAATTTTTCAATTTGGATTATGAGAACTGGATGAGTTTCATCCGATTATCATTTTGATTTGGAAATGAGAACCGGATGGCATCCCATCCGGTTATCATTTGAACAAAAATGATAACCGAACGACCTGTTCATTCGGTTGTCAATTTTTTTCAAATGACAACCGGATGAAAGTGTCATCCGGTTGTTATAAAGGACATTTGCGGTATGAAATTTTTTTATTAGGTGTAGGAAGAACCTATTAGGATACAGGAAGAATTTGTCATAAAAGATTGGTGCATGGAAGAAAATAAGGATAAATTGGGTGGTAACGGTGGCGTTTGAATGTTGTGGGGAAGTGAGGGAGTCCCTTTCCTTCTTTGAAAAAATATCCATGTCTGTTTAATCAGACTCTCCTTACCGAGTCAAAATCAATGGATTTTTGAATCAAAATGGGCCCCACAAACACATGCAACCCCAACACACCATGCGCTTTCTTTCAACCTTCTATCCAAATCAGGGAAATTACACTTAAGCTTTATTCACACTGTTACACTTCTCGTATCTGCTCTAACTTTTAAATTAATATTTATGTTTCTCATCATTTTAATAAAATAATACTAATATATAAATATTTAGTATTTAAATAAACATTTATTTTTTAATAAAGGATACTCTATCTTCTTCCTTATTTTAAATTAAAATAAAAAAATAAAAAAATATATAAACAAAAAAATTGAACAGTTTAAATACAATAAGGGAGATGGTGTCACTTTATTAAAATTATAAATTTATAAATATTTTTTTACTAAAAATATATGGAAGATGAATGTTTATTTAAAATCTAAGAAGATTTAGGCCTTATTTTACAAGGAAGATGAGTTTTATTTTAAAACAAAAGGAAATATAATTGCATTTTACATTATCTTATTAAAGAGTAATTTTTCCACATAAATATGTAGGGTTGATATTTTAACAAAAATTAGCTAGCCAATATTCTAAATTTCAATAATTATTGGCTTGGTTATAATTTGTGTTTATTTTACAAAATTCACAATTTTGGTATCCAAATTTTTTACATCATTAATTCTCAATTTTTAATTTATCCATAATTCTGGTAACTAGTTTTCTTTAAAAGCAATTTCAAATTTTTCTAATTCTTAATTATCCGTAATTTTGTTCATGTAACACCCCAAAAATAACATGTATAAAACTAAATATTCTACTAATCATCATTAAAATTCATCAACATACAATAATATTTTAAACTAAAGTATTTAAAATTTCTACCTTCAGAATTCTACTAAAACATAATTACAAATTATCTCCAGATTATTTTTCAAATTTAGCTTATGCCTAAAAGCATCAGTCATTCTAAATGATCCGCCACAGACCCATCTGCAACACCATCTGCTCCCGTGCCAAAAACACGATCATTGCAAACAGATATCAAAACACAAGTACAACAAAACAAAGGGTAAGCTAACCAAAATTTTAATAATACTTGAGTATTTCAATTCAAACACAAATATTAACACTACTCAAGTCTTTCATTCAGTACATGCACCATCACAATATAAGACACTGACACACTATAAACTTGACTCTACTTCCGGAAGACTCGTGCATTGAATAGACCTCGAGATATGCACCTGTCATACGCTGTGAACCCACACAGCCTCCAC
>Ga0209700_100949_pt1 | contig 58319 bp, 27 predicted proteins | sample SiratroredBW_FD_187528 | JGI IMG/M metagenome (GOLD analysis project Ga0209700, IMG submission 187528) | Root nodule microbial communities of legume samples collected from California, USA - Siratro red BW (SPAdes) (version 2) | ecosystem: Host-associated > Plants > Roots > Nodule | place: USA...
AAAAAAAAAAAAATAACAAAAAATTGAAAAAATGGTGTAAAACACAACTATTGTGGATTATGATAATTAGGGAAAGAAATGGATTAGGATAAGTCAAACTCTATTTAAACGTAAATTGTATTTTACAATTTCATAGTTTAAACATTGGTGTGTTACTTGTGACCTTTTTATAAGTGCCGTCTGACTCGTGAACTTATTTAAAAGTTCATTTTATATTAATACTTTAATATATTGTATAAATAAATATTAAATGAAGTGTAGTTTTAAAATTAAGTTTGACCTTCTTAATCACTTATATATGTTATAGTTTACATATTCTATACTATTCAGATTTCATATATAATAGTGGAATAGCAAAATCAGTAGGATTGTCTAATAAAATGTAAAAATATCACATTCTTGGTGAATGAATTCAGTTGAAATAAAATATTATGGTAATTATAACTAATGCAATTATCTTCTTCGTATATGTAATATCACTCTACACCATCCAATTAAAATTAATATAATACATTTACCTTATATTTTTAACCTTACTCACTAACTCTCTCAATTAATTGAGTTTGAATTTTAGTTAAAATAAATTCTAAAGTTTATTAAAATAAACAATATTTTCTGCACTATGTGCCTTCTTGCATAAATAGGTTTCAATTAAAACATTTTTAACATGCATCTGTACTTTATAGATATAATATCATATTTCTTTTTAAAAAAAGTAAAATCTATTATATTTGTTTTGATTCTACGATTTACATTTTGGTTAACTTTTCACGATCCTACACGTAAACTTGAATTTAATTACATTACCAATACCTACTAAAAAGGACCGTCATCATCATTACCACAATGATAGTTAAAATCGATTTTATAGTTAAAATAATAAAAAATTCAAACAAAATTTTAAATAGTAAAATCTTAAATTTTACTTTCTAAATATATATATATATATATATATATATATATATATATATATATATATATGTGTGTGTATATTATTTTAATTGAGACACATTCATTTAAGAAGGTCAACCATGAATGTTGTTATTTATTTAACTGTGTTTGAAATTTGTTTAATTAAAACTCAATTCTAAGAGGAAGTAAACAATTCTTAAGATAAATTTTAATTATATTAATTATTTGATTCAGATGACAACACACTTAACAATTAAAATTTTAATTACATTAATTATTAAGTACATCAAGTTTTATTTAAATTTAAATTGAATTTAATTAATTCATCCAATAAGGTAAACAATAGTATTGTTAGTGTAGTGAACAACAATTCTGTATTATGAATGAAATTAGAATAGAATATTGTATGTAAAGTTGTAGAGTCTTACAATTTTACAATTAAAATATCAATCTTTATTTTAACTATCTTAGTGCATTAATGTAAATGACAGTGATAATATATTTTTACCTAATACTTTCTCAATAAAAGTAATAAAAATTACTTATCATTTTATATTAATTGTAATATTATTATATTTTAACTAGAAGTCCTCAAATTTTTTTTACATGTGGACACAATAAACAAGATAACAATCACACCACCAAGTAAAAAAAATAAATAAGAAAACTCCATTAAAAATTATAAAACTTTATGAAAGAATTTAATAAAAATCAATTAAAAATATGTAAATTTATGAGAAATTTAAATTAAATCTACTAATAATACATACATAATATCATATAAGAGGATATATCATTTGATAACTTCATCTTTTAATTGAACAATTTTATTCTTTAATAAATAAAAAGTAATTTATTTATTTAATAAAATAAATAATTAAATAAACTTTTTATTTTAAAGAACTAGTTTTTTAAATAATATTTATGTAATTTTTTAATACTACTTTAATAAATTATATACATATATTATTGTATTGATTTTTCTATTTTAGTTAATTATTCACAAAATAATAAAACTTTAGAACTTATAAATTTATATATATTTTAATGTAATAAAAATGTTATGACACGACACCTCTTTTTCCGCTAATAATAATAGTAATAATAATAATATTCCAGATAATAAAATAATGATAGAAATACAAAGTAATGAAATAAAACAAAAATTAAATTAAATAGTCAGAAATTTGATTTGTACTTATTTTCTTTATCCAATCAAACAATTTATTTTTATTCTATGTATACTATCAATTCAACAATATTTATGTTTACTCTATTTCTTGTTTATCTTCTGCTTTTCTGCTTTACACTTTTCTTTCCTCAATATAAAAAATGCCATATGAAAAAAAGACTAAAAGAAAAATCACACGTGCACATAAAAAGAATTTTCGTAGTTTTCAAAATTCTTTCTTATGTGCGAATCTACAAAATATACTATATATGAAAAGAAAAAAAGACAGATGTGGAGAAGTAGTTTCTTGACGTTTAAATACCTCTGCAATTCAAAATTGGAAGACCAAAACCCCAACGGCTGACTGCAAAACTCAAGAAGCCGAGAACCAAAGCCATGGATTCGTCTTCAGACAGATTCCTGCTCGGTTTCATGGAGGCCAACATCGTCGGCGTGCAGCACCATAACGGCACCGTCCGCGGCCGCTCCTTCGTCGTCCTCCACCGTCAGCCCTGCAACACCCACGACGCCAACGCCATCCAAGTCAGCAACATCCAAGGCCAACCCATCGGCTACATTGAACGCACCATCGCCGCCGTCCTCTCCCCTCTCATCGACAGCGACATCATCAACGTCGAAGCCATCGTACCCGACGGCCGGAAAACCTGGCGAATCCTCTGCCAAATCCACATCTTCGCCCGCCTCGAAGACTTTGCCGCCGTCAAAGACGCCATCTCCCGTTCCCCCCGCAGGCTCATCACTGAGTCCGAAGCCGCCTTCACCCTCTCTGAATCCGCCGCCGTTAAGGCCACCAAGGCGCAGAAGAAGTCCATGACCGTCGACGCCATTTTCGACCTCGTCAACAGCAACCTCGACAACAAGAACCGCGCCATCGATATCTTGGAGCCTCCCAGGAGCATCATCAGAACCGAGCTTCTCCCTCACCAGAAGGAGGGTCTGGCGTGGCTCGTTCGCAAAGAAAAAGCCGATGAATTGCCGCCCTTTTGGGAAGAAAATGATGGCATGTTCGTAAATATCTTAACCGATTATCAAACCGATATAAGGCCCGACCCTTTGCGAGGTGGCATCTTCGCCGATGGGATGGGGTTAGGAAAGACCTTAACTTTGCTTTCTCTGATTGCTTTTGATAAAAGGAGCCAAATGGGTGTCTCTAAGAAATGGAGAACGGACAGAAAGTCGGTTTCTTTAAAGAATCGACGAAGGAATGAAGGTGAGTACTCCCTTGGAACCGGAGTGAAAACAAAAGCAACGTTGGTGGTGTGTCCTCCTTCTGTTATGTCGGCATGGATAACGCAGTTGGAGGATCACACTGTGACTGGTGCACTGAAGACTTACTTGTATTACGGGGAAAAAAGGACAGAGGATACTGAGGAGCTTAAGAAGCATGATTTGGTGTTGACTACTTACACTACTTTGTCTAATGAATCGATGGGGATGCCGGCAAAGGTAATGGAGTGGCGGAGAATTATATTGGACGAAGCACACACCATCAAGAATTTCACTGCCAAACAGAGTCAGGCGGTTTGCAAGTTGAAAGGTAAGTACAGATGGGCAGTAACAGGGACACCGATTCAAAGTGGCTGCATTGATTTGTTTTCTTTCATGGTCTTTTTGCGGTTTGATCCGTTTTCGGAGCGAAGACATTGGAGAGAGTTGGTGCAACGCCCTCTTAATCAGGGCTTAGAAAAAGGGCTCACACGATTGCAGGTAACACGATGTATGGTTAGTTGTTTTTCTTCACAATATGATTGGGTGTTGCCCTTGCAAGTGGGCATAAACTGTAGTGTAACATTAGTTTAAGTCTTTATTTAGTTTATATGCAGCCGTGTAATGCTGAAATGCAGTTGAATTTTTGTGCTTAATTTTAGTGATGGTTTATAATTATTCTTATTGTATTTTTCTGTCTTATATTTTTGTTTAAGGTTACGTTTTTCCTGGTTTATTTTGTAGGTTTTGATGGAAGCAATTGCTTTGCGAAGAACAAAAGATATGGCATTGGTGTGTCTGCCACCTAAAACCGTAGAAATTTGTTATGTTGAGCTTTCTATGGAAGAACGTCAGCTGTATGATCGGGAGAAAGAGAAAACACAGGCATCGTTGAGTACAAGTTTTGCCTGTGAGATTAATCCACTTTCCATCTATACCGAGATGCTAAGTTGTATTCTAAGACTTCGCCAAATCTGTGCTGATATGAAATTGTATAAATTTCAGCCACAACGCAGCCTTACAAGTAGTGAAGGTATAATTTTGGCTTATAGTTATTTACTCAATAGTTTCCTCAACTTGATCCAATCAGTAGTTCTGTTAGGTTTCTCAGGCTTTCTTTTTCAGTGCCATAATTGCTTCAGCCTGAATTTAGTTCAAAAAAGCATTATACTTATGAGATATTGTTCCCATTCAACTTCAAAGAAACTTTTACCAGCAATACATGTATAAATTGCAGCCTTGACAGTACATGTATAAATTACTCTTCCTATAAGTGGAATATTGCAGCTTTATGAAGTTCTGATTCTCGAAGCACTGTTTGCAAGGCATTATATGAATGGAATATTTCAGCTTTATGTGGTGAAATAATTTATGTACCTCTTATTGTCTTATTGGGGTGTGGAAAGTACCTTCCTCAAGTTCAATTGTGTAGCTGCTTAATTGAAATCCTTTTTAATATGTTCAAAATGGAAAGGCAAGTTATTGGGGAGGGGAGAAGGATGTGGACACTGATGGAGGATCAAACTTCCAATTCTATCATCTCTCTTCCAAGTCGTAAGAGACTTTGTATCAATGCCAATTGAGCTACATGCATGCTGGCAAGATATTTCATTTTAAGCAATGGCCAAGGTTACATGTAGTCAGAAATCTAAGATTGTGTTTATTTCATTCTTCACTATTTGATTTTCACAAATCGATAGTGATCGTATGACCAAATATATATGTGAATTGTTTGGAACAAACATATATTTGACAATATGTTTTGACTATGTCACTAGAGATGGATCTTTGCTTAGACTCAGTGAAACTTACTTAGGTGAGATATAAAGATGTCTGACATAAGGTTTTATTTTACTAACAGGAGAAGAAGCAGTTGATTCTTATAATCCTGAATTGCTGCAAACAATACTTGGGCAGCTGCAAGAAGGTGAAGATTTTGAATGTCCAATTTGCTTATCTCCTCCAATGGAGATTGTGATCACGCGTTGTGCTCACATTTTCTGCCATGACTGTATCATGAGATCTCTAGAAAAGAGGAACTCCAGTGGTTGTCCTCTTTGCCGGCGACAACTCTCAGCATCTGAATTGTTCTCACCCACTCCCCAGCCAGAGACAAACAGTGCTGAACTGAGCTCAGAATCAGAAACACCGTTATCATCGAAGGTGTCTACCCTGATAAAATTTCTGAAAGAATCAAGGGACCAACATCCATCTGTAAAGTCAGTTGTATTTTCACAATTTAGAAAGTTGCTGGTGTTACTTGAAGAGCCTCTGAAGGCAGCTGGTTTCAAGACTTTGCGTCTTGATGGGACAATGAATGCTAAACACAGAGCCAACGTTATTGAACAGTTTCAAGCCCGAGAAGGTGATGGCCCAACTGTTCTGCTCGCAAGCCTCAGGACTTCAAGTGCAGGTATAAATCTCACAGCTGCCTCTAGACTCTACTTCATGGAGCCGTGGTGGAACCATGCAGTTGAGGAACAAGCAATGGATCGTGTCCACCGCATTGGACAGACACAGCCCGTGAAGATTGTTCGATTCATTGCTCAAAACAGCATTGAAGAGAAACTATTGGTGTTGCAGGAAAAGAGGAAACAACTGTCCACGGAAGAACCAGCTGAGACGGGATCAAGGAACGTGGACCTACAAGATATTAGATTCCTTCTAGATTCCTAGAGATGGGTTATTCATCACTGAATCTGAATTTTTTTTCAGTTTGATTTCCTCAACTTTTGTCTGCCCCCGCAGTTTTGTTTGACCTCAACAACAGAGGATGTGAACTTTTTGATGTACAAATTAAGTGAAGTGGAAAGCCGTTGGATCAACAAGTCCAACTATGATTTTAAACAGCTAAAGTTTCTGAAGGATTTTCTTTTTTGGTTTAAGAGATTTTTGGAACAAACTAATTGGTCAGGTGGAAGGGAAGCGAGAAAGAGTTCAGAGGGTTCTTAAACTCTGTAAGAATAGATTACCAAGAATAGATAAAATAAATTAAATGAAATTATATTTTGGGTGAAACTTTCATTTAGAAAAAAATCCAACACCTATTATTTTGATCAAGTATTGATATCATAAAGTATAAAATAGGAGTTTCATATATATATATATATATATATATATATATATATATATATAATAAAATATAAAATAAGAGTTTCATATATATATATATATATATATATATATATATATATATAAGATGCAAGTGTTTGTTCAAGTGTCAAATGCTACAACATTATGTTTAATACAACATTATATTGTCTAAAGTAATGTCATAGATATATATTGATACATCACGACAAGTCAAAGAAAGGGTGGTTATTTGAGTGGAGGATTAGTGTGCATATTTGTAAAGGGTGGTTATTTGAGTGGAGGATTAGTGTGCATATTTGTATGTTATTTGGATTGAAGGAGAAATTCCAAATTTTGAACAAGTATGTCATTATTTCATTAAAATAATTAAAAATTATTTGGATTTATAAATGAGATAGGCTTTTAAGACTATTGAGTTTTCCAAGTAAGAGATATGAGTCTCTCAGTTTAGTTGGTATAAGTTATATCTAATTAGTGTACTTTCTTAAACAGCCTAATTAAATTTGAATGGATTGAATTAAAATTATATTTAACTTAATCATACTTGATTTGAAATGGGTAAATATACATAAGCAATACTTATATCATAAAACTTAAAAAAATTATTAAAGAATTAAGTTTTTATTATATATTTATTATATAATTGGATTATGTTAGGTTCATGAGTTAAAAACTCAGGAATTTGTTTCTCAATCCAATTTTAATTTAGTATAATTATAACTTAATCATTCTAATTCGACTCACAAAAATGTTATGAGGTAGAGATAAGATAAAGTTGTAGATTGGATTTTATTGGTTTAGGGTTTACACTATAATTGCTTATAGTTTTTTTCTTATATTTTATTTTCATGTCACTTTATATGTGTATTCGGAGAGAATATTAAGATCATATTTCACTTTTATATTAAATTCAAAATATTTTATGATAAAATATGTTGTTTAAGTGAAAAATTATAAAAGATTTAAAATTCTAGAATTTTATGAGAGTAATGAAATTACCTTAAATTAGATAATTTTCTAAAAAAAAAAATTGAAATTCTTGACATGTTCAAATTTATATTTCTTCTCATTAACTTAATTTTGGTTTGGAGGTCATCAGTTTGACTAAGGTGAAGACATTATTGAAATAACTACTTTCAAATTTAGTTCGATTATGACTTTTTATTAATGTTGAAAGAAATTATTTTCAAATTATATTATTAGAATTGTTGTTCTAGACTAGTATTATTTATATGTTAGTTAAGGTTTTTCAATTAATGTTAAGGATTATCACTTACCGTCTTTTCATGATTTTTTGTGTGTGTGATATTTATGGTTGTTATTATTTTTATCATCTACAATAATATTAATTTTTATTAATATTTTATTAGAATTTTTTTTCTATTGTTGACCACGAAAACACTTTCAATAAATGTTAACTAAGATTATTTTTTGGTCTTACACAAAACTTAGGAACCTTTCCACTTAGCCCAATGTAACTTGAATAGTTCAAATCTCTTTACCGAATACGTCTTCGCCTGTAGTCTTCACACTTTGAGTCCAGTCCTGGTCTATAAAGTTTTCACACGGATTTGTAAAATTCTCGCCCCAGTCCGTGAAGTCCTCGCCCACACCATAGTAGGGGGTGTACTTGGAATAACACTCTGACGCTCAAGTAAGTGTTCGGTTATTAGAGATGAGGTAAGAATTACTTAAGTTATGCATACATTTGACCTTGCTTACCCACGTATTTATAAAGCTTATGCTTGACTTGAAACTTATGTTATGTCAGCTTTTGCAGACTGCCTTGCCAGAGGTTGCGTGTACGTTTCAACTACTGAGAATCACTTACTTGTAGTAAAGTTGTCGGCCTAGGGTGATAGGTGATCGTCCTTCTAGTAGTAAAGTTGTCGGCTTAGAGCGATAGGTGATCGTCCTTGTTTTAAGAATTGTTCCTTGGTGATGTTCGTTATCCTTTAGGCGACAGGTGGTCGTTCTAAGGCAAATAATACATTTTTTAATTAAGAGATTGTTTTACTCAACTTAATTGAAAAGTCAACAAAAATAACCTTAATTAATAATATAACTTTGATGGATATCTTAACAGTAAGGGGTCTTTAACCTAGAACTCTCCAGTTATGTGTCCTATTGTTAGCTGTGAGTTGCTTTTGCATATGACATCCTTCGCCCCCATATCTTGGGCCAAAGTCCTACTATTAAGGCCTCGTATTCAGCCTGATTGTTGGATGTCTTGAATCCAAAACGCAAAGATTTTTCTACCACAAGCCCACCTAGTCCTTCTAGTACTACTCCTGCCCTGACACCCTTGTTATTCGACGATCCATCTACATACACAATCCACACAAGATGGTCTCCTAATGCTTCCGAAGGTTCCTGCCTCATTTCTACTATGAAGTTGGCCAGTGCTTGTTCTTTGATCGCCCCGTGTGGCTCGTACCGAATGGCATATTCCGACAACTCAACGGACCAAGTGATCATTCATCCGACCAAGTCAGGTTTTGACAATATTCGAGCTATTAGGTAGTTGGTCCTTACAGTGACCTCATGGTTTTGGAAGTATGCACGCATTTTTCTGGCTGTGGTTACCAAGCGAGAGCCACCTTCTCGATCATTTGGTATCTTGTTTCTACCTCTTGCAAGGTTCTGCTTACAAAGTACACAGGCTGTTGTTCACCATCGACTTCCTGGACCAAAACTGCACTAACTGCCTCTGCTGAAACTGACAGGTAAACTATGATAGGCCTATCCTGGCAAGGTTTTTGTATTACTAGCGGAGAGGCCAGGAATGTTTTCAGCTAAGCGAATGCTTCTTCGCACTGTTCATTCCACTTGAATTGGGACACTTTCCTTAACAAGCTTAATATGGGCTTGATCCTTTCCGCCATTTTAGGCATGAATCGCGACAGGGCTACAACTCTCCCAACTAGGTGTTGCACATCCTTGATGTTTTTTGGACTTTGCATCTCCATAATCGTCTGACATTTGTCGAGATTAGCCTTGATCCCTCTGTTTGTCAACATGAACCCTAAAAACTTTCCCCCTTCGACCCCGAAAACACACTTGTTGGGGTTTAGGCACATGCCGACTGCCTTCAGCTCCTGGAACACTTGGTTCAAGTCTTGAATATGTTGGCTACATGAAGCTGACTTGACGACCATGTCATCCACATATATTTCCACACCACGACCGATCAGTCCCTTGAATATCTTGTTTATTAGCCTCTGGTACGTTGCACCCGCATTCTTCAAGTCAAACGACATGACTTTGTATGCGTAATTAGCGTTGTCGGTCATGAAGGCAGTTTTAGCTACATCAGATGGGTGCATACTAATCTGATTGTATCCGGAGAAGGCGTCCAAGAAACTCATGTATCTGTGCTTGACTGCTCTGACCAGGCGATCAATACTCGACAAAGGATATGAATCTTTTGGGCAGGCCTTGTTGAGGTCAGTGTAGTTTGTGCACATTCTCCACTTGCCATTTGGTTTCTTGACTAACACTACATTGGCTAGCCGTGTGGTGTAATGGACTTCCCGGATAAACCTTGCTTGTAACAACATGCCAGCCTCCTCTCTTGCAGCCATCCTCTTTTCTTCCCCTAGTTTCCTCTTCTTCTGGGCGACCGACTTAGAGTCTTTCAACGTTGATAACCTATGCGCGATAATTGTTGGGTCGATGCTTGGCATGTTTGCAGCAGTCCATGCAAAAGCATCTACGTTTGTTTGCAAGATACGACTGAGTTGGTTGGCATCTTCCTTAGACAAAGACGTGCCTATCTTGGTGACTTTGTCTTCTCCCATCAAAGGTACACATTGAGTCTCTTCTTTAGGCTCCACCCTAACTTCCTCCAGCCTAGGGACCAACTCTGCCACTGCCACCATGTGGCTCCTTTTAGAAACTCTTTCCTCTATCCTGGTTGTCGTCTGACCGATAGGCTCAATCCTGAGACTTGCAACGTAACACTCTCGGGTCGTCTTCTGATTGACAAGCATTGTGATGATGTCGCTTGTAGGCGAAGGGAACTTCATGGCTAAATGTGGTGTTGACATTATCGCCCCCAACAGGTTTAGTGACAGTCTTCCCAAGAGCACATTATAAGACGTGTTCAGTTCTACCAACAGGTAACGTATCTTTACAGTTTTTTAATGTGACTCGCCCTCTCCTCCAAACTTAGTTTACAGATCTATATAACCCTTTGTGTTCGCGGGCTCCCCTGAAAACCCTACTATCTAGTTCTCATACGACTGTATTTCACTATCCAGAATGTGGAGTTTCTTAAAGGTACTCCAATATAATACAGAACTACCTTGATCTACCAGGGTCTTCAATATTGCAAAGTTTTCGATCTCAACTGTGATCACCATCGGATCATCCTATAATGGATCAATCCCCTTAAAATCCGCATTGGTGAAAGTGATTGGTGGCATTCTTCACCGAATAGGCATAGTTATTGTGTTTACTGCTTGCACAACCCTCAAATGCTTTTTTCTAGCTGAGGCCGATGAGCCTCCGCCAGCAAATCCTCCTGTTATAGTGTTGATGACCCCTCTAACCTGTGTATTATGGCTTGGAGTTTGTGGCGATACCCTTTGAGAGGTTTTCGCCCTTTCTCCTGTCCGCCTTCTGGGCTCTCCTCGCGACTCCCCTCTCCTCTCGGAAGTTCGCCGTCTTCTTGCTGCTCCATGCAGACCACGCACAAACTATCGTGGGTGGCCTGCTTGGATTAGTTCTTCAATCTTATCCTTCAACGCTACGCATTCTTCTGTAGTATGTCCATAGTTCTGGTGGAAACGACAATGCTTGGTGGTATTAGCATTCCTGAGGGTGGTCGCCTTTCTAGGGATGGCCAAGAAATCTGCGCTGAGGGCTTCTTCAAGTATCTGCCCCCTGTTGGCATTAAGGGGTGTGTAACTTGCAAATTTGGGTAACCGGACCTTGCTTACCCACATATTTATAGGGCTTATGCTTGAGTTGAAACTTACGTCATGTCAGCTTTTGCAGATGCCTTGCCAGAGGTTGCGTGTACGTTTTAACTATTGATAATCACTTATTGGTAGTAACGTTGTCGGCCTAGGACGATAAGTAATAGTCCTTCTGATAATAAGGTTGTCGGCTTAGAGCGATAGGTGATCGTCCTTGTTTTAAGAATTATTCCTTGGTGATGTTTGTTAGCCTTTAGGCGACAAGTGATCATCCTAAGACGGATATTACATTTTTTTAATTAAGAGCTTGTTTTACTCAACTTAATTGAAGAGTCAACAAAAATAATTTTAATTAATAATATAACTTTGATGGATATCAACCTAAATAACTATAATCGATATGGACTAAAAATAATTTCAACCAACATTAATGAAGAAAAAGGTTAATTAATATCAATTGAAAAAATTTTAAAATAAAAAATTATTAATATTAATCCTTTTGAATTATTAACAACGGTTTAATATTTTTTTTTTTTTGCATTTAGTAGTAATTAAAATATTTTATAAAAGAAACTAAAATTTAATGAATTTGAATTATCTAATTTAATTAAAATATTTGAAATGAGATTAATTAAATTTATTACATTCAAATATTTTAAAAATTGTGAACTTTCTTTTTCAAATGCAGAAATAAGATTATATTTAGTATGATAGAAATGGAAGGAAAAAATATAAAATATATTAATAAAAGTAAAATAATGTAAAATTGGAACGATGAAAATTTGAAAACATGTGAGATCCACCTAAAAAGTTTTGCTTTCTTAAATGAAAAAAAAAATGTGAAGAAATGGTGTAAAACACAACTAATAATCGATTATGATAATTAGGGGAAGGAATGGATTAGGATAAGTCAAACTCTATTTAAAAGTAATTTTTATTTTACAATTTCATAGTTTAAACATTGGTGGTGTTACTTGTGACCTTCTTATAAGTGCAGTCTGACTCGTGAACTTATTTAAAAGTTCATTTTATGTTAATACTTTAATATATCATATAAACAAATATTAAATGAAGTTTAGTTTTAAAATCAAGTTTGACATATAACATATTTTGTATGCCTACTTAAAAAACACACGAATCATAAAATGACTTATTTATGTAATCGGAACTACACACACTTCACCAATTCCTCCTCTTGAAGCCCACTCATTCTACAATTCAATATTTAATTAAGATTTAACTTCATACATTCAAGTAATTTTAATTAATTCTTATTAAATTTTTTATTTTTATTAAATACTAAAAGAATTTATATTTTTTAACTGAGTCTTTATTGTTTAATTTTACATATAGTTTATATTATCATGTGATCTTACTTGTTTGTGTATAACACTTATTAAAAAATATATAGAAGTTTTATGGTAAATATACAGTTATATCATCATTAACGTAAAATAATAAGTATTTTTTATTGTTTTAATTAAGAAGGTATTATAGTTTACATATTATATGTTATTTAGATCCCACGTATAATAGTGACACAGCAAAAATTTGTAGGATTGTCCAATGAAATGTTAAAACTCAATTCTTAAAGTAAATAATTCCTAAAATAAATTTTAATTATATTAATTTTAGTTGCGTCGTGAACACATTTTCAATAAAAATAATTAAAATCTCTTGTCATTTTATATTAATAATAATAATATAATTTTTCATTAACTAGAAGTTTTCAAATTCTTTTAACACGTGGACATAATAAACAAAATGACATGAAAAAATAACAATCACGCCACCAAGTGAAAAAAAAATAAAAAATAAATGATAGGACTCCATTAAAAACTGTAAAAATTTTATGAAATTTTTTAATAAGAATCAATTAAAAAATTTTATGAAAAATTTAAACTAAATCTACTAATAATAATACGTACATAATATTATATAAAGGGGATATATCATTTTCTAACTTTATTTAGCCTCATCTTTTAATTGAATAATTTTATTCTTTAATAAATAAAAAGTAATTAATTTATTTATTTAATAAAATAAATAATTAAATAATTTTTTTATTTTAAATAACTAAATATTTTTTAAATAATAGTTATATAACTTTTTAATACTACTTTTACAAATTATATATATATATATTATTGTATTAATTTTCCTTTTTAGGTAAATTATTCACAAAATAATAAAATTGTAAAAGTTGTAAATTTATATATATTTTAATGTAATAAAAATGTTATGACACGACACCTCTTGCCGCTAATAATAATAGTAATAATAATTATTATTATAATAATAATCATAATAATATTTCAAATAATAAAATAATGATAGAAATACAAAGTAATGAAATAAAACAAAAATTAAATTAAATAGTCAGAAAATTGGTTTGTACCTATATTTTCTTTATCCAATCATAGAATTTGCTTTTATCCTATGTATATTTTCAATTCAAAATTTTTTATGTTTAGTCTACTTCTTGTTTATCTTTTGTTTATCTGCTTTACACTTTTCTTTCCTCAATATAAAAAATGACATATGAAAAAATGACTAAAAGAAAAATCACACGTGCACATAAGTAATTTTCGTAGTTTTTAAAATTCTTTCTTATGTGCGAATCTAAAAAAATACTATAAACGAAAAGAAAAAAAAAAGACACGCGGGGAGAAGTTTCTTGGCGTTTAAATACCTCTTCAATTCAAAGTCGAAAGACCAAAACCCCAACAACCCAAGAAGCCAAGAACCAACACCATGGATTCGTCTTCAGACCAATTCCTGCTCGGTTTCATGGAGGCCAACATCGTCGGCGTGCAACAACATAACGCCACCGTCCATGGCCGCTCCCTCGTCATCCTCCACCGTCAGCCCGACAACACCCACGACGCCAACGCCATCCAAGTCAGCAACATCCAAGGCCAGCCCCTCGGCTACATTGAAAGCGTCATCGCCGCCGTCCTCTCCCCTCTTATCGACAGCGACATCATCCACGTCGAAGCCATCGTACCCGACGGCCGGAAAACCTGGCGAATCCTCTGCCAAATCCACATCTTCGCCCGCCTCCACGACTTTGCCGTCGTCAAAGACGCCATCTCCCGTTCCCCCCGCAGACTCATCACTGAGTCCGAAGCCGCCTTCACCTCCTCTGAATCGACCGCCGTTAAGGCCACCAAGGCGCAGAAAAAGTCCATGACCGTCGACGCCATTTTCGACCTCGTGAACATCAACCTCGCCAACAAGAACCGCGCCATCGATATCTTGGAGCCTCCCAGGAGCATCATCAGAACCGAGCTTCTCCCTCACCAGAAGGAGGGTCTGGCGTGGCTTGTTCGCAAAGAAAACGCTGATGAATTGCCGCCCTTTTGGGAAGAAAATGATGGCATGTTCGTAAATATCTTAACCGATTATCAAACCCATATAAGGCCCGACCCTTTGCGAGGTGGCATCTTCGCCGATGGGATGGGGTTAGGAAAGACCTTAACTTTGCTTTCTCTGATTGCTTTTGATAAAGGGAGCCAAATGGGTGTCTCTATGAAATGGAGAACGGACAGAAAGTCGGTTTCTTTAGAGAATCAAGGCCGGAATGAAGGTGAGTACTCCCTTGAAACCGGAGTGAGAACAGAAGGAACGTTGGTGGTGTGTCCTCCTTCTGTTATGTCGGCATGGATAACGCAGTTGGACGATCACACTGTGCCTGGTGCACTCAAGACTTACTTGTATTACGGCGAAAGAAGGACAGAGGATATTGAGGAGCTTAAGGAGTATGATTTGGTGTTGACTACATACACTACTTTGTCTTATGAATCGAAGGATAGGCCGGCAAGGAAAATGGAGTGGCGGAGAATTATATTGGACGAAGCACACGCCATCAAGAATATCACTGCCAAACAGAGTCGGGTGGTTCGCAAGTTGAAAGGCAAGTACAGATGGGCAGTAACAGGGACACCGATTCTAACTGGCTGCATTGATTTGTTTTCTTTCATGGTCTTTTTGCGGTTTAGTCCGTTTTCGGAGCGAAGACATTGGAGTGAGTTGGTGCAACGCCCTCTTAATCAGGGCCTAGAGAACGGCCTCACACTATTGCAGGTAACACAATGTATGTTTAGTTGTTTTTCTTCACAATATGATTGGGTTTTCCCTTGCAAGTGGCCATAAACTGTAGTGTAACATTGGTTCAAGTCTTTATTTAGTTTATATGCAGCCGGTAATGCTGAATTGCAGTTCAATTTTTTGTGCTTAATTTTAATGATGGTTAATAATTATTCTTATTGTATTTTTCTGTCTTATATTTTTGTGTAAGATTACGTTTTTCCTGGTTTATTTTGTAGGTTTTGATGGAAGCAATTGCTTTGCGAAGAACAAAAGATATGGCATTGGTGTGTCTGCCACCGAAAACCGTTGAGATTTGTTATGTTGAGCTTTCTATGGAACAACGTCAGCTGTATGATCGGGAGAAAGAGATAACACAGGCATTGTTGAGAACAAGATTTGCCTGCGAGATTAATCCACATTCCATCTATACCGAGATGCTAAGTTGTATTCTAAGACTTCGCCAAATCTGTTCTGACATGAAATTGTATAAATTTCAGCCATACCGCAGCATTACAAGTAGTGAAGGTATAATTTTGGCTTACAGATAAATTTACTCAATGGTTTCCTCGACTTGATCCAATCAGTGGTTCAGTTAGGTTTCTCAGGCTTTCTTTTTCTGTGCCATAATTGCTTCAGCCTGAATTTAGTTCAAAAAAGCATTATACTTATGAGATATTGTTCCCATTCAACTTCAAAGAAACTTTTACCAGCAATACATGTATAAATTGCAGCCTTGACAATACATGTATAAATTGCTCTTCCTATAAGTGGAATATTGCAGCTTTATGAAGTTCTGATTCTCGAAGCATTGTTTGCAAGGAATTATATGAATGGAATATTTCAGCTTTATGTGGTGAAATAATTTATGTACCTCTTATTGTCTTATTGGGGTGTGGAAAAGTACCTTCCTCAAGTTCAATTAGGTGAGTTATAAAGATGTCTGACATGAGGTTTTATTTTACTAACAGGAGAAGAAGCAGTTGATTCTTATAATCCTGAATTGCTGCAAACAATACTTGGGCAGCTAGAAGAAGGCGAAGATTTTCAATGTCCAATTTGCTTATCTCCTTCAATGGAGATTGTGATCACACGTTGTGCTCATATTTTCTGCCGTGACTGTATCATGAGATCTCTAGAAAAGAAGAAATCCATCGGTTGTCCTCTTTGCCGGCGACAACTCTCAGAATCTGACTTGTTCTCACCCCCTCTCCAGCCAGAGACAAACAGTGCTGAACTGAGCTCAGAATCAGAAACACAGTTATCATCGAAGGTGTCTACCCTGATAAAATTTCTGAAAGAATCAAGGGACCAACATCCATCTGTAAAGTCAGTTGTATTTTCACAATTTAGAAAGTTGCTGGTGTTACTTGAAGAGCCTCTGAAGGCAGCTGGTTTCAAGACTTTGCGTCTTGATGGGACAATGAATGCTAAACACAGAGCCAATGTTATTGAACAGTTTCAAGCCCGAGAAGGTGATGGCCCAACTGTTCTGCTCGCAAGCCTCAAGATTTCAAGTGCAGGTATAAATCTGACAGCTGCCTCTAGAGTCTACTTTATGGAGCCGTGGTGGAACCACGCTGTTGAAGAACAGGCAATGGATCGTGTCCACTGCATTGGACAGAAACAGCCCGTGAAGATTGTTCGATTCATTGCTTCAAACAGCATTGAAGAGAAACTGTTGGTGTTGCAGGAAAAGAGGAAACAACTGTCCACGGAAGAACCACCTGAGACAGGATCAAGGAACATGGACCTACAAGATATTAGATTATTCCTAGAGATGGTTGTTCATCACTGAATCTGAATTTTTTGTCAGTTTGATTTCCTCAAACTTTTGTCTGCCCCCACAATTTTGTTTGACCTCAACAACAGAGGATGTGAACTTTTTGATGTACAAAATTAAGTGAAGTGTAAAGCCGTTGGATCAAACGAGTCCGACATTTTTGAATGATTTTAAACAGCTAAAGTTTCTGAAGGATTTCCTTTTTTGGTTTGAGATTTTTGGAACAAACTCATTGGGGTTCAGGTGGAAGGGAAGCGAGAAAGAGTACAGAGGGTTCTGAAACTCTGTAAGGTTTGACTCCATGCATGAGTTTCCATAACACTACAAGAATTAATAAAAAAAAATTAAAAATTAAAAATTAGAAGAAACAGAAAATAAAATACTTAGATTAGCTGACAATGTATGCCATCAAGATATTAATTCTACCACAATCCTTGACACTTGCGCAAGCTGTAGCCATTAACATTACAACAAATAATTTCATAGCTAATACTTAAAATTGTAAATAAAAAGATTGCAGGATGCATATCTAAATTAAATTAAAAGTCTAATTATTCAAATAAAATTTTTTCACAAGAATTCATTTCCTAAAAAATATAAATGTCTAAAGAACTCTAACAATTACTTGAATTACATAAAATAATAAAAATTTATTGTATATACTTCTTATCTTTTAAAAAACTATAATTATTAGTTATGATAATTTTTTTTATATTTAAGAGTATAACAATTCAAATTATATGACTTAATTGTGATTTAATCTAAATTTAGTGGGGAATGATAAACAAGGTAACAGTCTCCTCAAAAATAATATTGTCATACTTACACTTGAACACAATTTAATTATGATTTAGTTTATCTAATTTTTGTATGAGATAATTGATGTAATTTGAAATATTTTTTTTCTCCAACAAATGTGAATCATACTTATACCATTGTAATTTGCACTATTTATTAAATGACTATTTATTAATAATGAATTAATTAAACAAATGTTAAACAAATATTGGACCATTGAAATAGTATTTAATAACTATTATTACTTATGATATGTAGAAGTTAATAATATTAACACCTCAAGTTGGAAAAAAATAATAAATATTAATACTAAAAATGAAAAAAAGAAGAGACCTTTTTTACAAAGTAGAGTTTTGTTGTAACATGTGTAATATATTTTTAATTATGATTATGAAAGACACAGAATAATTTTACAATCAATCATTCACTATCTTTCACCAATTTCCCTAGCAGTCTAAAATGATATTTACAATTCCTACTTCCATTAGTATTTATTTTTAATTCTTTCATGTCTCTTATGTATTTACTTCTTCTATCACAAGATTTTCCTTTCTTGTTATCCATTTATTATATCTGACTATAATATCACAATAATAACTTTCTTGTCTATTCCAACAGTCTTTCTGATTAGCCAATACCTATATTTTGTTCACTATATTTTCCTAAAAACTTTATCATATCAAAATACTTATATGACAATAACATTTATTTCATTGTAAATGCATCACTATAATCTTGTGACACACATTTATACATTATATCAAAAGACAATATGTGAACTTCATCTGATATCCCTATTAAAAATCATAACCCATAATAAATCTAACAAAATCAAATTTAAGTTTAAAAAAAAATCAAAATTAAATCATCTTTTTAGCTTCCAGAATCACATATATATTGTGAATGGTCATAGGTCATAATATTTGGAATGGTCAATAATACATATTTTACCTTTTAAATTATGTGTTATGGATCCTAAAAAATTGTTTCATAATAATACTATTTCTGAAATTATGTATAGAACATGTATTTCAAAAAGGTAGTTTTAGAAATCTTTTGATTAATCATTACAAAATATTAGTATTAGTATTCCAAAATGTGTTTTCTTTAAGAAGTAAAAATAAACTCCCATAAACGTCAAAATTTTCTTTTTCAATAATTACCTTCTAAAATTTGTTTTCCAGAAGCTTCTATTCCAAAATCTATGATAAAAAAAAAAGTACAACTACAATCATAACAACAAAATCAAACTCCAATTGTGAACATTCACACTTTTTTTACATACTTGAGGCTATACAACTTCAAATCACCACCACTACAGCTCATTGAAATGGTTGTACTTTGAATCACGACAGAGAAAATCAGCTGTAGAAGAAAACTATCGACAAGGGAGGAAGGGAGGAACCAACTTTCAAATGAAATGCCAAAGGGTAAAACAGGTATTTTAAAGTTATGGGGGTGCAGGAAGCAAACACCTATCTTTTTATTTTATTATTTATTTTAGTCCGAGGAGCCTTCGTAGCTACCGAATTGGGCTCAACCCGCTTAATGATTTTTGGGCTAGCCCAGTCTTTTAATTCTTTTCGTTTTATATGGGCTATGTTTTGTAAATGGTGACATTTCCTGTTCATCTTGGAATGACTTTTCGGATAGTCATTCTAAAATCAATGAAGGGTGAAAAAAAGAAACTTATTAAACCAACTTATAAAAAAAACAAGGTTGGATTGTTGAGCCTATTTTATTATTGAGCTCAAGAGACGAATTCTTTCTACACCTCCATGATCTCGTCGTTCACCTCCATAACACATATAAAAGGTTTATTATACCTTTGTATAAAATTGCAAAAGTCAATATTACCATCCACCTCCTTCACTCTTTATTAAAATTAATATTTTATAAATTGAATGACTAACATTCGGTTTATATTTTATTTGAAATATAGATTGGATGACACTTCATCCGGTTTACGTTTTAAAAAATTATGTATATCAAATAAGATGTCATCCGATTTATGTTTTGAAAAATTATGTAAACTAGATGAAGTGTCAAGAAAATATAAATTGGATGACACCTCATCCGGTCTATATAGTTTTTTCAAATGTAAACCGAATGGGATACAATTCAGTTTTTTTTAAAATAAACCGAATGAGGTGTCATCCGATTTACATCTTAAAATAAAATGTAAATTGGATGACATCTTATCTGATTTATAATTTTTTTTAAATATAAACTTGATAAAATACCATCCAATTTATATTTTATTTTAAAATATAAATTGAATAACTTTATTTTTGAAAATGCTCATTATATTACTTTCATAAAGTCAATATTGGATTTTAAAGTGTCAGAGAGGTGTAGGAGAGAGGTGTAGGAAAACGTTATGGAGGCGCACAAAGAATTTGTCAGCTCTAAATCCAACTAAATCTTGATTTGGTTCGCTAAAAAAAATTAAAATAATAACTCATATAAATAACTCACAGAATAAATAAAAATATAGAAAATAAAAAATATAAAGTACTATTGTATATATCAATCATAAAATAGACACAAATAAATCAGATTAATAATATAATAAATCATTTAAATATCTCAATAATAAAATTAAGGATTAAATATACTCCTACTTTCAATAAATTACCATTTTTCTATATATAATAAAAAAATTTCAAACTTTTAATTCCTAATAAATATATATATTTTTTATTTTTTTAATCTAAAAGATGCTATACAAATCACTTTATTTCAATATTTAAAGCGTTGTTTAAACCATTTTGAAAGTAGAAACAAACTAAAAAACTTATTAAGGACAAAAATTTTGAACAATATTAGGGAACAAAAAAAAATCTAATACTTTATTATAAATTAAAAACATATTTAATTCTAAAATTAATGAAAAATAAATAAATCTCAACCTAACAAGTCAACCAAATCTAACTTGTCATTCACCAGTACTTGCATTAGTTTGGGTTATGCAGGTTGGTAATGAAATAAATCACTAGAATTAGTTAAAATTGTCTTTTTTACAAATGTCAAATGCCATATAATACAAATATGATGTAATAATAATAATAAATTGAAAAATTAAATAATTATTATTTTAAAGGATAAAAAGTTAACGTAGACATGTATAATTGGGGAGCTTAATCATTATAACAAGTGGCGGAGCTTGATCGAAATAACTGGTGAGAAAAAATTTCATTTCATGTATTATTTATTAATATTTCAAAATATGTGCAATTTTATTTATACTTTTAAATTTTTAAAACAACTCATCATATGATAATTTTATATCAAGTTCTTTCCTGTCATATAAAAATTAAATTAAATTAAAATATTTAAATATGTTTTAGGTCTTATAATTGTAACAATTTTGTTTTTTTATCTATGAAATTCTTTTGTCTTTGTAATTTTCAAAATTTTAATTTTTAGTATTTTCAAGTACTTTCCCTTACAAAATTAACTAAACTCGATGATAAATAATAAAATAACTTCAAAGAATTCACACAAAGGAAAACCATATTTTTTCCAAGAAACTACAAGCAATATAATTGCATAAGAATAAAAACATACTTAAGTCTAAAATATAATAAAATTGTAAAAGGAAACTTGTAGTGGCAAAAAAAATAAACGCATAAAACATATATTCATAATAATGCTAAAATTTGGAGAAAGAAAAATACACAAAGTGATTGTACCATATTATTTTGTAAAAAGTGAAATTTGTTGTTGGTGACGATGAAAAAAATTAAAAAGAGAGACTAAACAATAATTATAATAATAATAAATATTAATGAATAAATTTATCACAAATAATCAAATACAATAATTTAAGTATAAAAATAAACTTTGTAAACAACCACGTAACATCAAATTTTCCTCATTATGTATATATACTTAAATTATTCATGTTTACCTTTTTATATGTTTTTTCACTTCAATATAAAAAATTTCTAATCAATATATCTCACTCTTTGTAACCAAAAGGTTATATTATAAAGAGAATAATAATAAATAAGAATTTGTTTCGATATTTTATAACAGATTACTTATATTTTTTTTCCCAAAAAAAATTTCTTCCACAAGTAAAAACCGCAAATAATCATACATATATATGGTATAAAATTGTTTGTAGATGTACAGAAAAACATATCAATTTTAGTATAACCTGAATACAAATGATTGACTGCATTTGTCAATCATAACAAGAAAAAGAAGTTTTTTAATTGAATATTAAGATTTTTTTCCATATTTTAATAATATTAAATTGTGATCAGTTGAACACCACCTCCATCATTTTGAGTCAACTAAATAAAGTATATAAATTCGCTATCATTTTTCTTATAAATATTATAACTTACATCTCAACATGTTATCATAAATGATTGTTGTGAGTACTAATTTTACCAAATATAATAAATAATTAACTTACACACAAATAATAGATAAGAAATTGTTATTAATGGATACACATTTCCATGCAACAATATGATGTTTCAAAAATTTCCTCCATATATAGTTTGAATTCAATTTAAAGTAGCCTTTCTAGCAAAGAAAATAACATTTGATTGTATTTTTGGTTTCCATATAATTTTGAAGCAGTCTAAATAAGAAGGTTTCACCTGTTATCTAATACACGATAATCTTCACTAAGATTCGAATTGCCTCTTGAAGTCTTCACACTCTTTCTGCAATCTATCTCTTGCAAAAGTAGTTGAAATTTATTTATCTACCCTTCTCTCATGCTAAGATGAGTCTTCTCCAAATTCCATGTCCATTTTAAAATCATGTCTTGAAATAATTAATTTACTTTCTATAAATTAATTTATATATTTATTTCATTTTTTATTCTCATTTTTTTATATTATAAATATTTATGAAACAATTTAGCAAAATAAAAGTTGTTTGACTGAGGATTTTTTGTTCATATAGATATATTACATTATTCTTATTCTTATTATTATTATTATTGATATTATTATTATTATTATTTCTTATTTTAGTGATTATGATTCATGTAGTAATAATAAATAATGTACATATATAATAATAATAAGTATGCTTTTAAAATATATTTTTTTAAAATGAATAAAATAAATTATTAATTTTGTAAATAAAATCTATTGATTTTAATGGTATATGAGTTGTTTATATTGATCAGAAAATATAACTAACTGAATTAACTAATTCCTTGTCTGATTATCATTGATTTTAAGAAAAAAAATTTATAAGATTTCATTGTATTTTTTTAGTATAGCCTTTGAATTAAGGTGACAATTTTTACTTTTAAAGAACACCAAATTTAAAATATTTTAATTTATATAGAACATGACTAATATTTTTACTGCAAATTTTTGAACTATATTGTTTTATTAAAGTTAAATCTGTTTAAAAATCTAAGTTTCGACCATATATGAGGTTTGAAATTGAACATGTATAGTATTTTGTTCACATGAAATCATCGCTGTGTCTACATATATATTTCTGATTCCGTTTAATTAATAAAACAATTAATATAGGTTTGAAAAACGAATAAATAGTAAATGACTCATAACTCAAGTATTTCTTTCCTAACATGTTTCAGTAATATATAAAAAACACTGAGTCTGCATGGCACAGTGTAGGTGTCCCAGTTATTCACTTAAAGTAAAACTAACACTTATAATGGTCCTTTTCAAATAGTTTCTCAATTTGTACACACCTATAACAGTAATATTTTATTGCTCACATTCCCAGCAAAAATGAACTTAGTATAAACTTTTTTTCTGAGATAACAAAAAATGTTCAAGTATATAATCTGAGCTTTCATAAGTAGCTTTTAAATTCAGGGTGAAACATTGCTCCTAAAATTTGAGTATATAGAGCAGCATTTACTCTCATTTTCTGACATTCTTTTCCCATTTCAACATTTGAGGTAACTCATTCTCTATTTTTTCATCAATCAATCAATCATATGCCTTATTTTTACTTGTGCTTATTAGGTTGGTGCCTTGACTTAAACTGCTTAATTTGAATACAGAGAAAAATTTTAATGTTCTCGTTGTTATATGTGTGAATCTCTAACAACCAGAAGCAGGAGTATCAGAACTTGTTGTTTTTTCTTTAATATATATATATATATATAGGAATTATGTTTTTGCAAAACTCTACTTATTGTAATTATCTTTGGTAGAAAAAAAAAGGAAAAAAATGCGTACAAGACAAAAAAAAAAAGATAATAATAAAGATGGGTAGATCAAAGAGACAAAGTATAAAATAATAACTTTTAGAGATGATTTAATTTAGAAAAGAAATAAATAAATATTATTTTAGTAATATAATTTATTATTATTAATTTTTAATTTATTATTATTATTAATATTATTTATTTGTTATCATAATACAGAAACTGGGGTTTGTACAGTTACTTTTCTTAATTATTTAAAAAATATTAAGTCCACACTTTTTTTAACATATACTAACCCTGGAAGTGTTTGAAGAACATTAAAATATGTATTAAAGAAAGTTCCTTCAAATGTTAAAACTGTGAAAAATATTTATGTAATTTAATTAGTCTTAAGAGTAATAATGTAATTTACTAAAAGAGAAACAAACTTCCCATAATTGCTTTTGAATAATAAATTATGTTTGCAATTTTAGATCAAATTTCACATATTTCTTCTTTGTTTGGTATGGAAACATTTTGTGACATAAATCTGTTCAAACATTTTTCAAACTTTTTTCTTATCTAACAATCTTTTCCTTCATCCACTTTCAGTCTCTTCCTTCCTCATTCCATCCATTTTAACAGTGCCACTTACTTACCATGAAGTTTGTTAAGGTGATTGAAATTTGAATGGATCGCCACCAATCAAAAGTTGAAGACACCAAGATCGTGGACAAGAAATATGAGTGTGCAACTGAAGAGCTTAATCAACAGGTAGTTACTTTTGATCAAAGAAGCAATTACAGCATGGAGGAAATCGAGGAAATATATGGAAAGATGGAGGAGGAACGCCAGAATATTAATCACATTTTGGAGATTAAGGAGCTACTTCTCAACAGTGAAAATGGGGTCAGTTCTCACTTGATTAATTAACTAATTAGTTAATACTAATTCAATTTTGTTGATGTTCTGTACTTTTAATAGAATAATGTATTAGGTATCTAAGTGTGATAAATGAGATTTTTGAGCAACATATAACAAAAAGACCTACAAATCTAATTCCTTAAAATTTTAGATTGAAAATGATGTCATTCTTTTTTATGTGGGTTGGACTCAGTTTTATTTTTAAGATCTTTTTAGAATTTTTTCTTTTGATATTTTCACCAAAATAATTGTTGATTAAGTGTACAGCATAGTAACTGGCTACACCAAATTAACATTTTGTTTGACCTCTTAATCCATGTGTATGAAATATAAGTATATAATAAGGGTACTCAAGAGAGAGAAAATAGTACACATATAATCAAACATTTGAGTTATTAGTATTTGTAAGCTTTTCAACCTCTTTGGTTACATTTCTCCAACATTTGCTTTGAATTTGACCAGTTTGTGTTTGGATTTATTTTGATAGACGGAGGCAGAAATAATATGTTGGTTGCAGATGCTGGCATTGATTGTAGCCTCTTTAGAGGATCTAATGGTAAGAATGAATGGATTTGGTGCAGATGCTGGCATTGATCACACTTTACAAACAAAACTCAAATGCAGCAATGCTTACTAAAGGAGTTTGACTTTTCTGATATTCTCTTCAACTCTCATATTTTCTTCTGTATTGTTTTAGCCAGCAGTTTCAATTGAATACTAGCTTTTTATGTATTACATTTTCTTAGGAAGGATTTTCACTTACTTTAGGCGTCAAAGTTCAAACTTATATTTTATCATAATCTCAGTTGTTATTTTATAATTAACCTCTTCTTGTTACACTTTATCTCTTAAGTGTACCCATTATTTTGTAAGAGTTAATTCCTTTTTTCTTGTATCTTGGAGAATCTATTGTAGTTTCCATCTTTTTCTAAAATACTAATTAAAAGAGACACAACAAAAGCTCATTTGTCCTGATATTACTTTATGTAGACCACACTATATATCTCAAACATTTGTTTATGCTGAATCTTCCATCTCATCAATTCTCTGTGGAACTTTTGTTTCTCTTTCAGGTTACAGATATCGGAACGATAGTGAGTGGTCTTCAACTGCATTGGTCGAGGAAGGTTACTCGAGAAGCAAAAAGGGTTGTTCAGTAAGAGTCCTGTGCCTTTGCTAGTAAATGTTTGATTTAAGTTTTGTAGTTTGAAAACCTCAATATCATTTTGCATTTTCATAGGGTAATAGATGGGTGCACATTATTAGAGTCCAGAATATCTTCCATAGTCTGAAAATTTATCAGAATCTTCTGCATTTGTATCAGTTTACTCAGCATTTTATTCTCAAATCTTAATCTTTAGGCTTTAAGTTAGATAGAGTACAGTTTTTACATCTAGAACATCAATTTAATGGAAAAGCCCATGTATATCTTGTCTGTTTATATCTGCGCAAAGTCAATAAAATGTCAGACCATATGATAAATTACGTGTGTGCTGCATTTGATTGGTAAGTTACACTGCCACATTCAAAACTTTAACTTGCTACATAACAAAAATATGCTTAAAGTTATTTGTATTTTTGTTTGTAAACTTTAAGGATAGTTAGTTTGTAATATGAAGGGGGACTTTAGGTAATAAGTGGATCATAATCTGACTCAATTCTAAAAAAATAATATTATTGTAGTTTTAGGTTGTCGTGTAAGTCTTTTTTTTTTCTTTAATTTAGCCTCGATAGTTAAATTTTTGTTCCTATACTACCGAAATAATAGATATCATTATTCTCCCATCATTTAAATTTTTGAGTCCGTCAATGGGTTTATTTTGAAAGTATATTCTCGGTGGAATTTGATTTCATTAAGCATGCAAAGAAAATAATAGGAACTTAAAATTAGTACGAGGATAAGCTGCATAATCCTTAGTGCCTTCATCAGATCTGCTGTTGGAGATTTCAGAGATACAAAGTTTAAAACTATTTTCCCATAGCAGGAATGATTTGTGACGAACAATGTATATATGTTCCTTTGCATGAAGTAGGGCTTCTGTGTTTGCTTGTTTCATCATGTTTATCTCACAAAATGAGAAATGTAAGATTCAAATTCTAATCTTGTTTATGTATTTTCTCCTTCATTTCAAAAGGATGATTAAAAGACTTCAAACGCGCCTTAAACTAAGGAACATATCCATAAGTAAGAGTTTACTAACTAGCTAGAGATGTTTTTAGCATGCCGTTTATGAAGCATTTAGAATTATAATCCACATACAGTTGGTATCTAGCTAGCACACACAAAATAGTAAGATTTGACTGAAAATAAGTTCAAATAGTTATGCTGAACTTAGTAATTAAAAAGGGATTATTGCTTGATAACATGAAACAATATATTCAAATTCAACATCCCTTTCTCTCCTTTTATGTACCTTTATTGAATACTCCTTGAAATAAATTCCTAACTGAGCAACACAATCTAAGATCCATAATATCTAGTTAATATTGTATCTATCTGCGTTTCCATGTGAAGTAGACAGTTGTTTAGAAGATGAGTTTTCTCGAGTTCTCAATGTTTAGGCTGGTATATTATTATAAACAAAATATTGGTTTTCAGATGTAATATATATCTGATAAAGAATAGAATTTATCTCTTAAATGCAGGAAATTTAAGAGGATCATAGAGGATCATGATGAAAATGCTGAGCATTCAGGTAAGTGATGAGGCGTAATTTACCATATTCAACAACAATGACTAATTAACTTACATTTTATACACAGCAAGGACTAAAGGCCAAGACCCTCCCATCATTTTAGATGAACCTCTTTTGCTTAACCCTCCAATGGATGAAGGATTTTCACTTGCTAACATGCCTAATGTAGACTTTGAAACGGTAATATTTACTTGCACACCAGCTTCTACTTTTTCTTGTATTTCATGATTGATATATAAGTGATGGAATGCTTTCCTTCTATTTATTTGTTTATTTTCTGCTTATGCATGGTGATTTGCGTAATTTCTTGTTGGTGAAGATTTTTGAGGATATAGACGATAATGGAAGTGAGTCTCTTACTTTCTGGAAAATTTATATTCTTAGAGAAAATATTTTCTTATTTCTTAATTACTAGTTCAATTGGAACTCCGTTACTTAAATTTTATATTCTTTATACAAAGCAGACTCAATAAATCAAGAGTTGGATGAAATGCAGACAAATCCCTCAACAGAAAACAATAGTGCATCATCCCTCACCTCCCTCCAAAAACAAAAGCTAAAGCTCATCAACATATTAACTTATCCAGAACTTCATACAACTCCGCAGAAAAAAATTGCAATAATTAATGGAAGCCAAAAAGATTCTCCAGTTGTACAATACTCACAACCCGCTCCAAGCACAAAGGGCCAAAAATATGTGAGGCAACGGAAATGGAAGTCTTATCATAGACCATCAGATACACAATTTTCCTTACAAAGGTTTGCTGCAGAGCAAAGAAAGAATACCAATTCTAACAACAACAATAGAGAGCTTGTGAAGAAGGATGAGAACCAAGTTCATCAGGGATCAAATGTTGGTCCAACACTAAATGTAAACACAAGAATATATGCTTGTTTGATTCAGTGTACTTTAGAGAAATAATCACTTTTTCTTTACAAGTTTAGGGTTTAGGATATTTTTAATGAAGAAATGTTTTCAAACTTGTTTTACTGATTATTTTAATTTAGCTGATTCCATTTTTTTCCGTAGTCACAAGGGAGATCAGATGCTGCTGCAAAAATGGATGAGAAACTTGAAACCTCAAAGAGAAAACTTCAAGAGGGATACCGAGCACATCAAAGGGGTTTGTACCTCACCTTCACTTTGTACCTATGATGTTTTCTTCCTTTGTAGAAAGTTCTGTATATCAATAATTTATTTCCAAATTTCAAACTCTTGGTTTTGATAACTATACAACTTAATTTGTATTGGAACAGATAGAAGGAGCACAAAGTTCATCGAAAAGCATGAATATGTTAATCTAAAAGACGAGTATAGGTGCAGAAGTTCACGCCAGAAGTGCAGCAACAGAAGTTGGAGAAACAGCTGATCTATTTGATTCAGTCTTGGGTTTGATACTGTAATTAAGTCTTTAATACCATTTAGACTTGGTTGGATTTGCTTGTTGGAAAATTTCCAGAATTTTTTTGAGCACATAAGTTCTAGACTATTGAACCAATGAAGCAGTTTATATATGGAGACAGCTAGTTCAAAATTCGTACTTACCCCTTTTTTGCGTGTCAGTAGTACTATATACTTGAACAACTTAAAGGGAAATCATAACTAATTCAACTACAATCTTAAAAAAATTTAATAGTGTTATAACGATTTTGTATCTTACCAACTCATGTATATGTACAGCAATTATCACTATAGATTTTTAGTTAATTTCGAAGAGAATCCTCTAGTGAATGCCATTGTGTAGCACCGTTATTGATTATACAATAAATGTCATTGTACTACTAATTCCAGTCTTTAGGGTGTTTTAGTTTTGGTTTTCTTTAAATTCATTAAATTTTGTATATTGTATAAACTCTAAATTGGCTTTATCGATACACCGAATATTTTTGTCATTAAAGAACTTCATGATGCAACTGGTTATATAATTTTTTATGTTTAAGTTTGAACAAAATTGTATAACTATATTGATGAGATCTTTAGTCTACCTCAATCTAAGGGTTGGTTATGGGCTAAATACAAGATGAAGAGAACCATATTTTTTTATTCGGATTGGATTCTCTCTCCGGTGCAATGTCTCTAATCATTGGCTTAACAACTCTTGAGGTATGGTTGGATGGCTCCCTCTCTGTTTGTTCGTGGTTTTGTATGTGTCTGTATTTTGTGTGTAGTCTTCTTCCTGGTTATTCTCTATTTTAGGTGTCCTAATTCCTGATTTTTTATCTGTTTAGTTTAAGATCCTTATGGATGGATTTATGTTGTGGTAGGTGTGACACTTAATCTTGATTAGAATGTGTTGTACAAGACTTGAAACATCTCTTAAGTGTTTTTTTTATTTTATTAATTCTTTGCTATTAAAAATTAGATTGTATAACCAAAAATATAGACTTATAAAACTTGTAAGACTAATTAGAGGGCTCAAATTCCCTCGTGCTGACTATCTTAATTTATCATGGAATGTTTGGTTTATCATTACTAAAACATGCCATATATTAGTGACCAAGTTTGTAATTGTATTAGTATAAATTTTATTTATAAGAAAAATACAGCATCACTATAAATATTGCAAGCTAAATTAATATATATATATATATATATAATAGCAGTATAATATCTGTTTAGATTTGAATGTCGTTTTAATAATTTAATTTTGTAAAAAGAAGATACTATACAAACATACATACTTAACGTTTACAGGATTTTTTTTAACACAGGACATTCTTCATAAGAAATGTCAATAGTATAGTTGTTTATATATATAGAATTAAATTGCAATTTATTTACGTTCAAAGATGGTAAAATATAAAATAATGTGAAGAAAGGAGACAAAATTTTGATGCTGAGTTCCGCCATTAATTGTGTTTGTAGGAGGGGAACCTTTTGCATTTACAGTACTGTTAGGGTTATCCAGAAACAAAGTTTTATTTATTTGTTATTCTTGTTTACCAAACATAATTAAAGTTTGTTTGTGTTGAATGTGAGTTCCCCAACTAGTTAATGTTACTTAACTCTAGTTGGACTTTTGTATCCTAATTTAAATAATACGTATGCCAGACTTTGACCAGAAGAAGAAGAAGAAGAAAAAAACGTTTTTTCACATATTTCAACGGAATAGTTTTGACAAATATAAGGGGAGGAAGAAGAAGAAGGATACGCGGAATCAGACGGCTCTTTGGACTCTTGGATTGCAGGTAGACCTTGTCTATTCGGGCTTGGTTGTCACCCACAATTGTCCAGGCAGAAAAAGTTCATACGGCTAAAATTCCAACAAAAGTTTTATTCATTAGAGTCAACCCCGAATATTTTTAAGGCAAACAATCTTATTTAAAATAAAATTAAAAATAAAAAGTGTTATTTAAACAATTGTTATACACATTAAATTTGAGTTAGGCTTACAATAACTTAAGTCACATTAACATCAAGTCAAGTTGATCAGGATGGATTTAGATCAAGTTAAACTTAAATTAAATTGAGACAGATTAAATCTAAGTTAGATTGAACAAGTTAGGTCAAACGCGTCTAAATTTAAGTTGAGTTAAATTTTAGGAAAGTCAAATCACACTAATATATTAATAATTATATAAAAACAAATCTTTACAATTATGCAACATTAATTTAGTCAACATAAAAGGTATTATTTTATATGTATACATTTTATTTTTTAAATTTTTGTTTTGAAAATATCAAAATTATTTAATTAATAAGAAACATTTTAAGGGATGAGGTATAAATATTTTATTATATGATACTAATTACTTAAATTTATGTAACAACGAAAGATAAAATATATAACAGTTTATGAAAACAAGCTCAAACCATGCTCGATTTAGCCGTCATTCTTTCATTCATAAAGCCAAAGTTGTCCGTGGAGCTGAGCACAATTATGCTAACTTTAGAAAAACGTGCTTAACAGATGAAATGCTGCTTTGTATTGGAAACATAGAAAAAAGTACTTAACATATGAAATTTTTGCTTTGTAGTACGTCTTTCAACAACATGGTCGTCCTTGATTATTAGATTTTTCATCTGGTGTTAGCTATAAAAGTGAAATAAATATTAACAAATGATGTATAACCACATTATATCTTGAATTTAAGTTTGGGAAGATCATTAATCTTTACAACCTTTTAGTTTCTGTTTATTATACATATGTTATTCAACCATGAATTATGATTTTATATTTTACTTTCGACATTATAATTATAATATTTTATGGTTTAATTAAGTTTTTGGGTATTTTAAAAGCTTTGATCTTTTTAATTGAGTTATTATTGAAAATTTATATTTTAATTTTATATTTTTAATTGAGTCTTTGTGATTTCGTTGTCCAATCAATTGGATAAAAAGATTATTATTTAATTTATGTGAAAAATTAAAAAAATGACTTATTTAATTTTATCATAAATTTGAGTATTGTTTTAATTAAATACTAAAAGAATTAAATAGTTTCGTATTTATGTTGCATGTGCAACAGACTATAAAACTATAGACACTAATTTACTAATATTATCTTTTGAAAGTTGACTCTAAGTAGCATCAGATTTGTCAATGTTAGTTTATGACTAGTTTTTAAATTAATTTTTAACTAAAGTAGTTTAGTGTAGATCAATCTAATGTTAATGTATTTTTATTTTAAAATTTATTTTTTTAATGTTAGTGATCCATGCTAAATAAAATCTATTTTTAAAATTAATTTAATTATTTTGGTTTGGATGACAATAATTATAGTAATTAAAAAAAGTTTATCTTATAACACCTCTAACTTCAATAAAATAAAATACTAACAAAAAATATAGAAAAATATTATAATGGATAAAAAAGATGAGTATAGATAAGGAAATAAGTGTGAATTAAATACAAACAAAAAATATAGAAAAATATTATAATGGATGAAGAAGATCAGTATAGATAAAGGAAATAAGTGTGAATTAAAGAGATAGATATAAATGAAGAAAATAAATGTGGATAATGGAGATAAATACAAAGAGATTTATATAAAAAGTGAAAAATGAAAATTGTAATGAGAACAATTTTCATCTTTAAATTTGAAGCTTTAATTTTAAAATAATCTATTGTTCCTTACTGATATTTGCACACATAGGATATATTATGTTAACGATTTAATCACTAACTTAAATAGACATAAATATTATAAATAAATAATATTAGTATTAACTAGGTCAACATTATTTATATTTGTTTTTAATATTCTTTTTTAGTTATAACCAATTAAACTGACAAACATAAATATTTTTATTATTAAAATATAAAACATAATTTTGTCGCCTTAGAGTTAACTAAGTTGACTTTATAAAATCTATCATTAAACGAACTTTATTAATATTGACTAAATTGATACTAAACATTTTTTTAAATATTTATTCACTAAAATTATTTAAAATAGTTAATGTCAAATTAGAGTTGACCAAACTAATTCTATTAATAGTTAAATCATTTAAAAATAGTTTACATGTTTACTTCTTTATAATATAGTTAATATAATATTTATTAAATATATCCTGTTTAACTAACATGCAAGTTAAGTTTGATATGAAGTCCTTCGTGTTGGTTTTCAGTCTTTTGAGTTAAGCATTATTCTTTTCCTTTTGATGACATTTGACTGAAACAGAATGCAACAGAGCATAAGCCAGATCAAAGCAATTGTTCATTCCCTTACACTGAATCTGTTTAACACAATTACTTTCATATAAAAAAGGCATTTTGCCACTAAATCTTGCAGAGGAAAAGAAAAACATCCCAACGAGTAGCGGCCATAATGTCCTGCCATATCTTTTCTTCAATACCTGCAACAAAGATAAACAAGCATAAGAATATTGCACCTATGGGGTATCTTTAATAAAATATTAAAAACCTTTTATTTAGTAGAATGTTGTAACGTGTAATTTAAATAATATTGTTAAAAGGGAAGAAACATGTATTTGTGAGAAAAATAATGTGTAATTGAAGAAGGTAATCCAAAAACTGTTGAAAAATATATTCTATAGTCGCTATTGCACTCTTCAGAAGTGCATATCTTTTTTTCTAAATAATCAAAATATATTATTAGAAAGAACCCAACACAGGATGCAGAGAGGGTGAGGAATATATCCCTATAGAGGCATGAAATCGTGAAATTGGGAGGCATTCAGATAGCTCACAAAAATATTTAGTCCTTTAGTTTTTAAAGCATTCATTTTAACCTTTTTATTTCTTAAATTTGAGTTTTGACCTTGCGATTTTTTTTTTCAACTTTCATTACTAAGTTAATGCATGAAACTTTTTGTTTTATTATATTTAACTCCAAAGTCCAACTATAATATTTGAATAAAAGACACCATAAACATTTGAAAAGTAACTTCATAAACATTGAAAAATAATTTAATATTAAAATTTTCACTATTCTTATTTTTTTTTTTTGGAACTCCCACATATTTTCGTTTTATTTATGAAATTTTTGGCTTAAATGTTGATTAACTTTTATCGCTTTTGCTACTAGAACAAGTTTCACGTATTGAAATAAGAAAAGATGAAAAATAATGCTCCAACAAAAAATTATCTTCTTTCAGTTATTGATCAAACTGTAAAATATAGCATTGTATATATTTTCTAACGTGAGTAATTTGGTATACATATCTTTTGAAAGATAGTGAAACAGACAATGTTAAACTTTTGTATCTTCTGAAATATACAAAAACTACAATAATATTTAGATGATCAACCAATTAAAATTACAAGTATGTTTAAATAAAATAGTCTATAAGAACTTATAGAAAAAGATAAACCTTTAATAAATTTAAATTTCATGTGTAAATTTTATTTATCGTTAAGTTAAAAAATAAGTTATTAAATAACTTATATAATGAAGTTTTTAGAAATTCGTTTATAGATAATTTAATTTTAATTTATAGAGACTCGTGTATTATTATTTTGTTTGCTTTCTTCTTTTCATAAGTGCTTATGAGTTTATGCAAACAAATTAATAATGAATATGAATTTTAAAGTAGTTTTTTAACAAATTAAAGTAATAATTATAAAAACTAAACAACTCATTATACTTAACAATTTCTAATTAGTAACAATAACATCTTGTTTAAGATTTTATATCTTGAAATTTTATGTGATATTAACCTGTGACTTGAATATATTTTGATCATTAATTCTTTATTTAGATTAGGGTGAGATTAAGAAAAAAATAGAAGATAGTGAGTGGAAAGTAAAATTATTTAGATGTAGATAAAGTCAGTGGATTTGAGTAAAAGACAGTATGAAAGTTTGTAATGAATTGAATTGTTGTAATGGAAATGTTTTTAAGAAATTATAATATAATAAAGATTACTAATATGTTTTAGATTATTTTTTAATAATGTAAGTAAATTGTATTTGAATAGTGATTAATTCATAAGAAACAAAGAAAATTTTAAAAAGTATTTTTTTTCTATCTAACAAAAAATAAAAATAAAAATAAAAGTCATATTTCTTTAAAGAAAAAATAATTAATTATAGCCGAATACATAAATTATATAACATATAAATAATTGATTATGTTAGGTTACTTCCTTTAATCAATTACCCTGAATACTAAATATCATTGTTGAGATATTGATTGTACTGAAACTAGAAGTAGCAAATACATTATCAAAATCAATGGGGAATGTGCGGGTTTGAAACCGTGTTTTTCTGTGTCTGCTTCTGAACACGTGTCCTTTTAGGGTACTTGTCCTTAATGTTAATTCCAACACCTATCACCCTACCAATCATCACACTACAGGTGGATCATAAATATGGACGGTGTATTTTGACCCATAAGGAATCTTCTGACGGACACGTGTCCTTCTACTATTCGTCCCTTAAGCCCCACCCATAACTCACAAACACTCCATTATCCACATGCGCTGCTATTTTATTTTCACCCAATATTTCCATTTCTTTCATTTTTTTTTTCCCAATTCCATTATTTTTTTAAACTCATGTTACTACCACTATAAACTATTTCAATTGTTTAGTCTCTCACTTTCACCATTTATATTCTTTTTACATCAAATAACTTTAATTCTCACTTTAAGTAAATTCGAGATAAATAAAATGGGAGTGAAAAAAAAAAGGAGTAGGTGATTTAGAAGAAGACAAAGTGTGAGAAGATAGGAAACCCACAAGATAAGTTCTTCACTCAACATGTTGAATTGCACATAAATATGCTGTGATTGCTGATAAAAGTAGGTGGCGTACAAGGTGAAGAAGTGCATCAAATGCTGTACACGTGGACAAATATTATGAACCATTTACATATTATTTAAGTATGTCTATATTGAGATTAAGATTAAATAGATTAAACAAGTGAAAAATTTAAATTAACATCTATGTTGGTTTTTCTTTCATCCTCAATTTCTTAATCTAAGATAATCGTATATAGGAGTAACATAATTCTGAATGAAGATTTTATGGAAATTTCTCTTTCCATAACAAATATCTATGAAGATGTTTGGATATATTTAATCTCAAAAAAATAGATCATCACAATTTTAAGATAATATATTATACAAATTCTTCCTTGAGTTTAGACATGAAATTTCTGAAGCATTCAAATACATTGAACTTAAATTAATATTATTTTAAATTATTTTATTTTTTAAAAATATTTTATTTGGATAAGATAATTTAAATTTATTAAATTTTAATGGTTTATTTAAATAAAATATTTTAAATATCACCAAATGTAAATATCGTTAATGATTAAAAAAATAATATTAATAATTTTTTAGTCAATATTGCCTGACTTTTTTTATGAAAGTTTGTTATGATATTTTTAATCGATATCGACAAAACTTTGTTTATGATATATGTTGTCTAAAATTGTTTTATGTTGATGTGAACCACACAATTATTTAGGTTGAAGTCAATTAGGATTATTTTTATGAAGTTGTTGGTTGATGTTTTTTTCTTTTTTTATTAATGTCGAATGAAAATTTTCCTTAATTAACATTAATAAAAAGGTAATTTCTATTAATGTTGGCTTAAATTTTTTATAGTCATTATTAGAAAAACAATCCCAACAAATTATTAACAAAAAATAATATTGATGTCAATAATAAAAAGTATCACGGCAAACATTAATAAAACAATACTATGACAAATGTTAATGGAAAAAATCTTATTCATATATGTCCAAAAATAGTTTCTTAACATTAATTGAACTTTATTAGGAACTTGTCTTTTTATAAAAGTCATGTACTTTTTGTGGTTAAGATGAATAAGATTAAGAGTATTGAAAAGTGTTTTACCAGAACACATAATAGATTCAATAATATTTTAGTCAAAAGTTTCTAAGAAGTCTTCACACACCCAAGAATTAGAGTGTGGGTCCTCTTTTATCATTAAAATTCAAGGTCTACTTATAAAAAAAGATTACAACCTAATACAAGTTGTTAAATTATGTTATTTCTTAACTCAAGTTGTTAAATTATGTTATTCCTCGAAATATAAGTGTGTATGTTACCTTCTTATTGTTGAGGGTTTTATTATTAATTCATAAATATTGGAGTTTGATTATACATTTAACTATATTATATATACACATTCATAATTGTGCTGGATCATTCCTTAATCCTTGTTTGTGATGTGGTAATTTATAGATATTTATACTTATGAATGGTCTATTTGGTATTAAATTCTTTAATAGATTAAAACTTTAAGCCAAAATAAATTCAATATTTTAAAAAAATTACATACAATAATAATTCTGGTTATAATTGTCATTGTTCCTTGATTTCAACAAATATTCATGCTTAAATTATCATTGTATTTATACATAATTTATTGAAATTTATAGTAAAAAATTATGACAACTTTCCTATAGTAACTCATTATTGTATTATGTAACTTACAACAAAGCCTCCATTAACAATGACTAAAAAAAAGGCATTAAAAGTACTTTTTGATCATTGTTAAAAACTTCATATAAATTAGTAGTAATCTCATCCTTGTTGGCACCAACACGATCTTCAGTTTTGCAAGACAAAAGACACTTAAAAAGTGCAACAACATCAAACAATGTTTATATAATTGTTAGCTTATAGGTGCAGTATTGGTTTATGTTCCTTATTAGCTTTGTGCTTGCAATATGGTTTCAAATTATAGGTCAAGTCTCAATACATTAGAAGGGATGAAATGAGAAAGCACATAGTCTAATGCTAGTAATTATGAACATTATAGTGTAACTAAAAGTAACAAGTCCAAAAAGTGAAACACGAGCAAGAACACCCATTAATTCAACTTTGATAAGTTAAGCAGTACAAATAAACTCCATAGAAGAGGATAATTAAATGACAACAACAAGATAAATCAAACACACTAGCATTATCTCTTCCTTCACCAATTCTTATTCATTGATCAACAATATTGAGAAAGAAAATCACAAGAACGAAAGAAATAAATTAAAATAATATTGAAGATTTTTCATACAAGGAACATATATCACAAATGCACCACCCTTTGGTTTTAAATTACTCTATATATAGAAATGGGAAAAGCAAAAAAATTAAAAGAAGTTAACACACTCATTGTCTAAAAGAAACACAAGGTAGACGATCTAGTGTTAGGAAACAATAGATGATAAGTCTATACACCCTAATTAATAGTCTTTGTGTTCTTCATAAGACAATCATGATTAGGAGTCAAACATCACATTTCCCCACCTTAACTCTAAATCATGGAAGAGTCTCGTAACAACATCATTCATCCTTAATTGAAAAATTTATCAGCTTCAACCAATGTTTGAATCTTAATCTTGGTAAAGGTTTTAGATACATATGCAAGATTCTCCTTAAAGCTACCTTCACAATCCTGACCACCCAAACTCAAATGTGTCTCTTATGAAGTGTAGGCTTAACATCAATGTGGTTGGTTCTCTCATGGTATATATGATGATTAGTTAATGTACGATGCTTAACTTTTTCAATGAACAATCATACACTCTTACACAATGTTCAACTTTCTTTTCACCCTCTTTAACTATAAAATCTCATGTGACCACAATATACTCTACTTGAGTGGTAGACAAAGTCACTATTGATTGCACAACTAACTTTCCAACAAATTATGGTCTCAAACAACTAGAAAACATATTTAGGAGTAAAATTTCTAATATCTATGTTCCCTACATAGTTTGTATGTATGAACCCTTTAATAACTAATTTGTTATGGGTGGACCTTTATACATTATTTTACATAATACTATTCCATTCAAATTTTTCAACACTCACTTCAAAGTCTTCCAATGAGCTTGTCCAATATCTACCATAAACATACTAGTTACACTAACAACATGTGCTAGATTTGGTTTTCTATGCATAATCCAACACATGATGCTCTCTACTTCATTAAAATATGGAATAATCTTCATTTTCACTATATCTTCTTCATAACTGGAGCCTAAATGATCGAGAGCTTCGTGCGAGGACCTTACATGTTTTTATTCATTCATCCTAAACCTCTCAACAACCCTATTCAAATAACCTTGTTAAGATAGATGCAATGTCCCAATTGTCTGATTTCTCTCTATATCTAAAGTATTTGCCTTGCTGGACCAAGATCATCCATCTCAAACTTCGAGTTTAAAATTCCTTTGAGTTCATTTCTTTCATCTTTATATTGATTGACTATAAAAATATCATCTACATACAAGAGCGAGAGCAACTCACTTCTTTCTTATCTCTTTAATATGTAGATGCAGTTGTCATAACTGTATCTCTGAAACCTTATCTTCAACAAATCATGAAATTTATTGTACTATGGTCCTGCATTTTGTTTCTAACCATGTAGTGATTTCTACAAAAGACACATTTTATTAATCTTCAATAAATCTTTCATGCTGTTATATACCATGATATACATGTTTCCATGAAAAAAATATAATAATTGGAAAAAAATGTACACATGGGTGGTTAATTTTTGAGGAAAAAAAAAAGACAAAATCAATTATGATAGAAAGAAAGGTGTAGACTAAATGAGAGAGGTGAAAAAAATAATTTTCTTCTTTTTATTGAATCATAATTATATTACAAAATATTTTACTTTATGTATATTTTTAAACATTTTTTTAAAAAAAATTAGATATATTTAGAAGAAGTTAACATATTTTCAATTTTTCAAAATAATAAACATATTTTTTTCTAAAAAAAAATCTATTTTCTATTCCCATATCATTTTTATTAATATTTTAGTACATGAACATTTTTTTCTTATTTTTATATTTTTAAAATTAATTTCATTTTATTTTATTTAGTATTTTCAATTATCTAGATAAAATTGAGTAGTAACAATTTCTTATTTTTATACCTCTTTTCTTCTCAACCATACATAACTTTTATCTCTAATTCATTTTAATCTACCAATTTACTTTCATTTATTTTATTTCCATCTTTTCTACCAAATTAACAATATCAAAATATGACAATATGTAAAAGTAAATAGCATATTATGTAAATACAACTAATATGTTATAAGACACACAGTCAAAATTAGAAGTATTAAAGTTATTAGCAAAAGGAGTTCAACACTTGGGTTTCTCAACTAAGGTTCAGGATTCAATCCTCGATTCTAGCATGGAGTCATGATTAGATCGACTAGGTGGGAATGGTGTTGCTTTTCATAGTTATACCAAAAAAATATGGTTATAGGAGACATTTATTTTTTGTAATGTCACTACCGCAAAATATTTACTAGTTGAAGAGTTATAATTTCTTAGGAAAAAATATCTCCAAGGTTGTCATCTCTAGAAAATCTAAAAAAAATATTTCATTTATATGAGAAGGAAAAAAAGGTAAACTGAAAATTAAATGAACAAAAGGAGAAAGATGAAACTACACAGAATAAAATTTTTCCAAGCATATTCAAGAATTTCCTCATGTATGAAATATTTATCTAGGTTTGGTTGAAAATTGGATCCAAAGAATGTGAGAAAAGTTGAAACTTCCCTAATAGAGATAGTTAAATAAATATTTAGATGTATAAACTAACTCTTATTAGTGTAAACTTTTTACATCAATTATTTAAACTAAATTACTTTCACTTTAAGTGTTTATATTTATATAGATATTAGTGATGTAAAATAATTATTTCATATCGGTCTAGATCATTAACAAATGTAAAAGCCAAAATCTTTATGTCAGTCAATACTTTACCTCACATAACAAATGAAAATAAAATAAGAGAATGAGACTTTTTAAGTCAATTAAATCAAGAATTGACGTAAAAAGTATGTTTTATGTCGATTCTTGAATTAACCGATATAAAAAAGTCTCATTCTTTTTAAATAAACTAATTATTTGGCACCAACTCAAAATATGTAATGCAATAAATAGGTTTTAGCCATACAATTTGAACATTAAAGCACTTCTAATAACTAAGTAAGTATTGAAACTTCTAAAATGATTTACAAAATAATAACAAACAATTTATGTTAACATTATTAAAATATCAATATTCAATAATGTTTAGTTAAATTAATTCTATTAACCTAATAGATAAGAGTAGAATGATGAGATACATACTTTTACGTAGTAATAGGGACAATAACAACAATGAGATGACGACACTAACGCAAGCAAATTGCAATGGTGTAGTGAGAGTGCAAAGGCACATGCTTGCATAGTAACTTGTAGCGGTGTAACAAGGATGAGCAATAGTTTAGGGAAAGTTGTAGGACTGCAAATGAGTTGCAAGGAGCTATAAAGGTGAAAGGGATAGGTAACAATGGCAACCAGACACACAAAAGTTAACAACACTGCGATAAAACATCAAAGGTAGCAAAATCACTCACATGAAAGAGAAAAAGTGAGAGAAATGTCAGTGGACATTAAATTAAAAGAAGATTTTACACCAATTGTGGAGGAGACTGATGTACTAAGTTTTTTTTTATGACAATTAATATATCACCTAACAAAAGACACTTTTTAAGATGGTTCCTCCTACAAACAACATTGCACAAATTTACAAATTTGTCTCTATATTTTTTTATTAATTTTTTAGCCAATCAACTTAAGTATTCTTAAGCTCCATGGATTCAGGACAAGTTTAAGACATCTAATATTTAGAACTCTAGTTCAATATGCAAAGTTTGCTTCAGAGTCTAAAGAATATCAGTTACACATGTTAACAATAAGTTTCATACTCCATATATAACAAAAGAATGTCACACTTTTATGAGACACTAAGCTTCAAATTCTACATGCAACTACAAAATGTCATATGCACATACATAAAATATTCTTTGAATTCTATTTAGGTAGTTCAAGAATTCTAGATACACATACAACTCAAAAATACTAGACGTGCATACAAATGATGTTATTCAGATTCTATATGGAATTAGAAAATATTATTTACCAACTTCCATATGTTCTTTAGTTTGGAAAAAAATGAGATACAAATATAATGGATATTCTTCAATTTTTAATTTGTTTATTTGATAAATAAAAAACAATTACTTTAATAATATATTGTTCACAATTTTAAATAATGAAAAACATTTAAAAAAATTAACTTTTAGATAAACCTATTTGAAAACTATTCATTGTAAAAACATAAAATTCAACTCCATATAAAAATAAAATTTACAATAACAAAAAAAAAATACACTCAAATTTAAATAATTATAAATCTAATTTATTATAATTTTTAATTTATATGTTTGGTATAATTATTATGCCGTCATTATTAATGAAATTAAATATAAAAAAATTATATTAATATTTTTGAATTAAAATATAATTTATTTTTTTCTAAATTTAAATATAATTATATTTAATGTTATTAAAGATTTTACATTCAATTTTAGTTATATCTATTTTTAAATAATAGTAAATATAAAATATATAATTTAAATTTACCCATGTATGTCACATGTTTAAAATCTAGTAATCCATTATAATCGTAAATCGCAAATACTTCTTTTTACATTTTCACATTATCGTCATGATTTTGTGAAGTAATATATATTTTTTTGTATTTCCAAATAATACAGTGACGGTTACATGACGAGTGTTTTTATCCATAGGTGGGTCCCGTTTTGAAAGCTCCGCCGTCGGATTTCCTGAGTTGACATTTGACAACGTAAGAACTGTTCAAAATTCATCATATTTTGGATGCAGTCTTCTTCTGATCCCCGTGGGGCCCACTTTACACAGCACATGTTGTCCTTGTGTGTCTGTCCCAAGTAACATCAACACTACTTTACTTTTACATTGCCACGCACGTTTCAATCGTGTCTCTTCATTTCTTATTCTCTGTTTTGTCCAAACTACTCTTGGATTTGGATTTTTTTTTTCATTTAAAAATACTCCACTAAATAAAACTAATTTAATTACGCAAGCCTCGTCACCCGTCACTATTTTTATTTTCTAATAATAATAAAAATAATTAATATTTTTCGTTTAAGCGTGAAAATAAAAGCGATGCGTTAACACCAATCACGTGTAAATATTTGACACTACACCAATAGCATTGTGTTTCTTTAAGATAAAAATGATAAAATTTAGCTAACACTAATTGCATGATTGCAAAGAAAATAGAAACCAATTATGTGCTTAACACTTGTCTATCCAACTACTTACAAATAAAAAAAAGTGTAGTGTGGTTTCCGATTTTATCGAATTGAAACGAACATTACCCTTTTCCTTGCATGATAGATGACATTATAATTTTTTTTTTTCAGTAGAAAAGTGAATAGCATTGCATGGCATGATCCTCGTGGCGGTGGTGGTGGATGATAATGGATAACCTCATACCATGTGGATAAACTTAGGAACAAATACCAAAATAAGATACTAGAATACAAAGCTTAAGATTTTAATTATAAAATAATAAAAGTATCATGGACAATGGAATCTTAATACAATCCCGTAAATTGAACTATAAAGTACTATTATTGATGGAAAGTATCGGAAATTGAGACTTATTATTAACTGAGTCATCGATTAAGATATGTGAATGAAATCCAAAACCATCTTAATATAATTAGATAAGTAATAATTCTGTAATTACTTGAGCAATTAATTAGATCTGTATTAGAGTATATGGATCATCCTCCTAGTTAAAAGAAAAAAAATGTAAAAATCCATTTAAAATAATATAAATAAATAGTGTTAATTAATAATATTATTGCTTACTCCATAGCTAATATAATTTACATGTAGTATTGAGTTTTAAAGCGTTTTACAAGTATCTCCTAATTTAAGATTGAGACCAGAATCAAGAGCGAGATCTCGAGACAGAAATTGAAATCAAAATGGCGACCAAAATTCTAGAAATAAAATTTTCTGAAATAAAAATGAATTAATAGTGTGTGTGGTCTTGTAAAAGTCTTTTTGACTTTGTAAAAACAATATAAAAAAAATTCTTATTTTAAAAGTAATTCTTATTTTAAAAGTCTCTAGTAAAATATGTATTATTTTTACCCAATTAAACTGATAATTCTACTAATATGATAAAAAGTTTATTCACTACATAAAACAGAAATTTTTTCAGTGCATGAGAGAACCAACACAAATTTATGAAAACCGATACAACATCAGTATACCAAATGGGTCTGCACAGGACACTTTTTTAAATATTTTTTAAATTTTAATCTATAGTTTTAAAATAAATAAAAATACATATTGTATAAGATTTAAAAATTGGTATGAATTATTTTCAGTTATTTTTATAAAACATGCAATGTAGTTATTATATATTTTTATATCTTAGATTTTTGTAGTTTTATATTATATTAATTTATTATTATTTTTATTTTGTATTATGATGTATATTGTTAATGGATATTTTTGTATTTTATTCAAATTTAAACGTAACTAGTATCATATATTTATTTTATATATTTATATTTTTTTTAGCTTTAAGAATCAAATTTATTTTTTTATTTTGTTTCAGATTTTAATAAATAAAACTTATGATGTTATATTTATTTTATAAAATTTTATATATTATTTAGTTAGTATGAATTTATTAAAACGAATTTAATTATATTAATTTTAATTCTATTATTGAATCTTGAATTACTATCTTAATTGGTGTAATTTAATAATATTAGCATTTCTTTCTTTTTCTTGTAAATTTATCCTCGTTGCTTATTTATCTTCTTTTTTTTTTTAATTTTTTTGAGACACTTTCCATCTTTTCTTACACATATCTTCGAGTGAGATAATGTTTAAGTAGAGATCATTATTAAATATGTTTTAGAGTAATTCATCTTTTACTAAATCTCTTTATCTTGTCTTTTCCTATGTTTTATTATAAATGTTTTAAGATTCTATAGGTTTAATCATGATTCAACTTCTAAATGTTTTGCTTGATTATATGATGTTTCCTTAGTTATTAGAAGATTTTGGTGCACTTTCAACATTTTTAATATTCTAGAATTGCTATTTCTTGATAAATAGATGACACTCTGGCCACCAAATTTATTTATTCATCTAGAATTGAGTTGTAGTTGGTATAAATCAATGCATACTATTACTTATTTTTAATTTTGGCTTGATTAGGGAAGTATTGAATCATTATTAATTGTGAGTTATTATGCTTTTACTAGGTGTAATATAGCCATATTTTGATTGAGCAAATAAAGAGTCAATATTAATTATTTATACTCATTAGTCACTCAAGCTAAGAAGATGGTACATCAATTCTCTCTCTTTCTATTCATTGATCAAGTGATTAAATTATGTGAAGCAATCTCAAATGAAAGCTTTGTTGCTCTAGCAATATGAGGTGTCACTCTAGCAACATATTATAACTCAAGTGTTAGTTTTGCTATTTTTTTAACTTCTACTGTTTTACTCTCATTTATTAATGATTAGTTAAATCTCATTTAATTTATTGTTCTTATTTATGGATGTAAAAATATTTGAAATCCTGTAGAATATAATGGATAACAATGTATGAAATTAATTTTGTATTGGATAAAATATTTGAAAATGTTTTTTGAGTAGTTAACCAAAGTAGTTTTACTTTGGTGAATACATTTATAAGAAATTACTCTATCATAGAAGTTTGTTAGATAAGATTTATACAAAATAAAATCATGTTAGTTTATCATTCTGAACTTGATATTACTCTTTCAAAAACAAACAATCATAAAATATATATATATATATATATATATATATATATATATATATATATATATATATATATATATATATATATATAATTATTATTATAAACATATTTTGAATGAGTAAAAAATGACTAGATATATGTTTGTATATTTTTATTAAACTTGAACTTGTTTTGGAGTGATGTACTCTGAAACATGAATTAGTTTAAGAAAACTTTGTTAATCATATTTCGTGGATTTTTTAATATATATGTTCTTTCTTTATTCCAAAATTTTAACTAGTAAAGAGGTTTATAGAATTGGTGATTATTATATTTTAGAAATTTCATTGTACAATATATCAGATTTTTAAAGCTAGTAAAGTTTACAACCTTTCATATAAAAAAGTAATAGAATAAATGTGAATATTGTAATAGGATGAGAACTTTTGCAATAAAAAAAATTGAGATGTATGATTTGTTAGCATAAGTTTTGAGATTAGGCATTTTTTCAATATGGTATCATTCATGTAATAATCTTATTATAAAAACGGTTTTCTACATAGATTTTAAAAATGCCATAAAGGGTAGAGGGTAAAGTTCTACATCAAATATAAAATCGATGTTGAAATTACATATAATTTCTGTTATAGTATACTCAGTTAATATTGCTTAATCAGATTGATTTTTGATAGTATGTTTCGTGGTTCAATTTTAGATTTAATGGTCGCCTTCGTACTTGGTTTATTCAATTAGTTCTCGGTTGAGGGAGGAGTTCTTGCAAACACTCAAACCCACTCAAGTTAGTTATCGGTCTGAGTATTATAGAATATTTAATTATCAGAGTAATAGTACCTTGTGTATTGGTTTGAGTATTATAGGATATTTAATGATCAGAGTAATGGTACCTTGTGTATTGGAACTTTCTTCTTATTTATAGACTTCTAATTGGGCTTCCTAGTAAAATGGCTAGAGGCCTAGGTTCTTATACGTAGTATTTGGTGGTCATTGTCACGTGTCTGCTATCAATAATCTATATCTTCATATAAGGGTATGACAATCCCAACAATTATTAAAGAACAAATGTTTATTAAATTATCTCAACAGAGTTCAAATAAAACTATCAAAATAAAAGTTTTTTGTGGTAAAATTGTTCTTGTTTTTTCTTATTGTATTGAAAAGAAATATGTCAGTACTTATTATACTGAACTGACTATTTACCATTTCTGTTATCACTTTTAACATGTGAAAACAGGACAATATCATTATCCTTAAACTTATCAAAGTGTAAAATTTCTCTAATACTATTATTGTAACACCCCATTCAAAAGTTGTAAGTCAAATCTATATGTATATAACTATAAAACATACATCCATTACTATATTTGTATACATAATATACAAATTATTGGAACTTTAAGTTACCAAATGTGTGTATATATATATTAGTTTTTTTTAAATGATCATAAAATATAATATTATATATGTATGTGTGTGTAATAGAACACATACATATGCTAGTCACATCACACTCATACTAGAGCAAATACAACAATTACTACTTAGTCAGTTATATCTAAGAATACATGAATCATCAAATGCATCTCAATAAAATACTATAGCTTATCACACTTAGGATCTTTCGAAAAACTCGTATTAATTATGTCCCAATAGAGATTAAGATTTAACCTATCATAATCAAATTAGAAATGTTATCCTTAACTTCCCATGTTAGATTAATAGTCTGATTGATAAACCTACCACACATCTGTAAAATGGTCACAACAAAAGGGCATCACAACCACCCCTTAATGCTTAAGTGAAGTCTTATCGCTTAAGTGTTGCTCACCCCGGAGAAAGAAAATGACCTCGACCTCTCGCTTACTCAAAGCTAAAATTCATATCTTTAATTATATGCTTTGTTGATTGAGTGGTCATGTTGATGCTTGAGTGATATTAAGTGATGCATACAATATAACTTACTAGTTGGGTGTCGCTTAAGCAGTGAGCAGTACACTACTTGAGCAAGTGCAATGCTTGAATAGTAGTACACCACTTGAGTAATAACAACTTAAAAACATAGGTTTCACAAACGAAACGTACAACAAACCAATTCAAACATATATAGTATGCTTAAAATCACTTCAAAATACCACTTTCAAATGCCCAATATGATTACATTATCTTTTTACTTTTCAAATCATAATTTGAACATTCAACAACCATACATATACATATATATTTTGATGCTCCTATATACATATCTATACGATCATGTCATATCACTATTACACTACCTAACTAAAATAAATACTAAAATTAACCCTTTTTACTTAAGAATAGTGTGGCTATTAGCAAAACTTCTATTATACACTCTCATATCAAGCTTAAAGTTAGCAATGTTGTATTGATTTGTGTCCATTTAATTGAAGTCTCCAGAAGAAGAAAGAAAATTGGATACTAGTGAGAAAAGAAACACTTACTTTTGATCAACAATAAACAAATAACTTCAAACTTCATAAATCTAGAAAGAGTTTAGAAAAAAATTAACTTTATAAAAAATTATAATAAAATAAAAATAAACATTTATAACTTATTTATAGACGTTTTCTTCATTAACTATTTAAAATTTATCTCTAAAAAATTTAGTCTTACAACAAGTATTTATCAAAAATAATAAAATAATTAGCTTTTCTTATATGTTAATTAATTTACAGACACGTTAAAATTAATTTATTTACAAGTTAAAATCAAATTTAAAAAAAAGTTAAATAAAAGAGTTGGTATGTATAAATTAATTTCAACATGTGAGATGAACTTCTTAATTTTTATTTTTTTTATAAATGCTTACGAAAGTTTATATATCTAAATAAGTGCTACTATCATATTGACTTATGTAATGAATTCAAAAAAGACATGTTGAGACAACCGAAGAATGAAGGCATGGCATATGCCTCCATAACTCATTGACCCCAAAATTACGTCATGCGAATTTAACTACACAAATATATAAATATTCCATGTTATGTATTTTAGTATAAAAGATTTGATGCCTTGGATATTTGTAAGCCATAGAATAAGTGAGTGTTATTGTTGTTGGATGAATAATATATATGCTCCTGCATTTTCTTAAGGCACCATTCCTCTTGGATAGGATTACGATTTGTGATTGTGAGGGAATGAGTGACCTATCACCAGACACCAAAAGGATCCTAGATTCTACCTAATCATCCAATATTTTCCTTCCATTCTTAAACAGTAATTAATCAGTAAATTACACTGATTAATCATTAACAATTAATACTTAAAAACTAAAAATATTGATGATTTTCACGTGAATATTAAGAGAGAGAATAAAGATTGAAGGAAGAGGGTGGAAACACAGGGAGACATGGGCGAAAAATAATGAAAGAGAGATGAAAGAAATGTGGAAGAGAGTAAAGAGTGGTGAAATAAAAAAAAAACAAACGATTAGAAAGAAAATAGAAAAGAAATGAAGAAGGAAAAAAGAAGATACAAGAAGGTTAGAAAAAGAAATTATAAAAACTTTAAATTATTTTTCAAAATTTTACCATTTAAAGCAATCAAACTATTCTTTTTTTTAGAATTTTAATTCTTCTTAAAGTTTGCATCGGAATAACATATTTCTAATGTTATGAAAAGTCAATTTATTTTTCCTTTTATTTTTCTAAATTGAAAATCCTTGTGGAAATACTGGTCAAACTATATCATTGTACTCTTTTCCATTAATTCTACACATCTTATTTTTATGTTTTTATTAACCGTGTTTGGGAGAATTTATTACACGCTTTTTTCGCTGACAAAAAAAAAATGTTTTTATTAAACAATGTTTGGGAGAATTCAACTTGTTTCTTAACCTGACTGAAGAGGTCTAAACATTTTGATGATAAAGTTTGAAAAAGTAAAATACAATTTAGTGAAAACAATTTATTTAGTTAAAATCATTTTTAATCTATTGAAATAAATATGTTTATATTGCTTTTGTTTTAAATAATATTTATTTTTAGAAAAAAAATATAAATTCAATTTTTGTCAGTTCATGTGGAAGAGATGTTTTAATTAATTATTGTTATCGTCAATGTTCTGAAATATATAACTATTAATATGTACACATAATAATTAAACCATTATAGTTGAATAAAAATATTTATTAACTTGAAAATTCAAATTAATACGCGATCCATTTAGGATAGGCAAACTCCGTTACGGGGATAGGATTGACCCAAGTGAAAACCCTTGATTGGTGGAAAGTGATATTTCCTCAACCAAGGAAGCCAATGTTTGGTGTAACGTGTTGGAATACTTCTAGCACAAATGTTAAGTTCGAAGGATAGAATCAAATGGCTTGATGTTACTTATATTGATGTTTACATAATGAACATTTTTCAAAAGAAATAATATTTAAATTAGAAAAATAGATAAAGAAATATTTTAGGTATTCATATAAGATCAATTATGAAAAATGATGATTTAAATTAGAAAAATAAATGAATAAATATTTTAAGTATTAATATAAGTTAAATTATGCAAGAATATTTTTCTATGAGCATTAAAATAGACGGTTTGAAGTTGATGTAAAATGATAATCGTGTTTTAAGTTATATTATAAATAGAAAATTAAATAATTATATATTTTTTGTTTATTTATAATTATAATTCTTTTAAAAACATAAATTATGTAACTTCTCTTCAACTTTTATCTATCTTATATCTAGAAAATTTGAACATTTTCTTTTATTTTACTCTTCGGAACTCATAAGCTAGATATAACTAAGAAAAAGTCTAATTTGACTAAAAAGGAATTTAAATAGGACAAGTTGTTTTGTTTTTCTTTTGAAATTTTTATTATCTTTGCTTTCATGCATGTGGTATGAGTTGATACGGGTATAATAATTTTATAAAAGGAAGTTTGAATATATAGTGTTATGTTTTATTGTTAAATTTGATTTTTCTTATACCAATTTAAGAACATCTGAATATTTCCAATTTATTTATTTTTTCTAGATTTAGATATTTTGGACAAAAAAGGATTTGAAGTAAGGAAAGTTAACTAAGATTTTGAATTTGATTATTAGTTTAAGGAGACTATGTATATTTTGGAACTAAATTGTTGATGATGTAGTTATCTTGAAAAATTGTTTGGATTGTAAACTTAAATGATAATTAGTTAAATTATTTTATTATAACTTGTTTTAGTGAATCTAGATATGTTTAGCTGATAAAATTAAAAGTTTTATTTTATGATTTAGATTTGGAACTAAATTGTTGATGATGTAGTTATTTTGAAAAATTGTTTGGATTGTAAACCTAAATGATAATTAGTTAAATTATTTTATTATAACTTGTCTTAGTGAATTTAGATGTGTTAAGCTGATAAAATTAAAGGTTTTGTTTTATGATTTAGATTGAATGTATGTGATGATAATAAATATTTAGAAAATCAATTCTAGTTAAGTTTATGATTTTGAGGAAATGAAAATTAGTTTTGAATTGAATTTTGATAGTTTGAATAAATTTGACACCTCGGTACTACTTAGACATAAGTTTGATTTGGAGTAAAAATTTTATGCGGAGTTTTGAAATAAAATGTTTAATTTTAAATCTTTTATAAAAAATTTCTAATGTATCATTCAAGTGATAGTTAATCATCATTGTTCTAGTAATTATCTCTTTTAATGACAAGTCTTACTAGAGTAATAAATCACATAACCGAGAACAAGTCAATATCAATTCTCGCTCCAAACTTAAGATATATTCTTTAGCAAATAAAAATTTAATTTTTTATTATTTTAATTGGTTTTGTAACGAATGGTGTATTAAAATAGTTTTAATGATTTATACAATTTCATTTACTTAGTGTGCTCAAATGTAACTATGACTAAATATGCTGGATTTCAATAAATTATTTATAGAATGATGTGGGAAGCTAGTAGTTATTAGAAAGATTAATAAGTTGATGAAATATATTATAAATATTAAGTTAAGGAATCCAACAAGATATTCGAATTTAAGTGATAATTCATATATCATATAGGTTAAGATATCAAGCTGGGAGTGTTAATAAAGATTTATACTATCTAATCAAGGATAAAGAGACATCAGTACTCAAAAGATGTAATAATTATTGGTGTAATTTTCAACTATTAAATTTATTTTATGCTTGATAATTTAAACAAATCTTTTGTATTGATATAGTTTGATAGATCTCAAATTTGTGTCTAACTCTAAGAATGAAATATTACACTTTCTTTTAGATGATATATAAATAAAGAAATAGTATAACGAATGTAAACAAGAAAATTTTCACTCAAAATATTCCAAAAGACTTAATGTTCGCATCAAATCATTCTCTTTCAAATATGAACATTTTGAAACTGTGTTGAAATAGTTAGTTTTCTTATATGTCAAACAATAATATGTGCTCAAATACAAACTTTACTCTTTATATTTTCTTAATGTAAAAGAAAACATTTATAATTACAGTTTATAGTGCAAATAACTATTAATTGTCTTTTTTGATATTAATGATCTTTAAAAGATCTAAAGGTACTATATCATAGAACACATTAAAAGAATATAAACATTATAGTATACAATAGTACTTAGTATATCTTTATATTTTTTATCATTAAAATTTTATTCACTAAAAAAATACTCTAATAGTTCTAGATAGGAGTATATTGCTTGGGTCTCAATAATCAGGTCATTACAAATTCATTCATTTTTTTTTCACTCTTTAACTTAACATAAATTTTTATATAAAATGTAAAAAAAAAATATACACTGCAGTGAATTATTGTTTTCTTCGATATTGATTAATACAATCTCAACAATTTTAATTACAACACTTACATAAAAATATTAGAACACAAAGAATTAAAATATAAAAGAATGTAATAAAGAAGAATTTTGCTATTTCAATTGTATCGAAATCTAAATTTATTTTCTATTACCACATATTAGGGAGATTATTTCATGATCTTGAAATTTATAATACAACACAATTCACATGCCATATAATCAATCAAGACAACTTTTTTAAAACCTATGAAAATACTACAAAGTGTAAGAATTTGGCCAAAACTCCTCAAATAAAAACTCCTTTAAAAGAGTTAAAAAAAATGATTTTTTTTCTCACAAAGTGTTCTTAATAGGTAGAAAAATGATTGCAATTATTTTTCACTTATTAACTTCGAATTTGCATACAAGCTATAGATTGATAATAAATTATTTTGTTCCTAATTGAATTTGAAAATTTAATGTAAACAATCTAATCGATTATTTTAATACATATTCGATTATCACCAAAACAAACGAATTCAATTCTAAATAATCAATAATCTCATGATAGTCAATTACGATAATTGTTTATGACCTAGAGTACTATAATGAACACTACAAGGAAAATAGCGTCTACCGACAGATCACAATCTTTTGGTAATATTATAATTACTGATGAAACTCTAGACAGAAACGCAATCGGTAACAATAATTTCATTTATCGATAGAAATTCATTAGTAAATTTTGTCGATAAATTATTTTTAAGATCTGTCGGTAAATTTGTCGGTATAATCGTCGGTAATTTATGGTTTTAGATTTTGTTAGTAGATTTTGTCGGTAATTTTGTCCAAAATCAAGCGAGAAAAGAAAAAAAAATATTATTTCTCGAAGGTCTTAATCTGTCAGTAAATCCCGTTGGTAAATTATTTTTTAGGATCCGTCGGTATAGCCGTCGGTATATTATTTTTTAAGTATCTATCAGTATTGTCTGTCGATAATTGGTTTCGTATATATAAAATAATTGGGCTTTAGGTTTCCAGTTGACGAGCGTTTTTGAATGATAGAGCGGCACTTTCAGTGAGGGTTCTGAGTGGCGATTAGTCGAATTGGAGGGATTGAGAGATTTTTGAGTTTCAAAAGGCAGGAAGGCTTCGTCTATGACAGAGCTGCATTGCGTCAGGAGACGGTTCAGGCAGCGTGTTAGGCGCATCATCCATCTTCTTCATCTACTTTAAGGAGCACTGTCAGTAGACTACGAACAAGGTATGAGTGTATTTAGGAATCGAAATTTGTAGCCTGATTTTTAGGGTTTAGGGTTAAATTTTTCCCAATTTTTGATTTCTTCTTATCAACTTGTGATAGATTATGAGTATATTTATTGTTTTGTTTCTCTCCATTTCGATGAATAGAGTGAACGGTTAAAGTTTTAGTTTCGAGGGTTGATTGGTTGGTTGGGCTGTGTTGATTTAGGGTTTGTTTGGATTCAATTTGATTTGGTTTCGAGTGTTAACTCTGCTATAGTAGCATAAGAGTTGTTATATACAACATTTTAATGTTATGTTTAATCGTCATATATTATGATCTATTATAGAAGATGGATCGAATTCCATTGGACCACATATGGATGTATGATAGATGTTATAGTGGGCGAAGAGGTTTGAAGGAATCGTTTGTAACAGGGGTTGAAGAGTTCATCCAGAAAGCAAGACAATATAAATATTATGAACTTGATGGAGGGATTAGATATCCATGCTTTAAATGTGACGATACAAGGATTTCGAAGGATGAAATCGTCAAAGTTCACCTATACAAAAAGGGGTTCAAACCTAACTATTGGATTTGGACTGATCATGGTGAAGATATGGGGGATTTTAATTTCAATGTTGGTGATAATTGTGTTTCTGGCCCAAGTTCATCTGTATATGCGACTGAAATGGATCAATTTAAGGCAATGGAAAAGATGATGAATAGTGCTCTCTGGCAACATGAAGCACTTCAAGGAACACAGTCAAGTAACATAGAAGAGCCTCTAAATGAAGACACTCAACAATGTTATAATTTATTGGCAGAGGCAAATAACCCATTATTTGAAGGGTCATTGGAATCCAAAATATTAGTGTGTGTTAGGCTTCTTTCTTATAAGTCGAATTGGAACGTTCCTGACCAATGCTTACAGAATTTCACAAAACTGTTGTTGGACATAAGTCCTGCAAAAACATAATTGCCAACTAGTTATTATGATGCTAAAAGGTTGGTATCAAAGTTAGGATTGATAGTTAAGCAGATTGATTGTTGTGTTAATGGGTGTATATTGTTCTATGATAATGATACTGGAAAGAAAGATGCGTCATTGCTTCAATGTAAGTTTTTTCACAAACCAAGATACCATCCAATTAATGCAGCGAGAAGAAAGAAAAAAACAATTCTAGTTAAGTCAATGTTCTATTTGCATTTGATTCCAAGATTATAAAGACTCTTTGCTTCTATGCAAACTGCGCCACATATGAACATGGCACCATGAAAAGAGAAGGGAAGGTCGGTTATGTCATCCATCTGATGGTGAAGCGTGGAAGCACTTTGATAGAAAACATCCTACTTATGTTGCTGATTCACGTAATATTCGACTTGGCCTATGCTCGGATGGATTCAACCCTTACATTCAGGCATCATCATCACCGTATTCTTGTTGGCCTGTCATTGTTACTCCATACAATCTTCCACCTAAATTGTGTATGTCTAAATCATATATGTTTTTAACCTGTTTAATACCAGGTCCATCAAATTCGAAGGCCTGTATTGATGTTTTCTTATAGCCCTTAATTGATGATTTGAAGAAATTATGGTCTGGTGTTTTGACATATGATATTTCAAAGAGACAAAACTTTATTATTGGGGTCATTCTGATGTGGACCATTAATGAATTTTCTGCTTATGGGATGTTGTCTGGTTGGAGAACTCTTGGTAGATTAGCTTGTCCCCATTACATGGAACATCATAAGTCATTCACATTAAATTACGGTCGCAAAACTTGTTGGTTTGACTCACATCGAAGGTTTTTACCTATAGATCATCCATTTCGAAAAAACGTTAAAGCCTTTCGAAAAGGCAAAGTGGAAACCGATGGTCCACCTCCTAGGCCAACACCTACGCAAGTTTGGAGAAGTGTGAAGGATTTGCCAAAAATAACTGAAAGTGGTGCGACAATGATCGATGAATATGGAGAATGGCATAAAAATTACCCTTCTATTCTTTTTACACTAAACAACTATAATACAATGAAAAAAAATCACATAACAAGATCACAAATGACATACAAACATAAACAAAACCATAAATAGATGAAAAAAAGTCGAGAATTTAGATCACAAACCTTTCAATTCTCCCTTTTTCCCATCTCCTGCAATATAGCAACATAATTAACTATTCTTTACTATTCGGCAACACTGAAAATCCCTGTATGGAGTTCAAGCCCTTCAAGAATGTTAACAAGCTTCCCATTAACCCTCTCAAAGCAAATAAAGTCCTTCTTGCGCCTCACATTCATGAACCTAACATACTCCCTCTGCTCTCTAGGCAAAGTCGGCATCTCAGTCACAACCGTACCGTCTTTCCAACTTCCCAGCCAATACGTGTCGCAGTTATCTTCATCATCGTTTTGGTCATTGGGGTTGTCGTTTTGGGACACTAAACCTAAAACTAAAGAATTTAGAAAGCGTAAGAAAAAATAGTTAAAACCCAGATGAAAAAAAAAAACGAGAATTTGGGAGAAAAGTGAGGGTCACGCTACCTGGGTCGATCGATTGAACATGATCAGAGAGAGATTGAGTGCAATGCGTGCAGAGATCTAGGGAGAGGAAGGGGAGCCACGTTGCGAGAAACTCCGAAGCAATTCGGAGATCCAAAGATGAGTAATTCAAGAGGAAAGGGTCGCCTTCGAAAGCGTAGATGTTGTTGGGTTTAGGTTGGTTATTGTGTTGTTCCTCCATGGCGAGGTGAGTCAACTCGGAAGGTGGAATCCGAGAAGGAGAAGAAGAAGAATAGCACAAAAAGCAGTAAAGACCACACACAAACTACACAAGCATTGTAGCAACTGAATTAATGAACATTTATTTTACATTTCATAACTACTCTATTGTTTACTTCAAAGAAATTTAAAAAAAATGTTTTGAATGAGAACTTTTTCTTAAGATGATATTTTGTGGGCCCATATTCCAACAAACCTTAAGCATGTAGTAGTTAGATTATTGTTTAGGCCTGTACGTAGATTTACTACCATAAAACATGATTGTTGTGTGAATGGGTATATGTTGTTCTATGATAATGATACTAGAAAGAAAGATGCGTTATTGCTTCAATGTAAGTTTTGTCACAAATTAAGATACCATCCAATTAATGCAGCGGGAAGAAAGAAAAAACTAATTTCAGTTAAGTCAATGTTCTATTTCCCTTTGATTTAAAGATTACAAAGACACTTTGCTTCTATGAAAACTGCGCCACACATGACATGACACCATAAAAAAAGAAGAGAAGGTCAATTATGTCATCCATTTGATGGTGAAGCGTAAAATTCAATAACTAACGACTTCGTGTCCGTCGAAAATCTATCGGTAATCTATTGTTACTGACAGATTTGTAACGTTACCGACAATTTTTAACCGTAAATTATTTTCTGTTTTTTATTGTAGAATAAACATAATTGATTAAACACTTCTAATCTAATAAATTAATTTATTAACTCAAAACTTATAAACTAAAAACTTATCAACTAGTCTTATCAATGACCCTTAAACTATTACATGATTTATACTCATATATACATAAAACAAAATATTTCATCAAAACCAAACTATATTCTAAAATAATTCTTCAAATCTTGAATAACTTCGATGAAATTAAAAACCTGAAATTTAATTCTATATATATTTTAAAAGATTAAGATCAACATGCCATTTAAGCTCATTCTCTTTCATGTATACAGTGATCAAAAGTTGGAATAAATGCATACTTTACAAAAAAATGTTTATAAGTCACTAGGCATTTACACCAACAAATTGTCCACTTTCATTTTGGGTCCTAATCTAACCATTTATTAGGCCTTCCTTGAACCGAGGCATTAATATGTAAGGTCAACACTATTAACTCACCAAATGGTACTGCCCATAGTTTTGACAACAAGGTACAGTCTAAGCCAACATGCCAGATTTTCTGCCATGTTATCTTGTTCCATGCCCATATCAGAAGGGCAGAGAAAAACATTCACACGTTTTTCTTTTTTTTCTTTTCCTGGTGGAGTACTAAAAGTTTCTACTTATATTATTATATTTTCTTTAGATTACAAAATCACACAAAATCTTTTATTACAACTAAATTAAAGAAATAAAGCTATATAAACATTAATTTTTATATGATTCATTTGCAATTATTTTATCTTTGGAATAGTGGAGAATTACAATTTAAATTTAGAACTTTATTTAAACAATAAAATAGTTATTAAAATTTATAATTTAAAACTTTATTTAAACAATAAAATAGTTATTGCTTTACCCAATGCTGGTAGATGTCCTCTTAAATAATTAATTATGACTTCATCAAAAAATAAATTTAAACGGTTAATCATAAAGGAACTATATCAAGCATTTGAGGGTTTTTTTTTTTTTTTTTTTTTTTTTTTATTT
>Ga0209700_100950_pt1 | contig 58315 bp, 39 predicted proteins | sample SiratroredBW_FD_187528 | JGI IMG/M metagenome (GOLD analysis project Ga0209700, IMG submission 187528) | Root nodule microbial communities of legume samples collected from California, USA - Siratro red BW (SPAdes) (version 2) | ecosystem: Host-associated > Plants > Roots > Nodule | place: USA...
AAGCTTCATTTTATTTTATTTGTAATTTTACAAAGATATTTTATTAAATCTTATGTGGAGAAGTATAATTTGAAATACATGATGAATGTATGAATTATTATATTCAAGTTTATTATATAATTTTTTTTATGCAATAGAGTTTCTATTATATGAAAAATATGGGATGTTACAATTATGCCCTGTTCATCTAACTTATTTCTAAAAACCCATTTAGTGCCAATAACATGCATATTAGGTGATCTAGGAACTAGAACCCAAACATTATTCCTAGTGAACTGGTTAAGTTCATCATGCATAACATCAATCAACTTATCCTCACTCAAAGAAATATCAATAGAAGTAGGTTCAATCTGAGAAACAAATGCCATGTTTTCACAAAAATTATTAAAGGTGCATCTAGTAGAAACTCCCTGTTCAATTTGGTCAATGATGTTGTCAAGAGATAAATCCCTAGGAATCCTCCACTCTCTAGGTAGATCTGCATTTCTCACACATGCAGGTGGTACTCCTTCATGAGTTGGTGCTTCTTGTTCGGCTTCCTCTTCATTAGACTCATTATTAGAAAAATTCAACCTGTTGAATTTTTGAATCAGTCGACTGTTTTTCTGCAGCAGCTCACTACTATTTTCCTCCTCCTTTGCCCTGTTCTTATTACCATCTTGCAAATCAAGGTTAGTCTCATCAAATACCACATGCACAGATTCTTCCACAGTCATAGTATGTTTATTATAAATTCAATATGCATGACTATGAGAAGAATAACCAATGAAAATGCCATCATCAGCTTTAGCATCAAACTTGCCAATATTATCTTTGTCATTATTTAAAACAAAACATTTACATTCAAACACTTTAAAATGACTAATGTTTGGCTTTCTTCCCTCATAAAGCTAATATGGGGTCTTTTTCAAAATAGGCCTGATCAAAACACGATTCAAAACATAACAAGCAGTATTCACAGCATCTGCCCAAAAATACTTTGGAATATTAAAATTATTTAACAAAGTTTGGGCAAGTTATTCCAAAGAACGATTTTTCCTAACCACAACTCCATTCTGTTGTGGGGTTCTTGGAGCGAAAAAAATTGTGTTTGATGTCATTTTTGTTGCAAAAATTTTCAAATCTTTCATTTTCAAACTCACCCCCATGATAAGACTTTATAGAAGAAATATGACAATTATTTTCATTTTCCAAAACTCTAGCAAGATGTTTAAAAGTTGTGAATGCATGATCTTTGGATACAATGAACAATGTCTAAGAAAATCTAGAAAAATCATCAACAATGACAAGTCCATAGTAGTTACCACCTAAGCTCATAGTGCGAGAAGGACCAAATAGATCCATGTGAAGCATCTTAAGGGGTCTAGTAGTGGAAACAAAGTTTTTGGATTTGAAAACATTTTTAGTTTGTTTCCCTTTTTGACAAGCTTCACATATTCTATCTTTCTCATACTTGAGTGCAGGTAGTCCCTCAACTAGATTTTTGGAAACAAGTCTATCTAGATGATGCATGTGTATATGTGCTAACCTTCTATGCCAAAGCCATGAATCATCATTCTTGGAGAGCAAACAAGTCATGCTAGATGCAATGTCACAAATATTAAGCATGTAAATATTGTTTACTCTTTTACCAATAAGCAAGGTTTGGCGTGTAGATGCGTGTGGGATTAGACACAAATCTGGCTTGAATGTAACTTCATAGCCTTAGTCACATAGCTGACTGATGCTCAACAGGTTAAGCTTCAATCCATCTACCAATAGCACATCCTTGATTATTATCGAATCATGGCTCCCGACATCTCCTCTACCAAGGATTCTTCCTTCGTTATTATCCCCGTACGTCACAAAACCTTTTTGCCTCATCTTTAAATTTATAAACTTTGAAGCATCTCCTGTCATATGCTTTGAAACCACTGTCAAGGTACCACAGTTGCTTCTTGGCTATCCAAAGTCCCTGCAAAACAAGTTAAGTTGCAAGAGTTGGTCCCCTATTAATCTTGGGTCCATTCATGTTAACGGTACCCTTAGGAACCCACTTCACAAGGCCTTTCGGCAAATAATACAATCTAGTTCTACATCTTCTAACTGTATGGCCTCTTTCCAAACAATAGAAACAAGTGACAGGTGAAGAATATGATGTACTACCATGATAGAAAAAACTACTAAATTTCTTCACTTTCTTCGGAAAACCTTCTTGAAAACCAATGCCTGCTTTATTAAAAACACAATCTTGAGAACCAAGTAGTGCATTTAAATTTTCAGTTCCCATAGAGAGTTTAGAAACAATTTTAATGAGGTAGTTCACCTTGCAAAACTTTACAATTTTCACAATTTGTCACTTTACCATTTTCAGAATAATTACAAGAAGAACTTTTATAAATCATATCAAGACTTTCAAAATCAGTTTTCATGTTCTAAAGTTCTTCTTCTAATTGTTTCACTATATTCTCCAACCAATTGTTTAGACCCTTGAGTCTATTATTGGAAAGAGCCAAACGGTTAGCCTCCTCATGAGTTTCTTTAAAAGCATTCAATAAAGTACTATAATTCTCATGAGTGAAAGAGATGTTAGAACTCACACTGCTATTTGATTCATGTCCTGCCATCATACAAAGATTTGCTTCCTCTCCTTTATCTGATGAAGAGCTGGAGGAAGTGTCATTGTCCTCCCAAGCTATATAAGCTCTCCTCAACTTCTTATTCTTCACATATTTCTTCTTGGAAGCTTTCTCTTTATGTGCTTGATTGGGACACTCCATCTTTATGTGACCCTGTTTCCCACAACCAAAGCAAGTTATATTAGTAGAATTATCAACCTTTTTATTATTGTACCTCTTGAGTGGTTGACTCTTCTCTTTGCCCTTTTTCTTCAAGAACTTGCTAAACTTCAGCAGTGTTAATGTCTCAGTCTCACTACAGTTGCTGGAGCACTCATCATCACTGTCTTCTTTCTGAACTGCAAACTTAAGAGCTACGCCTTTCACTTTCTATCTCCATGCTCCTGCTTATTAAGTTTATCTCCAGTTCATGCTCCCTCAATTTACCTAACAGTGTTGCAGTTGTCAAGGTGGATAAGTCTTTTGTTTCTGAGATAGTTGTCACTTTTGGTTGCCAGCTCCTGTCCAGGCGCTTCAGAATTTTAATATTTAGCTCCTCCTTATCAAACACCTTGTCGAGACCAATCAAGTGATTAACTATGTGGGTAAATCGCTTCTGCACTTTAGCTATTGTCTCCCCTGGATTCATTCTGAAGAGCTCATATTCTTGTATCAAAGTGTGTTTTCTAGCTCTTTTAACATCGCTCATTCTCTCATGTGTCACTTCAAGAATGTCCCATATCTCTTTAGCTGATGTACACTATGAGACCCTGAAAAATTCATCAAGATTAAGTGATGAGGAAATAATATTTTTAACAACGCTATCATACTGAGCCTTCCTACTTTCATCAACAGTCTAATCACACCAAAGTTTATCAACATACATATTATCAACAAGCACTTTAGGAATATATGGACCATTAACAATAGCATCCCACACACTGCGATCAATAGATTCAATAAAGCTCCTCATTCTAACTTTCCAAAATTGATAGTTCAAACCACAAAACATAGGTGGCCTATGAATGGAAGCACCCTCAGCAAAAGGTAGTTTATTTTCGGCCATTTTGGATCAACTTGAATAACTTTCAAGAACCCGCTCTAGATACCAATTGTTGAAAAATTATGATGGTCAATGTTCAAGAGAGGGGGTGAATTGAACAATTTATAACTTTTGATAACTTGAAAGTTTGAATGAGATCTTTTATGAACCTTTGTTAAAAAATACAGTTCAGTGTATAAAACTAGTAAAAACAACTTGTTAAAATCAGAAATAGCTTGTTAAAACAATTCTAGCCGTTCTGGAAAATTGTAATTAACAGGTTGAAATTAAAAACAGCTTGTTAAAACTCTATTCAGCACTTAGACAAATTTCAGCTAGTATCATAATTGAAAACGTTTTAGGTTGAGTTCAAGAGGGGGGGTGAATTGAACTTTGAAAGATTTTTCCCAATTTAGACCTTTGAAAAATAGTTTTCGCAATTTGAAAAACTTTAATGAATCTCGGTGCTAAAGATATGAGGTGCAGTAAAGAAATAAACTGATTCAAACCACGAATGAACCAATTTGTTTTACAGGCAGATAGTGATTTTCAAACAGCACATACAACAGATTCATAATCACACACCAGATTCACAACAACACTTTGAGCAGATCAAGTTCACACAGTTTCAATAGCAATATTACACTCAGAACTGAATCACACAAAATTCCAAATTTGAATAAGAACAAAGAGGAACATAATTACAAAATATAAATTTGAAACCCTAACACAGCTCTACATTGATTTCAGCCAATATTACCAAATTTGATAAAGTTTTCTAACACCAGCAATTAATACAAATTTGAAAATTATTCAGAATGCAAATTCAATTATTCAGTTATACCAAGAACACAGAACAAGAATACAAATTCTGCAGTATTACAACAATTTAGCCAAAGTCCCAATTCTTTGTAAAAACACAGATTCAGAATCTTAAATGTATTCTAGAATTAGAAAAGAACCAATCTGTTAAGCAAGATTTCTTTGAAAACTACAGCAGATTTATCAGAATCAACACAGGATTCAGGTAACAATGCACAAATCAATATCCAGTAGAGAACTTAAACCAGTTTTATCAAGATTACCAGAAATTAATTCAATCTTTCAATTAAACACAATGAGTAGTGCAAGAACAATACAGAACTGAAAGAGAAGGGTCAAGAACAGCAGAACACAATCAATTATACTGGTTCACTCTTCCTCAAGGGCTACGTCCAGTCTCCTTTGCCCCTCAAACAAAGAAAAATTCACTATCTTTAGTCAATTGTTTACACCAAACAATTACACAATTCTTACTCCTTATAAGAATCAAACACCCACTGAAATGAGCTCCTACTCCCCGTAGTCCCACTTAAATCAACAATCACACACAGGCTAAACCTATAGCCTACACAATACACAGTTTTAACAATTTGACAGATTTGCAATCAATTTACACAAATCTTGATACAAAAGGGATCAAGAATGGTAAAGAACAACTCCCTGATTGGCGCGAATAAGAGGTCTTTGCACAGTGTTGAAGAATTCCAATAACACAGAATGGGTCAAGAGGTACTCTTCAACAAAAGCCTCAATTGATTTTCCTCAAGAACTCTCAATTTCACAAAAGTGTTTCTCACTGGTTTTTTTGCTATAATTCTCTCTTTTCGTATCTGTGTTGTATATTCTGGCGCATTTTAGAAAACTCATTGTTTTTATAGATGCAAAAGTGTCAATTCAATTTTTAAAAACACCGTTAATTCAGTTCTGCCAGACATCGGATAACTCGATTTCATGAAGGTGGAAATTGCTTTATATGAGCCCAATGCAGTATTTTAAAAACCAGTTTAATCGAAAACTTAGCTAACTCTTTAGTTTAACATTTTAAACCCTTTTAGACCTTTGTGCTATTGGATTTCTCCTTGACTGTGCATAGGTTCTTTACCAATCAAACCTAAACCCACTCACACCAGACCAAGACCTAAACCACATCCAATTGTATGCTTGCTTTGCCTTGTTGGACATGTCTTGTATGGCTTCATCAAATCCTTAGTCTTGTGAAATTACTGACAATAATTTTAACACGTTAAAACTGATTTCAACAGGTTGAAATATTCAGAACTTCTGCAGTGCAATAAAAACCAAAAAACACAATTTGATAAACCAGAATACAACAGACCATGATTCAGATAAAAAACTATCTAATGTTTTGTCTAGAACCAATGTTATAATGCAGATCCAATTACCACAAGAATGCACACATATACCATTTTAAAGCAAGAACAAATTATAAAAAATTTCAGTACAGAATTATAATCTTGCAAGCAGAATAACACCCTACACAATAATTCTGAAAAGCAGTAAGCAAACAGAAACAGATTGAGATGATTTTTTGATAAGAGATTCAAAACACAATTACAGTCTAAATAATATCAAGTAAGAAACCTCAAAACTGAATTAGCAGTTTTATTCAGGAACACACCAGAATTAAAACTAATAATCAGATTCAGATTGTTCAAAAACACATGAAAGATCTATTACACAATCACGAATTAAATTCTGCAGTATTATTCCAGATAACAGCAAGTTCAAAATTGATTTTAACCAATTAAAAAACTGCCAGAGAAGGTTATTTGAATCTGTCCATAAATTTAACAGGTCGTTCTTCAATTTTAACAGATTGTTCTTGACTGCAAAATTGAATAAGGTACAAATGCAATTCAAAAATTAAAAGAGAAAAGAAAAAGAAGATTGCACAGATGTTTTTATACTGGTTCACCCAACCATTTGGGCTACGTCCAGTCCCTTGCAACCACTTGCAAGGATTTCCATTAATTCAATCAAAGTTTACAAACAAATCACTCAAGAACCCTTCTTGAACCTTACAAGAAGACCTTCTCCCCCTTGTGCAGCCCCCACCACACAAGATGAGCACCCATTGTGTCAATGTAGTACACCACTGCAGATTTGAATGCAAACACACTAATACAACAATTCAATTTTACAATTCTCTCAATAACAATGCTTAAAATCACCTATTAAGCACAAATCAACCAAGAAACTATTCAAGAATTCAATACAACTCGAAAATTCAATTATGCAACAACCAAGCACAATCAAAAGCTCATGGAAGAACACTTATCTTCACAAGAAAGTTGCTGCCATGCCAATTGAATCAAATCCAAGCAAAGCTCTTCTTCAAGTATTTGAAATTATGATGAATTTCAAAATCAAAAGCATTTAGTTCTCACACTTGATTTTCCCTCCGCGAAAACTCTCTTGAAAACTATTGAAAACTCGTTAAAACCTTTTTGAAATCGAAGAAGAAGTGACAAAACGCGCGCAACACCCTTTTAACCACGTGACAGCTTAAACTTTCAAAAATTTAACATGTTGATTTTGAAATTTAACATGTTAAATTTGGGTCTGCAACAGTAATTTTTCTAAAACATTTTTTAAATGCTATTTTCACTTAACCATGAGTAAGAGCAATGCTAGTACTTGATTGATTGATACAAACTAATGCATGAAAGTCCTAATCCAAGTAAGAATTACCTAAAATCTAGTGTCTTCAAGTGATTTCTTCATCAAATTAGCACTTTAGGATGACCTTCACTAGCTCCAACAAGGTGTAACACAAACCTTTTTCCCTGTGAATTTGCATCTCAGTTGCACTCATTTTTTTGACATTTTTGGGGAGAGGTGCTGGTATTGTTGGTCTAGTGGTTGGTGTTGGTAATAAGGCTGGTTGTTTATTTCTAGTGTGGAAGATATTGTTCTAAGGATTTGATTTAATGTGAGAGGGAGAGTAATGTGATTTAAAGGTGACCACGTACTTCTCTTCATATAAATGACACTGCTTTCAACAGAGACACTAGATTTTGAGCAATAACCTCTTATCGATATCATCTCCACTAATGAAACAATCTAATAAGACAACAGGTGGTTCAATTATGACTCTATTGGCTAAAGTCATAAACTCCAAATAGTATTCATTAGCAGTTCCAGTTTGGGCAAGTTTGAAAAGGGAAGATCGCGAGCAATCAAATGACAATGGGCCAAACTCTAACTCAAGAACTTAAGTAAGTGCCTGCCAAGAATGAAACGGGTTTGTACGTAGCATCATTTGGAACCACGGAACAACCTCTTTGTCCATATGAATCGCTGCCACTGTCAAACGCTCAATATCGGGGGTATGATAATAATCAAAGAATTGTTCCGTCTTAAAAATCCATTCAATCCCATTGGTGCCATCGAAACGCGAAAAATCGAGCTTAAGGTTTCGAACCTGGAATGGTGGTCGTGATGTAGAGTGAACGTTCGCATGTGAGTTCACGTCATGGTTGTTGGATGTCTGAGAGTTTTGCATGAAGGTCTCTAGAGCAAGTTGGAAAGAATCCATATGAAGTCGAGATACTTCCTCCACGTGTGTTGTCTCGGCTCTCTGGTGTTGCATATTCTGTTCGATTAATTGATAAAGATTTTTAATCTTGTTTGCAACTCCTCCAGACGAGTGTGTTCAATTATGTCAATGAAAGCACCAAATATAACTAGCTCGTTTACAGAACCGCAATTATAATTTTGCAAAATTATAAAGAATTGTCCAACTATATATTAATTAAGCAAGTTAACAATAACAGTGTCAACTGTAAACTCTTCAAAGAACCATTACAACAGTAGCGAATCAGGGGCTCAACAGTAACAACAAGTCTTGGAATGAAGGTATATAAGTAGTCACATCTAGTTTGGATAACTGGAATATGCAAGGTGGTGGTGCCATTACGTAGGGTGAGAAAGGTGATACGGCAGAGCAAAGAGAGTAAGGAGATATAAGGAGAGAGAAATTCAAGGGATAGAGAGATTTTGAACATATCACTAATTTTTTTTTCCTCTCCTTTTTACACGTACCCCTCCAACCTTTTATTTTGAATCCTATTTATGTTGCTCCTTCTATGTGTGTTAATTTTTTAATTTTTAGATTTGTTTCATTTTCCAGCTTAGCATTTTCGTTTTCACCTGTTACATATGCTCACAAATTTTGCATACTTTTTTTTTTCTCTACGTACACACCATAAGAGAAATTGGTTTGTTATACCATAAAAAAAATTGATAACACGTTGTTCATTATTGATTGAAATTTATTGAAAATCTCAAAATGTTGTAGTTGTCATTTCTTTTTAACAAGCCTATAATCATAAAATCAAAAGAAAAAAAAATTAATCATCATTTTTTTATAATTAGCACATACACTAATCTCATGATATTTTGGGTCTGTTACTTAAAATATACTTGCTTTGAAGATCACATCGTACAACATTCATATTATTCAATAATACTTAAGATCTCGTACATGCTTACAAATTTTTTATTCCTATTTTTTTGTTTCTATTGCCGTAAGAGAATTCATTTGTTACATCATAAAAGAAATGATAAATATATTGTTTATTATTGATTAAAATTTATTGAAAATCTCAAAATGTTGTTAACAAACCTATAATCATAAAATCAAAAGAAAAAAATTACTCATAATTTTTTAATTTTAACCAATAATAAAAAATGTTAAAAATTTATTATTAAAACTCTTATGGGAACGGGTGAGAAACACGTTTATTTTTGCATTTACTCGATAAAAAAAAAGTTTTGGTCAAAGTGTCTATTAAAATTTGAATATAATTTTTTACAATATTTGAAATGTCAGAAAAACATTATAAGATAAAATAACTATAAAGATTATAAAGTATTCGAGTCAATACACAGCTTTAATAAAATATGTCAATATTAACATTATATTTGTAGTTAAATTATAAAATAAAATAATTATATAACTTAGATTTAAATATGTTTTTGCAATATATGCGTTGATATCATTATAAACTCGTGCAAATTGATGCGGAAACACGGGCAAAAGTATAAGTTCTTGTATTCAACGCATTAGGTGACAATAAAGATTTAATCCCAAGATCACAACACTAGAGCATAGCACGAATAAACTATTTTAAGCACCTCAACTTAATTGTGGTAACTGTCTATCACAAAATATAAGCACCATAAATATTTTCTAATTTTTCATCTTAACATAAATACTTTATAACTTGATAAAGTTCCTCTTTAAATAACTCGGTTAGTATTACTCTTTGAATGAGAATTGAACTATTTATATATTTTTTATTCTATTGGAATATATATATGTATATATATATATATATGTATATATATGTACATATGTATATATATATATGTATATATATATATATGTATATATGTATATATATATATATATATATATGTATATATATATATATATATATATATGTATGTATGTATATATATATATGTAAATATGTATATATATGTATATATATACGAAAAAAAATTAATTTTTCTCTAGAGATCGTTTCTTAAAATATGAAATTTTGACTTTCTTCAATAAATTTGGAGAGTTAAAAATTTTCTTTCTTGCCTAAATGAGGTGTTTCTATCAAATTTTCTAATAAATCTTCTTTTATGTACAATAATAATATTAAGGATATGATAACATAATAATAATACGTGATTATAAAGTTAAAAAAATCATATATGAATTTGTTAAAATTTATAACTATCATCTAAATATATTTAAATTAATATTGAATAATAATAATAATAACTCAGTTAGCATAATGGTTAATTACTCTGAGCTCATACATCGAGGATAATTCATAGAAAAAAAATCTGTAATTAGTTTTTGTGAGATATAGAATTTTGTTAGATAAATTTATTTTTCTAATAAAATAAATATATTACAAGTGACATTGGTTCGTAAGGAAAGTTATATATGTGAAATCAGAATCCAATTATAGTATTTCAACTATTACACTCTATAATAGAAAAAGTTACATCTTCACATAGTTCAATGTGACGTAGGCCAACAACTAAAATTTTTATAATAGTTTCTTTTTGTTTTTATAATAATTTCTTTTAACCGTTAATAACATGACAAACATTATGTAAAGAAACATTTAAAAAAGCAAGCTTTCAATTGAAGTCTATTAACCCAAAAATAGAAATAAACTGATCCTGCAAGTTGCCAGTTTCTTGCTTTATCTTATAACCGAGATTTTCCTGTATACTTAACTCAACTTCTAGAGTTTATAATATTGTATTTGATCATGAAAATGTATAATAATTTCAAGTCAATTCTTGAATCTAAATAAATTAAAATAAAATCTCTAGTACTTTTACCTTTCTCATTCATCTTATAAATCACACAAATTATTGCTTATCTTTAAAAAAAAAAAAAAAAAACCAATTTACACTATACATAGACCATATTACAAAAATGGATATGGAAAAGAAACTTCTTTCGAGGACTTTTGTAGTTTATTGACCATTGAATTAGTACTTCCAGACCACCATACACTTAAAAGAATAAAATGATCTGTTGCAAAACTTGTATCACAACCATATTTTAAGTAAAGTTTTCAAAGCTAAATGTTCAAACAAATCTTGTCATGTATATGATAAATAAATAAAAAGTTTTAGAATTAAGCGGGCCCTCATTGCACAGTTTTATAAATCCATAAAATACAACCACAAGGTCTGTACATATAACAGCCCATCAGCGGAGATGCAGATGTGAAGAAGATATGCCAGCTGACTAAGACTCATGTCGAATTACAACACTAACCGATTCACCAGTAACGACATGCCTACAACCCTCCAAAACCACACATCTAATAAAGCCATAAGGCAATAAAAATGCTGTTATACAAAAACAAAACCCTACTCAATAAAAGTACAAAACCGTCATCTCGGCGTACCACAACAAATTGTTTTTAACTTCAGGAAATTAGTACCAGCCCAACAACTAAAGGTTACAGAGCATTTACTATCTGCACATCTGACTGTGGGAAGAATCAGAATCCCATAGCAAGGTTAAGGGTGGAGGTATGAAGGCTTTTCTAAGCAACCTTACCTCCAGAAGATCTAGAACCGGGAATCTTATTGTCGAGATATTGGGGCCATAGGCATTGATGAGGGCTGATTATAGTAATTTCCATCTGAACCTTGAAAACCCTGATATGTACCCATTGGAGGAGGGGTAAAAGTGGAAGCACCAACACCAGGATAGGCTGCCATTGACGGCTGTTGTGTCATGCCATAGCTGTATGCCATGCTACTAATGGATCCAGCAGTCTGCATGAACTGCGGCACTGGGTACTGTGACATTGGAGGTGGTGGTGGTGGCAATGGGGGAGGTGACGATGAGGGTGGAGGTGGTGGTTCATTGGGAGCAGATTGCTGGTTGGTTGAAGGAGCATTGTGTTGAATAGACTCGGGTAGAGAGAATGGAGGGAGTGGTTGTTGAGGATTCTGAGATGGCATAAAAGATGATTGGTCATTCTCGAGCTTGGTCCTCTTCTCAGAGTGATAATCAGCTGAGGACTGATTGCCTATGACACCTTCTGATGCTAGGGAGGACAGCACATACGATAGCATCTGGGCGGAGGATGTTGAAGCAGTCAGTTTTGCTGCCACTGCAGCAGCTGCAGATTTGCGTGGATCTTCCTCAATCTGTCCAGATTTCTGAGAAAATGACACTTGTGGTGTGTACATTAATGGAGCAGATTGCTCCCTTTCATGAGAAATACTAAAACTTGCAGATGACATGGAGGTTTGAATTTCCTTTGAGCTTTGCTCCGCTAATGGCTGAATGTTATTGCCATTAAGTAACTGTTGGCAGTTGTTGGACGCCCGATCTGACCGAACATTTGCAGCCTAAAATGCACAAGTATCACAAATATAAGGGAAACCATGCTTACATAATAGTAACATGCCAATACATATTCATACATGAATAAAAGTAATTTACTTCTCCCGTCCCTAGTTGACAATGAATAAAAGTAATGTACATAAACCAGCATCCATCTGTTAGAGTAAACAGTACAGACAAAAAAACATTATAATAAAAGCCATTCAACTTTAAAAACAACACCTGTATGCATCCTAAATATAAATACAATTGTAATATTACTTTTTATCAAGGTCAAAATTACATATGAATCATCATCTAAGAACTTAGCCTTTTGTTAGTTCATAACATGTTACCAAAGTAAAAGTCTACAAGACCAAGTAATTCGAGTGTTCCCACCACCCTAACCCGCTTTCTAATAAAAATGTGAATTCCAGCAAAAGAAGTGATAAACAAGTGTTCGTATCAATCATGTTCCTAGCTCCAGTCTTAGCATCTGCTGCAACAATAAAAGCACAGGTGCTCATAATCCCATCCCGCACCCTCAAACCAAACATTTGGAGTAGGACGTTTTCTTTTAAATAAAAGTTCTTTGCTAATTCTCTTACTATCACAGATGTACAAAAATGTGATCCACACAAACTTGAAGAACACTCCAAATCCACCGTTTCTACAATTCTGCACGTAGAGTCCACCAATTCTGCTCAACATTGACAATGAGCACGGATGAGTCCAACACGGTCCATGGCTATTATGAGCATGGAGATCCAATGGCAGCTTGGACCCAATTTCCAGTCTAATGATGGGTCTTCCGTTAATACAGACGAGTTAACCTTTATCTGCAAAAATGTGCAGCCTCCACCCCCTTTGAGGGTGCTTGACCCAATGACATGATTACTCTTGCCAGGACTTTATTTGAAGTTCAACACGTTTCTGAAAGCATTCAATTGGTCAAACTGAGCATGGAAGGGCTCAACTAAACCAATGACTATGGAAATTTTCACAAATTTCTATAGTGGCACAGTTTGGTGGTGGAAGATAGAAAAACCGGTTTAAATAGTGGAAGGATTTAAAACAGTTGGGCTATGTTGATGAATACATAATAGCTGAGCTTTTTCCTTGCAATGTGAGCAATTGCCAGAGCTTCAAATTTTGGGTAATTGCTCAGAGGATTGTGTGTTAAGTATTTGGACGCAGGTTTGTACACTCCGACCTAAGTCTCGTTATCAAGTAATGCAATTAGCTTATAACGTCTAAGCAAGAGTTAGTAGTGTCATTGCAACCATGCCATCTTTATGGGTTATGATTGAGGCCCAAACAACCACCTATTGGGGTTTATCCACTTAAATTGAATTGACCCCAAAGGAATGGGGAATCTTTTGGGTTTTTTAGCCATCCCCGGTATTGTTTCAATTGTGTATGAGGAAACCCACTGTTTCAAACAAGGATCACCATGTCATCAAATTCAATGGGTAAAAGCATTTTTTGGTTCAAAAATCCAAAGGGGAATAGATAAGGAGACTCATTATTAATAATGGTGCTACTCACAATTTCATTACTTCAAAGGTTGTTTCTGCTTAGGCTTTATCAGTGGATTCATCTCAAGCTATGGATCTCTTGGTTCGGAATGCACAAGTGATCACTATGGGGGAGATTGTTGAGTTGACGCTCTATAAAGGGGAACTAGAGGTGACTTTGGATGCATATGTTTTGGGATTAGGAGTTGTGGATATCAATGTCATCAAACTTGGGTATACTCTTAATGTTGTGAGTTTTGGTGATCAAATGAGCAAACTCGGTGAGCAGCACAGAGATTCATTGGCAACCATTGCAAACTCGGTGAGCAGCACAGAGATTCATTGGCAACCATTGCAAACTCGGTGTTGCAACCATTGCCCATTCCAACCTTGATTTGGAGTGAAATTTATATTGATTCATAACTGGTTTACCCAACAATGTTTATGACAGTTTTAGTAGCGTGTTGGAGAGGCAAAAGTTTGTAAAAGAGTTTGAAATTTGTCAACAGCAAAAATATTCTGCCACTACTAGTGGATTGTTGCAACCATTGCCCATTCCAACCTTGATTTGGAGTGAAATTTCTACGGATTCCATAACCAGTTTACTCAAGAGTAATGGTTATGAGGCAGTTTCAGTAGTGTTGGTGAGCATTTTCAGTTACTCAATCTTAAGTGACTGTGACCCCTTGTTTGTGAGTATTTTCTGTAAAAAATTGTTTAAACATCAAGGCACTGTTTTGAAGATGTCTTCCTCTTACCATCCTCAAACAGAAGTAGTTAATAGGTTCCTAGAGGCGTATTCAAGGTGTTTTACCTTAGCCAAAATATTGGCTTCATTGGCTTCCTTGGACTGAATTGTAGTATAATACCACTTTTCATGTGTCCACAGGTTCCATTCATTTCAAATTGTATATGGGAGGGCACCCCCAACCTTAGATTGTTTTATGGAAGCAAAAACTTGGGTGGAAACTGTTGCAAAGTGTTGATGGATAGAGATGAAGAACGGAGACAATTAAAGTACAATTTGCACAAGACACAGGAACAAATGAAACATTTGCGGATAAAATAAGGAAGTTCATTTTGCTGAAGGTGAATGGGTTTTCCTTAAACTCTGCCCCAGAGATAAAATTCAGTTGTGCAGAGGATTCATCAAAAATTGGCTCCTCGATTTTTTGGGCCTAATCAAATTATTCAGAAGTTGGCAGAAGTGGCTTATAAACTTATGTTCCCAAGTTAATTGTTATAGAGTGCATCCTGTATTTCATGTTTTGCAGCTCGAAAAGGCAATTTGAAATTATTAATTTTCTCCTGAAATGCCTTTGGATTTGAAGGGTAATCATATTTCCTGAGAAGATGCTATTGTGGAGGGATAAATTAGAAGACGGACAACATAAGAGGGAGTGTCAGCAGAAGATGCTACATGAGAGAAGGAATCGTTACCCGATTTTAGCCTTGAGGACAAGGCTTTAACTGAAGGCTGGACCCTTGTGCTGCTGGATCAGACGATATGTATTAGTGGGCTTTAAGCATGACAAGCCCATCCTTTTGGAGAGTTGAGAAATAAAAGGGAGAGACGAGACAGCTTCTTAGGTGGCAGTTAGTTCAAATATGTCCATATAGTGATTGAGGGAATAAGGGGGGGCTAATTACATATCTTTTCTGTTAGGACCCAAGTGGTTAGGCAGAGAGAAAATATCTCTTTTCTGAGGAGCATTGCTCTGGATTTCATTGTATGAGAGTCCGGTTTCTTATTGCTATTCAATATCATTGCATTTCTTTTTCACTAGTTTCAACTCTGTTCTATCACTCCCACATAAATCAGTTGCTGAAACCAAGTTCTAAATTACCTATTGGTAGTTGGGAGACATTTTCCAATAGAATAAAATAGAAGGGTGTAGATAAAAACAATTGAAAACAGGAATCTTTTAAAAGATTAAAAAAAAAAAAAAAAAAGAAATTTTTAAAAAAATAAAAAAAAAAAAAAAGAACCAACAAAAAGAAAGGACACAGTTCTTTCCATTTCCATATTTTATTCAATGTCGTCACAGAGAAGTTGCTCGTAATCAATGTCTTTCAGATATATGATAATGCAATTTTTTTAGAGCATCTTGACTAAAATACTTGCCAGTCTTTGCCAACTTATTCATATAACTATATAACTATTCATTGAATTTGGACAAGTTCCAAACCTGAATCTGGCTACGGACTTGACCCAGCTTGAATTCCTGGGAACAAAAAACATGTCAGAAATATATTCTATTAAGTTGCTTTCATCAATTTTGTAAAGATAAAAGTCTCAAAAGAACCTGATCTTCAAGAGCTTCTCTCAAGTGAGACACAAGACTAGTTCTAGATGACTCTATGGCTGTTAACTGCTCAATGCAGTCCTTCAGTACAGCATTATGGCCCTGGAGCTCATCCACCAGTGCCGATCCACCAAATTGCCCTACCATGATTGGATAGCAAACGATACACAATAAGATGCAATCAACACGCATTCCAACTTAATTAAACACTTTAAATAAAATATACTGGGCAAAATTGCTATTTTGGTCCCCCTATTTATTTGCCACTATTTTAGCCCTCAGATTTTAGAAAATTCGTAATGTCAAATCCTCAATTTTGTTTTATTATATTATTTCATGATAGTTCCTTAAATGAATGTTAGGTCTGGGGTTCAGTTGAACTAAAATAAAACATAAAAGTTAGTCCTAATTAACTTACAATTGTATTATGGCAAATATAACAAAGGATAAGGTTAACAGCTGTATTCACTTACAGTTGTAACCAATATTATCAGATAACGGAAAATACCAGGAACCAGAAAATCCTTTATGAAAATATTTCGGAAGCCATAGCGTGTTATGGCAGAAACATCGTGAACCAGAAAGAAAAATACAATATATACATATACACAATATAAAAATATAAAATATATATACATAATATAAAAAAATAAAATATATAAACATAATATAAGAAACTAAAATATAGACACATAATAAAAAATAATATATCCATATACATAATATAAAAAAATACAACACATACATATATATAATATAAAAAAATACAACATATACATATAGATAATTTAAATAAATCCAAAAATATGATCGTAATGCAAAAATAATGAAAGACAATCATAATTAATAATAAAATCATGTCTAGAAACTCACATAATAATAAAATAAAATTAAAAACCAGAAATTCAAGTTCAAAACTAAAAATAACAACAAAACATAATGAAGGAGGCTGCTGGTTCAATGTGGATAGGGTGGGTTGACTTGCAGTCAGCAGCAGTGACAGAGGCAAAAGCAGTGACAGCGGCATCGACAGTGGCAGCAGGACTGCACAATAACAAAGGAGGTTGTTGGTTCATTGTGGGTAGGGTGACCGAGGTCAATATTCTGTTGTAACCTTTGGTTTGTGCTGGTTGTGTGGCCCAACTCATTTTAAAAGAAAAAAAAAACAATTGGGCCACTCCTACTGGGAAAATAAGAAGAAAAGAGAGAAGATTAGGGTTTCACTGCCTGAAGTTATGTCACACGGACCCGAGGCATCTTTTACAGGTGCCCGCTGCAACTCCTTCGCTTTGCAAGGGCACCGCACTGCCACTCCACAACTTCTGCCATCATTCCATGAAACCCGAAGATGCCACAATGGGCCGCCATGAAAAATCTACATTGCCACCACCATATAGTGGTGGTAAGCTATAACTCCACCACAATTTCAGCCATAGGGGATTTTTTTTTATAACACTGGTTGTAACCAGCAAACTCTTCCAAACAACTGTCACACTATTTAACACAGCTGTATTACTGTTTATAGTGGAGAGATACAACATGCATATACACTAACAAAGTGAGATCATTTATACATTAACTATTAAAGTCAATTAAAAAGGCAAACAACTATAAGTAAATGATAAACTGACATACCTGAAACTATTTCTTTATCTGCTTTATCAAGACAGTCAATGGCATTCCTGCATTTGCTCAATATGGCGTCTTCATCTTTTTGCCCTCCATAAACAACCTGAAAAGCAGAAACTATTTTCTCCAACGCATTCCCTGCAGATGGCCTCTGTAATGGATAAGAATACAGCATAAGAATGCAATCAGCATGGAGAGCATTTTAACAAAGTAGGTGTATCAAATCATCTACGTCAAGACACAAATTATTACCAGTTTCATGTTTGTAGGCTTAACATCTCGACTAGTGTTTTCCACATTCCTACCAACAAACTCTTCCTTAAGAATTTGACCACGAGAACCAAAGACTTTCCTCTCTTCCCATATAACAATCTGCATAAAGGAGAAAAACATGTCACAGTGGAAAGAAATTTCACCCTATGCTTAACATGATATATGTTATCATGAATATTTAATCCACAAGAAAACATGATAAAAAACAAGTTACATATTTGCTTATTGATCAGTCATAGGAGAAGGGGGCACACCATAAGTCTAGCATTCCTCAAGCAAATGGCATTGCATCATTAAAGTAACACTGAACCAGCCCATAATGCCATGGCAAGTTGAATTGGAAAACACATTTAGAATAACAACCATGAATTTAGCAGAATCAAATATCATCTCCATTTAGCAAATATTACAAAAAAATACCATAAATGTAACAGCACATAATACACACTCCAGGTAGAATAAGAGAGAAAAGTTTTATTATTGTTGTTGTTGAATAACGATTATCTTCTTGTATACCTTTAATAACTGGTTTGTTATACCTAGTATGCCACAGGCAGTAGTACTTATTCAGAGTTATATCATCGTCAATTACTCAGGTTTATATATAAATACACCAGCGGAACACACGTTTTTTCAGTCTAAAAACTTCAACCTGGTATCAAAGCCGGTACAATCCCACTCTCAGTCCTCGCTCCAGCTACTGTGCCAGCTGTCGGAAACAGCTGTTACTGCCTTCACCGGAATACTTATTTTTTCCAGCAACTTAGTCGATGTGAGATTTCCAACACACCATTCACACTAAGGACTAGATATCTCAAGTGTGAGACTAGGTATTTATGGGTGGTCCAATAGCATGTGGCACATTAACCTCGATAAGATAGGCTCCTTATTTCTATAATTATATCAGCCTTGATTATGATGATACCTTCTCTCTAGTGGCCAAAATGACCATTGTTTGGCTTTTTCTTGCTATGGCTATCATTCGCCATTGGCCTCTATATCAACTTGACATTAAAAATGTCTTTCTTCACAAAGAGCTACAAGAGGTGATTTCGATGGGGCAACCTCCTTGGTTTGTTGCTTAGGGGGAGTCTAGCTTAGTTTGCATGCAAATTGTGAAGATCTCCCTATGGCCTCAAACAGTCCCCTCGAGCTTGGTTTGGGAATTGAAGTCATTTAGTACAAGATCTTGGGCAAAAACGAAGTGAATGAAATGATTCAGTGTTCTATTGTCATACTTCCCCCAAGCAATGTGTCTACTTAGTTGTTTAGGTTGATGACAATGATTACAGACAATGATGCTATTAAAACTTCACAATTGAAAAGGCTCTTATTCAACCACTTTCAAACCAAATATCTTGGTTGCTCAAAATATTTTCTTGGAGGGAACTAGCATGACTGAATGTAGGCCCATTGAGAGTCCTATGGATCAAAATCAGAAGTTAATATTTGATCAAGGTGAACAATTCTCAGATTTAAGAGACACATGATATAGGTGGGGAAACTCATCTACCTCGCAATCACAACACCTGATCTTTCAACTGTCATTGGAGTTGTGAGCCAATTTATGTTGGATCCTCACACAGATCATTAGAACGCTATTATATGCATTTTGAGGTATATCAAAGGATCTCCTAAACAAGGGTTATTATATAAGGATAACGGAAATAGTCAAGTTTTGGGATATTTTGACGTTAATTAGGCAAGTTTCTCTATAGACAAATACTCTACTATTGTGTATCCATTGGTAGAAATCTTATTTCTCGGAGGAGCAAGAAACAAATCATTGTTGCCCGAGAGCTATGGCTTTAGCTACATGTGAACTTTTGTCGATCAAACAACTTCAAGACTTAAATTTTGTGAAGTCCAATAGCCTTCGCATTGCATCTAATCCAGTGTTCATGAAAGAACTAAACATATTAAGATTGATTATCGCTTCATACAGAAGTAGTTACCAAAGAGATTAGTGCTGAATTTATCAATTCCAGCAATCAACTTGCAGATATCTTTTATTGTATAGCTTTTATAAAGTTGTCTTTGTTATACCTAGTATGTCATAGGCAGTAGCCCTTATTTATTAGTTCTCAAAATTGTATTGTCAATTACTCAGACTAATATACCGACATCGTAGAGTGTATGAAAACACACTGTTTTCCAATCTAAAACCTTCAACTATTATTATTGAACAGCTACAAATCGAGTGTGGGGGAGGCAGAGGGAAGGAACTAGAAGGGGAAATTGACCACAACAAGACGCAAACCTAACTGTGATAACCGGATGATACGATATGTTACTAAACATTAAACTTCATAGTTTGTACACTAAAAGAGAGATATCAGATAATCATATTAAAAATTTACATCCATCCTCCTTTTTCCCTTTGATATTCAATTCATTCTATGAACACAGTAAAATATATTAACTTAGAACTGATACACTGCATTCACCCAATAATAGAGTAGGCATGTAAGAAATGTTGGGATAAACAAAAACCAAATTTATTCATCATTCTTTTAAATCAAAAGATGTAAGAATATTTTTTTAACTCCAACAGAAATACTACACCCTAAGTTAATATGTATTATGTGGGAAAAAAAGTAAAAATGCATGTATCATTATTTTAACTAAGAATGAGCAATTGAAGTACCAGTCGAAGTGCCGCATTCCTAGCAAAATCATCTCCATTTTGAATCACATCTCGGAGAGCATCTGGAAGAACCTTCCAGAATTCACCTACAAATTCAGAACCTTTTCGCCTGCTGTTCTGTAAAATATCATTTGCAAGATATAGAAATGCCAATCTCTTCTCACGTGGAGAACCATGAAATTGCCTATCCCATGTTTCAACGACTTGTTTGGCTTTGTTCATATGAAAAATACACCAATGTGACAAAGCTTAACCGTGTTAAGGGTATAAAAGCAGCAGTATATATTTATGCAACAAATGATGTTTACACTGCTTTACTAGTAAATATAGAAACTCATATACAGCTCCGCTTTTAAAAGGGAGGGCTTAATCATTGCAACAAACCAAAGAGACAGGAGGGTGCTTAGAAACCAGTTAAAGGAGTATCACACCCCTGTCAACGTTTCAGGACTCGTGTTCCAACTTCCAAATAAAGTAAAGCACAAATTCTGGACAATAGGTGATGTTAGACACTAAAAGCATGACTGAAAGAACTCAAAATGTTGGAAACAGACAACTGCTTAAACAATAAATATTAAACATACATTATATAAACCATAAAATGATATTGAAGGATACTCTCTATGCTCGTTTGTGAACCATTAAGCTTGGCTAGTTTTTCCACCAAAATTTGTGGATTAAATGTGCTACCCATCTTTCCAATTAGAGTCAGGATAACTAATCAACTAGAATCTGAACCTCGATGAAAACCTTCAAATAAGAAAACAAAGGAAACACCAAAATTAGGATACAATAGAACCAATGCCGGCAAAAACAGATAATGTTAGGTACAAAGGAAATGAGAATGATAAAATAGGGAGAGTTTATGATAATAGGAAATAAATAAAAAGGGAGCAGGGCAGTTTTGGTGGTTAGGATGGATTGAGCTTTAAATAGACCAACCCACTTAGGAGTAGGGGACTTTTGGCTTTTGATTTGTGTACTGTGACAGGTTTTGATCCTGTGTGAAAGGAAGAGTGCTTCCTTTGTGGGTGCTGTGAATGTTTTGATACAGATTTGAATAAACATGCATTCCAGTGATCGTTTGTGTGTTTTGCAGTTAGTGTTTCTGTGTGGGTGTCAAGTGTGAGATTCCTAACAGATAATATACAATATATAAAAGATACAGAATTTTATGTTGATAAACAATTACATGCATCAACTTTTGCAAAAAACACATATATTATTAAGTAATAATCCTTCATATACTAAAGTACCCCAGCTAAATGTACTTGAAATACTCACGAATTCCTAACAAAATGTATCTTTCCAAAATGATAATCATATTCATACACACAAAATGCCTACGTTGTATGGACCATAGTTGCCTGGTTCACATTACTCCAGATTGACAAGTGCATAGATAACTTTGTCCTGAATAAGTGCCACATGAGGAATATGCTAGGTTGCTATTTAGGTTTATGGTACGTTTTAATCATATTCATTGGAACATTGCTAATATAAAAATAATCCATAAAAGTTAAAACCTACATAAAATTAATATCAAAATACATATTTATTTTTCACATTTTATCAAAAATCCGAAGATATATTCATGTTACATGTATACACAATGCCTTTCCAGATTTTAATGTTAAATTAATATTCATAATGCCTACACACGTGCACATATATTCATTAGTTTTAACCATAATGCCTACACATGTGCACGCTATTCATCAGTTTTAACCATAACCATGGTAACAAGCTCCAATGACCAAAAATATAAATGACAGTCCTGCATTTGGTAACACCACAACAGAAACTCACTTAATAACGATGCAACCATCCACTAACAGTTCACTAATATCTGCAATTCCCCTTCCCTCGCAGGTTCCTATTGCAGACAACAGAAGCTCTGCTATTTTAGCACTACAATGAAAACACCAACATTTATGCCGGCCAGAATGTGAATGCCTCAATCAAGGGTTGTGTCTCTCAATACAAGTTCCTCAACAAATTGAAATGAAAGCACACCGCAAGCTAGAAAGCACTACTCAGATCCCTCAGTGAAGCAATATGCACAGAGTTAATGCACATCCAGAGCCAAGAAATGCTTGTTCTGAGATGGACCTTCAATTTAGATCATTTATAAAATATAAAAAATATGGGAATATCCTTTTCACAGTCATACTCTAGGTTTCTGATATATCAAAGCAGGAACAGACCAACATGTGCCATTATTTTGAAATTTACATATACCTGTCTGAACACGTGCCAATAAAAGTGCAAATGTACAGATTTATAAGTAGCTAAGAACTTACAATAGTAAATGATTTATTTATGATACACAAATGCACTATCCAAGAACACAAGTGAGAAGTGACATGGGCTTAGGCAAAACAAACTGAATTTTAGGATTATGCAAATAAATTAACCAATCGATTTGCCCCATACATGTAATGTTTTAAAAGACAGATAGACATAAACACTTACAGAGTTAATAAATATTACATGTATAGAACTCAATGTTTGAAACTGCAGCTACCATCTCAGTTGCAGGTGCGTCGTGATTAGCTAAGTTGTGATTGGTGAGGCCACAATTGCAGTAGTGATGCAGTTGCAGAGATCTCCAAAACCATTGTACTGTGTTTGTAGACCGTAACTTAAAACCTTGACAAAACTAAAGTGAAATTGGGAAGTTTTTAGTTTAAATAAACCACAAAAACAAAAGAAACAGCTGGTTGTCAAAGTAAAATTAACATAGAAATCTACTAAATAAGCCTGTAAAGAAATATGAGAGAAAAGTCTAGGTAACCAAAGCCACAAGACCAGGCAAACAAACGAAAATCTAGGTAACCAACGCTAGAAGTCTACACAAACAAATGAACTATGCTTAACCAGATCAAACCGTTTAATATCTAATCCATTGGCTGATTAGCTCTTGCTTTAATTATAAACTTGAAATGTAAAATAAAATACAAACATGTGATGATATTAAATTATGCCTTGATTAAATAAAAGCTGATATGGCCATTTATATACAATCTGATACAGAAAAATAAATATAAAGTACAGATGTAAATGATGTGCATGAACACAGAGGACAGAACAACAGCACATATGGAGACTAACCACAGAAACACACATGCTTGGCAATCTTAATGAAATCAAATTACAATCATGGATGCACACATAGAAAACATGTACACAAGGAAAGAACACCAGCACACATGGACACAAGCAATAGACACACAAGCTTGCCAATATTGATGACATCAAATCACAAGCATGAATGCACACACTCGGCAATATTAACAACACCAAGCACGTAAAGGAAAAAAATGGATTTAAAACATACAAGTAAACATGGTTAGTACTAAGATTCAAAAGATTGACCAGCTCCAGATATAACCCAAATTATCCACTTTAGCACATTAGGTTTCGTTACAGGCTGCTTAAAGTTCACTGATGACTACAATTAAGTAAAAAATATATACGTACACATATGTAAGTGTTGCTATTCCTATGACACACAGTCATATGAACTCAAAGAGGTAGACACACAAATGCAAGAGTGTTTTAGGGTTCAGGCCGCACAAAACAAGAATTTGACCACATTAGCACACACGTCAGTGCTTAGGGTTTAGGGTCACACCCTATGATAAGTAAGCGTGTTATTGATATGGCCACAAGGCAAGGACTCAAATTGACTATGAAACATATAATAACCAAAACCACACAGGAATATGACATAAACAAAAAGTTTTCTGAAGGATTTTTATAAGGTCCACAGGATTGTATATTCCAAATTCCAACCAAACCGTTCAATACCTCCATAATACACGAATTCATCGACAAATATCTTTCCACGAACCAAAAGAACCAAAAAAAGGTAACAAACGCATATAATCGTCCTTTGTCTAGTGATTAACCAATCAATAAACAAAAATTACACATGTACGAATGCAAAAACACATTAAAAGAAAAACCACATCATATTCCTAATCGATAGAAACCCCAATCAATTGCCGCATGCCAGAATAGACAAAGCAAAAAAAAAAAAAAAAAAAAAAATATATATATATATATATATATATATATATATATATCAGAACTGAATAATGAATTCAGATTCCAAAAAGCGGCTCGTACATAAGAAGCAGTAGGAAGGAAGAATGCGGTTGAAGAGAATCAGAGAATGAAGCAACCAGGTAGGATTCGCACGGTGCTGAGATTTTCCGATGACAGAGAGAAGAGTATTTTGCTAACGAAACTATTGTTTCAGTAGCAGTGAGCTGTAGCGAGGTTTTAGTTCCAGTTTCGGTTTGCGATTGTGCGGTTGTGACTTTTATACGGCAGCGAAAGGCACCCACAACACAATGTAATCACACAACAAAGAAACAAACAAACGAAAGCCCCGTCTCTAGAGGGTATTTGGGGAGGGTGAATTTTAAGTTCCCTGAATTACCCCTTGCCCTTCCTGCAAAATTAATCAAATTATCCCCTACAACGGCGTCGTTTCTCTAAAGGCCTTGCTTTCTTTTTCCAACTATTTTTCGGTCTTAACAGTAATTGTGAACAAAACCCTATACCAGCAAGCTATGCTTTGTAAGTCCTACTTTCTTTAAGTGTTTGCCCTTTTCATCATACGTTGAATTGAAGTTTTACCTATTTATCTTTTTAACGTCAAACAAACTGACTAAAAAAACTGCAAATAGTTAATATTATATCCCTCACACAAGTATATATATATATATATATATATATATATATATATATATATATATAAATATATATATATAAGAATGAAAAAGAAAAATCATTACTTTGTTAGATCGAAAGAAAATTTTGATTTTTGAAAAAAAAAATTAGGCCGGTATATTAATATTACACAGATGATAATTTTTGTTATGTGTTACCACCACGCAAAGAACATTAAAAAAATTGTCAAAAGTGTTTCACAAACATGACGCATACCTATTTATTTTTTGAGTCACACTCTTATTCCTCATGAGCCTACTATGTGCAACACACCCGACACTTCTCACTCTTTGAAACCCCATTCAAATAATTCCATTTTTGTGTCAAAACGTACATCTCTACCATGTGAAGCTTTCTAAATCGATCATACCCATCTCTACCTTAAATTATTTTCTATTTTGTCTCACAAATGAAAATATGTTATTGGTGCACACTTTACCAAATAAATTGACGTAGTGTAATTTCATAAAAGCTATATCATGACTCCAAAATTCAACGAAAACAAAAAAATCCTTATGATTCTATACAGTAGGAATATTGACCGTAACATCCAAAGTTTTTGTTTAAAATATTAGGTAGAAGAGAGTAACTTAATCTCTTTTAAACTTAGTTTAAAATATCTTCGTTGGAGAAAATTTGTTCAACCATTTTGTCTTTAATTAGCAAAATTATGTAAAAGATGATTTTTTTTTTTTTTTGCATAATTTCGTTAAGTTATTTTAAAGTTTTTTGGGCCATTTTTTAATATGTTTAATAGATGTCAAATATGCTCTACGTGATTTTCAACCTTACACCTAAAATTTTGTCTCTAAAGTTAATATGCTTAGTAGACGAAGGATGCACTCAGCAAATTTTTTTCTTGTTCGTGGGAGTAAATTCACTCGGAGGACAGAGCACGCACTGAGCGAAATTTTCCCTAGAAGTGAAGTATAGTATAACCATAAATCAAAATTTTCAATTTTAAGATCCACTATACTTTCCTTTAATAAATTCACAACTTTTACTATAGATTTATATACATATATTACAAGCTTCAAGGGTTATATTCATATGGAGCTTTCTTAGAGTATCTTTGATGATAAATTTATATATGTCTCGAAAAGAAATAGGAAAAATGAGATATACATTAGTTAAAATGATATAGCAGTAAAATAGAAAGATAAAATAGGTCATCATATGATAGATTCCAAAAAGTATGTATTAAACAAAATTTGGCTTCTTTAGTTTGTAGAGAATTTCTAGAAAAATATATTGCAACATTAAAATATTATTAAGATTATTATCCAGAAATATAAATGAGTAATCACAATACCATTCTTCCAATAATCAAAATAATCTGTTCTATTCATTTAAATTCTCAATGATCAAATTATCCATTTGTATATATTCTAATAAGGTACATGATCATGAGACTCATCTACAAAATGGAATAAAACCACATAGGTGCAGTATAATCACAAATTCAATAAAAAATAATTTATCCACAAAGTGGAATCAAAGCACATAAGATGCAATAAATTTAGAAATTCAATTAAGAATCAATTTATCAAAACCATTGAACAAAATCAATAAAAATCAGATTTAAGAAAAATAATTTAAGATGTGAGGCTTAGGGGTACCTCACCAAAATAAAAAATAGTCACTATGTGCATATATCTCATTTCTCTTACCTTAAAATTGGAGCAGGATGTTCTTTCTTTCTTTCTCTCAATAAGTTTTTTCTTAAGTATTTTTCTTTTAGTTTTTGGTGTGTTTTATACAATCTCAAGTTCTCTATTTATAGAGGGTTGGTAATCATTATCTTTGATTTAATTTCAAATGTATTGTTATGATTTAATTAAATTCTAAGAATTTAGAATTTAGTTTTGTCTTGTATGACATAAGTGGTGAGATAAAAGTTGATGTGGCAATAGTAAGTAATGAGAAGTGGAGTCCACATAGTTGTTCCTTATCTTTAGCATTAAATGTTTATAGATATTTATCTTTTGAAACTTATCTCTTTAAGAGATAAGTTTTCTACTCTTTACAAAGTTATTTATCAATAAAATTCCTTCGTTTGAATTTTCCATAGTCGGAAGAATAGATATTATATATAAAATATTTTAATTGTGACATTAATATGACATTAGACAATATCTGATAGACTAAAACATCAGGTGATAAATGATAGAATGATAGACTAAAACATCAGTTGATAAATGATAGAATGATAGACTATGACATCAGACGATAGATGATAGACTATGACATCAGACGATAGATGATGGATTGTAGACAATAGACGATAAACAATGTCTATTTCCTTTTTTGCCTTTAATCCTCTAATTTCTATATAAGAGTGTTATAGTTTGAAGATAACTTATACAATTGCAATTTGTATTAGATGATTTGGAAGTATAAGAGATAATTTATGTTTCTAATAGACTATTTGTTTGTATATAGAAAAAAATATTGCATTATGTGTGTATAAGTATTACCATACTACAAATTTTGGGATGTTACAAGACTATTTAGCAAACCATTAGACAGTCTAGTTATGTTAGGTGATTCAAGGTTCTTTTAGATCATTTCATGGTCTAGTATGGTTTCGATGATAACAAACACTTCAAGTAATTATTTGGAATTCAATATAAATATGTTTTATGCAAAGGAATTGTGCGACTTTTAGCATTAGATGGTCAACCCTGAATTAGACAATCAAACTTCTATGCATAGAGTATTTGAGTAATGAGGCAAGACATATACATGCAAAGGAACATAGGACAAAAAACATTTTTGGTATCTTGACAATGATATCGGGTATTATTTGAGGCATGAAAGTTCGGAGTATTCAACCAAGGTATAATTTATCATCACATAATTCAACAATCAAAGTATAACAAGTATGGTAGGTGATGTCAGATTCAAACTGAGATATAATGGCATCAGAATCTAACCGATATATTGTGGTAACACAAAATCTAACACATTCTAATTTGATATATGACAGGTAAAGTTGGTTATGTTAACTGAGATGCAATATTGACTCAAAATCTAATTGAGGCACTATGCTCAATCGAAAATAAGTTACAACCATGTATTGTTGTCTCAGAATTCAACCGAAAGACTTACACTAGAGTGCATTTTTTGAAAAATCAGAATCTAACATTCTCTTAATTACTTTAAATACGATTAAAACTAGTATCTTAAACGAATTTAAACACTTATTTGATTTCAAAATCAAATACTCTAGCCAGTAATTCAAATTTATCTCTGTTTAAGAAAGTTCTCAAAACCTAAACATTATGAAAATTCACTATATATTTTGAAATTGTTCTTAGTAGATTATACTCTTAATTTCTTTCAAATTCAAATACTAATTAACATGATCAATAATTAAATCAAATATTACAATCTTATTCTTCAACATTTAAACGGTCTATGTTTCTATAAGCTTTTTGAATTCAAGGTTTTGATCATTAGTGCTTATGGAAATTATTTGAAAAAGTTATACGTTTTTTATTCAGTATATTCTGTGTGATTTGAAATGTTTTCCATTGTAGATTATGTCTTTATTACATAAAATAGAAAACAAAGTTACTCTTTCTATATTCAGTGTCTAATGAGAGAGTGAAGAAGATTTCTATATTCAGTGTCTAATGAGAGAGTGAAGAAGATGAAGATCTATTGCCCTTGGAATTTTCATTCAAATCTCTCAAACGGCTATATTCTTTAAGGATATATTTACAACATTTAGTTTTGAATTTGAAGTAGAGAATAAAATGAAGTAATTCACACATTAAAAGGTGTAAAAAAATCCGAGCATTTACAACCTATAAGCTACTTTAGAGTGTTTATCAATTTGGGTTGTATTAAACAATTTTGTAATCCTTCACAGTTGTAAAGTGAATCTTGTGAGCTTTAGTTATGCTCTCTTTGAGAGTGTTCTTCTTCTCATTTTGAGTGGTATCGGTCTTAGGGGGAGATGAAGATTAGTTTAACCTAGAGAGGTTTGTGTACTTTGTGTAACCTGGAGAGGTTTGTGTACTCGTGGTAACTTGGAGAGATTTGTGTACTTGTTGTAAACATTTAAAGTATAGTGGAACCTCTTCGATAGTTTGTTCAAGGGAGAATTAGACGTAACCCAAGTGGTAGGGTGAACCAATATAAAATTGTCTTATTTGTGCTTATTTATTCTTGTACCAATCAATCTTTCTTGGTGTTTTTCTTTGCAGGGATTTAAGTTAAGGTTCCACTTATCCTCTTTTTTGAGCTAGTTGTTGATACGCAATACCTTTTTCCAATATTGCCCTCAGGAGTGAATATACTCAACAGATTAGGGATGATGCACTTAGCAAAATTTTCCCTATTGAATACCTTTTTTCCAACCTTACTCTTGGGAGTGAGTTTGCTCAGTAAACGAGGAATGTAATCAGTAGATTTAAGGCAATGTGGCAAAGCAAGTTTTAGCAATTCACTCAGTGGATTAGCCTCTACTAGCTGAGTATAAATAGCCCTAAGTTATTTTTTTTGCATATTCTTTAGTAAAGCTTTGGAATATAAGTTATAAAACCAATTTATCTCAAATAATGAAAATCTTTTGTAAAGAAATTTGAGAAAGATCATAAAATAAATTTCAATAAAATATTGAGAAAAGAATATTTTCAGGATTGTAAGGGTTAGGGGTACCTCATAAAATTACAAAATAAAATACAATACACACACACATAGACATATATATATATATCCTTTCCCCACCTTGAGAGTTTTGAAGTCGAGCTTCCGTCATCAATGTTCCCCCACACAAGTTTGTCTCATTCTTTTCTTTCATTATTTTCTTATGTGTTGTGAATTCTCAAATAATGTATTTATAAAGAGATCATGACTAACTACTATTCACTTGTAACCACATGATTTTAATTAAACTAATTCTTTCGAATCTAGTTTGGATTTGGCTATAAAGAGATAAGTACTAAGATGTGAAATATATCTGGTAAATAGTAAGAAACACATATTCGTTGTTATCTATAATAGTGTTTGTGAAAATATATTTACTTAGACTTTTCTAGTCTTTCTATGAAATAGGCCTTTAAACTTGTCACATCATGGTAAAATTCTGGTAACTCTTCGTAAATAAACAAAACTTACTATCATTGATTTCATCTAATAATCTATAGACAATTGTTACTTCATTCTTCCAATGTCTTGTTGCAATTTGTATCATGATATCAATTGTTGGGGTGTTTAGGATCTAGATCAACCTCTTGGAAGATCAAGAACAAACCCCAACAATGAAAGGAATGAAATAAGCGCAGCAATGGAAGACAATGGTTAGCATATGGTGCGACAAAGAGAGAAATCAATGGATTTACAAGTATGAAAACATGAAACAAAAAGAATTGAAATGTAAAAATGGAATGAGGAAGAAGATGATTGAACATGTCACCTTCAAGATTAAAAATCTTCAAGAATGAGTGAAGGAGGATCTGCCACTTGAGAAGATTTCTCAAGATAAGAATCAAAGAAAAGAGTAGAGACACAACTCAAGAACTCTCGCAATTTCTCAAAGAAATTCTCATTCATTCAGCTTCATATTTTTACAATGGAAAGCACTCCCATTTATAGCCACGATATCTAGCCAAACAAGGAGTCTCAAAAGACAAAAAGAGTTAACTACACTTAACTATGTTTAAGCTAAACTAATCCCTTGAAATTAGGGAAATGCAATTGGTGGTTACTAAAGTACATGGACGTAATGATTATAATGGATGTACTAGGTAATTATTATAAATGTGTCTTGAAACTTGAAGAGTCAAAGATGACTTAAGTAGCCTATGTGAGGTGCATGTGCCTACTTAAGTCTTCCAAAAGACACTTCAAATTTAAGATCAATTCTCTTAAGTTTGTACTTTTCTCAAGTTCTTTCTAATTTATACAATTTACAATCATTTATTATTCTAATTTCTTCATTCAAATACTCTAAGACTCTTTTCTCTTTATTTCTTCATCTACATATTCATTTGTCATGTTTCTTTTATTAATCTTCATATCTTCTCTTCTCTTTCTTCAATAAATTATTCCTCATTCTCAAATGTATCATATCATCTGAGGTTTCTAAGATTAGATGTAGAGATTAAACCATCAACACAGAAGCCATTCGTCCACGTTATAAATTTCTACGAGATAAACTCTTCATCTTCTGCGTCTGAAGTCCTTTTGCTCTAACCTCTGGCTTCAGTATCATTTGACGACTTATAATTCATCTATTAAGTAGAAATTTGACGTTTCTTAGTTACTGCCTTTGTTTGGCAATGTACACTTCATTGCAGACCTACCATATATCGTCTATTCTCCTAATATAAGATTTAACTCTTCAAATTTGATCAAAGGGTGTAATAATTTATATTTTAAATAGTTGTATAAAATTTGGCATGTTACAATTCTCTTGTGATTTTACAATGAATTATGAGGTTTCTCTTCAATAAATTTTTGTTCTTTACACTCTTTGTAACAATTGTACTTTATTGTTGGTTTTTTTGAAACCTGTTTTCAGGAAAATTAATTATTTTTGAATGCTTTTTGAGAATTCAAATGTTTTTCCTTAATTATAGTTCTTGGTTAGTTCGCTTAGTCTTAATCAATTTCTTATACATTTATTCAAGAGATAAAAGATATACATCTCATTAAGTAGACACTTGGAGATGAGGTGACACTAGTAGAAACAACATTTTTTACATCGGTTCTAGAGGACATTCTACATTGGTTCCAAAACCGACATAGATGTAGGCGACGTAGAAAGTCTTGGACTTTTTACGTCGGTTCTATAACCGACATAATATTTGCATATACTACATCGATTGATAAATAAATCACTGACGTAAAATACCAATCTTAATAACGCTCATGAGGAGATACAACATCGGTTACGACTCTCAACCGACGTAGTATCTACCCTATTGCTTCGGTTGGGAGCACACAACCGACGTAATATCTTTATGTTTTTAAAAACAAAATTCCCAAATTTTCTAGAATTCTTTGATAAATCTCTAATACATACATGGAAACACCACAACAATTTCCAGAATATTTTGACAAGTATAGAGAGGTGAAATAAAAAAAAAAAAGATGTGAAAAGTACTAAAAAAATAAAAAAAATAGTAAACGATGGAATTTTGAAAAATTTTTTGTGTTCGAATCTCCTTTGAGGATTGCCCAAAAGCTTCGTTACATCATTTCGAGCAACTTTCATTTTTGGAGCTTCTCAATCTGAGCTCTTTATCAAAAGTATTAACTGTTTCAAGTTTTTTTATCCTAAATTTTTGAAATCCTAGATCTATGATAAATCTATACAATGTAAGAACTATACCATCAAATATACACTAAATCAAGTTGTTGATAAAAAATTTGGGTCAAAAATATAAATTTATAACTATGTTTAATGAATTTTACAAAACTACTAACCTCTTGCAAAAAGAAGCGGCAAGGGACGTCGAACCAAGCATTCATGGCGACGGAGAAAGGCTCACGTATCAAGTGACAAAACCCAATCGAGACAACCGCGAAGCTTGCGCACGCCAAATGAACCCTAGCAAAACCAATGAACACAAAGATTCAAACCAGTGAGAAGAGAAAGTGGCACCACGCGAAATGCAAATAAAAGCCAGTGAGAAGAAAAAGTGACACCACGCGAAATGAACCCACAATGCGAAATAGGAGAAGGCAATGAGACTTAGTGAATCGTAAGAGAAAAATGTTGCCCATGAGTCAAAATGCCTAATTTTAACTTGAGGGACATTCTACGTCTGTTGAGAGCTCCCAACCGATGTAGTATCTACCAAATTTTATCCAATTTTCCCCAAAATTCACTCACATTCCACGAGGAGGATATTACGTCGGTTGGAAAGTCCCAACCGATGTAATATGGGCCACATACTACATCAATCGGGACCTTCTAACCGATGTAGTATCTTCAGCGGCATTACAAAGTTTTCAAATTTCAAATTTTTATTTTTTCAATCTTTTCTAGGTTAGTTATGAGTGGCAATCGACATAATATGGGCTACATAGTACGTCGGTTGGGACATTCCAACTGACGTAGTATATTTAGTGCCATTACTAAGTTTTCAAATTTTTAATTTTTAATTTTTCAATCTTTACTACGTCGGTTATGAGTGATAACCGATATAGAATATGATATATTACATCGAGTTTGAGTTAACCGACGTAGTATCTCTTCAAATATCTACAAAAATGCCACCATATTTTTGTTTACGCCGGTTTCGTATTAACTGACATATTATCCTATTGTAGAATGTGTTTTTTGTACTAGTGTGAGATATTGAACATATTAGTAGATGCTTTGCTTATAAGTTTCTGTTGAATTGAGTTCAATTCTGTGAAGAGAATTTAGGGATAATAATATTAAGAAAACCTAGGAAGAATTTGCTATAAAAGAACTTGAGATTCAACCTATTTTCTTTATTAATTTACATTGTCTATTTTAATTTCCTACATAATAATCCTCAGATCTTGTTTTACACTTGCACTGAATATCATATTTACTCACTAAACAGTCATTATAATTATCACTTTTGCAACAACATAAATCGTGGCCTAAAACGTAAAAATGGTGGTCTAAAGTTTAGCCAACAATTTTTCATTTGTGGTCTGTGTTGCCGTTTGTAATAGGCAAAATAGTTTCTATGTTTTTAGCCATAACAGTCATGAAAAAAAGATAACCTAAGTTTCTATGGTCAATTTACTTATTTCTAACCTAATGAAATCAAGAACCCTAGAGATACACAACATTACCTAACCTAACAAAAAGAAAAATATTGGACTGAGCGAGAAAAATGAGGGATAGATCAACATACCCTACAAAGGTGGAAGGCGAAACACGACAATGATGAAGAATGACGGTGATGAACTGACGATGGCGAACGTAGGAGACGCAAGAGTACGAGCGAGGGTTTGCTCTTCGTCACGCAAGAGACACAGGAGCCACACAGGGAGAATGTGTGTTCTTTTCCTTGGCATGATTGAAAAGAGCCACTTAGTTTCTATTTTCACAAGAGAGGGAAAGTATTCTTTTGCGCATAAAAATTTTCTTTTAATTAAGGCCATGATTTTTTGTTTGTAGCATAGATTTTAAAAGCAACATATACATAGATATTGTCTAAAGCATCAACGTTTACTAAACCGTGTCTTTTAATACCTTTTAACCCACATTTATAAATCTGTTATTTTTATTATGTTTAGGCAACATTTTTATATCCGTAGTCAAATTTAGTGTTGTCTAAAGTCATATTTATTGTAGTGTATAAATGGATGTTCAGTGGATGCCTCAACAACAAAACTCGACAAAACCATTATTAAGGAAGATAAAATTAGGCTAAAACTTAGCCTCTTTGAAATCAACCCTAATCCATCTCGAGTTTGATTTTCGGCAGGAGCAATTAGCATTTTATTCAATTGCAACTTATTTTTTTTTAAGAAATTGCGCATATAATATCTATACCTACATCTATTTCAAAAACCGCACATATGTGAGTCAACAATATTTTTATTAGAATCTAATAATTGCTTTGTTGATACTTTTTTTTCTTCGTTTATATAATTCAAATTGATTTTTTTTTATTGCTAATTAAAGCAAAAAAAGTCTACAAAAAATTGTTTATTTTTTGTTGAATATTTTAATTAAAATCTTGTTTCAAATTCCATTAATATCAATCACATCTCGAATAAAAAACCTTTACATATGAAAACTTAAGTGAGCTTTTCGATCCTGTGGCCGTTTGGCTCATTTGATCCCATGTGGTCAGGATCTACCCATTTGACAGGTCTATCAGGGAAGGTGAGTATCCAAATTTGATTCAGTCGTCAAAATTTGTATTTATCTTATTCTTTTGTATCTCTATTTTATAGTTATATCGCACTGGCCTTCCCATTTATTTTTATCTTCTCATCCATCCTAAATCTAAGCACAAAACAGAAACGGTGCAACAAAAAAAAAAATTAGAACAATAAAAGAGAAGCTGTGAAAGTGATATCCATTCTGAATTGAACCGACAAGTTGATTTAATTTATCCTGTGTACAAACAAAAGCAAAAACAATTCACAAGACCAACAACCTTCACTCTGCATCTTCTAATAAAATAATAGCATCACCAAAGCAAAACAATAGTTCATGATTTCAACATGCAGGCTACGTGCATTGCGCTGCTCCGCACAGCACGCCTTAATTAATTTCCTTTGAACATCATGCATCATCTTCATCCATCATCTTCTTCTGCTGTTTTGGACTTTTATTTTTTTTGCTTCACAGTAAAATTAAGAAATTATACGTAATATAAAGTAAAGATGAAAGTGGGGTAGAACGATATGTACTGTGGTGGGAATTTGGCAGGTTGGTTAATTATGTTCTCCTTTTTCCAACGGATTGGTGAGACTTCCCTTCAAACAACTCATCAATGTAAGACTCAATGTCTTCAGGTTGGTACTTTATATACTTCTCTGTCTGTCTCCCTGGGTCAAAAGTCTGGGCGAACCTCGCAATGAATGATCGGTACGCCGGGATAATCACTGCAGAGATGGAAACCCTAAGCTCCGACTGAAGCTGCTCGTCCTTCACCACCCACGAGCTCTGCGTCTTGTGAATCTCGTCGAACAATGCGTTGAAGCTCTTGAACCTCTCCTTCAGCACCGGCTTGTGCACCTTCCCATTCACGGTCAACCCTTCGTGGTTCAGACACTGCAGCACCCTGCTCCACGTCTCCCTCTGGTAGTTCTTGTGGTAGTTTCTCAGCTCCGAGGACTTCTTCCTGATCCAGTTGTCGCCCACCACCTTGCTCATATCGCTAGAACCCTTTATCTTCTGCAGAATGTACCTCCCATTGTTCATCATGAAGAAGTTGCTCAGCGCCACCTCTTTGTACAGACGCGCCTTCCCCTCCAGGCTCGAGTCCAGCAAGTCCATCACCCTCAACACCTGTGTTGCGAATGGAGATCGTGCTTCCTTGTCCCAGCCACTCTCCTTTTTCTGCTCTGCAGGCTTGCTTGTGGAATCTGCACGGTCCATCTTCGCATGCTCCTTGAAAACCTGCTCTAGGGTTTCCTTGTAGTCCCCTGCTATGTTGAGATAGTTCATGATGTAGCGTGTCAGGGGGTGCACTGCGCCACCGGGAACGGCAGATTTCGCGGTCTCCGATTTAATCTGGTTCTCCAGGTCGCAGAAGATGTAGATGGATGCCTCGCCGAGTCTGGACTTGGCAAGGGACATCTCTGTCTTCATCTCCTCCACGGACTCTTCTGGAAAGAGTCGGTCCACGCAGGGAATCACCTCGCAGAGGCTCTCGTACATGTCCAGGAGCTTGAAGAGCTTCTCTCCGGCTCGCTTCGTCATGGCGGCGCCCTCCGCGAAGTTGAGAAGCTGAATCACCACGCCGCGGGAGAGGCTGCTGAAGAGTCCCGCCGCCACGCTGTGGTTCTCTGAGAACACGGCCTCGGTCAGCTTCCGCTCGCCGGGGAAGTACACTGTCGCGCACTGCTTGAGCGTGTTGATCCAGGCGGGGATCATGTCCCTGGCCAGAGTCTCCCACGGCACCTTCGTCACCATCTCGTCGATGCTGATTCTCTCTAGCCCTAGCTTCTGGTTAATCTCCTCGAAGGCGTTCCTCCGCGAGATGATATACACCTGGCAGCACTCCGATTCGTAGCCGCCGGATAACATCTCTCTGGCGATCTTACTTAGGCTGGCAATCGTCTCCTCCGAGTACCCCGGGAAATTCGTGTCATGTTCATTACCTTGTTGTTCTTGCACCACCTCTTGTTGTTCCGATGCCGCCATGTGTTGTTTTCCTTTGGTATCGACGCTGTTCTGATTATTCCCTCCGGGATCCAATTCGGTTGGGATTCTGGATTCTTCCATCAGAAACCGGAAGTCCTCCTCCAAATACGTCATCAAACGCTGGTGGATTGAGGTAATGCGGTTCATCATCGAAACCTGTGCACCGCTGATCTTCTCCGGTTCGTGATCAGGATAATTATCAGTCACCAATGTCATCAATTTTGAAAACCGATTCGCGCTGTCCAACAACCACGAATCTTCCTCCGACACCTCGCCCCATTTCGGTTTACCTTCACCTGCGTCGTATTTCATTATCTTCTCTTCCACCAGATCCAAGTACCTTTCAGTGAAGTCAGGAATCTCAAAATTCTGCGCATTTCCATCGTTGTTTAGACTCCTCACGAATTTGTCAGTCTCTTGAGCAAATTTCTCGAGACTTGGCGGAGTAGACGCGGCGGATTCTTCTTTCTTCTGTTCCTCCTCCGCCTGACCACGCGACGTCGAGGACGACGGTTCCGCTTGGGCGGCGGCACCGTCATGTTTAGCATCGGGAGGAGGCAGCGAGTCACCGGCGTTGTTAGCGCCAGAATTGTTTGCAAGGTCATTATTCTCCATGATGAAGGTAGTTAGTTACGGAGATGACGGTTATGTTTTCCTCCTCGGCGAAAGAGGTAAGGGAGAAAAGGTGTTTACAAGTGACAAATGCGAATGCTGAGGAGAATCATACGTTTGTTGTCTTTTGGTTTTAAAAAAAAAAAATATAATAATTGAATAATTGTTTCTGTCCTTTTATTGTGAGGGTGAGTGGTTGACCGTTGACGTTACTTGTTTTTTTCCCCTACGTCGTTTCGTTTGTGCGTCTCACTAACTTCGGTTCGTTGAATTGATAGCGATGGGTAGTGAGAGGGAAAAAGAGAGATGAACCTTTGCGCTTTTATTATTGCCTTGTTTGTCGGAGGCGGTGCGTAATGCGCGCCACTCACACCAATGAGCGGGTTCGGATCTCAATAATAAGATGCGGGTATGGGTCGGATCCAAACCCGATAAATCTCGATGCTACGCGTTATGCCAAATAAAGAGCGATTGAGATTTGTGACAACACTTCAGATCCGGCTTAACAGGGAGCTGAGTTAGCTGAGCTTGATAACTTCTAAACAAAAAAGAAAAATCGAAATTGAAGTGAGAAAGATAGAGATAGAGTGAGAATGAGATATGGCGGAGGTAGAAAGAGGCGAATGCTGTTGCAACCGTTTCTGGTTTTGTGTGCGACGGTGACCGGTGTGGGATTGTTGATGCTGGCGCTGAGGCCGTTGGATCCTCCAATCACTGTCGATTTTCCGAGGGATTTCGAGCTCGGAGATTCGAACAGCTCGAGCTTCCATGGCGGCGGCACGGGCTTCGTCAGAGAGAAACCGTGCGCGACGGTGGAGGACATGGGGAAGGATTTCGAAAATGGTGTTTTTGGGAAGCAAACGCTGAGAGTGAGGAGAATTATCGAGGACCACTTCGTCCTGAACGGTGCTTCCTTCTTCTGCGCTTGATTTACCATTTCTGCGTTTAATAGCATGAAAAACGTGCAGTGACTGTTTCTTTGAGTTTCTCTGTTATGAGGAGCGAATATTAATTATTTTGAAGTTTCTCTTTTAAGGCGTGGATGATTTAAATGAATATCAGGCGTGCTTGTGGGTACTTGGTAATGTTGTCTCCAAGTTTCTGTTGTTTGTTTTGATTGAAGGTTAAAGGAATGCTTTCATTTTAACATAACTTGTTTAAGAAAGGGTCTCTTGTATGACGACAATTTATGGATAGTTTTGATACTTCATAGTTTTTGTGTCTGTGATTATAGTTTGCCATTTTGGGTTTTAAGTAATTGTTCTGTTTTTTAATAAGCCGTTATTGTCAGTGTAGTTACACTTATATCTAATGTAACAAATGCATTATATTTCAGTAAAAAGTTATACAAACATTTCTAATGTTTTCAATCATCATACATCTAGTTTACTCTCGAGACTATTGCTCGGCTGTGAAAGTATACACTTGCTTGTTTATGGAGCATTCATGACTAGTGATTATCTAAGTTAATTTTTCACCTTTTAATTTTACATCCTTTTTTTTTTTTTTTTTTTGAAAATAATCTCAATTTATAGTTGCGCATTTCTCAGTGAGGTTCATGGCATAAATGTATGAATAGGAACCATGTGCTTCTGCAAAAACAGTTCTTGAATCAGAAGATATTGAAACTTTTGTTACAGGTGCTTCGAGAATCAGGAATTTGCCACCGGAGCAGTTCTGTAGTCATGGATTTGTTCTGGGAAAGACTGCCGAGGCAGGCTTTGGGAATGAAATGTACAAGGTCTTAACTGCTGCAGCACTGAGTATAATGTTAAACCGATCCTTGATCATTGGCCAAACCAGGCATATTGGTTCTTTCCCAAGCCTTTCTTTTTCATTTTTAAGAGTTAACATTTTTATGATGGATGCATGAAGTCCTAACTAGCAGTTTATTTTAGGTTTGGTGGTATCCCTTTAAAATTGGGGCTCCAAACTCAGGGATTATTTCTGCATGAAAAATTCTATAGAAAACTGATATCTGAATCACTCATCGTCAGTCTTAAGGAGATACCTTAGCTACCTTTAGAGAATTACTGGCTATGCTTGTTATATAAATCTGTTAATTTTTTAAGCATGTGTTGACATCTTGTTCCAAAAACAATTTGGCAATATTTGAATGGAAACCTATATTTGTCATTTGACACATTGATATGTTTACAGCCACTCAGATATGAAAACCTAGTTGCCTACCATTGACGGATTTGTGAAACTGCTTCAATCTTGCAATTTATTGTCTGTATTATCTTTCCATTATCTGATTGCCACCATGGTTGTATATTTCAGAGGCAAATATCCTTTTGGGGATTACATTTCTTATTCCAACTTTACCTTTACAATGAAAGAAATAAAACATCTGTGGAGACAAAATGGTTGTGGAAGCAAATATGGGAGGCAACTGGTTATGAGGACTGATGATTTTGAAAAACCAGCTCAAACAAATGTTCTCTGTAGCAATTGGAAGGAATGGAAGCAACCTATCATATGGTAAACTGATATGGTTTTCTACTCGTTATTCTTCCAAGCATCATGTAATTAATATGAACCTTTTATTTTAGGTTTCAAGGAACCACAGATGCCGTGGCAGCTCAATTTTTCTTGAAAAATATACACTCTCAGATGAGGAATTCTGCTTTTGAATTATTTGGGGATCCTCAAGTCCTGGGATCTCAACCAAATGTATTTGGAGAGATCATGAGGGTTCTCGTTTCCCCTTCAAAAGATGTTGAGGCAGCTGTCAATTGGGCTATTGGTGGTGGGGAAAATCCTGACATTTCATTGCATATGCGGATGCTTATGAATAGGTAATATATAATTAAACTCTAATATCAATGAATTGGTACTATCGTGAGGAATGAAGCTGGTGAGGCCTACTGTTATATGGTCATGTTTCTTGTTATGTATTTACCTGTTCAATAAAATGACGAGTGAGCTATGTAGTAGCTTTAATAATAAGAATTGAAAATCAGAATCTATCTGATAATTGCATTGGAAAATGAAACCAAACACAACATAATTAGTTACATATAGATATCCCACAAACATTTAGACCATCTCCAATGGGAGTTTCTTAGAAGAGTTTTTTATCAATAAAAACATCATTTTAATATGGATCTCACAAACATGAGTTCTTTAAAATTGAAGAGAGTTACTTATATATAGAACTTGTCTTAATTTTAAAGAATCCATGCTTAGGGTACCCACATGATAATGTTTTTATTGATAAGGAGCAGTTGTAAAAAATTTTATTGGAGATGCTCTTAGAAGCTAAGCTTGCATTTGATATACCTTCTCAACTTTATCTATTTCAACATGAATTAAATTATAATTTGGAATAGCAACTAGTTGGCTTGGGATTGGTATCATCATTCTTGTTCCTTCCCCCCTATACCTACACAAGAATAGTGACCCTATATACGTGTCTGTGTATAATGCTCAGTCTCTTTTTTTCCTTTGTACATCAAACACATCTATATTTTGTTTATGGCCTTCACTGTGGCACTTATGTATAGTTATATTACACGTGTGTATATGATAGGCAATTAATTTCAACATCAAGGCAATATCTGTTTTTCTTTCTTTGAAATTGTATCAGAATATGTAAAATATATGATGAAAAATGAACTCCTTGTTCTTATAGAAATATCTCCGTTCTATACAGACAAACCCCTAACCACTTGTTGGAAACATTTTTATCAGTTTCTCATACACATGTATCTGACCCTCTCTTCATGAAGATACATTCCCTCTGGCAACTGTTAGATTAGACAATACTTGGAATGTCTGATACGGCACATACTTTGATATAATTTAGCTGGTGCTCTCTTTTGGGTCCTAGTATCTTTTAACCACAACATAAGAAAAAGTTAGTATTTTAAACATTGCATTGTATACAATGTATATTTGCCATCAACTCCTCCACTTTCTGTATGCATATAATATATATTAGGTACTTTGATTTGTTAGGAAGCACCGACACTGCTGTAGAATAGCATGTTGCCGTGTCCAAAACTTTTTTGACACAACACTTGTGAGACACTCCTTTGACATGTGTTCAACACTCCTCAACTATGTCACACCTAATTCTTTTTTCCAACACAAACACCTCTTCAACACGGCTTGAGGCACACAAGTAAAGAAAGTGAACCGACATCTATTCTTGGGTAAACACTTCTCAGACACTATTATTATAATAGAAAAAGTAAAAAAGAAATTAAAAGAAAACAAATTATATTTATAAATAATGCAAGACCTATTTTGGTATGCTCGTTTGTAAGATTTAACGAGTTGTTTAAACTATTAAGATACATGTTTCTTATTTAGAATTCTCTTGTGAGGTTGTTATTATGAGTGTAAATTATATAAATCTTAGTTCTGAATTGAGATTTATGTGATGTTGATTATACATACACACACACACACATATATATGTGTATGTATATATATATATGTATATGTATATCTATATGGTAGCAATGTCATTGTGTCCTATATTTTGGACATTAGCCGTGTCTGGGTGTTAGTGTTAGTGTCGTGTCCATGTTGGAGTTGGTACTTCATAACTAATTACTGGTTTTAGGTAATACTATTAATGATTGTTATTTTAATGAATTTATGTTTTAAGATAAAATAAACCTGATATTGATGATATAAGGGGACAAGGTTATGATCATGGGCCTAATCTGAATGACGAAATCGAGGAGTGCAAGAAGGATTGTTGAACATAAATCTTATAGCATTTTTAGTATCATTTAGATGACACAATTTGAACTTAGTTTTATGTGATATGGAATTTATGTTCTAGAATTATTTCTTTCTTGCAGTTTTATAACGTATTTGTTATTATTGCATCATCTATAAAAGAAAGAAAACTTCTGTGAGACAAATGGATGTAAATTTTCTATTAAATCATTATCTTAAAATCAATGAGAAAGTAGAATTGAAAGTGTGAAAGCAATAAAATTTCAAACATCAAAGTTAACATATGATTTGATTCAATTATCAAAATCTTGTTAACATCTTAAATTAAAAAGTGAAGTTGTGTTTAACAACTTAGGAGATTGAAAATTTGAATTTTTTAGGAATGAATCTTTGGTATGTGTAAGGTTCCTACACTAGAATAGTAATTATAAAAGAATAATTCCTCTGTTTTGGAAAGGAATTTATTGATATAATAAGGTAATTATGGAACAACAATAATAGGGAAGATATTTGGATTTTGAGAGGCCAATTCTCTCCTTACATTTCCTCTTCTCCCCTCTAGTGCTCTCTTATTCCTCTATTTATATTCTTATTCTCTCTAATCAATCCCTAAAATCACTGTTCTCAATCCCCCTTATTTCGTTATTTTATTCTTTTTCCTCTTATACATGTATTGAAAAGGGGTGATTTTCCCGTAGCTGCTGCTTGATTCTTTTACAGAATGATATTTTGTTTGCTATAAATTCTTAGTTAGATTCTACCATTTGAAGATAGGTATATAGATATTGCTATAGATAATTTAAGAGACCCTATTTATTGTTTATTTAAGGGAAAATGGATTTTCATTGGCTTTCTTCTCTTCCAAAGTAGTGGCCATTGAAATGAACATATAGCTGAAAGAGGGGTACCTATTCCTCTAGCAACGGAAAAAATTGCCCTTGGCTGCTAGTATTCCGAAGGAAGGTCACAGGCACACCCAACACTGGGCTTTTGTCAGTTTCATATTGGCTGCCAGTAGTCCAAAGGAAGGTCATGGATATGCACCTAACATTGGGCTTTTGTGAATCTCATAGTGGCAGGGACAAAGTTCTTGGTCCAAGCAAAAACTCTAAGAATCCCTAGAGACATATTCCAAGAACAAAATGCAAACCTTTAACTATAGGCCTTCCAAGAACCGAAGGTTTTCCAAGCAAGATCCAATTTCTTTTAGGCATCCTGGTCATTCACCGGTTTGTCTCCTTTTGACAAAATCACCCTAGCATATTTTGTGCAATCTGGGTTTCCATTACTTTATGCTAATATCCCTATCTCTTTGACACCTTTGAGTACTGTGTGCCCATTCAGCTACCATCTAACGTGATATTCTGTTTGAAGATATCAAATAATATAGCCTCTTGAATGGTGTAACAGTATCTTCAAATATAAAAATAACATAAAAACCAAAAAACATAAACGAAAAGCCTAGCCTTGTAATAAAATAGCATTGCATGCATATTTGACACACTATCTCTGTAAATTTTCAGTTTTTTTTTTCTCTTTGTTTTGGGATAGGAATGGTGTTCAACCTTCTGGCAGGATGTTCTTAACTGATTGATGTTTTTTCTATCATTTTTTTAAGGTCCATAAGAGCAGTACAGGCTGCACTACATTGCATCAAAAAAGCCATAAAGAGTCAGCACCTAATGTCAAGACCAAAGGTGGTTGTGGTGTCAGATACACCTACTCTTGTTGAAAGTATCATGCCCAATATAAGCGAATTTGCACAGGTAAGTTCTCAGTTCATGGCGTGAATCTTTTTTAGTACAACAATATCCCTCTAAAATTATTAGTAACAATGGAAATTACTGCTATGAAATTAGAGCAGCCTATCTGTTGTAGTAAATAAATTTTCTTCGTTACCTAGTTTTGTATTGCTTACTATCTGAACATGATGTTTGTGGTGGCAACTTGTGTGTCTTTTTTACCAGGTTCTTTATTTTGATTATGAAAAGTTCAAAGGAAATATCTTCGAAGGTTTGCCCAAGAAAGATTTTAGAGTGAAGGATTGGGGTCCAGCACCCAGATGGGTTGCTTTTGTGGATTTTTTTCTTGCATCTCGTGCCAAATATGCTGTTGTCTCTGGAGCTCACCGTCGTGTTGGAACTACGTATGCTCAGTTAATCGCTGCACTGGCTGCAACAAGGAATCTGGGTACATGCGCTGTTCTCACCCCTGCATTATCTGTTTTTATTTGTTTCTTCAAATATACCACTGAAGCATGTGCAAACTGTTTTGTTCAGGAGCGAACTCGTCTTCAAGTTTTTCATTTTTGAGCAGTTTCCACAGTAATATGTTAACTGGAGGTTTAAAGAATCAAATTGGTTGGGGCCATGTGTGGAACAGATATGCTGGACCGTTGAGTTGTCATAACCAGACCAATCAATGTGCTTTCACACCACTTCTCCCTCCTGGTTGGTGGGACGGCCTAATGCAGTCTCCTATTCCAAAGGATATTAATCGCCTTGCTGCCTATGGCATCCGGCTGTCTTCTCTTGGCACAGTTGATTCCGATTCCCTTCAAAATCACTGTAATTCAAGGAAAAATGTTGAGAGAACCATCACTTTCAGTACGTAACCTCTGGAAGTCACATATCATTGTATTCTTTATGGTATTAAACATAATAATTTATTAGTATAGAATTTGTTGCGTCATTCTTTTTTGTTTTTTCTTTGTTAGCTTCTATCAAGTTAAATGTAGTCAAACAAGTTTTATAGCTGTAAAAATGTAATTTTGAGAGTTTTAAGTTGTTACCCGGTTAGAGATAGAAAACGAGTAAAAGAAAGAAATCAGATTTTCCATTAGATTTATTGTTAGTCTAGGATGATGAGCATAGTACGGCATTTCATTAAGTTAGTTGGCAATTCTGAACCCTGTTCGATGTCCAGAATTGCATCCAAACGGCTATGATGTTCAGCAGGTAGCAGAGTCAGATGGCAATACCAGATCCGTTGGTGTTACCGCAGAATCCTACCCATGACTAAGGACACTTTGTATGAGATTGGAGCTCACATATGATTAGATGTAAGACTAAGAGGTTGAAGCAAGTTTTGAAGCACTAAGAGATCGATCAATTAGTATAGAATTTGCCGGAGATGAAATGTTGAAAAGTGTGAAAAGGAAGGACTTTAGTGAAAATATCAACAAGCTGATTGGTGGATAAAATAGAAAATAACTTCATAAAGCTAGATTGTAACTGTTACTTGACAATGTATCAATCAATATCCAGATACTTTATGCCTTCATGAAACATCAGATTTATTATCGAGATACTTTATGTCTTCATGAAACATCAGATATATTGTTATGTGTAATGTGTTTTGATTATCACAATACAAAGTAGTTGGTTTCGTGCAAGAGAGCTCGAAATCACATACTAAAAATATTAATCTTTTTGTCCAATTGTAAAATTGTTCATAACAGGCAAGGTTTGAATGAACCATTAGTCACTTTTGGGAAGTCAAGAGAAAAACTCTATCATTAGTTTTTGTTCATCAAATAAAATGGGCCATCTAACTTAGCTTTGTTTTTCAAGAATTTCCTCTAACTCTTAATGATTTCTTGACAAAAAAATCGTTGATAACAATCAAACCAAGATTTTTTTACCCCATGTCTTAATATGAATGTTGTTGTGTTCTCAATACAACACCGGATAAGGTCAAGATTAAAAATATATAAATTTATTGAATATGTTGTCCACTCCACAATGATAATAAAGAATCATTTGCAACATTATAGCCATTCAACTATCTCTACTAAGAGATGATTGGCCACTTATAATATTTAAAGGACTCTCTATTTGTATTAATGCACAACATATACAACAAATTTATTGATGCTAGCTCCCAAATCCAAAAAGGCTTTCCTCACAAGTAATTCACCTATGGTAGTTGGATAGTAATGCTGTCAAGATCTTTAGACTTTAAGAATAAATATTTTTGGATAATAACACTACAACTAGCCTCCAATTCTCTAGTGTCTTCCTTTGTAAACTTCCACTTCTTAGTCAAGAGCTCCTTCATAAACTTTGCATATGTTTCCATTTGTTTTAAAGCTTATGAAAAGGAATATTAATATGCAATTGCTTCAAAATCTCCTTTGTTCTTGCAGAGGCCTGGAAGGTCTTCGATCTCAGTAGTGGTCTTCAATCTTGGGCGTAGTCCTCACTTTCGGATATAGATGTCGGTCTCAGAACTTCCAACGGGATGTGGGAGGACACCTGCAAAAGGCGCCCCAATGCCAAAGTCAGTACACGGATGTCGGACTAGCAATTTAAGGATTGGATTTGCATACCTTGGCTTGGCTTGTTTGCATTGTATTTATAGGAGTTGAACTGTACGGAAGCATTATGATTGGTTGAGGTTTTTTGACAAAGCAGCTTTTGCCAGTTTGCTACTGTCAATGTTTGTCTGCTGAGTTGGCACCATTGCATCAGGCTGTGACCGAGTACATTTCGGTCAAGGCCGCCTACCATTCGGCCTTGACCATGTACAACTCGACCCTGACTGTACTTGCCCCCAAGCTCGAGGACTAGTCACAAGAGGTTAGATGGTTATAGAAAGGGATGAAAGATCTATTGGCATGTTCGAAGGGGTGGCCAGGTCTGGGATGTAAGGGATGAAAGATGAGGTAACATAAAAAATTGTTAAAGCAACCTTCGTCACAGAACTAGATATGATTGGGGGAGCACGCAAGTGACACGTCGGTACTCCAAATATCGTTGGTCTTCAATGGTTGAGAGTTATGTAGCGAGTGTTCGCATTTTTTGTCGGCAACATTTTAGAAGAGGCGCTCTCCGTGGAGTGGTGTTTAGCCATTGATAATGTGTGTCATGGGTCAACAGGGCGGCGAGTTCTTGGAGCGATTGAAGAAAATAAAGTTTGATGTCTTCAACGATCAGCTAATGCCGATTGAGATCGTCGCCCTTGATGCACATGAGAACACGACAGTTATTGAGGCGTTGCCTCAAGATGAGGAGAAGAAGCCTTAGTGTGGACTTGTTGAAAGAATTTTTTTTTATGGTTGTTGTATGCAACCACTCCTGCCATGTTTCTTTTTCTTTTTTGTTGGTTGCCTTGAGTAGCCCTTGGATAGGATCCCTTTTGTACATCTTAAGCCGATTGCGACTTCTTCAATACTAATAACTTGTGATTATGCCATGTAATTTATATTGGAACCACCTAGGAGCTTAATTGTTGTCAGTTTAACATGTTGCGCATATTTTGAGATAGCACACCCTTGAATGTACTCGTCTATTTTGACTAACATCGACGCGTCTTTGGGTGCACTACTCGTCCATCTTGTATAAAGTTCCCGTATAGCTTAGGGCGACTACTTGTTCATATTGATGTAAACGCATTGTAGCCCGACCTCATGGAGCTCGGCATCAGATGTCGTCCTTGTGAGCTCAGTTATAACTGTCATTGAGCTTGGTCACAAATTTTGATGGAGCTCGGCATTCTCGAGCTCGGTACTCTTGAGCTCAACCAGAGCTCGGCTAGGGAAACTACTCACCAACATTAATTTAACCATTTTGGAGCTCGGTATTAGAGCTCGTCCTTGAGAGCTCGACCACAATTGTCCTTGAGCTCGGCCACAGAACTCGGTCACAAACCTCGACTATGGAGCTTGGTACTCTAGAGCTCGACCAAAGCTCGGTTGACACTGTCCCATTTTCTCTGAGTTATGGGAGATCGCCTCCATTTTCTTATGAATTATGGGAGATAACCATGGAGTGACACTGCCCCATTTTCTTCTGAATTATTGGAGGTCACCATGGAGTGACACTGTCCCATTTTCTTCTAAGTTATGGGAGGTCACCATGGAGCAACACTGCCCCATTTTCTTTTGAGTTATGGGAAAGCACCACGGAGTAACACTACCGTATTTTCTTTTGAGTTATGGAAGGTCACCATCGAGATGAACTTGCCCTTGATCAGGTCTTGTACTCGATAGGGGTTCATGGAGATGAGCTCTCCTTTGATCGTGGTCTTGTACTCGGTAGGACTTCATGGAGATGACCTCTCCTTTTCTACTATATTCTTGGCTCTATCACTACTTCATTGTCAAGACCGAACAACATAACCAACTTGAATAAGAAAAATTGTTAATGAAGCAATTACAGGTTCCAACAATCAACATGTTGGATATTTCATATATCAGACTTTTTCCATACCTATACCTAAATCAACATCGAAGTTCGACATCGTAATCCTCAAAGCCTCCGGTCTCACTGATAAACACGTCCTCAAGGAAGCTAAAAGCTGCTAAGCAATTTCAAACCCCTCATCATAGCAGGTCGTGACTCTTCCAAATTGACTGAAACTCTCAAATGAGTCACTAGACCCAATCCGTCTCCTTCCACCGCCATCCTCATTATCGACATAGTCGACGCCGCCTCCTGCCTCCAGTGAACTCTTCGGCCATACGCGCACCTCCTTAACCGCATCACCCTTTCTGCCTTCACGACTGAACCAAGTGGTATATATTAGTTTATTTACTTTGATTTTTGAGGTCCTCAGTTGGGAAGGTGAAAAACAATAGAGTGACTTAGCATTGGATCATATGTCACATCACTGGATGAGTGGGATGACGAATTCCTTCATGAACTTCACCCAACTTTTTTTTATTTATCTTTAGTTATAAGCGAGACACAAAAGTGAATGTGGTGTTGTGCCACTTTATGTGACCTTCACTAAATTCATTAGATTCATTCTAATACACTATAGAAATATCATCCATCGTGAAACGTGCCACTAAAAGTTACATTTAGACTCATTCTTTTCATTTGCACGGTCTTTGTATTGTTTCCTATTCTTTTCAATTTATTTTTGTTTTCTTCTCCTAACTATGGATGTAGAATCTGAGTTTTTCTGGAACCCTCAAGACAAGATCACGCTACCCTTTACAAGAATAGTTTATTCAAGAAAATTTGGACATCTTCATACTGAATCGGTCGACAATGTACTTTGATTTGCTCACTACGTGTTTACGGAGGGGAATAAAAGTAAGGAAAATCCAGTTGGGAGCTATCCATCTCGAAAGGCCAAAAAGAAGTGTGGCTCAACCTTCCAAGATGCATTATCTTCAACCTCCCGAGATGCATTAGCTTGAAAATCCAATGCCCTCACAATGTTCAGAAAACACTCAAAACTAACCAAACACTCGGAATCAAAACAATCAGGCTCTTCAAACCAGTTTTCATTTCCACATAACATGGATGTTCCCTTGACGGAGTTCACGAACTCGTTCTTGTCTCCTTCAAACTTCAGCATTGGGCCCATGTACTTTGTGTATCCTGGCCTGAACCTACCAACACTCAGCTGTTTCTATTTTCATTATCTTGAAACCTTCACTCAAGAATCTAAGTAGAAACATTTCATGAAAGTTCCGAGAAACTACGTATCTAAATGAAGATATTGTTTATCCTTCTCATGATTCTCAGTTTTTATGTCCTTTGCCACTAGAAGTCTATCATGAAAATATAGTGCAGTATTCTCCTAATTCTCTCGTTCTTCTCATTATCTTGGCCCCTCCAAAATCTAAATAAGTCCTCATGTACCCAAAGATAACTTGAATTAGCAAAGGATTCAAACCCATGTACCGCCCTCACGAGCTCGTAGGCAGCTTTGTCGCCATCGTTAAGCCTGCTACCTGTGCTGTCGAGATGATCCGCATAGTGGGTTACATTGTAGGAACAACTGGCTCCAGAAGGAGGGTTGAATGGAGCCTAAACTCAATCCTGTATAAATAGAAATCGCCAAGCAAGATTGTTTAAGACACGAATATATAAGCATAGATGAAGTAGTTTTATACTGGTTCACCCTAGTCTCTTGGGCTATGTTTAGTTCTCCCTTGAACAAATCGTTCAAGAGGTTCCACTATATGATAAATGGTTACAATGAGTACATAAACCTCTCCAAGTTATAACGAGTACACAAACCTCTCTAGGTTACAACGAGTACACATACCTCTCCAAGTTATATCAATCTCAATCTCCCCCTAAGATCAAGACCACTCAAGATTTAATGAAACACTCTCAAAAGAGAGAACAATGAAAGCTCACAAGGGTTTACTTCACAATGGTGAAGAATTACACAATGGTTTCACACAACTCAAAAATCTAAATGCTCACAGTAGCAGATTGACAATAGACATTCAGTTGTAGATACTCTAATCCTTCAATGTATTGTATGATGTATTTTTCTTTTTGCTTCTTGTACTTCAACTTGAAATTGCTCCTCTATATGTAAATTTTTAGAAACTAGCCGTTAGGATGCTTGAACAGAGCAATTTTGACGTTCTGGTATATGGAGCTCAGACTGGAAATATTTTTCTAATTTTTATACTGCATTAAACTTGATTAATTATGTATCAAAAATAATTTAAAAATAACAGTGAAATTATATTTGAGATACTCATCAATAGTTTGAATAATTTCCATTATGAACAAATTTAAACGTTAAAGCACAATATGATATAAAATTAATTAATCACATTTAAATACTCCATAATAATTTGAATAATTTTCACTATGAACAAATTTGAAGTTAAAGCATATAATATTATGAAATGAATTTAAATCAAATCAATAACATAAAAGTAGATAGTAAGATTATCTCTTCATGGACCATGTGTCTGTGTCTGCTGCTTTAATAATAATGTTAATTCCACAATGTATATAAATCATCAAATATAAATGTATACTTGAGTTTTCTTATCATCAAAACTTTACCAGGTGATTTGATTATCTAAAGGGCTTTGGACCGTCTAATATTCAACAATCTCCTTCTTTTTTATGATGACAAAACTACAAGCCTCAAGAACAAATAATTGCAAAAATATCAAGAAAATAAATAGTAGAAGAATTTATTTGATGAAAAATATACAAATGCACAATTGCATGAAAACAAATCCAATAGTATTCAATATTATTTGCAAAAATAGATTTGATTATTTTTCTTAATTATTAGTCATACTTTCTCTTTCTCCCCCTTTTTGTCATCATAAAAAGGGATTAATTTAAGAAATCATTGTTGCTGCAGGGAAGTGCGATAAAAGATTCTAAGTGGTCATGTGTTTGGGATAGAAAATTTTGGACAATATGGATGACTTCAAACTGTAGCTCAGTAACCTTGATCTTTAACACAAATCTTATGGTTCCTGTACAAACCCATCAATTTAATATTCTTAAATAATTAACAGGTGAGGGAACAATATTTTTTTCATATTTTGGGAAGTTCATCTGATGTGAATTTATGGCTTGAATAACACAACAACTTAGGTGAAAAAGGCAAACCAATTAAAATTTTCTAGGTGTGTAAATTTGATAAAGGAGAATTTGCAGCTCATACTCTTAAAATTAGAAAATGTATAGCATGAATTAATTAAGAAAGGAGAACAAATTTTCACTAGAATTTGAATTTTTTTTTATGAAAAGAATATAATTTTATAAATGCATCAAGAAAATATGATTTAAAAAAAATAATGCATTAACAATAACAAACATAGATGCATATAAAATTAAATGAAAATATTTGATGCAATGAGCTTAAGCCAATTGATATTTTCCATCATTCAATTAAGATCATATCCAAAAATTCTCTTACATATTTAAAGCATTCTTCAACCCAACAAGGGTTTTATAAAAATATTTGCTAATTGTTCATTAGTTGAGACAAATTACAAGTCAATGGTATCCTTTTGAACATGATCTCTTATAAAATGATGTTTAATTTCAATGTGCTAAAAACACACGTTTGAAGAAATCAAGTGAGTATAAATCAAATTTAAAAAATTTATGCAAAAAAGATGACATCTTGCCTAGACAGTCACATATCATCAAATACATGTAAACTTTATTAAATCATCTAATGTGTAAAAGATTTAGAGTAACAAATGCAAGCAAAAAGAAATATTTATGTTGTAGACGAGACAAACCGTCTAATCTTAGATGAAGCTTTGTTAGTAAAATTTGAACGTCTCACCCTTATTTGACCAATTCCAACAAATCTCGTTCATCTTTTTCTCTTGTTTCTCTGTCTCTTGACTCTCAATTCTGGGAATGTAGACTTTCTTACCTTTATGAATAGTGAGCATCTATTTTCCCAATTCCAATATCTGAGTCTTCTTGTTTGGATTTAATATATCTGCAAGAGGAAGAATTTTCTCTTTTGGTACCCACACTGTTTTAGGTCCTTTCATGTTAGTTTTCCTCCAAGATTTATCCTTGAAGGTTCTTGTAGAAATAGGATGTACAATGGAATAACTAGATGATATATTATTTTGATCACAACCTATTCCTTTCTTATCATGAGACTTCCTAAAACTTTTTATCACCATGTTTAGAGATTTTTCATTTGTGTTTGAATGAGATAAAACTTTTATAAGAGAGATATTTTCAGTTATTATATCATTAAAGTTGGTCTCATTTGATTTAATAGGTCTTTTTTCTAATATTTCTCTAATTAACACAAGTTCTTTTTCCAAGTTTTTGAGATTTGTATTATGAACTTCAAGGTCCCTTTTAAGGTTCCTATTTTCATTATAAAATCTTTCTTTCTTTTAGAGAAGCTCTGTGTTTTTGAGAGAAATATCATTTAGACTAGCTTTCTCTTGTTACATTAATTCAATTTCTTTGCTAGCATATTTATAATTTCTTTTCATGGTTTTATAGACAGATGCAATCATACCGATTATTAGATATTCTTCTTGATAAGCTAAACGTAAACTATCAATATCAGTAAAATCCACCTCATATATCTAAGTCCTTTGACATGAAGTAATATGCCACATCAGCCATGAGACCTATGCTTGTCTCTTCTTCATAATCAGAATTGGATGAGTTCAAATCCTCCCAGGTTGACATAAGACTATTCTTCTTTTTAGAGAATTTCTTCTTCTTTTCTTTCCCTTATTTTTCTTCAACTTGATCAGGACATTTTGATTTGAAGTGTCCTGGCTTCTTACATCAATAACAGATTATCCTGTCATCTTGCTCCTTGCCACCTTTAGTTCTGAACCTACTATCCTTTCTCTTGCTCTCTTGCTTTCTGAACATCCTTTTGATCTTGTTGGTGAGGATGAAGATCTCATCATCAGAATCTGTATCATCTGATGTGTTGTCTACAGCTTCGAAAGCTTTGGATGATACCTTTTTCTTACATTTATGTGAGATTTTAAACGCGATATTATTTCCTTTGGAAGAATTATTTACATCATTATGTATGATCTGCTCATATATAGTAAGAATACCTACCAATTCCTCTAGGGGCATGGCCTCAAGATCTTTAAAAGTTCTTAGAGCAGTTTCTTGGGCTCTCCACTTAGCAGGTAAAATTCTAAGAATTTTATCATTGATTTCATATTGACTAACAGTTGACCCCAAGAATCTTAGATTGTTTAGGATAACTTGTAAACAAGAAACCATAAATCATACGAATTCATGATCTTTTATAGCAAACATTTCATATTGATGTTTAAGCATAGTCAATTTATTTCTTTTTACCTCTTTTGAACCTTCATATGTGAGAGCAAGTGTATCCCACATCTCCTTAGCACTGACCATGACATGCACCTTTGACATTTCTTCCTCGGATAAAGCACACATTATAAGGTGTCTAGCTTTAACATTATTTTAACAGATGCGTTTTTCCTCCCCAATCATAGATTCAAAATGAAGCAATTCTCCTGATTTATCAGAAGATGTAGGTATGTCATTTTTAATGATATTAATTAACTCTATACCGTTATATTGGATTAAGGCAATCATCCTCATCTTCCAAAGCTCATAATTTTGACCCTTGAACAAGGGTAGTCGAATCACGTGTAGTCCATTCCTTCCATTGAGTTCATGTAGGATCATGCCTTAAGTCCTGTGAAGAACTAACTCTCGAGGTTAGCTTTGATACCAACTGTAGGAACAGTTGGCTCCAAAAGGAGGGTTGAATGGAGCCTAAACTCAATCCCGTATAAATAGAAATCACCAAGCAAGATTGTCCAAGACAAGAATATATAAGCACAAATGAAGCAGTTTTATACTGGTTCACCCTAATCTCTTGGGCTACGTCTAGTTCTCCCTTTAACAAACCGTTCAAGAGGTTCCACTATATGATAAATGGTTACAATGAGTACACAAACCTCTCTAAGTCATAATGAGTACACAAACCTCTCCAGGTTAACGAGTACACAAACCTCTCTAGGTTATATCAATCTCAATCTCCCCCTAAGATCAAGACCACTCAAGATTTAAAGAAACATTCTCAAAAGAGAGAACAATGAAAGTTCACAAGGGTTTACTTCATAATGGTGAAAAATTACACAATGGTTTCACACAACCCAAAATTCTAAATGCTCTCAATAGCAAATTGACAATAGACACTCAATATTAGATACTCTAATTCTTCAATGTATTATATGAAGTAATTCTCTTTTGGCTTCTTGTACTTCAACTTGAAATTGCTCCTCTATATGTAACTTTTTAGAAACTAGCCGTTGGAATGTTTGAACAGAGCAATCTTGACTTTCTGATGTATGAAGCTCAAACTTGAAATATTTCTCTAATTTTTATACTGCATTAAACTTGATTAATTCTGTATCGAAAATAATTTAAAAATAACATAGAGAAATTATATTTGAGATACTCATCAATAATTTGAATAATTTTCATTATAAACAAATTTGAACGTTAACGCACAATATGATATAAAATTAATTAATTACATTGAAATACTCCATAATAATTTGAATAATTTCCACTATGAACTAATTTGAACGTTAAAACACATAATACTATAAAATCAATTTAAATCAAATCAATAACATGAAAGTAAATAGTAAGAAAACTTATCTCTTCATGGACCATGTTTCTGTGTCTGTTGCTTTAATAATAATGTTAATTTCACAATGTATATAAACCATCAAATATAAATGTATACTTGATTTTTGATATCATCAAAACTTTACTAGGTATTTTGATCATCTAAAGGGACTTTGGACCGTGTAATATTCAACATACTGAAGCAAAATGAAAACACTTTGCGTTTGTGGAGATGACCTATTATGTTTCGACGCCAATTCATCCTTTGATTATTGCTTGTTGTTTCTGAATACCCATTATCGTTTTGCTTACCCCGAAGAAGTCCACTAGTGTCCATGGTTGTTGAGTGCTACCCAAGTGTCTCAAATACACCATTGCTTCTCACTTCACTAAGGAGGATGGATTGGTGAACATTAAAGTAGTCTCATTTGCCTCTGATTCTTAGCAATTCGAACAGATTGTCAATCTCTCGAAATGAGAATCAAGAATACAAAAGCGTTAAAGCCTCTTAGCGTCACAACACAGGGTTTTTGAGACAATGTATTTAACATAAGTTTGATAGAATCCTATTTTTGAGTGGGGTTCTCGACCTCGGCACATTCTCTTCGCCAAAGCTTAGAAGAAAACTTCAAAAAAAAAAAAATATAAAGGAATTGAATTGTTGTCTAAAACTATCTTAGCGTTCTCTTTCCCATAAGGTCAACTTTATCAGACACGATTGAATCAAATGGTACACTTTATTTTATTTATTTATTATTTATTTATTTTTGAGATCCTTGCTTGGGAGATAAAATTCAGTATATAGAGAAAGCCAACAAGGCAATTGAGCACTAGAACATATGCCAAGAGATGAGCGAGATGTTATAAAGTGAATGTGACATGTGTTCTACCATTGTTTGAATATCACACACTTCACTAGACTTATTATCATCCACCATATGATTACATGGAATGGAATATTTTATTTCTGTCCAATTACAAAACTGATAGACTATGAAAAGTCATCAAGCAAAAGGAAAATAATGGGTGATTCATTAGTTTCTTTGGAATCTCGACTTCTTGCACTACATGATTAATTTCAAGTTAGCAGGAAAGAGAAGGAACACAATTCTATATAGCTGAGTATGCTAGGCCCGTCCATAGTCTAGTGCTCTGTCTTTTCTCTCTTCACTGCTCGAGTTATTTCCAAATTATCCCAATTAAAGGGATAAAGTTAAGATATCATAACAGGAATTCTCAAATGTAACTTTTAATTTCAAACACTCCAGAGTTTGGTATTACTTGGTTATTATGCTCAAGTCTATAAATTGCTCACCTCTCTAAAAGTTGTTCTCAACCAATTCGCTTCTTTGATTGCGAATTTCATGAGTTTGTCATTTTTACTTGAACATCTCTATTGATCATAAAAATATTGCTATCAATACTCTCTTTTTTCAAAATTTTCAAGCTCCACAATGCACACTTTTGGATCATTAATCATTTCCTTCTGACATGTTCAACCAAGAACGACTTCAAAACCTCGTTTAAGGGAGAGTTCATTTCCATGAACCCCTACCGAGTAGAAGATATCGGTCAAGGTAGAGTTCATCTCCATGAACCCCTACTGAGTACAAGACCTCGGCCAAGGGAGCGTTCATCTCCATGAACCCCTATCGAGTACAAGACCTCAGTCAAGGGCGAGTTCATCTCCATGGTTGTTAGTACTCTCACAAGACTAAGTATTTAATGAAGCCAAGCAAGTGCAAGAAGCCAAAGCAAGCAAGTGGAATTGGATGTGTTGTCCTAGGCTTTCTCTTAGTGTGAGTGAGTGTGATTGGAGGTAAAAGGAAACATGTGCACTGCTAAGGAGAATCTCATTGGCACACGTTAAAACACGCTTTAAAACAAGTAATATAGCATAAAAAAAGTTATCAAGGAAAATCCGTTCAGATTTTCAACCTTCAACAGAAAAAAAAAAAAAATCGATTTCCCTTTCTATGAAATTGGTTTATTTGCGTTCTGCAGGAAACTATTTTAACTGTCACTTTAAAATAGTTTTGGTTTTTCAAGTTTAAAAACAACTAGGTTTTCATAATTCGAATACGGAGAAACGCGAGAACATTTTTGTGGAAAACATTCTATGCAATCTTAATCATTTGCTTTCCTAAAGATTGAAGGGTTTGTTCTTGGAGATTGAGTCTTAACCATTATTTTTTATAATTTTAATATTAAAAGTTCTTATTTAATTATATAAAAAAATATTTGAAATAAAGAGTTTTCTTTTCAATTTAGTTTAACCACTTATCATTAAAAAAATTATTTTTTCTTAATTAATTTAATATTTAAATAATTATAATTGCTACACATAATATATATGCATCACTAGCCGATACATTTACAAATAATACATTTGTATTCACAATCAACACATGAATAACATCTAGAAAAAAGAAAATATGTCATATAGTACGCCTTTAGGGACAATTTGTTTATAACTATGAAAACTTTCAAGCAGTGAAAGACAAGTAAAGAGTAAAAAATGAGATTAAATTTTACGAAAAACTATAAAAACTTTCTTTGCAAACTTTCTCCTCTTCATATAAGAGATTTACAAGGAAAGTTACTTTTCAATTAAATAATAAAACAAATTTATAACATAATAATAAAATAAAATAATTATAAAAATAAATATAAATACTATTTTTAACTAAAAATAAAAATATTATAACAATAAAATTATAAAAATAATATAATTTTTATATGTAATTATTAATATATATATATATATATATATATATATATTAATTTATTATATAATTTAATAATAAATAATATTTAAAATTAAAATTAATAAATATTATATAAATTTTTATAATAAAAGTAT
>Ga0209700_100951_pt1 | contig 58311 bp, 32 predicted proteins | sample SiratroredBW_FD_187528 | JGI IMG/M metagenome (GOLD analysis project Ga0209700, IMG submission 187528) | Root nodule microbial communities of legume samples collected from California, USA - Siratro red BW (SPAdes) (version 2) | ecosystem: Host-associated > Plants > Roots > Nodule | place: USA...
TTTTTTTATATATATATATATATATATATATATATATATATATATATATATATATATAGGTCCCTTTGTTCTAAATGAAACAACATGATTTTTTTTTCTTTCGATCAATTGGAATTCGTCGTCTCTTAGTATCCTTTAGGCTTTGTTTGATTGGGAGAGTGGATTTGAGGGGATGAATTTGAAGGGATTTGAGGGTATTAGTGGTGAAAGTTTGGGATTGATTGGATAGATGTTATAGATTTGTTTTTATTTTTTTAATTGATATATTTCTGAAATTACTAATTAACCCTTGTGAATAAGATGGTAAAAAATTAAAATAAATTGGATTAAATTGATTTTAATATAAAAAATATATAAACCGAATCCACCTAAAGTCATCACTCACTTATAAGGGTATTTCGTAATTTTCATCTCATTTACAAGGGCTATTTCGTAATTTTCAATTTCATCTCTTCAAATCCCTTCAAGTGAAGGAAGATCAAATCCTACAAATCTCTCCTCATCCATCCTCTCAAATTAGGTCAACCAAACAGTCTTCATCCACTCAAATTCATCCTCTTAAACAGTAAATTTCCTCAAATTGATCCAACCGAAACACACCCTTAGAGATTTTACATCAATTAAAAAAGACATTTTATATCAATATTTTAAATCATAAAATCTAGTGACATATTTTTTTTTATCTTACATTATTACAATTATAACTGATATAATATATTTCAATTTTCATTTACATGTTTCAAAATCTACTTATTTGTAATCAAACATCAAATCTTCAATTACGTCCAACAAAGTGTTGATATATAGAGGGCAAGAAGTACAAATAAGGTCAGGAACCCATTATGGTAATGAGAGAAAGAAAGCCCACAATGATAGGGACTAAAGGACGAGAGCTCATAATATCAACAGTAAAACAGGAAGTGTAATATCTTAGAAAATAGCTATGAAATAAAAATTAACCTAGAATTTAATTTTAGAGATCAATAAGATAATATCTATTTTTTTAACAGAAGAATTGTTTAAGTAAATAAAAGATAGTTATTTACTTTTTATTGTTATAACAACCACCAACTCTCTCTCCCTCCCTAAGAAGATATTCTCTCTCTAAGATATTCTATCTCTCTTAGAAGATATTTTGTTTTGTTATAATAAAAACCACCAATTATCTCTAAGAAGATATTTTCTCTCTAAGAAGATATTTTATTTGTCTAAAAAGATATTCTGTTTTATTCTAATAAAAACTACCAACTCTCTCTCTTTTTAAGAAGATATACAGTTTTATGAAAATCACCATCTCTCAAACAATTCCTCTTAAAGATTTCTACCTTCTCTCTAGATTTGTGATCTCATAGATTATCAGATTGACAATCCGAGATGATCCCTAGATTCCTAGCGTTGAGTAGATCAAGAGTGTCCAATCAGATTCTTGAACAGAGTTGGGTTGCCTGTGATTTTAGGGTTTTTGAGTATCTCTACTCTATAGAGGTAAGGGAAGCTAGTTTGAATGTTTTTAATGGATATTGTAATTATTTATTTTATTATATATGAATTTGATGAATTTGAATTGAATGGAATGAATGTTGATGCATGGTACGATGTAGTATCAATATTTGTGAATGATGTGGTGTGTGATCAAGACATAGTATCTTCAGGAAAGGAAATACCCGTGTTGAGATTATTAGGATGTGCATTGTTTGGGGATTCTAAGGAGGTATCCTGACTCTACTGGTACATTGGATTCATATAGATGAAGTTTACCAGTTGGTGAAGAGTCGAAGGAGATTCATATGGTCCTGTCCGAGGTTTGAAATATGAGCCCAATCGGAATAGGACAAATGGATTAACCCTGTGCATATGGGAACTGTACCCGAGGTTTGAAATAGGAACTGATCGGGACAGACTGTATCCGAGGTTTGAAATATGAGCTGATCGGAACAGATGGATGGTATATGACAGGTGCACACCTCTTGAGTTTAACTCAATGCACTAGTGTCTTCCGGAAGTAGGGAAGTAGAGAGTCTAGTGTCTTTGTTTGTGAGTCAGTGTATGTATGATGTGAGATGAATTATGAAAGATTGAATTGTTGTTGTTTTGTTGAGATAGAAATCCAATTTATGAAAATATATATTGTTTTGAAAACTCTCTAGCTTACCCTTCTTTTTGTGTGTTGTTTGTTTTGTTTTTAAAACTGCGATGATCGTGTATATTACACGGGAGCAGAGGATTTGACAGGTGGTGGGAGTCTCTAGTAAACTGATGGAGAAGCTTTATTTTATTTTATTTTATTTGTAATTTTTACGAAGATATTTTTATTAGATCTTTTGTGGAGAAGTATATTTTTAAATACATTATGAATGTATTGATTTTTATATTAAGGTTTATTATATAATTCCTATCCAATAAAGTTCCTATTATATGAAAAATATGAGATGTTACAGGAAGAATGGAGGAATGCCTAAATATAGGCCACCACGACAAAGGTGCATGCAATGAGAGAAAGATATAAAGAGAATGTTCATGTACAAGTTGCTAAAGAATGTGAGGGAGAATGAATGAACACCTATGCAGTGATTGCAATAAAATTGAACTACAGTGTGTGGAGGTGCACACAACAAGAGCGAGAGATAACAAATAACATGCAACAGAAAAAATGAGAGAGTGGTGGTGAGCATGTGCATTAAGAAGAGTGAAAGGATGGCAACAAATGTTAGACAGTAGTGCCTTCAAAATATATCATCCCTTAATAATAATCTATGTAGATTTTGTTTATGACATTGGCTATAGTCTAGTAACTAGTGTTAAATGTATGTTTTAAGTTGATTGCGAAACCAACAATGTAGTATGTATCTATATATATTTATAAAAATGTCACTACCTCTCTTTTGCTAGTTGTTCCTTATAGTTTATGCATTATTATAAGGTGCTTTTTCCATAAGGTATGACATGTTGAAAAATACTAAAATCTCACCATAGAACTTGAAGAGTCTCCATAGGAACTGTAAGAACCTAAGGAACTAAATTGTACATGTATGATATTTGGTAGACTAAATGCAAACAATGAAATTTGAGACTAAAATCACAAAATAAGGATACCTAAGAATCAAAATTCAAGTAAAAAATTTAAATATTTAGGTATTCAAATTCTCTTGGTACAACCAATAGATTACTTCAAGTGAAGGAGGACTATCCAGCCACCACAAAAATAGAATAAAGTATTCACAAAGCTAGAGACTAAATGTGGCACCTTTTTCCAATTGTCATTCTCCCCCAAAGATGATTTGCATGAATTATGTGTAGACACTTTTCATGCTCCCATTTTAAAGGATATTAAGAAGTTTGTTCCACAAGTTAGGGTTAGGGTTTGGGTATAAACTTTTCTTACAAGCTAAAACTCTTATAAATAGGAGTTCTGTGTACATTTATTTTAAATTTGAATGGGGGTAATGAACTGTTTCCCAAATTTAGATCATCATCTTTTACCTGTCAAAGCTCTTTCTAGAGTAGTTTCTTTTCTTGAAAACTTGTAGACTCCTCCTAGTATAGTGTTGGTCTAATCTCATTATAGAAAATTAGTGTGTTAGCCTAAGCTTAGGCTAGCACTTGTTCATCTAAACTTTTACAAACCAGAGAGACACACATTCTATCTTCCTTCATGCTTCCGCTAACTCTCATCATCTCCATGGAAGAAAAATCAAACCAAAATATTTTGAAGAAGAAGGACTAGGCAATGGTGCATGGAAGCTCTTCCATTCTTCATAGATAGGCGAGAGCATCAAGGCTCAATGATTTTTTTTTTCTTATTTCTATTGAAGTAATTAGTTTAGTAGACGGTGGTAAAACTAATGAGATGAAAAGATTATGTTTTAATACTAAAATTAAAAGGGTTAAATGGGTTAAATATTAAACATATGGATAAAGTAGTATAAGATTGTTCTAACATAATCATTATCTTGATAATCTTTAAGTAAAATACTCAAAAGAATTATTTTCCAACTATATTAAAATTCCCCACTTAAGAATAAATGTGGTTTATTAAAAAAAAATTGGTGAATTTCAAGAAAAATAACTGAGTTAAACTTGACTCGGCTTGAAAACTCCAAAATAGGGTTAAATATGTTTAAAAAATATAGCTTATTCCACCTTTACCAATTAAGTATAAATACTCAAAAGAATTATTTTCCAACTTAATTAATATTTTCTAATTAAGGATACATGATTTATTTAAAAGAAACATTGGTTACTTTCAGGGCAATAACTAAGTGAATTAAACTTAATTTGGCTCGGTGAACTCCAAAAATCAGGCAAATATATTCGGAGAACGTGTGTTCTCTTGAGATAGTTGTGCTAGAAGTAAGAGTTTGATCATGAAAAGTGTCCATCCAAAAATGACGTTGAATCCACTAATCCATAGTGAAAAACTACGTACGAAAAGGTACGAAAAGGTGAGATGAGTAGTTATTTAAGTAAATCCAACATCAATACAAACTAATACCAACTATATTTGTAATAACTTTTGAATTAGGAGTACTCCATTCGTATTACAGACAGATATTTTACAATTATAACTGCAAATCAAGACAGCAATTGAAAAATTGAAGAAATGAAACTGATGAAAAGGGAAGGATGTGGTTTGTGTTTACCTGAGGATATGTGTGTTATGCAATCTTCCCTTCAAAGACCTTCAATGTTTCACACCGACCTTCAATGCTCTCCGGACTTTAGAGTTGAAATGAAGCATAACCTTCAGACTTCACCTCTATCTCTTAGCTTCTCTTCTTTGTTCCTTTGAGAAAAACCTTCCAACACTCTAATCCATTTCATCACGCATTGCTCCTATCAAAGAAAAGACATCTCTTACTTTTTCTTCACAACTTTTGCATTAAATATCGTTCTTTTGTTGGCCAATCATTCTCTTGTTGGCCCACATGTTTTTTTGTATTCTTATCATTTTTAAGGTGCAATAATTGAATTCCACTTTTCTAAGCAAACCTTCATCTGAGTTTTTTGAATAAAAAAATTATTAAAAATCTGCGGTTCTTATCATAAAAGTTAACTATCAATAAGATTAATAAATATTTCGTTCAAATAATGTAATTATTAAAAATGTTACCACACGGATTATAGTCACTTTCAAAGCTGTTAACACATGTTAAATATGCAATTATTAAACTGCCAATGCTCGGAATTCCAATGAATTTGGCTAAAATAGTTTGCAATTTCTATTTCAAATCTCCTACCTTCACAATATTCAAATTTTTAGATTACAATCTGATTTCATTCATATATTTAACTAACAACCCTCGTCAAGTAATATATCACAAATACAAGAAACGAGTTCACGAAATAACTTAGATTGTCGCAACTGGGATCATGACAAAGCGATCACAAACTTATTTATAAAAAATGTTTAAATTGATAATGGAGTTGTCATTATAGCTTATTATGGAAAATTATAGAAAAATCAAAATAAAAGAAATGCCTACGAACCAAATTTAAGATTTGGGAGTCGATTATATGTGGGGAAGGTGTCAGCACCCCCACAACACCCGTCTTAAGATAGTACCTTTAATTAAATGAATAAAAATAAGTGCGGTTTTATAAAATGTTATTTTTTCTAAAAAATAATAATTAAAGCAACTAAACATAAATATATATTTACAAAAAAATACAGTTTTAAGAATGAACAATAAACAAACAAAATAATAACATAGAGAAATTTTTATTTTTTTTATTTTTTGAACCCGACAAAGATTGACCTTGGTCCTACGTATTTTCAAAGGAAAATCAGAGATCACGTAGTTCTAATTTTAAAAATTGATTGATGATAATTTGATGTTTTTTATTTTTCAAAATTTCATTTAATCTTGTTTTTCTGAAAGAAAAAGTTTATATTTGTTTATTGTTAAAATTTTATTAAAACTGTCAATTAAATGTTTTTTTTTTATTTTTGAAAATATTATATATTTTTTAATTATTTTTTAAAATTATTTTAAATCTAATATTTTATTTTTAAAAATTTATGTTTATAAAAAAGGGCTCCTCCTTTTTTTTATTCTTTTCCTAACTTACTTTTATTTTGTTATTAAAAAAACATATACAACATAAAAAAACAGGAAGATTAATTAGAAATAAACAATGAAACCTAATACCCTATGCAGTGGCAGAAAGGATTATAATCGGATGCTTGAGTTACTTTGTTTCTGGAATGATTATTCTGGTTTTGTTCTTAACTGTGGCTATTTGGTTTTGTAAGGGATAGTGGCGGTCGATGTTAGGCTTTTTAAATTGGGAACCGGGGCTTCTTTGCCTTAGGGTTCTGTTTTTAGATTGGTTGCTTGGGTGGATTTCTATTTCTGAATAATTTATGTTTTGGTACAACGTTTGGGAATTTTCGAATTTGGGACTTTGGCTATCCTATATTCGATCATGTGTTATGGGGTTTAGATTATTAACTTTCTGGAATTGAATTTGCTACGGACTCTAGACCGACTTTTGATTAACCTGTTTTATTTTTGGAAAGGCTGTTTGGTGTTCTTTTGAGTGAGTCTTTGGATTCACTGAGTTATGAGGATTTTTTTAGGTTTTGAGTTTAGGGATTTTTTATTCTGGTTTGGCGTTTTGGGTTTGTTTTCTGTCTCTGGGTTAATGATATATAATGTTAATATATTTTTCTTATTGGGATTTACTTACCGTGCTAGCAGCCAGATCTGCAAGATGAACAATAGTAGTTGTGAAAAAAATACAGCAATTAGATAATCTCAGGATTGGTGTGGTAACAGCAACCATATCGAATACCTACATGATCCTAACAGTAGCAGCAATCTCGCAGGTATAATAATTTATTGTGATCATTAAAATTAATTTAACAATGTTTGCAAAATAATTACTCATTAACACTTACAGGTTAAACAAAACACAATAAATACAGATGAAAACATGTAACAGAGCAGAATCTAGACAAAATTAAAGGAAAAAACAGAAACATGACAGGATTAAAGGAAGAAGATGAATCCGTTTAAGACTCCCAATTTAGCTTGTTCTTATCTTTTTTCTGTTGGTTTCTACTGGACTATTAGATTTTTTTCAATAGAATCAAATAATATTTTTCAATATTTTTCTTTTCCAGTATTTTTTTTCTAAATTTATAAGGATTTATATGTATTCTCTGTCTCTCTCAATTTTTGTCCCCTTCCTTTGCAAATAAAAGCGGTTCTTTATATTTTTTTTTTCTGTTAATCCCTTCATCTCCCCAATACCACTCTCAATCATTATTCTTAATTAAGAATCCCTTTATCTCCCCCATAACATTCTCAATCATTATTCTTAATTAAGAATCAATTATTCCATCTCTTTGTATTAACTTCTTTTGGTTTAAGACTGTATGATTACATTTTAGGAAGAATAGGCAAAAGGATAATAATAAAAAAAATGAATAGTCACTGAACATGAATAACCAGTGAACATGAATAGTCCCTGAATGTATGAATACATGAATAACCAGTGAACATGAATAGTCCCTGAATGTATGAATGTAGGATGACTATGGGAGTTAAATGTCAAAACATGATTGTTAGTTAAATGTTAAAAACATGATTATTAGTTAAATGTTAAAAGCATGCTTACTAAATGTAATAAGTGTGAGAAGGCAAAAAGGTGAAAATTTAATTATGAAAAATAAAATTGGTCAGGCACTAATTAAAGAATTAAAAGGTACTAAAGTTCCATAGGGACTTGAATGGGCAATGTGTTTCTGTAAACATTAAGGCTTATGTGGCAAGCACACAATTAACAGATAAGGGAGGTGTAAACAGTAACTTTTTTATTTCTAATAACCTCTTAGTAAATTAGGCTTCCGAAAACATCTTTCTATTCAATTGGGCTCACTTAATTTTTCTATTCAATTTATTTTAAGACAGACCCAACCTCCTTTTTTATGTTATCATTTTTTACAAATTTATTATTATTTAATCAAACTTTATTTATGAAGTCAAAGTTCTTTTTATTATTTATTCTAAATGGCAAAGAAACTAAATAACACATGTTAAAAAAATTTAATTACTTATTTTTATTCTTTTATTTTATTTTTTGTTTTATTTTATATTTGCAAAAATAATTTTTATTTATGCGGACGAAATTTTTATTTGTAAAAGATAAGTAAGGACAAAAACACTAATTTCGTTTTAAAAATAAAAGACAATAAAATAAATGTAAATAGAGGCCGAGACCTTGTACTAAGACGAGAGGGTCACATACCTTAAACTAACCTTGTACTAAGACGAGAGAATCGTTAATTTTAAATAAATCTCTGGACAATATTACTAAGACTACACAACCATGTTATAGATGTTTTAGTAGAATTCTGAAGGTAGAATTTTTAAATACTTTAATTTAAAGGATTATTGTATGTTGATGAATTTTAATGATGATTAGTAGAATGTTTAGTTTGATGTATGTTATTTTTGGGATGTTACAGTACATATTTAGATGAATACATTCAACTTTCTTATCATGAATAACCCATCAAAGCAAGTAAACAACTATTTTTTCTAAAAGTAAACAACTAAAAATAAATTCATTTTTCTATCGCAAATTTAAACCTAATTTCGTATAGATGTTTGTAACCATGAGCTCTAGAGTAGAAAGTATAAATACATAGAATGTGATGATTATATATGTTGCAGAGATTACAGAAGAGACCTGCACCGTAATTGTCTTAAAGAACGAACACAAGATGGCAGAGAAAAACTCTAGCATGAAGGTTTGGTTCGTTTGCTTTCTTCTTCTCAGCATGGTTGCATTCAGCCATAGCAAAGTAGATGGTGAAATCGAAAACACAGAAACAAATGGGGTAACTGGGCGTAGACTCTTCAATGCTGAAAATGACAAACAACGTGTTGCTGAGAATCCATACAGACGTGGCTGCTCCACGATAACTAGATGTCGACATAATGATTAAATATCAAGTATATGATAAGAACCTTTCATGAATTAATAAGTACATGATTATAAAATGTAAGCTCCTTTCATGAATTAATAAGAACATTACTGCCAAAAACAAGAAAATTGATGTCAATTTTGATACGAATGCGAAGGAGGACTCAAGATATATCAAAACTTTTTGTGTATGGTTCTAAATTGATCACGCAGTAGTTCTTCATTTTTCTTCCATTTCTTTCTCGTTACAAATCTAGGCTATACATCACTGTTTACGTTTTTTTTTGTATCTTTTTGTTTGGTGGCTGTAAATAAACCATAGACATAAGTGATTTAAAAATCTTTATTTTTAAATTTAAATATTAAAATATAATAATAATGAAAAGTTTCCAATAAAAGAACTTGATTTATGTCATCCAATTAAAATTGACATTGACGTGTAAATATGTAAAAAGATAAATATGTTAATTTAATAAGAATTATAACTATAGTTTAAAACTTAATTTATATGAATTATATTTAAAAATTGTGATATCATTTAAAATCAAAATCTCCTTTATAATAATAAAGAAGACTTGACTAAGTTTTAAGTCTTTATAATAATAAAGGTGTTTTTTCTACTAGTGAAAAACTGAACACAACTCTAGTGATAGGGGTGAACTAGTATAAAATAGTCTTGTTTGTGCTTATAAATATTCATGTATTAGACTATCCTCCTTTGTGCTTTTGTTTGTAACGGCTTGAGTTTAGGCTCCATTCAACCCCACTCCTTTTGATGTCAGTTTTTCCTATAATTTTGAAAGTAGTTGCTTTGTGTGAGAGATCACAATAGACACAATTTTGCAATTCAATTGAATCACTTGATTGACGTATAATTTTTGTTTATTATAACAAGTGATTATATCATGATTCTTGCATCTAACCAATCACTAGTTTCAGTATTTATTTTTAAAAATGTTCATAACTACAATTTTACAATAAACTCACAATAATTCTCCTTCTTGGGTTAGTTCATACAATAAAAACATATAATTTAAAGTACATAAGGGAAAAGGAAAGTACACACAACAATTTATATTGGTTCATCTATCATGATATACTACATCCATTTCTTAACCAACAAGCCAAGTTTTGCACCATTCATTGTAAAAGTAACATCGTATCAGGAAAATAGTTGGATCTGAATTGAAATGTTTTTTATGTTAAGAAGTTGGTGAAGAAAGTATTTTTAACTCTTTTTCCAAGAGATAACTTAATGTTGACTTTAGCTTGCACCTTTAACAAATATCTTTGATAGATGAAGGCAGTGGACATTTATTGTATTCAAAGAACAAACACGTCATATTTATGTTTAACTAATACAATGTTAGTTGGGCATATCATCTGATCCTATCAGTGTATGGCCTAATAAAAGCACTTTATCATATGTAACAAAAGGTTACACAATGTTGTTTTGTCTATCAGGCACAACACTTTCATATTACGTAATATATTTGTTAAAATCATTCTTCTTATAGACCATACATGATAATGTTTTTATGCTTAGTAATTTTTTACACTTAATAAAAATTATAATGTATTGGATTTTTCCTTAAGAACATCATTGGCATGTGATATTTCATTTACTTGGTAAAGGACATCCTCTTTCATCTTATTTTATTCAATGTGACCTCTAGGCTTTGTTTTAATGGCAACACATGATCCATGCTTGTCTATTTGAAATAAAGATATGGGACATAATACACTTGTCTGACTTGTGTGCAAGAATAAATGGATTAAATGGTTGGTATCTTAAAGTCATTTAAATATCCATAATATTACATTTAGGATTCACTTGTGTACCTCTTCTAGATGGAGCAAACCATTCATAATAAGAAACCACTCGTTCTCTATTTGGAAAAATCACGAGTCACTTCGTGAAAAAACAATACTTATTCGCTATCTCCGAATGTGATAAAGGACATAATCAGGAGCGGCCTTGTGTACTTATTATTAGTCGTAAGTGGCAATGAGAATCCTTATTGTAATCAATTTGATTAGTAGAACATTGACATTTTATAAAGGAGAAATAAATGCAATCCAGTGTTAGGATGACCCAGTATAAAAATATAAGTATTGACTATCTTGTCTTTTGCACCTGTAAAAACCTTTCGTTGTGTTTTACAAGAAGCTTGCGAAAAAAAAAATCAAAATGTTTTTCAACTACTAGACAAACATGCCCAAAGTGTCTAATTATTATCATCTTACAAAATATTTCTAAAATCCCTTTAATATTTATCAAATAATCATCTCCAAACCATCTAATCATCAATGAAGCTAGTCTATTCTTTCTAGATCACCTTATCTCATCTTAATATTTTCTCCATTAGTTATGTGTTGATTTGCACGTTCACGTCGCTTGTTCATGTATCAGAGTAAACCAAAAAGTCGTTTACTCTGGTAACCTATGTGGTTCACTCAACACGAAATTTGAATACCTGCATACATGTCTCATTTGGAAACAAGCAACTTACCACAAATCAAAAAGTGGTTTACTCCACTCACCTGTGTGGTTCACTCAACACGAAATTTGAATACGTACATACATGTCTCAGTTGAAAACAAACAACTTACCACAAACCAAAAAGTGATTTACTCCGCTCTCCTATGTGGTTCACTCAGCACGAAATTTGATTACGTACATACATGTCTCAATTGGAAACAAACAACTTACCACAAACAAAAAAGTGGTTTACTCTGGTCACCTATGTGGTTCACTCAGCATAAAATTTGAATACATACATACATGTCTCATTTGGAAACAAGCAACTTACCACAAACATAAAAGTGGTTTACTCCGCTCACCTATGTTGTTCACTTAGCACAAAATTTGAATATGTACATACATGTCTTAGTTGGAAACAAGCAACTTACCACAAACCAAAAGTGATTTACTCCGCTCACCTATGTTGTTCACTCAGCACGAAATTTAAATACATACATACATATATGTCTCAGTTGGAAACAAGCAACTTACCACAAACGAAAAAGTGGTTTACTTGCTCACTTATGTGGTTCACTTAACACGAAATTTGAATATATAAGTCTCAGTTGGAAAAAAGCAACTTACCACAAACAAAAAAATGATTTACTCTGGTCACCTATGTGGTTCACTTTGCAAGAAATTTGAATACTTACATGTCTCATTTAGAAACAAGCAACTTACCATAAACCAAAAAGTAGTTTACTCTGGTTACCTATGTGGTTCACTTTGCAAGAAATTTGAATACCTACATGTTTCATTTGGAAACAAGCAACTTACCACAAACCAAAAAGTAATTTACTCTACTCACCTATACTGTTCACTCAACACGAAATTTGAATAAGGATATATATATATATATATCACGTGAGCCAAACCAAAGAATACATTCTCTCTCTTTGCCAAGCGAGACCCATTTGACATGCAAGAGTGGCAAATGGATGTAGCTCCTTCTGCAGTGTCAAAATATTATTTTCTTTTCCAAGATTCTAATATATAAGTTTCTAGTTGATAAACTAACTTATTCAAGTGTTGGGTAAATTATAGCTGTTAAACTAATTAATAAATATAAAATAACATAAAAGATACAACTATATAAGTTTTCTTATATCAATTAAATTTGGGTTGTTTGGATAAAATGTATTATTATCTAATTATAATTTTAGAGTTTTAAAATAGTTAAATACTTATTAAACTTGCAATACTTTTATATTTTTAGAAGTGTTATAGCCTTTTCTCTAATTAAAAAATTTTATTTACAGAAATATAAATTTTTTATTTACAGAAATTTAAATTTTTTATTCTGAATTTAAATTTACTGTTACAAATTTATTTATTTCTTTTTTACAATTTTCAGTGGTGTAATTTTCTTATACTATCATATAGTAAAACATTAGTTATTTCAATGTATAATGTTAAATGTCTTCTAGTTTGAACTACATAAAAAATAAAAAAGTAATCTAACAAATGCTAAAAATGGTGTAATAACCAATTGTTTCTATAGAATTGAAATAAGTAATTATAAGAAAATTAAGTAAACTACAAACTATGAGTTAATAGAAATAGCTTGTAACATATAAACTAAAAGTTTTTAATATAAACTTACTTGAAATACACATCAAACACTTTTGCATTGATATAAACTAATCAAATACATTACCAAATTTACTGATCTTATCAAATATATACTTAAAAGAAAAAGTACTCTACTTAAGTTTGAAACCACACTCACATTTCCAAGATGATGAAGGTCCAACTTAATTTTGTCCACCACAACACAGAATCTTTCTTCCTGTTCCATGCAAGTAATTAAGGGTGACAAAAAGCATGTTAAATTGAAGTTTGTAACATGGATATATAATTTTTTACATATTTTTTTTTTACCTGTTTTCTTAAGAAAAAAAATTACTGTTTTTTATTTGTATACTTGACACTCTCAAGAAACTAGTTAGGTGCCTAGAATGTTTTCAAGAACATGATACTGATTTATAACTTTTTTTTTTACTTATTTTATGTACAACAAGTTCCTTTTCTTTCTAGAAATAAATGAAAAGAAAAGTGCATAAAGATTTTTCTAGAGAAAATGAGGTGCAAACATTATCAGTTGCTAATTTATGGCTATAGAATATCCACAAATACTTCTCTCTCAGTTTCTTTACTTCTTGTTTGTAGTTCAACGGTTGACCCTTAGTTGGAACAGAACTACCAACACCTACAACAAACTAACTGAACCACTAATTATATAATGCTGATCTTGATTCTGTTCTCTCAGTTCATCTTTTTTTCTTGAGTCCTTAGTTTTTCTATGCTATTGAAAATGACCTGAATGCTATATACTGCTTTGCTTTGAACAGGTTGTTGGTTATTCCTTGGGTTGTTATGTGATGAGGAAGTTGCAGCATTAAATGATCTTGGTAATGTACTGAGTCTATTCATTTTTTTTCTTGTATTCTTCCATCAAAGTTTTCACATTAAATAATGACAAGGATGTTTGTTTTAGAAAATCAACATCTTATATTCTTGAGAGATGCATATTCCCCATGCCATGGTTTGATGATATGATTTACAATATTTCCAATCAATTTTAAAAGTAATAGTACTCAAAGTTTTAATAGATTCTATTTATTAATTCTGTACACACATTTTATTATGAACACAGTTTTTGTCATGAACATTCAAATAGTGGCCATTGCAGAAGTATTATTTCCTTAGCATCTAACTCGTTGTATGTTTCATCAAAGTTTAATTTTGACTGATATAACTATGTAACCTTTTGTAAATGAAATGGATTCATCAAATAACAATACTCATCTTAACCCAACAACATCAATAATAAAGTTATATTCTATTAGGTGAAGTTGATGTACTAATGGCTCTTACAAAAAGTTCTAAATAGTACCCTAGAACCTGAACAAGAAACAAATAAATCAAGCTGAAGGTAAGGTTGATTACATGGATAATCCTGAACGACCTGACAACAAATTTAAAGGTGAACCACAACATGAGGCTCCAGAACCTGATCAATCTAAGAAACAAATGAATCGATCAGGAGGTAAAGCTGGTGACATGGATCACCCTAAAGGTCCTGACCAAGAAATCAAAAGAGCACCACATCATGAGGCTCCAAAACTAGATCAATCTAGGAAAGAAAAGAACCAATTTGAAGATGATGTAAACTACATGGATCTCCCTGAAGGTCCTGAAGGTGAACCTCAACACCAGACTCCAGAACTTGATCAATCCAAGAGGCAAAATAATCAATTAGAAGGTGTGGTAGGGTACTTAGATCAACCAAAAAGTCCTAACCAAAAGTTCAAAGATCCACCAACTCCAAAACATGGTGAATCCAAAAAGCAAAGGAATCGAGTTGAAGGTGAGGATGAATACATAGATCATCCTGAAGGTCCTAACCAAAAGTTCAAAGGTGTCCCACAACAGGAGACTTCAGAATCTGACAAATCCAAGAAACAAATGAATCCATCTGACAGCGGGGTTGGTTTCATGGATCACTCTAAAGACCCTAACCGAATATTCAAAGATGCACCACAATATGAGGCCACAGAACCTGATCAATCCAAGAAACAAGGTGAGGTTGACTACATGAATTCTCCCAAAGATCCTGACCATGAATTGAAGGTTGCACCACTACACGAGACTTCAAATATTGATGAATCTGAGAAACAAGTTGGTGAATCTGAAGCCAAAAGTTTCCCAAATCCAGCCATTAAAAGTGCAGATGACAAAGGAAAACAAAGCTTGCAAACCACTGACAAAGAGGTCCCTCCTGTGTTAGGAGCACAAAAAGTAACCACTGAAGCGGAAGATAAAATCAATAGCACAGGTAATCCTTACGAACATTTTCTTCTTCTACAAGATACTAATATGAATCAGTTTTTCAAAATATTTTACTGATAGTTAATATTTATGTAAGATTTACTAAATCTATGGTAATACCCTCTAAATAGATAGTGGGGTCCATTGCATTGAGTGTTCATAAATTTCAATTAATAATAAAAAAATTTGTTAAAAATGTGTATATTGTCAGTAGATTTTTTTTTTAGATGTTAGCTGAGAAGAAATAAAAAAATATATATTACAAATTTCCCAACAATCACTGACTATTCCTTAATTGTTCTCTAGGACCTGAAAGAAATGGAAACAAGGAGAAAGCAGAAGATTCATCAAGTCACTTAGCTGCAACCTCCCAAGATCAAGGTAAAGGTGAAATTGCACCAAGGAAGAAGCATTTTTGGAGTAATTGGCCAGTTATTGGTGATGCTCCTAAGGCCCCTACACCCAAGCAACCTGAAACTGACCCTTCAAAAGAGAGTGATGAAATTGACTTTCCTGATGAGAAACGGCAAGAATATATCGAGGTTAAAGTTGATGAAGATAACAAACGTAAGCACTCCAAGTATGAGTAATTTTCTTTTTTTTCATTTCACTATAGTTTACCGGTTTATAAAAGCAATTGGTGTAGTTTAGTCTTCACTTTCAAGATAATTGTGCATGGTTTCAAAGATTAGTCCTAGAAGTTAGTTAGAAAATTTAATATCCAATTTCTCATAATATTGCCATAAAATGATGTTAATTTGTTTTGCAGAACCAGCCGGAGAAGTTGTTCCTGCTGAAACTACATCACTTGTTACGCCTAATGAAGCAAGTGTATCAGCAAGTAGTAAGACATTGGAAATTCTAAAGAGTGTTGTGTATGGTGGTTTGATTGAATCATTAACAAGTCTCAGTGTTGTGACATCTGCTGCTAGTGCTGATGCTACCACATGTAGGGCATTTTATTTACATTTCATCATTCTTTTGTTTGCTCTTTCAAATAATACTTGAAGACCAGTGCTGTTTTGTTTATATTGAGTTATACTTTTTTGGGTTGTAAATTGATACATAGTATTTATAAAATACAGCTGTTTAACATGTATGAAGAAAAAGACGGAACATTTTTCATAAACTTTTGTACATAGAAAGATGTCCACAAGTGGGCATGCATCATTAGCAACGTTGTTGATCTTCAAAACAACATTGTTAATGAAGTGGCCACAAGAAAAAAAATAACAGATGAGGAAGTTTTTGGAATTAATATTGCGATTTTAGTGACAGTTTTCTTATTTTGCAGTGAACATTGTGGCACTGTCTATGGCTAACCTGATTGGAGGACTTTTCATACTTGGTCATAATGTGAGTTATATATCTTCAAATTTAATTGAGTTTTTTTTTCTTTTCTTCCAAAACCCATTTTCTGTCACTACTTTCCGTTCTATTTCCTCATTTTGAGACTTCTGCTTAACCAAAATCTATAACAAAATTGGTCTTAACCACCTGTGGTTTTTTTTATGTAAAGACTTGCATCGTTGTGAAAAGTTCAATAGTCACATGAAGTTTAATGTTGGTTATTACTAGCACTTGAAACTTGGTATTTGTTTGCATTTCAGCTAGAGGAACTGAAATCTGAACAAGAGGATCGGTACATAGAGTTACTGGGTCAGAAGGAGAATTTCATTCTCCATGCTTTTATAGCAATCGTATCATTCCTTGTGTTTGGATTAGTGCCACCTGTGGTATATGGCTTTTCATTTGGTGAGAGTGGTGACAAGGATTTGAAGCTGGCTGCTGTTGCTGCAGCTTCTCTACTATGCATCACTCTGCTTTCCATTGCCAAAGCATATATCAAGAGACCAAACAGCTACTTCACATACATCAAAACGGTGCTTTACTATGTCAGCACTGGTGCTGTGGCCTCACTGCTTTCTTACATAGCTGGTGATCTTGTGAAGGGTCTCATAGAAAAGTTTGGATGGTTTGAGTCAGCATTAAATTTTTCCTTGCGGATTCCTGGGATTGGAGCTCAACAAACCGGGTGGGGATCATACTAAGGGAAGGTGTTGAGGAATTTAATGGGATCATACTAAGGAAAGGTGTTGAGGAATTTAATTGATGGATTATTTTTAAATTCCATATAGAATGAGTTTGTGTTAGGAATTCAAGTGAGAGTTTAAGTCCCACATTGAATAAAAATAAGAAAGTTAAACAATATATAAGAAAGAAGACCCATAAACCTACTGTCTTAAGGTTTTGAGTTAAAGGTGGTGTCATTCCCTTATGTATGTTTGGCCCATTTCTTCTTTTTGTGAGAGTAAGAGACTCACAATTCAAATCATAATTTCTAGAGTTTTCTTTATAACACTATTTAAAAAGAGAAACTTGTTTATAAGATTGTTTTTTTTTTTTTGACAAAGATTATAGTTTATTTAAACTATAACAATGATTATTATAGTTATTACTATTATACAGATGAAGTTTCGCAAATTTATCAAATTAGTGCAATTTTTATCTGAAATTTCCTAAATGGTGTATTTTTTTGTTTATTTCGCGGGATATGGATAAATCGTACATAGGAGACACAATACCATTGTGATGGTGACCCTATTGCACAAATTAATTTAAGATTAAATGAAATCATGCAAACAAAGATTTTAATTAATGAGTTAATTAAAATCCTGACACTAATACACCTATTTTAATGTTAATGTGGTTAATATTCTCAACACATTCATCTTCTGTTTTATTGGCATGTGTGATGTGTTGTTACTGTGCAACTAAAATAAATAAACAGTTACAACCAGTTTAACTTCAAACAGTTTAAATTCTAAAATAAAATGGTTGATGGGATTATTATTTAAATTAAAATAAAAAATGATGTTAGTACGAGATTTATATAATAAATTAAATTAAGAGTAAGAGTAAGTTTGATATTGAAAAGAAAAAATAAATTAAATTAAAATTTAATAATAAAATATATTTAGCAAAATTAAGTGTAAGTTGTATATTTGAATTTAATTACTAATATAGAAATAATTTAAAATAAAATTAAAATTTAGCAATAAATTTAGAAAGAAAATTTTGAAAATATTATATAATTTTTTAAATAAATTTATTATTAATTTTTAAATTATATCTATTAGTAACTAAATATATTTCTATATTAGGAACTAAATTGATAGTAGGTAAGTTTTATTCAAGGTATCTCTTCAATTATAATTAATTTCACATTTATTTCAATTACCTGATCACAATTAATTTCAACCATTACATATTTATCAACAAATAAAATATAAAATAATTTTGTAAGGATCCATTTATTTTAGTTGCACAGTAACAACACATCACACATGCCAACAACAAAACAGAAGAAGAATGGGTTGGGTTGAGAATATTAACCACATTAACATTAAAATGGCTTAGTATTCTCACAATTTTAATTAACTCATTAATTAAAATCTTTTTTTCAAGATTTCATTTAATGATTTCATTTAATGTTAAATTAATTTGTGCAATATGGTCAGGATTCTTCACAATTATATCTGGTCTCTTATATATGCACCATTTATCCATATTCAGAAATAAATAAAAAAAATATACCATTTTAAGAATTTCATATAAAAATTGCACTAATTATTACAGTAATTTGGAAAATTTGCCTGAGAAGTTTTTTCTGTCAATGATTGTTATTATATTTATTATTATAATTATAATAATAATAACAATAATATTTATTATTATCATCATATTACTATTATTATTATTTTATTATTACTATTATAAAAATACTGTTATTATTATTATTAATATTATTATTATAAACATTAATAATATATATATATATATATATATATATATTCCGTTGAAATTATTTTTTTTTCAAATTAAGGCATAATAAAATCCTTACATCATTATATGATGTCCAAAAATCTATTATTTTATTATTAAATTTGGGATGTCCGGATAGTTTTCTATTTTTTGTCTTAATTAATAAAATTTTATAATAATAAGGAAGTAAATTATTCTTGAAGATTGAGTAATTCAATTAGAAAAAATTACTATCGGTTTACATATGCTGACAAATACTTTATGGTACGAGAGCGGTTAATATAAAGTGTTTCACGTTTAAAATCTTGTTCAATGTTCATTATGAAACCTGATTTAGAATGGTAATTGTTTCTATTTGAATTGAAGATGAAACTTTACTTATATTTATATTTATGAATCATTAAAAATTAAAATGTTTTCATCTTTTCTCGTTTGTTATCTGTTTTAGAAGATACAAATATATATTGGGAGTTTAATTAATTATAAGACCTCAGTGTTTTGGTAATATATACTATTATATATGATTGTTTATTTACATTAAAAATGTGATTCGTCCTCTATATTTGTTTAGTATTAATGATAGGATAGGAATATCAAATTTCCACTATTTGTAAATTTGTCTTTTAAGTTTTCTCCCACAAATTGTCTTAATTTTCTTGTATTCTCATCGATATGTGTTTTATTAATTTAATCGTGCGTTTTCCACTTTCTTGTTTCATTTGTTCTGTCAGTCTATGTTTTTTATTTAGTTTTAGTCTTAGGTATGCCTTTTTCTTTATCATCTTCTTCAAGAAATTGGCATGTTGGATTGTGCTTGTGCTCAACACCTATGGTTTATTATGTTCGTTTCTTTTTTCCTGACAAAGGTAGCAAATTAAATGAAGAAGACTCTGCCTCCTACTGAATATTCATTGGTCGTCTTATATATCTTAAACATGCTTCTGGATTACTCAATATTCATAACTAAACTCTGCTGAAACTGCCACCAAAGTCACACAGTACAATGAAATAATAAAAATGCACCCAACCAATTAAATAGTAGAAAAACAAAAAGAAGAAGCACCCATGAAAGCTTGATATTGCATACATTGTCCAACACAATTCCTTCCCGGCCTATATAAAAATGAAAAATGCTATTAAAAACGCTATCATTTATTCTTTCATAAAACAAATAGATCAAATTACTTATTAGTATGAACCCCATCCAGAATTCTCAACACTCATGTTAGGAAGAGGCAAACCAAAGTTTGATTTTGGTTGAAACCATCCAAGCTGTTCTACCAGTTTCTTCATCTGGGCTCCAGCTACATAAGTTAGTAGTGAGGCCAATACTCCAGAGGTAACATAAAATGTCACAGTTTTGAAGTAAGTCATGAAAGTTTTATTGCCTCTTTGCGTATGAGCTTTGGCAATGGCAAGAAATGTGATGCAAATTAGAGAAGCAACTGCAACTGCCGTAAGCTTCAGATCCTTGTCATCACTCTCACGAAATGAGAAGCCATACACTATCGGGGGCACTAACCCAAATATAAGGAATGATAAGATGGCAAAAAAGGCATGTAGATAGAAGTTCTCCCTCTTTCCTAGTAGTTCATAATATTTATCCACTTCTGCATCTTCTGTTTCACTTTCTTCTTCTCTTGGTTTTGAAGCTTTCAAGTCCCTAATCTGTAAGCATGTATAGGAACACTTAGTTTCATGAAAATAAAATTATAGTTTTATTCATGTAAAATGCTAACCTTCAAACAAGTTGTTATGATTAAAGATGCTAACCTACAATTGTAGTTGTGGTTCCAAATTTTAAATTTTTATAGCCTATCAAAAATTAAAAAAAATACAAATTTAATGTTTAATAATAAATTTAAGGATGAAAATAATTTTTTGAGATTTAGAATTGAGACTTAATTTAGGTTTTAGGGTTTAAAATTGTTTTTAGGTTATCAAATTTAAAGGTTTAAAATTGTTTTTATAGTTACTCAAAGTTAGAGTTTACGAACTAAATCATTTTTTTTTTTAATTTGAAGAGATTAGAAAAACTTTTTTACATTTGATCCCATATTTCATGTGTAAACACATATATTAGAAATCCAAAGCACCGATGAAAATTAAAGGTTAACTTTGTTTTACATAGATCCAAAATTAAGTTTATTACACTTAATCCTTAACCAGGACTTTGTTTTATATAAAAGGGTTCTCCTTATATATTATGTATCCCGTTCATTGTTATTTCCAACTTAAACTTAAATTTTTAACAATTCTTTAAACTAAAATGTAATTTCTAACTTACACTTATTATTAAAAATTCTTTAAGCGAGGGGTAGAAACTCTAAGAAGAAAACAATTGTAGAACACTTATCAATCAAGCCACTTTCTACACTCAGCACAGTGATCCAATTGGATAATGTGAAAACTAGACTGGAGTATCTGGTTATAATCCTCAAAAGTGCAAGTCCTTGCTAATGGCTAATGATAAAACATTCTTGGCACATAAATGATATATATATATATAAACATGTTATATTATGGAGGAAATAAGGAGAAGAAAAGTAAATTAATTAACAAAATTTCTTGAGAACAATAAAGAATTAAGAAATTAAAAACTCTTGTTGAATTTAGGTGAAAATGAACTGATATACTGATTATAGTCATGTATGAGTTTCCTACTTTTGACTAGTATGTCCTCTCTGGTTAGCATTCTCCATATTGATTGAACTTTTAAGTGGAACACAAACACCAAAATTATTAAAGGCAGAAAATAAGAAAAGGGAGGGAAAGCAGACATGGAATTACAACAATCATGCAATGAACAAAACTCACATTATGAGTCAACACCGTAAGTCCACCAATCAGATTTGCAATACCCAGAGCAACAATACTCACTGCAAACACAATTTGAGCAAAAACATTATAGTCAATTTAAATTTGCTAGCACAACACTACTGGTCAATGATATCATATAATTTCAGGAATGTTTTAAACTAATAGCATGTTTGAAAAATAAAAACTCTTCCTAACAACTTCTATGATAGAGAAAAAAAATAAACCTTTCATATATTGAAATTAGTTTATGTATAAATCAAAATTCTTTTCAATAAATTTGTTAAATTTTTATTTTTTAATTTATATATGAACTAATTTTGAATTATAAAAACTTCTTTCACTTTTTCTATTTTTACAGAGAAAATTGTTATTATTTTATTCATAATAATAATAATAATAATATCCATGCCCTTTTCATTAAAATAATGAATAGGTCTCAATAAAAAAATGTGGCATTGTTAAATTGAATTTATGCATAATTACACTTGTTTGATATTCTAGTGGATTACTTGCATTAGTTATTAGCTAGTTCATTTTTCCAAGGAAAACAGTATTATTAATTTCAAGTAAAATGCATCTCATGCAACCTATATATTGTAGTGGAATGAAATTTAAAATGCAAAATTAGGAGAAATTAAAGTTGATTACATACATGTGGTAGAATCAGCACTTGCTGCAGATGTCACAACGCTGAGGCTTGCTAACAATTCAGCCAAACTACCATAGACGATGCTTTTAAGAATTTCCCAACCCTTACTACTCCCTGTTGTTCTTGTTGTGATGATAGGTGGTGGAACACTAGTAGATGGATCTGTTACAGTAATGGATAACTCTCCAGTGCCTGCCTCTGATTTCAACCAAAATACACCATAATCAATATAATCAATATAATAGTGCCGCACGTTAGAGTAAATATGTTATAAGAATTAAATATAATTTTTATCATATATTTGTGGAACATTCCACGATTTATAATAAGGATAATGACTTCAAAATTATGAGTGATGTCTTCATCACATATATATTATATTATAGTATGGTAAGTAGTCTCTCACAACATGTTAAGCATTTTTATTATTTTATTTATACATCGTTTTCTCCAGTGCAACTAGCCCTGGCTGCAAGAATAAAAAACTATTTAGTCGCCATCTCATTCAACGTTTCTTTGTCATGATGAAAATAATTAACTTCATAATTTGTTAATTTAAAGTTCAAGTGGCACTGAAATGAAATTGAAATAATGATCATCATCAATAAAAAAAATTATAGGGTTTCCTGGCAATATAAGATTTGTTTAAAAAAGATAAAAAAAAAAAAATTGTTTGGAAGATTATTACGAAATTGATTGAATGTATAGTGTCTTAACCTTTAGTATAATCCAATAAGAAGTCAATTAATTGTGAGCGTTAGCTAATTCAGAAGTCAATCAATTGTGTCCAATTGCTCAAATGATTAATTTAAAGAGAAGTTAAATAGGTTATCATAGCTTAACTTTGTTGACTTTTACATCTTTAAAAAGGTATAAATTACGATTATTTCTTATTATACATCACTAAGAAAAAAAAATACAGTGTGATTATTGAGCTCTCATTACCTCCAGGAACTCGTGAAACCAACCCATTGAAAAACTCTTTGCCTGTTGAAAAAAGAAAACAAGAAGAAAAAAGTCTAAGTCAATGATCCATATCAATTAAGAACTTAGGTGAAGTATTAAATGCTAGAACATATGTACCTACTTTCTGAGTATTTTTTACGCGTTTTCTGTTTAATTTCACATGGTTTGAACAACTGATAATATATTTAATTAACTTGCCGGATCTGATTAATCACTTGAAATATATTTATTCCCCACTGATGCACATACAAGTTGACCTAAATTCTCATGATGAAAATTGAGATTAGGCTGCTTGATGCTTTGGAAGTATATACAGAAGTAACATCAATGAATGTTGAAATTAACATTTCTCTAAAAAGGTTGTTATATATTTACAAAATATATTATAGTTATAAGTATATTTTTTCTTTAATAAGGATTAAATTAATAATATAAATATATATATCATTGATCAACACTAACAGTATAATAATGCATTAACTGATAAATAAGTTCGTTAATATAAGTTATCAATAATATGATATATCATATTATTGATACAAAAATATATATTAATAGTAATCTTTTAATTTCTATAAAAAAAAAAAAAAAAAAAAAAAAAAAAAAAAAAAAAAAAAAAAAGCCTCCATACTTGCAAGCTAATGACAAATTTGTTTCAACGATAAATGATAACTTTGTAGTGTTTTATTAAGAAGTACAATCAAAGACTAAATTCTTCGTAACATTTAAAGTAACAACTTTCCATGTTATGCTGTACAAGTATGATTGAAAAACCGGTTTCTACTATTTTTAAAAATTATTAAAAAATTTAAAACACCATTATCTTAGAACACCACTAATCCATATTTTTAATTTATTTAAAATATATTCATTTCCCTATTTAAAAAAAAAAAAAACTCTAATTAAACATATGCATTTAGATTGTTTTCCCCCTAGTGTACTATTTCAATTTATTTTGTGTACTATCTACATACATTTTAAAATGTTTGCCCTGGTATACTATTTTAATTACTTTTTTTGTACTATATAAATTATATTTTCAAGTAGAATACAGAGACACCAATCACAGTCATAACAGTAAAAAAAAAAAAAAAAAAAAAAAAAAAAAAAAAAAAAAAAAAAAAAAAAAAAAAAAAAAAAAAAAAAAAAAAAAAACACGAGTTACCTTTCTGAACGAGTAAACTGAAACATGTAGAGCATCGTACCAGACAATGAACATCATCATCATCCCCAGAACCTGCACCTGTAACTGGAGGCTCTGTAACCGGAGGAACTGTAACTGGAGGTACTGGAACTAGAGGAACTGTAACTGGAGCCACTGTAACTGGAGGCACTGTAACAGGAGGCTCTGTAACTGGAGGAACTGTAACTGTAGGAACTGTAACTGGAGGTTCTGTAACTGGTCGTGTAGCGCAAAGCATGACCTTGCTGATACAAACGTCACAATTGGGGCAGTAGAATTCATGGTTTGGGGGCATAATGAACATGTTTTTCAAATATATTTCTCGCAGTTCCTCTGTAGGTGACATGGCTATACCAATTGCTGGTCCATTTTTCATGTGAACAAAAGAATTAGAAGGGTTGAAATATAGCTCAACAGGAGCATGATTTTCTTCCTTAACTTCAACTTTTCTGTTTTCATCAGCTTCATTCCCACTTTCTGTGATCACTGTTTTGGATATGGCTGCAGCAGGACGAATAACTGAAAATAAAAGTTTTTGAAAAATTGGATTAGCCCTATTGGTGAAAATAACATTGTATTTAGAAAAACAAAAAGAAAATGTGGATTATATATATAGTCAAATTAATAACACCTATTTTCTACATAGCATATAGATATTCTCTTCCTGATATATAAAATTTATGTAATTAAAATGGTAAAATCAAAGATTCAAGCTTTTTATTTAAAAGACACAAGTTACTATTATTCCTTTTTCATACATGTTGGTTAAAAGGGTTTTAGGTTTAAGTTTGGGGTTGAATTATTGGTAAGTAGTATTTTCATTGCGCATTTTGTATCTTTCAAAATAAGACAAGATTTTCATTAAATTTTCCGCAGAAAAACATTTAGCTAAATATTTAATCAAGTATTTAAGTATTGAAATAAGTTTGAATTTGAAATCTAATAAAATATATTCGAAACAAATTCTTTTGATAAATCTTTTTGGTAAAATTGTTCAATTTTATTGGGGTCTTTAAGTGGATTGAGTACGTGTTGTGACGAAAATTTCTTACAGAGAATGTCTATAAACAGGAGGTGCAAAATTTTGGAATCAACTTATCAGTTTATATTCGTCTTTTAGAATAATACTTTGGATTCAATAACTTTAACATAAAATAAAATAATAATTTAAAAGAAAATCATAAATATAAATTTCATAAACAAACCTTTTTAAAGAAAGTTACATAGAAAAATGGATAAGTTACGACTAAATTTATATAAAAAATGAAAGATATTATTTTTAACCCAAAATTTTAAATAATATATTAACGTCTATGTTTTTATATAATGTTTTTCTTCGTTTACTTCTATCCTATATGTGAAACTTCTAACTTACAGTTAAATGTAAGAAAAACAACAACTATACAAATAGAAGTGTCTCTTTAATAATATTTTATTGTTAGAAAACTCAAGCTTGGGATTAAACAAGTAAGCAATGAAGAAAAGAGAGATTATATGTTTAAAAGGAGTTAAATTTGTACCTTCTCTGTTGGTAATGAACTGTGTTGAAGCCTGCAAATAAGCCTCAGCCTCTTTGGTTGGAGATATGAGGAGCGTTTCAGCATCCATTTTTGTGGCAAAGTCGTGGAAAATGGGAATGCTTTGGGTCTAAATCCACACTTCCAAGTTCATTTATAATGCCATTTTGAAGGACAGAATTCTCATCCAGCTCATGTTCAAGGTGTGAATGCAACCCTTCATTAAAATATAAGTTATAAGTTTGCATAATGTGAAAGTTGACGAACAGCATATGACGTTGCACAGGTCTTAGGGTGTGACGTTCCACAATGTTTCATTAAATAATTTCTCATTATTAAATCAAATTTATTGAAAAGTTAGAAAAATTAAAAGTAGTAAATAAATAAAGAAATTGAAACTATAAATTTTCATAATTTTTATTAACTTTGATTCAATAATAAAATATAAGTAAAGATATTATATAACTCATAAAAAAAATGATGTGTGAACACGGATATGATCACAGAGCCTGAAATATTTAAAATATCTATAAATAAATTTTTTTCTTTATAGAGTTAAGACTAATTTATATAATATAAATTGAGATAATTCTCGTTTTATAAACTTATTTTATTAAAATAAATTAAGGTTAAACTTGTTTTTAATATTAAATAAACAAAAAAATAATTGTTAAAAAATAAAAAAGTTATTGTCTTTTACATTGATGAAAATTTTATTTTTAGTCAAAGTAATATATTCTAGATGCAGAACTAAAGAGAAATATCTCAATACTGAAATATATTTATGTAAAAGTACGTTATTATCATTTGATGAAAGTAAAAAATGATAAAAAATACTGTGTAGAAAGAAATTTGGTGAACTAGGATATCTCAAACTATAAGTAAAGGATAATTCGTCTTGTATTGAAATGATTTGAAGGTTGATATCTCCCAACTTATGTTTTCATATACAAGAATCAGAGATAAAATCTCTTCCCACATTCTTAAGAAATAAGATTCTTTAACAATCATGTTACTATACCATATTATATGTGTAACAATTAATAATATATCATAAAAGAAATAATAAGATTTATTCAACAAAAATATAAATTATTTTAAGGATATGTTTTTACTACTGTTAGGTAAAAAAAATTAAAGGTCAAATTTAAGTTTAGTTTTAATACAAAAAAAATCATTATTTTTTTCAATTGACTCTCTTTCATAAACTCTTTTCTAACTTCTCTGTAGAAGTTTAAATAATGTTGCTTTCTCTCGTTCTTTGGTGTTTCCAAAACTAAAAAGGAAAAAAGTATTAACAAAAGTTATTACTTATTCCAATAAATTTGACAAAAAATACTTAATTTAACATAAATTATTCTTTTAGTGGAGAGTACAAGACTATATTTGATATATTTTAGAAAAGTTAAAGTCTTATACAGTTTTAAATGTGTGTCTCGAGAATCTACTTAATAAAGTAGCAATATAAATAGCAACATGGGACAATTTGTTTAAAGAAAAAAATAAACCTTCAAGATAATACGTGTTATTTGCAAAATAGTTGGAGAATCAATTAGTTATCTATTTATTATTTATTTATTATTTATAGAATGAAAAATGATAGACGAATGAATTGGAGTACAATTAACACACCCCTATTTAGTAAAGAATATTTTTTAGACTTTTAGCTAATAAGGTGTAGTAGTAAATGTACTTCTGTTTGAAGAAATGTGTGGATGACCTATATACGAACTCATAGGAATAATATTATGTTTTGAAACTTAAATTTTGAGGCAAAGGAGGTATTTATCTTAATTCAAGTCAAAACATGAACTTAGATAACTAGAAAAGACAAAAGGGTTACTTTTAAATGTTTAAAATGGTGTTTAAATCCTATAAGAAGTATTGTCAAGAAGATGAGAAAATTATTATAGCACAACTAAGATTATGCTGAGGAAAGCTCATAACCTATACAGGACTTACAACTGCAATATCCAAAAATCACAACAAGGAGTTGATAAAGAATTCATAGTGATAGACATAGCACTTGAAGAAGCTAAGTTCTAGTGAGGTAAATAGAAAACGACAAATAGCTAAGGAATTTTATCGAAAGTGAACATATGCAGGAACAACATTATGACAATTTATGCAGATTAACAAAATTATAATTTATATGATTATGCAATTGATCTTGAGGCGATCGGTCTTAGGGAAATCAGTCATAGGGTGATCGACCTTGAGAAAGAAGTATGAAAGCAACCATAAAGAGATCAAATTTAGGGGTATCGTCCATATTATGATGATCGGTCCTAAAGCGATCGATTTTGAGATGATCGGTCTTAAGACAATTGGTCTTGAGGCGATCGACTTTGACAAAGTAGTGTAAAAGCAACCACGGGAAAATCATATTTAGAGAGACTAGTCTAAAGAATTTTGCCCAACTTGTGACAATCGACCCTGGGGAGATCAACCTTCAGGCGATTGACTTGAAAAAAGTGTAGAAACAGTCAAGAGGAGATCGGATTTAAGAAGACCGTCTTAGAGAATACCGCTCACATTATTAGAATATTTGTTTTGAGACAATTGGCCTTGAAGCGAGTTATTTATCTAATCTAGTAAAAGTGACAATAACTATATCATATTACATTAGATCTTATTTTAAAGATGGTTTTTATATAAGTATTTTGTGTAATATTAAAAAAAATTAACAACTTTTACTTTTGTATAAAAGTCCAGACATCTCTTAAGTGTCTCCATTTAATTTATTATTGATTGTTGGGAAAAGAAATATTCCTTTCACTTCGAAAAGAAATACAAAAAAAAAAAAATCTTGTCTATACAAATGAAACTAAATGTAGAGAAAAAAATTGAAAAAAAAAACTTATTCAACCAAATTAAATTGAGTCTTGTAATTTTTTTTATATGATCACATCTTATTAATTTTCAAACATTTTTTAAGACTTTCCATCAAATTAAATTAGTTGTTTTATTTCTTAATTGCATGTTGATTCCAAAGAAAATATTTTTTTCTTTCTTTTAAGTATTTTGAGTTATTTTAATTTTAATGAAGAGCTTATTTAATAAATATTATATACAACATAATATTTATACATTACCGATAACTTTATAAAACAATCCTCTTTTAATGATTTTTGAAAAAGTATTAGAGAAAATTATCAAACTAAATGATAAAAATCAGAAAAAAGTTATAAGTTTTAATAAAATTTAAATAAAAACAGAAAGTGTGATCAAAATAATTTACAATATTATTTTTCTTATCTCTATAAGATTGGTGTTTTTTGCCCTTAAAAATATTCAAAAATGGTATATATTTACAAATGCCAAGACAAAAGAAATTAATTATAGCGATTAAAATTGAAAAGTTAAATATTTGTATGGTTAAAAAAAGTAATGAAATATTAACTTTGTTATATTTTTCGTTCACTTTTTTTATTAATATAATAGACAAAACTTTGTAACTATATTAATTTTGGGTATTTTTTTTATAGTCTATATGTCAAATAAAAAATTTAATTCTAGCATTTTTCTTTTTCAGTTAATTTGTGTTTAACTTTGCAATTCAACGACAAGAATTTAAGACATTTTTGCATCTTCATTCTCTTATAGATACGGGATTATTGTGTCTTTGTACATATTTAATCACATGAATTTAGGACACTTTGTGCTCGTAAATATCCAACCGTTGTTATCAAATTTATAATTGTAATATTCGTATTGTTAGGATTTGGACTATTTATTTCAACCATAATTACGATTAGTTTGAAAGAACAACGACAGACTTAATAAATCTCACTAAAATAGATTTTTAATAAACTTTGAAATTATTTAATAAAAAAGATTAACTCCAATTCAATATCACAAAACCATAAAATATAAATTTAATTTAAGTTTAGAAAATCAAATTAATGATATGAAACTAAATATTATTATTGACTTTATTTATATTCTATTGCATCTCCAACTAATACCAAAAACACATTTAGTCTTACTATTAGAAGTAATCTAAAACTTTATTTCCTTCTTTCTTATCTTTCATCTACAGAAAATAACAAAAATTTCGTCTTCTACCCATGAATTCTACTTTAGCACCTGTTTTTACTCCAACAAATTAAATAAGGTGTGATATAAAGAAAATTTAACCATACATAAATATATATTACAATAAAAAATATAAATAAATGAATAACTCAAAATTATATTAAAATAAAAAAATAAATAATTTTTTAATTTAAACAAAAAAATCCTTAAATTAATATTATAAACAATAGGAAGTAGTAATTTAATAACCCTTCTGCACAAGAGCTGCCTTGGATGACTTTTTGGGTTGAACATGAGAGTGATTATGTGAACACATAAATTATCACATGACATAACACTCATTCACACCTACCAACTTCAACTATATTTCTTTATAAATAAATCTTTACATATATTTAACTTTTCTAATAACTTATTATTTTTACCATTAATTACAGTTATTTTAATGTTAAAAATAAAAATTAATAAATATAATTAAATAAAATATCTCAAATTAATATAATGATATCTTTTAGACATATAATTTAATTAAGTAATATGCTTACATTTATTATAAATAAGGAATTATATATATTATTTTTACTTTAATATTTAATAATTATTTTAATATTGTATTTTTATTTAAAATAATTATATTTTACTTTAATGTTAACAAATTATTTCTACACATTAATTTTTATATAATAATTCATTATAAAATAATTATTATTTAAAATAAAAAAACTTCTACTTTATAATTTATAATTTCAATTTTAACAAATTTTTTTCTAATTAAGGCTATCGTTTAAGTGTAATATTTTAGTTTTTTTAGTATTAGTTTTTTTAACTAAAAGTGAAGATTCAATGCTATAAATTAAACAAAGTTGATGTGTAATGCTAATCATTATTCTATAGCTTGCTGAAATCTAAATTTATTCGACGAAAACTAAAATATTTAAAAGAATACTCCACCTAAACTTTATCCTTTAATTAATCATATTTGTTAATGGTTGTTTAAATATCACAATTTCTGCTATCAAAACACGATCAAAACATGACCTGTATATACATAATTAATGAAACCTATGACCAAGAACAATCAAAGTCCAGATTATTTACATATTTAATCCCAATATTATAAGAAAAGGTCAGCAGAAAATGGATCCAGTTCGATCTTAACTATCATTACAGGTTGGCTGAGATACATAATAAGATTTCAGGAATATTTTTTCGTTTATAATACAATATTTTGAGGAATAATAATATAATACAACATCTCATGTAGTGTTTTTATGGAAATTCATCTAAAAAAAATTAATTTAATATATGGAAAATTTTATTTTATTCCTTCTAAATTTTCTTATGAAAAAAACTTACGCAAACAAAGACAAAAATACTTAAAAAAACATCATGTCGCCATCACTATCCCTTTCTCGAGTTTGAAAAGAGTTATTATTTAGTAAAAAGTCTTTTTTATTAAAGAAAAACGAAAACCAACCACTGTCTAATATAATAAGTGCCTATAGCGTCAACGAGAAACAGCAGAAACATTTTAGGTACAACTTTCCTAGTGTATTTGTAGAACCAGTTAACAACCATTATTTGCATTTTTGTGAAAAATAAGATAATAAAATAATTTTAATTTTAAACAATATAATTTATGAATTCTTTTTTAATAGATTAGTATTTTTTAATATTTTTAGTTTAAACGACTGAAACGTTCGTTATTAGAATATTTTAAAAAAAATTATATAAATGGAAAGATATGTACGTAAGTATCATTATTAGAATGTTTGTACATAAATTTTAAATAAAACTTTATTTTAAATTTTATTATACAATTTAGCAAATCAAGTTGATATTTTTAATTTATTTAATCGTTCTGACTCGTTCTGCATAACCCATTAATTCCGAAGACCAGACACAGGATCAGACGGTTGACCCATCAACCTGTTTTCTTTTTAAATTAAAAGTTAAAATGAAAAACAATTTTTAAAAAATTAATTTTTTACAAATGTATAATAATATTATAATTTAAATTTGTAAATTAAGTTTTAACTATTATTAACTATAATAATTTATTAAATTAAAAATATTAGTTAAAATTTTAAAAAAATATTTATATTGTTAATTTTTTTTTTAAATAAGAAAATTTGGCAGGAGGAGCTAAGATTTTAAGCCTGCTCATCTTATTCATGGCGAGTTAAAATGGGCTGTATTAACCCATTTTACCACTTACTAACAAGGAAATAATGGAAAATGGTGTAAATAAAGTCCATGAAATGGAGACCTGTGAAAGAGCATATTTTATTGGTCCCGATCATTGATGTTACAAAATTTGGATGTTTATGTCTAATTTGTGACTCTAGAGAAGTACAAGAATATCTTATTTACTTACTCTTATCCAAGGTTATTTCTACAACACCAAACTATACATAACACCTACATTGCATGATGATTGTACGCTTATTCTTTTGTGCAAGCAAACGTTCCAAAAAAAAAAGTGTTTATTCTTCAAGGCAATTGGTGGTCACATTGTTTGTAATCTCTATCTCAATTCTTTTTTAGTGACATTCATAATTTTTTTTCCAACAAATGTATATTTATTAATTTAGTATTTTCTTTATTAAATATGAGATTGAGAAAACTTTTCAAATTTTAAAATCCAATTTATCATTATCCAAATTTATATTATTCTATTTAAATAGATTTATCTTAAATCTAAATCCACATTTTTATATTTTAGATCGAATCCACTTAATTGGATTTGTATTTGATATAACTTGATATATTTTTGGATTTTAAAAATAAAAAATAGTATGTATAATGGTTATTTCAAGTTATAAAATGGATGGTAGGATCGGATTTGAAGTATTATTAAGCCTGGCTCAAATTGAGTCTTGTCAACTAGAGAGAAAGTCAAGTCAATTTTAATATTTATTAATTAATTTTTTATTATATAAATTAATTTTAAAGTCATACTAAAATTTAATAAAAATGTGAAAACATTTGAGTTGTTAAAATGTAATATGTGAATTTGTTAAGGTAAAAGTTTAACACTTTAAGATTTTAATTAATGCTTAAAAGTAATTAGTATAAAACATTATCATACTTCATTATAGTTTTATAAAAATAATATGTAGATACAATATTGTGTGGTCTTTTCTCAAGATAGTCTAATAAATGCATGTAAGAACAAATGAAAGTGCAATAAACATCAGAAGCTACATATAAACTAAGAAAACCTTGGACTTAAAATAAATATCCATATCATTACTTTATGTTTGCAAGAAATGTTCATATGTCAAAGAGATTGTTCAAAATCAAATATGAAATAAATATCAAAGATCTCTTGAGACACAAGCTAAAACTATTTTCTTTATCAACTTCCTAACATAAAAAGTCTTTCAACTTTAACCCAACTATTTGTCGTTTACGGTATACACGTTAATCATGACTTTGTGCAAAAGGCTTAGATTGCTACTTATCAAGGACGTTGTGAAGAGAAAGGAACAAAGAAAAGCTACATTAAATGTAAGAATCATATTGAAGCTCGTCAATGGAAAATAAACATGCATAGAAGTTGAAGATGCTCAATGACTATAAACAACCTCTTAATAGACTATCTTCTTCCAAAGTCTATTTAAAGCATCCATTCAAAAGAAGAAGAAGAAGGAGATAGAGGAGACATTACCAAAACACTACTAAAATCGAAAGCACTCCTCTAAGTCAAGAGAGCATATGTTACATTATATCAAAAGTGTTGATTAAATGATAGAATAAACCTCATAACTTCATAAAAAGAGAATCAAACTTAAAGAAAATTAAAGCACTAAGATCCAGAGGAACTTCATGGAAAACACTGAAAGTGTTTATACAACTACCTATGAGAGTGAGTCTAGCCATTATATATGTCAAAAGATAGTAACCTCCCAAGAGGGCAAGATAATCTAAACTAGGAGAGAAAACCTAAACCTTGTATTCATCGTTAGACACAATCCTCCCTAGTAATCAAACCAATGATCATTAGATCATTGAAAAACCAAACCTTCATATCTTAGCTAGGAGTATTTGCTTGGCAAAGAAAACTCAGTATTAGTCAGGAGTGACTTGAGTAAAGAATATTCATTGACAGGGTCGGCCAAAAGTGGTTACAATCTGAAAAAATACTCGGTTAACCAAGACTAACTGTGCGTAAAGAATACTCAAGAGTAGCTTGAGTAATCATACTTAGGGTCAACCAAGAGTGACTTGAGTAAAGAATATTAAGTGTCAGCTAGGATTGACTTGAGGAAAAAAAATACTCAAAGGGTTAGCTAGGAGTGACTACGAACTCAAAAAAATACTCAATTAAGTTAGGAGTGACTTTTGTCAAGAATAATCAATTAAGTCAGGAGTGGTTTATGTCAAGAATACTAAGGAGTAGCTACCAGGCCAAAGAATAGTCAAAGTGTACTTAACCACAATAACTTTCCTAATTATACTTGGCTTGTTGGGCAACAATAAACAAACTAGTATAATTTATTGTGTAAGTGTTCTTTACTCCTTATCTCTTTTACATTACATGTTATTATCATCATCTACACTAATCTTAAAAGGAGAGTTGGTATGTGAATATTTATTAAAATATTTTATCAAAATGTTATTAAATATAAGTAATTATTCTGCATCTACATTGGTTGGTCAAATGCTAGAATCATGATCTAATTACTTATTAAAGTAAATATGAAAATATTTTAACTAAATGATTTAGTCAAGTCACAAATATACATCAAACGTGACCTTTTTTAACTAAAAGAGATAATGATAAAATAAGTTCTTTTTCATGTCTATTTGATTGTATATGTGATAAGTTTTCTTTAAGGAAAAGTATTTTATCTTTCATAAAACAAAATCTATTGAAAAATATTTATGAAAATATATCTTCTTAAGTTCATCTTTTTCAATGAATCTTCTTATGTTAAATATGTATGTGATGTAGTCTATCAATAATCATAATCTTATCATTAATCAGAGTATGAGAAAATATCACAAAAATAATTCACAAAAGTTAACAAAGTTAGAATGATATGATATATCACGTAGAAGAATTTGAGTCTGGTTATTTTATAAATAAAATCATCTTCTTGACATCATTAATTAAGTGCATTTATAAAAAAATTTAAAGTTTAATAAAATCACAGTCGAACCTTTATTCTTATAATTTTTCTATTTATATATACAATAAGTAATATAAAAGAAAAATAGAAAAGTACTAATAATTTTTTTTATATGTTGACATGTCCACGTAGAATTACTCTTCCACGTTGAAAAATGTGGTACCACATTATACGATAAGAAATTATGAGATGTGAGAGTTTAATAATAGTAAAACAAAAGTAAAAATATGGCAAACTTTTATATTATTTGAAAAAACTATTTTTACTTGATATAGTGTAGTTAATAAATCAAGAGAATGGCTGCACCAAACGTGATAGGGGAGTTTGTTTTACCAGCATTCCGAAAGTGTGAGGGTCTGATTTCAGAAACTAAGGGGATGGGAGCGCAACTCGATTGCCAATCTCCTAGCCTACAGGGGGTGCAGTATGAAGGGGATGAGAGTACAGTTATTCATAGGTTCAAGGAGTTGGAAGATAGAGATACTAAGTTACTTAGACAGTTTTGTTGTGAGAGAGAAGACATGTTATGAATTTAATCAGCTTCAATATAAAGTGGAATTATTTGAAAACTCTGATTATTAAGGAAAAATCAGGTGTTGTGTGTATCCAGGAGACCAAATTAACTAGTTTATGATTTTAGAAATGTTTCTCACTATAGGAGTCTAATGAACTTGGTTGGATACATAGAGGGGTGGACAAAGAGGGAGGAGACATTTTAACTATATGGAAGTGTATAAGATCACTGGAAGATAAAGGATTTATAGTAACGAGGGTGAGTATATATATGGAGATTGATCAATTTATTCCTGTGGTAATCATAAATGTGTATTCACCATGCTCTAATAGTGAGAAACTAACATTGTGGGGTGAAATAGAACGGATTATGGTTAGGTTCCAGAATATGGCATGGTGTGTGTTGGGAGACTTCAATGTGGTTTGAGATCCTAGTGAAAGGAATGGTACGGATGTTGAAAGAGTGAATAGGGTAGAAATGGAGGAATTTAATTCATTCATTAATAGATGTCAATTGTACTAAATTCCAGCTGTTGAGAGGGTGTACACATGGTATAGACCTAACGGTATTTCTAGAAGTAAACTTGATAAAACCTTAGTTTCTGAAACATGGTTGTTGAAGTGGCTGGGGTTTAGATAGTATGTGCAGAGTAAAACAATGTCAGATTATTATGCTTTGGTGGTTAGGAATAGTGTGGCAGATTGTGGCCTTAAGCCGTTTAGAACATTTGATATGTGGCAGCAGGAAGTTGGTTGGGTTCAGGATGTTGGTAATGGCAATAATCAGGAATTGGTAAAACTGAAATTGAAAAAGGTTAAGAAGGAGGTTAAAAGCTGGTATGCAAAGGTGTTTCATTGTGAAAAACTAAAAAACAAGTAATAAATGAGATTGAAGCTTTGGATAAGAGTGATGGCGAGGAAAATCTACAAGAAGATATGAGGATCATAAGGATATAACTATTAGGAGACCTTAGAAGTATGTCAGAAAGAGAAAATGCTATGCTTAGACAGAAATCTAAGGTACAATGGTTAGAGAAGGGCGACCTAAACTCAAAATTTTTTCATTCTAAGCTGAGATGGAGAAGGCTTAACAATGACATAAAAGGTTTTATTCTAGATAGAGAGTGGTGTGAAGACCCTGATCAAGTAAAAAAAATGTTATGAGGGAGCACTTTGAAATTAGGTTTGTTGTCCAACCTAAATTAGGTTTGAACTTAGATGGCGTTCAGATTATGTGTCTTTCAAATGAGGATAATGAGGTGTTATGTTGTAAATTTAGTGATACTGAAATCTTTGATGAGGTAACCCAATGTGAGAATTCTAAAAGCCCGGGCCCAGATGGTTTTAATTTTCATTTCATTAAGAAGAATTGGTAGATCATTGGGTCTAACATGATTAAGGATGTTCACAGTTTCTAAGAGGAAGGGTATATCCCAAGAAGGTGTAATACATCATTTATTACCTTGATACCTAAGAGGAAGAATATGTCTACTTTGAATGATTATAGACTCATATCACTGGTTGGGTGTATGTATAAGGTGATAGCTAAGATTCTAGCAAATAAGCTAAAAGGGATCTTATGGAAAACTGATTGATAAATATCAAGTTGCATTTCTTAGTGGTAGAGGTTTATTAGACAGTGTCTTAATTGCCAATGAAACGGTAGATTATCTAAGAAAAAATCAGCTTAAGAGAGTTATAGTGAAAGTGGATTTCAAAAAGACTTATGACTCATTGGATTGAGATTTCTTGATGTACATGATGATTAGACTAGGCTTTTGACTCATTGGATTAAGATTTCTTGATGTACATGATGATTAGACTAAGCTTTCACCCAAAATGGATTAATTGGATTAAAGTTTGTCTTAAGAAGAATATGTCTACTTTGAATGATTATAGACTCATATCACTGGTTGGGTGTATGTATAAGGTGATAGCTAAGATTCTAGCAAATAAGCTAAAAGGGGTCTTACGGAAAAGTGATTGATAAATATCAAGTTGCATTTCTTAGTGGTAGAGGTTTATTAGACAGTGTCTTAATTGCCAATAAAACGGTAGATTATCTAAGAAAAAATCAGCTTAAGAGAGTTATAGTGAAAGTGGATTTGAAAAAGACTTATGACTCATTGGATTGAGATTTCTTGATGTTCATGATGATTAGACTAGGCTTTTGACTCATTGGATTAAGATTTCTTGATGTACATGATGATTAGACTAAGCTTTCACCCAGAATGGATTAATTGGATTAAAGTTTGTCTTAGTTCCACTACTATTTTAATTTTGGTTAATGAAAATCCACCCGACTAAGGAGTTTAAATCTAGAAGGGAACTTAGACAAAGTGATCCATTAACGTCTTTTTTATTTATTATAGTTGTTGAAGATTTGGCTAGTTTGGTTAGAGAAGCATCTAAGATAAGAATCTTTAAAAAAGCTATAAGATATAAGAGTGTGAAAAGTTTTGACAAAGAATAACATTAGTGCTCATGATAAAGAAAAATGACCCTAGCAAAAAAAAAATTACATACATTAATCGAAAAAAAATAGTTCACACCCACAAAAGAAAGTCCCCTCAACGTTGGTCAAGCAAACCGTCACTAGCGTACAAAATAAAAAGAATCCTAATTTAAATAAAAAAAAATAACTCCTATAAACATTAATGAAAAAAAAAACACAATTGATATTAACTGAAAAATTAATATTCCCAACAGTGTCTCAGTTTTAACCACCCTGACAATATCCTAACTAAATTTGAGTTGAGGAGAAAATGAAAAAAAAAATATATGAATTTGAGAATATAAAAAGTTTTAAATTTTTATTTCTTAATTATTCAAAATTTTCTAATATTGAGTAGTCAAGTTACTAATAAAATTATATAATTTCAAAATTTTTTAAAATTTCTTATCTAAATATTTTTACATAACACATTTAATATTCTTTATAAAGATAAATTATACTTTTAAAATTTTATATTCCATCACACTATTAAGGTTTTGAATTAAAATAGTATCACAAAAATCTTTAATTATATATATATATATATATATAAAGCTTGATTAGAAGTGAAATTCAAATGTAATATTATACTTTGTATTTTTTTAATTCACATTTTAACAAAGTGTTCATACCCAATTTCATATTATAAAGTATTTATACTCAATTTGATATTTGTCGTCATAGTAAGTGATCCAACTATGTATGTATATTGGGTAAAGTATCATTTTTATGTAATTTTTTTAAATTTATTATAATGAGTAATTTTTTTATTTATGAAAAATTAATAAATTGCCATGATAATACGATTTCATCTAAAAAAGTGATATAACAAGGAGACTGAAAAAAAAAAGAGAAATCATAAGGTGATAATACAATTTTAATTAATTTTAATTAAAATTGTATCACAATTTTAATGAAAAAAATAGAATAGAAATTGTGCTCATATTGACACAATCTCAGTAAATACAAAATTAATTAATTAGCCGTTCATGTATGAGAATTAATGCACTTAACTAAGATTTTGGCATGTCTTAGCAGAAAAAATACTATCAAATTAACACATAAAATTAATTAATTAAAGTAGTGAGACTTAATACACTTAATTAATTTAGCAGTAGGTGAGAATACCAAATTAACATATTAAATTAATTAATTATTTCATATGTGCGAGTGAAAATTAATACACCAAACTAATGTGAGATTATGTCAGTTGGAACATTTTAATTTCTTAAAATTTATCATATAGACATGATTTACCCATTTCAGTGAAAAGAAAAATTGCCTATTGTGATAAATAAAAAATAAAACTTCCCCAGAATAGTTCTTTTGCCGTGTATATCCGCACTTGCACTATACTGCAGTGTTACATGGAAAGTCCAACTTAATTTACGATAATGTCATCGCTCGTTTCTTTTTTTTTTTTTTTCAAAATTAACATTAAAAATGTGACATAAATATAACTTTTTGTTCTAGTGAATTTACAGTTTTGATGTAATCGATACAATTTTCGAAATATATTTTAACAAAAAACTAAAGTTAAAAGTGGAGATCATAGTTATCTTCTTTAAGAAAAAAAGTAGAAAATATTATGAGTATAACAATTTTTATGATCATTGGTTATTGGATTAATAACTTCCATGTTCCTAAAATCTTGTTAATTGATTTTGTCAATTTTTTCAACGTCATTGCAAAGAGCATTGCACTACACCCAGAGGAGAAATAAAAAAATCATTTAGTTTTTTTTTTTCTCTATAAGTTCTGAATAACCAACAAAATAGATTAGGGACAGGTATAGAAAATGATTTTGCAATTATAGAACACCAAATTACTTTACTAACATATTAAAAAAAACGATAAAAAAAAAGTATAAAAGTTTGACAACACTGCAACTTGAAACAAACATTTTTCACCTAAAATTAGCAGATTAAAGCAAGAATAATTTTCATGTGATAGCCCTTACAAGTGGAGAAGAAAGAAGGTAGTAGATGTATTGTATCCAAAGCCATGTGAATAAAATAAATATCATGGTAGATTACTAGAGATCATGTGCACTACCAGTCCAACATGTAGAAACAAATGGGAATAATCCAATTTTGGGAATGATAACGAGACCAAAATGATGTAGCAAATTGAACAAAACAATTAAGCAAAGAAAGAAAGTAATAAGTCAAATGGGATACAAGCAAAGCATGAAACAATATTGTCGCAATGACCGTAGTGTTGCTATATAACACAGCTTGGCCCATGCATATCACGAGAAATCAGGGCTATCCATTCTACACCCCATAAATTTAAACTGTATCAACCTATAAATTAAAATTTTAATTTTACTCTTTCGGAATATATATTTAAATTGAAGATTTTTCCATAATACATATTTTATATTCCGTAACGTACATTTTAAAATACTTTTTTTTATCATATATTATAAATTATACATTTTATAATACACTAATTATTTTGTATTTCTGATTATATATTCTCGAATACAAATTTTTGTATTCCAAGACTACATTCCAAAATACAAACTAAAAAATAGGATTTGGACATGTATTACAATCCAAAAATGTACCTTAATAAAAGAATACATTTCGAACCTAGAAATACATACCGGAATGTTTAATCCTAAACGCATTAATACATTCTAGATGTAACAGATACTTCTAATTCCAAAAAAATCATACTAGACCGTATAATCTAAAATGTATGAATATATTCTAAATTATACATTTTGAAATATATTTTTCAAATCCAAAAATACATACAAGAATATATAATCCATAATACATTTTTAAGGGACAGTTTTGTTATTTAACCCACTCACGGGAGTGTAGGCTTAAAACATGGGTTTGGAGAATGCAACACCCGAGAAATCATTTACCTTTTTTACATTTGTATTTGCATTTAACAATAATGGCTTCCTCTGCTCCCAAGTTCTACGCCACCTTTGTGTTTTTGCACTCCTTTTTTCCTCCTGGGGTACAATCACAACTAAATAACTCCTCATTCACCAAATTTCATTTTGTCAGATATATACTCTTTTGAATATTTTCTCCATTTTAGCTCAAATTTAGTAAAAGGTTACCAACTTTTGTAAGTCACAAGTCACAGATCTCAAGCATTCTATTTGTGTCATCTTGATGGTTTTTTTCCCTATGTTTGTTTTCCCTCTCATGTGCAGAGGTTGAAGCACAACTATGTCAATGTCGTGGCCTTGTTTACACACGAAAGGATGTAAAAATCAATGCATAAACGTGGAACATACAGTTTTGGGGGCTTGTCATGATCATGGGCTTGGTATTATGTGCTTCTATTAGTACAACACTTGTCCTTCCCATGCCGCCAGTGATAGCTACTTGTACCAAGGTCAACCTTTTATATCAGTTTCTTGCTCCACCAACATCTTCCTTTTATGTTTGCAGTCAAATAACTGGAGCTATACATTTACCTCATGACTTTCTCTCCTCGCATTGTTTCTCTGCTAGCCAGAGATAAGTAATGTTTTCATGCTTCTATTTCAAAATCCATATTATCTGAAGCGCAAACTAACATTAGAGAGCTACAAAAAATGATAAAAATGTTCATTCTGAGTTTTCATTGATGATAACATTCATAGAAAAATACACTAAATAAATAACCCTAATGATGTCAATCAATTAAGAATAATTATCCATATGTTAGGAAGTAAACAACACCAAAGCTTCTCCATGGATTTAAAAAATCGGGTCTGTTTCTACTAGTTTAAATTTTATTTCATTGTCAAGATTTAAATTAAGTGGAACAAACATTACAGTTTAATTCTACATTAACTTGGGAATTGTGGCCTAATCAAGTTAAGGCAAAGGTGGAGACTTTCTCACTCATTCAGGTTCCTAGTTAGTCTGCAATACATGTTCAAAGCCACATAATTGTCCCAAATCACATTAGTTCTCTTGTATAAACCCAAATGATTTTCGACAACACCAAGTGTAAAGGGTGAAATGATATAATAGAATAGACAATGCCATGTGAAGCCATTTTATGGAGATTGCAAATGCCAAACTACAACATTTAAAATATTTATAGATTTTCCTCACGTATTAATTGGACATTGTCTATCCTGAGAAGGGAAAAATCATTATATAATCCAAATGACTACATGAATTTCAATCTCAACATTTTCAAAATCTCTGCTGAAATCATTGCTTTTTAGCTTGAAGTACATTATTACAAACTGAGTCAATAAAATAAAATTGGGTATACAAAATGCTTTACGGGTGGAAGTTTACCTCACTCAAGGATCAGCAAAACATCCACAAAAATTTTAGTTCTCAAGATTCTTCTTCTTTAAGGCTGCGAATCCTAGCCCTCTGCTGAAGGAATTGCTCTTCCTGAGCTCGTTTAGCAGCAAGGGCTTCCTCGTCGAGTACTTGAACTGGAAACCATTCTGGCAATTTAAACCAAGATCCACTCTCCTTTGAATTCTCAATATCTTGGTATATTGTTTTAGTGTGATCTCTCAAAGCATTTTTCAATTTCAAAAAGGTAAAATCTGCTGTTGTCCCTACAACAGCAAAGGCGACAGAGTACCGGATTGCACCCAGTTGACCACCTAAAATTTCACAAATGAAATCAATTTTCCGGGCTTGTAACCGAGCCTCTATCACTACTGACCAAATTTGAGCAAGAATTATTACATTCACTTTACCATCAAATAATGCATTTGTCAAAATTTAAACAATTTGGGAAAACTCTTTCTCTTTGACCAAATTACTCCCATAAGCATTGTCATAAGACTAATCCCTTGGGTACCATAGCAATTCAGAGACGCTCTCAACATTACCCTCATCCTCTCCAAGGGTGTGTAACTTCTACATCAGCCCTAGTGGTAATCTTGAAGAACCTTACACTTAGCTAGAATATTGAAAATAGGTGGTAATCTAAGACAAAGAACAAAATTGTACTTGAAATAACTGATACATTTTCTTCTTCCTTATAAGTAATTGAGAATGCTATGGCACATCCAAGTTCTTCACGATAAAAATATTGATCAATATCTATTTTAAAAGCAATCCATTGCTATTGACTACCCTAGTGAATCATGGTTCTGGTACTAATGCAAAATTTTATGACAATGTAGGAATCATTAGAAAAAAAGTTAAGAAAGCAGAAAAAAGATTTAACACACAAAAATGAAAAACAACCGAGCAAGAAAACTGAACATGGAAACATTTCAGATCTCAAGCAAAGTTATTTCAGTCTAAATTGCTGGGCAGGATCAAATGTCCTGAATAAATTATATATGTAACAAGTCGCAGCAAATAGATCATACCAATACAAAGAAAGTGTAATAGTAAGATCCAAGAGAAAGTTCATTTTAACATATATAATAAAAAGAGAAGGGAGGAACATATAGATAATTCACCATGGTTAATGGCTGAAAAAACAATCACAAGCACGCAGCAATAGTGAGAGAGGAGCAGAACTAAACCTTGCAGACGCCCAAGAAGAGCACCAGTTCCAAATCCAGCTAAAGCAGAGTTCCATATGTCATCAGGTCCTGTTTTTCTAGTTGCAGCCACATATTCGCGTGCCCCTAACAAGTTAGACAGCATTGGATCTTATTAAATTAAGTAAAAAGTCATCAACAAGGGTTCAAGCTCCATCCATCCCAACCAAGAATCCAGTGAACCAATCAACTTATCTATAAAGAGGAGGGTTACAATCTAAAACCGTAAGGATGGAGAACGAGAAATTAGTTAAGATTGTTAGAAAATTAATGGGTTAGTTAGTTAGTTAGAGGGGCAGTTAGACATAAATAAGGGAAGAAGGATAGGAGAAAGGGATATTTTTTGTTATAGTAAATCCTTTGTAAAGGGGAAACCCTTAGAGGAGAAAATGCTCTCCTATTTCTTGAACTTTACTTTTCATTCTATTCAATAAAAATCTCTTTTCTTTCTGTTTTCAATTCTTGGTTCCTAACAAATTAGCCTGGCCTATCCAATCTCCGAGGAAGAGCCAGTGTTAGGGATGGAACATTTGGGCCAAAGGGAAGTAATCGGCATTTGAGGGGGCAGACCCAATTGGTTGTATTGCTATGGCTGAAAATTACTGTGGTAGAAGATATTCATTCATCTACAAGCTGCAACACGCAATGCTTTGGTTTCTATTATAGGTGCCAAGATAACCCAGATTCAGATTGGGGATAATTTTCCACAGCTATGATAAAAAGATTCATAGATAGCACGGTTGCCACATCTTTGAAAGATGGGATGCCATGACGCAAGAGCAAACTGAGCTGAAAACTTACCGCAAAGAAATGAAGACTTCCGATGCTTTTGAAAGAGAGGACAAACATTTTAAAGTTGAACATGCTGCACAAGATATTGAATGAAGAGGGTGATCCATATTTAACAGAGCAAGACAAAAATAGCACGGAGGGATGTGGGTCAAAATGCATTGAAAAATAGCAAGGAGGGATGTGGACCAACATTTTAAAGTTGAAGCACAAGTTGCACAAGATATTGAATGAAGAGGGTGATCCATATTTGACAGAGCAAGACAAAAATAGCATGGAGGGATGTCGGTCAAAATGCATTGAAAAATATCATGGAGGGATGTGGACCAACATTTTAAAGTTGAAGCACATGCTGCACAAGAAATTGAATGAAGAGGGTGATCCATATTTGACAGAGAAAGACAAAAATAGCACGTAGGGGTGTGGATCAATGCATTGAAAGAGAGGCTACCTCTTGGCAAAAAAGTTTGAACTTCCTACCTTTGATGGAAGCATAGAAAGGAAAATTGATTCAAAGAGAGGCAGCTGAGTGTGATAGTAATCTATTGCAATTCTTGAAATCAAAAGGTAGAACTATCGAAGTTCATTAACCAAGAACCACACCCGTAGTGGAGATGCAAAAAGGCATCATATTTTCCAAATTCAGATTCCCATAATATGAATCAAAATCATTGTTGGACCCAGATATTTGAGAATGGAGGCTGGAATATCAATGACATTGGAATCTTGGAATTTCATCTTGTTGGCTGAGCCTTTAACATTAAACTTCATTGCATCTATGGCAGCTTGGCAATGGAGCCAAGGCAGAAGGAAGGTTCAAAGGCTGTTATACAAAAGCCACCCTCATCCCCACCCCACCATCACTCAAGCCACCAGACATGAAATTGCATGCAGTATCCAGTGGGTTCCCATTCCTACAGTAGGAAACAATTGCTTTCAGGAAGAGTGGGTGAATATCATGGTGATTACAAAGAGCCATGGGATCAAGCTTTCCACTATTCCAACCTTGAGAACAAGGTTCATAATAGGAGGAGTGTATTGTCAAGATATAAGTAGGAGGGGAAATTAGAAGATAGTTAGAATATTGATGGGTTAGTTAGTTAGTTAGTTAGTTAGACGGATAGTAAGATATAAATAGGAGAAGAAGGATAGGAGAAAGGGAGATTTGTTATTGTGAAGGGTAAACAACTTGGAGGAGAGAGTGCTCTCCTATTTCTCACATCCTTTTCATTCTATTCAATAAAAATCTTTCTTTTCTTTCTCTTTTCAATTCATTGTTCCTAGCAAATTCCCAGCACGAGAGCAAGATAAATGCATGGATTCAACATTGTATCTAAACAAAATTTCTCAAGACAAATTGGACTTGAATCCTGCTATTGACACATGAAGTCCAAAGATAAAATCAAATATTCTAGAGCCTCAATTTGATAAGGACTTGGCTATTATGGAGGGAAAATCAAGCAATTAAATATTTCACATAGCATCTTATATTACTTAATGTGGAATTTAAACACTCAATAATATCCAAGTCTATATCATAACATTGCGTCTGAGAATTGACATCTCAGTGTCCCACACTACGACAATTCACTTGATACTGATATAAATATCACATCCACATAGACAAAAAAAATTGGAGTTTACATGCAATGAGTTACTATAATTACTATTAGATTATTTTATCAGTAAGCATTTTATAAAATTAACACTCAGTAACCATGCACTTATTTGATTATCGAAGTATTCTTCCGAAAACAAACTTACAAAATTACACTTTTCCTGGGCATTATTAGTAAGTAATTGTGATTTGCATAACATAACGCCAATGAAGAACAAAGAACCCTGCGAGAAATTTAAATATGACATAATAAAGATCTGCTAATAAAAAAAGCTGTAGTTCGTTTTCCCCATTCTCTGCAAATCTAAATAATAGCTTCCTATTATATATGAAGGTATGTTGCTTCTGATAGATAAGTGTTACTTCACCAAACCATTTTTAAATTTTACCAATCTACTTCATCAAAATGTTCCATAAGGCTAACAGTAAATATACATATGAGGTAATGGGGAAAATGCAGGTCACTCTCCACGCTCCAATTTATAGATGGATTCTCTATAACACAATATAGCATATTTCACTTATTTATAAGTCATACTAATAGGGCTTTACTCAAAATAAGTCAGGGCAAGTACAGGCCAGTAACATATAAACACTCCTCCCCAATTCTTTTCATAGTTACATATAAAATCTCCAACCCAATAATGGATCTTTTCATTTTTTTCAGAAAATCAAGGTAAAACATTATGAGGAGCATCAACTGCTTCTGCCTCAGCAACAAAAGTTCACAGGCTGTCTACCATAATATGTTAATCTCGATTGAAGAAAAAAATACACGAGGAGTCCAAATCCATAAGAAACCACAGCAAATCAATAAATTCATGGATTCAAAACGGGCCACGTTAATCAACACAAACAATGCCATCAAATACAAAATACAACAACAAATCTCCAAAACTGAAAAGCAGAGAATCAGATCAAAAGAAAATCCAACAATTACCACAATAGCACCCTGTGACGATGGCGAAATTCGCAGCATAGCTAGAACACACACTAGCAAGACCAAGAGTTTTTCTATGCTTTGAAATTAACCCAGTTCCAGCTCCAGCAACCCCTGCTCCCAAAGAATCACAAACATCATAAATACAGACACTCTAACCTCTTTCACTCTCTATCCCCACTCAAATCCTCAATCTAATGTAAATTTGCAACATTGATTTCACATACCATTTAATCATCCATTTTAATCCCTACACATATTACTTTTATCATCTTTACTCCTTATACATACTACTTTCATTCATTTTGTCCCTGCCATCTGAACTTGGACCAAAAACGGTTAAAAAAGGAAAATGTATATAAAGATAAAATGGACAATTTTGAAATACAGTGACTAAAAGGTAAAATCTGTTAAACTATAAGAACTAAATGAATAATTAAACATTATTAAAACATTATCTCAATAATATGTAATAGAAGACAAATTAGCTCCTCTAACTTTTCTACAGAACCACATGTATCTTCCTTAAGAGACAATCCTATTCCAGACACTAAATATCTCACATTTTCCAGCACAAAAAGGAATCTCTTTTGAGCAAAACTAAAATTCCATAGGTATTAACTCCCCCAGCTTAATCATGGGTATATATAAAATAAAATTAACGTTTATCGTGGGCATGGGGATCCGATGAAAAACTTAGTTAGTGGCGAAATAAAAGAAGCAACATAATGAAAGAGAGAAAAGGAGAGAGACCTGCGAGGAGGGTTGGAATAACGATTCGAGTTTTCCAATCATGAGAAGAAGAAGGAGAAGACGAAGAAGAAGAAGTTGGTGGATTGTTAAGTCCTTCATCTGAAGCTTCTTCGTTTTTAGAGCCCATTTTTTCCGATTCTTGGAATTGAATCCACGATTGTGTTGTAAGGTTTTGTTTGATTTGATTTGAAGGGTTTATGGTGCAGTTGCTGATTTCTCAGTGTCACCCCCCAAATAAGAGAGAGAGTTTCTGAAGAACTTGACATGAGAACGGCGTGAGTGCATCTCGATTGGGCTGAACTATGGCGTGGTTGGCTATTGGACTTTATAAGATGAGGGAGCCTCTTTGCTTTCTGCACCCATGATTTCTTCCGTGCACCCCATTTACTCAAAAATTGAAATACCAATTAAAACTAAAGTAGATTGATAAGCTGGAGAGAGATATCTTCAAATTGCAAACTACTGAAACTGAACCCGTTTAATCAAACATTTATTAATTTATTAATTGAACAATAATAAAATCTAAAAGGTATAGAAGATAATTAAGAAAGATGACATGGGAATTATATTATCATGTTCAAGATATTTGGAAAACATTATTAATGACTAAATTTATAGAAGGAGGGGTTTCAAGAACATCGTAATTCTTAACCATAATTAAGAATAAAGAATAGAGATAAATTTTCCCTTATTTTCTTGGTTGAGACAAACCACAACCCAACCATGGTTCAAAGAATGGACGTCATCCAAGATAAGAGATCTCTTTTTTCCTACTACAGGACTTTTGGCAAGCTCTTCAACCATATTAACAACTGCATTCTAATTATCAGATTGAATATGAACAAACTTTATTATAAATATTATTATTATTATTATTATTACTTATTTATATTATTATTGTTGTTGTTGTTGTTATGTTAAATATTACCAAGAGAATAAATTTGTCACTAACTTGAGATTCACCGACGAAATTAATATGTTCATAAATTTTTTCGTCGGGTAAATTCATCGCTAATTATTGACAGATTAAATTCGTCGGTAATTATAAATTGATTATAAATTTTTTGTCAGTATGACATTTTATTGACGGATAAAATTCTATCGGTAATTTTTCGTTTGTATTTCGTGTTTTTCTTGTAGTGCAAACCAAAAGATGCTCAACTCGTTTCTTGTAAATGGATATACAAAATAAAAAAAAACGAACAAGAATATTAAAAGATATAAAACAAAATTGGTGACTTGGGACTTTTTTCATAAATATAGAGAATACTATGAAGAAACTTTCAACCCCATGGCTAAGATGATTTCAGTTTGCATGGTGTTGATCTTAGTATCATTCCCTCATTGAAAATTATAGCAACTTGATGTGAAGAATGCATTCTTATACGAAAAGCTGCATAAAGACATCTATATGGAAAACCTCTAGATTATATTTCTAACTCCCAACCTAATTATGTGTACAAGCTTAAAAGGATTTTGAAATATGTCGACTCAACTCTTGATATAGGGCTATGTTTCAAAAAAAAGTCTATCTCTTCTTTGGTTGGTTTTACCAATGTTGATCTTGACGGAGACTTGGATTATCGAAGGTTCAATTCAGGATATGTATTTCTTAATGGCAGTACAAGTATTTATTGGCGTAGCAAGAAATAAAATTTAGTTTCTTGTCAATTACAGAGACAGAGGACAAAGTTGTTGCTCTTGTTGCTTAAGAATGCTTTTGGCTTCAAAAACTTGTCAACTACTTACATTATCTTATAACTAAGCCAACTCTATTTTTTTTTGAGATAATCAGAGTGCTTTCAAGCTCACAAAGAACCAAGCATATTGAGGTCGAGCATGATTTTATTAGAGAAAAGCTTATTGACATCACCATTGATGCATTGGAAGTACGAGGTAAGAATATATTGTCAACATTTTCACAAAGTCGTCATCCAAGGCTTCCTTCGAGTTCCTTGTACAAAATTTGGGTTAATATTCAAAAAATTATTTTAAGAGGGAGTGTTAAAAATAAATTTGATTCTATTTCGGATTATATCTACAATAATTTAAAGATTTGTATATATTAATATAATAGATAAGAGGAGTTTAGAATTATCTTCAAATTGATTAAGAATCTAGAATGTTCTCTTGAATAGTATAAATAGAATTAGTCTCTTGTCATTTGTCAAATGGAGAAGCAAAAGTCCTCTAATAATTTTTTTTTTCTATAACTTTCTTCTTGAAACATTTTTTTTTATTTTTGAGGTTATTTTTCCTTTTCTTTAATTCTATTCTTCCATCCTTTATCTGTTCTATGTTAAACTAACATACTTTTTCTATTTTCTACTAATTTTTTATATTATACAATTAAAATTCCATATTTCTCTTTTAATGAGTTGCCACTCTTAGTTAATAGTTATAACAAACTTTAATAAATTAAAAATATCTCACAATGGCGATACAAGATTATTTATTGATTAAATCAACAGAACTATTCCACAAACATGCATTTGCTAAACACGAATATGAATAATGTTATTCACGCCTAGTCATAACAACCAGTATAAGATGATCCAGTTATAATAAACACTGCAAAACATTAGAGATGCTACTAAAACTAGACGTGGTTAGACAATATAAAAAACCTTTGATTTTAGTTAACCAATCTTTATAAATTTTCAACTTGGTTTAGAACGAATCTAAAAAGTAATAATAATTTGGTCTGCCGCTAAACTTAATAAAAGTTTAATTAACAATTAACTGAATCAAACCAGACAATCAAAATACTTATTTCTGAACAAAACTTTTACAATTATATTAAAGAATATATGATTTGTTAAAATCTTCATCACCTTCATATGTGTTTTAATAACCTCATTTAAGACAAAAAAAGGTTTTTAATAATCTCCTTTAAGACAAAAAGGAGCTCGATGTCGATATGTTTCATTATTTCAAAAAAATAACTTAATAACTTGATTCTTAAATAACTGTATGATATTATTGTTTCACAATAAATAAAATGTAAAAAACTGATTATTCAATTCTTTTTTAAAGATCTCATTTCTCTTTTCAGAAACAGAAACCTAAGCTATACCTTAACTATAAGACTTCCTTATAATATATTAGTTTAGTGATGGACAAAGTTAACAATTTCTATATCTTTATTAATAAACAAGATAGAAAGTATTATTAATAAATCTTCCTTGTCTATCAAGATGAAAAGTATTATTAATAGAAAGTATTACTAATTGTGATTTTTTTATGTATACAAACACCCAACAAAAATTAATTAAAAAATATTTTCATACGAGCATCTTTAACATTTAATTTGACCTCACCACTACTAAATGATCCTTTAAATATTCAAGTATCCACTTAAAAACTTACTAATTACTAATAAACTTATCATAATTTGATATAAACATATAACAAAGTTACATCATAGATTATATGTACACAATAATGCAAGTGATTACATACGATGTTTATACATATAAACTAAATTTTACTAAAAATATGAAATAAATTTTACTAAACTAATCTTCTCATTACATATTCACATTATATACACATTACATAATTTACATATCGTGTTAGTTCAATACTAACCCATTAATAATTGTCAACTTATTCACAAAATTGTTACTATGTTTATTTTAAATTATTTTCTTGTTAAACCGATAGCACTTTAACCATAATATAAATCTTTCAAAAGATTTTTGACAACTTGATCACACAAAATGAACAACAGAAAGGAAAAAATATGTATTAAATAAAAAAGTGTCGTTGAGAAATCTAAATTGATAAAAGAAAGAGTAAAAGGGCCATGGATCTATTGTTTGAAAAGCTTAAATCATAAAAAAAAAAAAAAAAAAAAAAAAAACCCCTTGCAACTTAACACAACAAATTTAGCCAGATGTACTTTCTGAAGTGACTCTGGCACTAGACGTTACCTATACACGGCAATGTCAAAGGAGGTGCAAGAATAAAAGGAAATAGAAAAAGAAAGGGTAACGAAGCTTCAAGAAGTATGGATGCAACTCTCTTAATAAATTCATATACAATCTTTTTCTCTTGTTAGAAATACATTTTTTTTATAATCATAAAAAAGAAATAAATATTATTTATGTATTATTATAGACAATTATATATGTATTATATATGATTTCATTTGTCTTTATGTATAACCTTTTAAAATTGTTAATTTACTTTTAGTTCAATTTAATTATAGAAATTACTTTTTTTAAAATAATAATAAGTAAGAAATATCTTAAACGAATCAAGTTTTCTTTTCACCTTGTGGACTGCTCCTAGTGTCCGACAACAACCATGGTAGTCTTAATGCTAGGTGCACTGTGTGAATCTACCTTGGTGCCTACCTAGGATAGAATGATAATGGTGCGATGACAGGGTAGGTGCCAGTGTAACGATAATGGTGGTACGAGATTAATATAGTAAATGCGAGAGGGAAAAAAAAACAAGAGAAAACATATATTTACATAATTAAATTATTAAAATAATTAAATAAAATTAATCTTTCTTGCATCGCTTAACAGATAACTGAAGTTAAAAAAAACCACTACAATAGTAACCCAATTAAAAATCCGTTAAAAATTAATATTTTAATGATTAATGACGACAAAGACAAAGTTATAGGAAAGATTTGATGGCAGAAGAAGGAGTCTATAAATAAAAAATTATGTAAAATTTTGAAAGTTTGGGGCAACTAAAATCATACTTTAATTACCACAATATATATAATCTAAAACAGGAAACAGTCTCAATTAGAGTAATTGTTGGTTAATTAATGATGTTAGCATAGTTAATAGAAAACTCCTGGAACGAAAATATATACTCAGCCTAAAGATCACATAACATAAGACAGATGAATCAAATTCTTCTGCAGCTCTCTCTTATAGAGTGTTTGTTCCAGCTAACAATACTTCAATCTCTAAACATATCTCAACATATTTCCAAACACGCTATTAGATACAGAACTGAGAAAAAGCCTAACACGAAAAAAGGGATTAATCAGCCCAAGGCAGAAGGAATTACTGTGATATGCCTTAAAGGGTGTGTGATGTCTGTGCCCCCTGCATGCTGCACAAACTCAGCAGGTGAAAATGTGCTTCCATGGCAGACACAGACAATGCTAACCTCAGATTTGTTATATCTGTACAGAAACCCATTGACAGTTTCCCCATTGCTCCCTTTTGTGGACACATATGGCATCTGAGAGAGTAAAGAGATGTGAGAAAGAGGCTTTGGGGGCTTTCCGGCCAGCTCACCTTTGGTCTCCATCAAGGGGCTTGAGTTTTCCTTGGACAAAGACATTTCAACCGGCACATCGTGGTTTTTGGGAGGTTCTTGCTTGAGTTTCATATGCTCAGGTGAAGAGGGGTTTGGTTTTGGTTGAGTTTCCTTTGCAATGTGCTTTCTTTCCTGCGTTTTCATGGTGTGAGAGGAAGCAGAAGCACTTTCTTCAGGTTGGGTTCCTATGCTTCTTTCCTTGGAACTGGTCAAATGGGGTTGTTCTGCCAAAGAATGAACTGAATGGCTGTGGCTATCGGTGCTTCCCCCATCTGACAAAAAACATGTTTGCAATAATTATTAAAATACATCCACAACGAAGATGATGATAAAAATAAAATATTTCACAAAAATTAAATATAAAAAATGTTACAATAATACACACATTAAAAGCTCCTCTTTTTTCATCACATTTGAGTTTTCTGATTGTGAAAAAAATGGCAACTTTTTCTATTCAAATAAATTCACTGACTCAACTTGATCTGCTGCATTTTTCATGGGACAGTGATTCATGTTTTATACTTTTTCAAAATGAAATTCAAAATTCAATTTTATGAGCACATGCAAGCAACCCCACATACCAAGAATGCAATGCAACTCCATAACACTGCAACACAATTCGACCTTCGACAACACCATATGTGCAAACAATAGCTACTTTATCTAACTATCAAACAGAAATCAGTCAAAAAATCATTTTTTTATCATTACAGGTACATGCAAACTGTTTGCATTAAGAAGAATATAGGAAAAAAATTCAAATATTAAAATAAAAAATATAAAAATATAAAAATACCTTCACGAGACGAGCTTTGGTAATCCGAAACCGCAGAAGAACTGCACCGAGAAGACCCATTAGACTTCGCCACCTTCTTATCAAAGCCGTTAACGCCGTCAACTCCACCTGCATTCTTCTGGCCTCCGACCCAGCACGGTAACGGAAAGCCGTTATTCAACGGGAAGTACTGCATGGGGGCGAACTGTTGAACGCGAAACGGTTCCGCGGTTCTCCACGGCGCAAACCCACTAACGGCGTTCTGGCATTCCGTTTTCTCCTTCTTGAAAAGGTGTTCGAACTCGGGCTCGGTGTCTCTGACGCGCTCCCTCTTCTGCTCTCGCTTCTTCTTGGCCTCCATTCTCCGCAGCGCCTGAATCTCACGCTTGTCGTGCGGTTCGAGGGCGAGGCGCGTGAAGGAATCGGGTTTGGAATCGGGTGCGGGGCGGTCCACCGTGTGCTTGCCGAAAGTGCCTCCGATGGAGAGCGCCAAATCGAGCTCTATCTCTTCAACTTCAACCATGGCTTCTTCTGAGAAAAGGTAATGATGGTGAGGGGTAACATAAGAAGAAGAGAGTGGTAGGCGATGGGTTGGAAATTTATTGGATTGAAGAGAAAACGGAGAAATAATTAATGTGATTAAGGGGGAAGTGAGGGACACGTGGCGGAAGGCGAGAAGGCAGGGGTGGCGGTTAGCGACACGTAATGGGAGCGTTAACGAAGGGTGCACCGCTAAATCCTTTCTTATCGAGGGACGGAGAATGAGAATCTGTTTAGCGAAGGTTCGGAGGGAGCCACGTGGCGGGCGATGAGGGGAGGGGAGGGGGGACACGTGGCGAGGGGAGAGGGAGGCGCGAATCTCTAGCTGCGCTGCTTGAATCTCGAGGCGGGGGAGAGAGCGTGGTGCCGCTTGGGGAGGGAGGGACACGTGGCGGAAGGAGGGGAGGTGGGGGGCAGGGGGTGGGGTTTTGCGGAGGCGAAACGTGGAGGGTGGTGAAGTGAAGCGTGAAGGGTGGTTTTAAGGTGATGTTGACGTTACGAGAAACCGAGATTGATTGGGACTCGTTAAGGAAAGGGACACGTCGACGTTTCGCGAGGGAATTTCTCGCGTACTGTTACTGCTGCTACTCCTCACATCATCTTCATCGTTAAACCATTAATTAACGCCTTCGAAGCTACGTGTCACCTCGCCATTGTTTTTCTCATCATGCTTTCGTTTTACTTAATAGTTTTTTCTATTTTCAAATTATACATCTCACACTAGTTAATGATTTAATTAATTAAGTAAGCTGTTTTAACCGTATTACCTACGGTAAATTTTCATGAATTTTTATCATTTGAGAAAGAAAGTGTAAAGAGAAGTACCACGTTGGTGGGAATTAAACAACGTACAGAATTTAGGTAGACCTTTTTCAATTCATTCCCATTGTCTTTCTTTTTTATTTATTTATATGTTCTTTGCAGAGTCTAAATAAGAAAAGAGATTGAAAAAGAGTATTCAAAGTAAATAAAAAATAAATAAAAAAAGTGAAAATGATATGATTTTATTTGCTATTAATGTTTTAATTATTATGTTTGATATTAGTTTTTAATTATTTATTAATTTTACATTAAAAAGAACAAGAACATAAATACTTTTATCAATTATGGGTAATCAACCCAACTGATTATGTTTTACCATAATTTCAATTATGGGGCATAGAATATTTTTATGGGAAGTACAACGTTGATGGGAATTAAAGAAGGTACATATTTTAGGTAGACCTTTTAAAATTCCTTCCTATTGTCCTTTTTTATTTATATTTTCTTTGTTGATTCGTAGATGAATTAGGTAAAAAAATATTATATTTTTTTTAAGACTTTATTTGGATTAAAGGATATGAAATCGAAATTTAAATAAGAAAAACAAATAAGAAAAGGGAGAAAAGAGGTATTCAAAGCAAATGAAAAAAAAGTGAAATTGATATAATTTTATTTGTTATTAATATTTTATTTGTTACTTTTGATATTAATGCTTAATTATTTATTAATATTACATTAGAGAAACAAGAACATAAATAATTATAATCAATTGTGGGTAATTAAACCAATTGATTATGTTTTACCATAATTTCAATTATGGGTGCATAGAATATTTAAAATATTTTTTTAAGCTAAAAATGGATTTTTTAACAGTGGATATCAGGATAACATCAATATTTTTGTGTTCAGATTATGATTAAATATTTTAAAACACAATATGTAAAATGGTATATAAATCCGAGTTCATCCAAATTATTCCTAACATTTGTAAAACCTAATTGATTTTCTAAAAGGTACAGCAAAATTCATTTTAAAACTTTATAAATTTTGATTACAATTTTAATTTGACATATTTTAAAATTTTGAATTAAAGATATGATATAAAATTGACTTGAAATATAATGAAAAATGAGAATATTAAAGTAGAGGAGACAAATGAAAGAAGGCTCGAGAGATATATAATAAAATAAGTTATTTTAATGGTAATTTGTGATATAAATGTATTTGTTTCTTTTGATGAGTTTCCGATCTAGTAAATTTGATAATTTTAATTGAATTTTTATTAAAAAAATTAATTTATTAAATAATCAAAACTTTTATATTTTATTTAATTGAATTTTTATTATTTAATTTTTTATTAAGTGAGTGGTGTGATTATTATCTTATTCTATCATTTTATTATTAAAATATTTGAGTTTATTATTTTAATTAAAAAGAGGTAATTGAATTAATTATGATTTATTACTATAGGTGATGACAATTTTACAGTTACTGAATTATGTTTAATAGTTTATGTTACATATTCTTCATTTATTTATTGCAAGGAAGAATTGAAGTTAGTATTATATCAATCAGATTATTAAAGAACACTTCTTAATTTTTGGCGCAGTTATAACAAATATTTTCTTTTCAAATATTGGAAAAAATGATCTAAAAGTGATGATGACACAGGGAGTTGAGAAATGTGATGGCACAGAAGTGTGGGTCAAGGAGATAAAGATGATTGACGTGGAAAAGTAAGGAAAGAAACAAAGGAATAAATGCAAAAAGAAAGAACATAAAGTGTGACATGGGCCATGCATGCAAGTTACGTGGTACTTGCTCCAGCAATGTGAGGTAATGTTACCAAGAAAGGTGGCAGATGTGTGACACAGAGCCAGAGCTTTTCTAGCTGTCACTAGTTCCACCTTCTGGAGTCTCATTTTGTGAAAGTTATCCTTACATTTATTCTTGATTTTACATGTTACCATCATAAGTTTTAATTACTTTTTTATCTTTTAAACATTGGTTGAATTACAAATAAATTATTTTTGTAAATGAGATAAATAAATTTGGTGTAGCTTACTTTTATTAAGAGAATTGATTTTACTAATTTCCATCCATTTTAATCTTCATTTATGTGTTTTTAAAATTTATAGAATTATTTAATTTTTCATCTTTCATTTTTATTCAATAATTTGATAAGTTTTCTCTAAGATCTCATTTAACTGTCTATATATTAGTTAAAATATAATAACATACTAGTTGTAACATTATCATTTATTTTTCTATTTTTAACAATATTATATATATATATATATATATATATAAATAAAGATGATAATGAATTATACAACAATTTCACATAAGCCTTTTAGTAATAGAATCCAACTCCTGAAAATCTTTACTTTTGTGTTTTAATAATTTTATATTTAAAAGAAAATAAAACTATTTTTAAGATGAATATAAATTATTTTAAATAACATTTTCTTCCCTCAATTTCATTATAAATATTGAATCAAATAAGGAGATAAAAATACTTTTTTTCTGATTTATTTCAATTAACCATTAAGTAAACATATTTTCATTACTAAAAAATAAAAAAGAAGAATAAATAGAAAACAATAACATATATAATATACTTTTATTATTTCTTTTATAAAATAAATAATTTTTATTGATTTAATTATTTTATATCAATAATATAATTATGAATGGATATATTGTATTGAGCATGGATAGATTGAAGGGAGATTAATTATATTATAGCTGTCTTGGAAAAAAAAGGAAAGTATTATGAATGAAAAAAATATATATATAATTATTGGAATCAATTATTTGAAGAATTATGTATAAATCAGTTTATTTTTCATATATATATATATATATATATATATATATATATATATTTTTACAATAAATATATAATGTTAATAATTTTTT
>Ga0209700_100952_pt1 | contig 58299 bp, 19 predicted proteins | sample SiratroredBW_FD_187528 | JGI IMG/M metagenome (GOLD analysis project Ga0209700, IMG submission 187528) | Root nodule microbial communities of legume samples collected from California, USA - Siratro red BW (SPAdes) (version 2) | ecosystem: Host-associated > Plants > Roots > Nodule | place: USA...
CTAACTTGCCTTATCTTGTTTTTGGTTTTCCATAATTTTCCTTTAATAAATTATGGTGGCGACTCCTCTGTTTTGAAAATGAAAATTATTTTTTGTTCGCCGTCCCGGTCGTGACCCCGGTTGTGACAATGGTCAAGAGATGAGTTATTGTTGTATACACCGCTCAATGTTATCCAAGTATCAGCTTGAATGCTTAAACAATAAAGTATATCACACAAGTTATGACTTGAGACTTTAGCAAACGATATCAAGGTTATTCTCTCTCCCTTTGAGTGAGTGATGGTCAAGCAATAAGGGGATGCTCAAGCGAAAAGAGGATGCTCAAAAGTATATGTGTGGTAATAATGTATGGATCTTGGAATATGTGAAACCATGCAACCCTATTAATGCTCAAGCACTAATATGATCAAATGTTGATGATGTGGTATATTTTTGGTTATGGAATTTGTTGGATTCTACAATAAGTAGCATCACATTGAGATGAAGATCAAGTAATGTGTGCTCAAACGAGAAAAGCTCATTCAAGGGATGAGGTATGGATGTGTTGGACTATACGATGAAGTACAGACACATGAGTGTGTATGTTATACATTGTATTTTATATTATACGTGATATTTTTATGATATGACGACCTTTAATTAGTGTGGTCCTTTTTGGGTGTATGTTTGCTAAGTTTGCTTTTTTGGATGTGTTGTGACCCTTTTATGGATGTGTGATGAGGGATACCTAAGATGGTATTATGGTCTCAAGGGTCATAATGTTAAGCATGACACTCATTATGAAAATGATATATCATATGCTTCATTGATGATATGATCACATAGATAGATTTAAAGTGATGAGAAACTAAAAGAAGCTTATATATAAGTTGTTACAGAGTAGGTGTATGGACTACCTTGTCATTAGAAGTTGAAAATAAAATTTTCGATATACTTTTACTAAGTTAAGTGTTAGCTTTTCTTGAAACAAAATAAATATAAGTCTATGGAAAAAATATTATTGAGTATAATAAATTCGATTACAATAATTCTTATTTAATTTCAGTTATTAATTATAATCTTGAAAAACTTAATTATAATAGATTGTGTAAAGATTTGTTATATTTTTATATATAATAATGAATTGTCATGTCAACTAAATTTATTATTTTAGAAAAAATAAAAATATTTTCTCATTAGATGATGATATAGAAACTTAACATTAGTAATATATTAAAATTATATGTCAATTAAAATATAAAAATAATTAATAAAGTATACAATATGGAATTTAATTAAATACTTTGATGTTGTGTAAACTTCCTTTTTCACAGTGTCCTATACATGTGCATATTTCAACCAAAATTCAAATAGTGGTTGATCAATAATTCCATTCATATTGAAATTAACATTACAAGAAAAAAGTTATTTAGAAACCAATATTTAGCTGTCAAATGAAATGGTTGCTAATTGTAACCAAAAGTTACTAAATTAAATTTTGGTTACTAAATAACTACAAAATATAAGTAATGATTGAATTTAGTGACCAATTAAGTCCAATAATTGGTATCTAACAGTAGATACCAAAGTTTTAGTGACCTATGCTATTAAATTCTAAATTGATATCTAATTAAGTTAGAGACTAATTTAGAATTTAATAGTATAGGTCACTAAAACCTTGGTGGTAGCTAATGTTAGATACCAATTATTTGACTTAATTGGTCACTAAATTCAATCATTACTTCTATTCTGTAATTATTTAGCAACCAAAATCTAATTTTGTGACTACTTTGGTCACAATTAGTAACTATTTCATTTGGTAACTAAAAATTGATTTCTAAACAACATTTTTCTTGTAGTGTAAATTAATAAAGCAATGATTCATTTCTAAAATAATAGATGTTATCCGTGTTATGTGAAACCTAAAACTATGCATAAACAGAAAAGGTTAAATTAACTACTATGCAATGTTAGAAATAAATATTTTTATATATACAACCATTTAATAGTTTAAATTAAAAAATTCAATAAATTAAATAAAATAGAAAAATATTTAATTTGGTTTAAATTTGTAGACAATATTTTTAATATAGTAATAATATTTTAAAACACAAGGTCAATAAGAATTCACAATAAAATAGGATTTTTAATTTAAATTTGAAAATAATAGTGCATCCATAATAACAATAACTAAAGTAATTTAATTTAAAATTTGAAAAATGTTAATACATTGTAATTTGAAATGAATACCATTTAATTTAAATTTTAATACCACAATAATGATACATTCATTAATAATAATTTAAAAATGTTTGATTAAAACTTTAATAATCATATTTTGATTTACATGCTATTTCCCAAATATTTTTTTTTAAAACTCTCTGGTTAACTTTATTTTGTTGTACCTATAAGTTGTCATATTATGATATGAAACATAACTAAAATTATCAACTCTCCAATATTAACATTGTAGAAAATTATAATTTAAAAAGTAAACTACCAATATTTGTTATCCAAAAGTTTATTTGTATTTTTCAAATTGTTAGTATTCTTTAACAACACAAGTATACCACCACTCACTAAAAATATCCAAGGCTCTCTTTAGTGTTAGTAATTGATTATAATTATAATTAAATGTACCTATTCTTTAAAATGTTAGTATAAATTCTAGCTTTTTTTAATATATGTATTGTCTTAAAAGAATTAAAGGCACCCATGAGTGTGACTTACATCTAATATAAAAAAAATGGAATTTAGAAAAATAAATTCCTTGTAGAATATTTGAAAAGAGCATCCTAGTCTACAATTAAGATAGAATAAAAGAAAGGAAAATAAGTTGGGTTAAGTGTGTGGTGAAAAAAGGTGGGTACCTTTATGCAAAGGTTAAGGGTAATGCCACCAAACAAAACATGTGACACAGTATGGCTCAAACCACCAACTTCTCACGCTACAAGTGAAGCTTCCTTATAATTTTCCTAATTATGCCATACAATTTTTCCATTATCCTAACACTACCTTCTTCATTTTCTTTTATATATACATGGATTCTATAATTATAGAAAATCTCACTTTCCTTGTATATTAGACTACTTTTATAATATATAAATACAAATTATTTTATAGACTTATAAATTCAAATAAATTTATTTACTAAAACAACATTACAGAATTAATATAAAAAATTATTTGTTGAAATGTTATGTTATTCGATATCATAGAGTTTTTGTTGGACTATCTACTAATATTCAATTCTACAAAGATAACATCATTTATGCTATAGAAAAGAAATGTAATTAGTTCTGTAATATTAAACTAAATATAAACCAATTTATTAAAAAAAATGAAAAAAAATTGTAATAAAAAGAAAATATTCAAGATTTTTTCCTGACAAGGTCCCGTGATATTTTTTTCTTGGTTAACATTTAATGGTTAGTAGGACAAAGGGTACTGCAACCTATTTACACATGTAAAAAAATTGGATTGAGTAAGCTGAATATTGATTATTCTTCCACTAAAGTATAGAGATTTGTGCAAAATTATGTCTATCACATTATACTCTTTTCTCTGTGTAACTTTAAAAAATATTATTCTTAATTGACAGCATGAGAGTCGTGCAAAGACTAAACACATTATTAAATTTTTCTCAAAGAATGTGGAATTGTCCTTGTCTTTGGAGATGGTGGCCAATGCTATCTATGCTTCTCGTGCAAGCATAAGCCACACTGAACAGATTGAAGGAATGTGCCAGAGATTCTCACCATTGTAGATGTTTCTCTGCTCAGAAGTTATCAAGTAATGCATTTCTTTTCATTCATTTTTATTTATCTTTAATCCATTATTTCAAGCATTTATCTGCATAAGAGAATTGATTAATCTATTTATATTAAAGCTATTTATGTTTTTCTAACTAATGTATACGCATTTGATATTGATAAGAATATTTAATGGAAATAAGTGAGTGAGTACTGTCTCTTATCACCCATCCCGTTGCACATTCTTGCATTAATTAATTAATTAATATGTTAAATTTGAAGCTTAGTTGCATTTTTAGATTCTTTAGTTTAGTTTTGGTGGAAGACAATTTTTTCTTTTAAATGTTAGCACATTTTGTTTTGTAGCTGCTGCCATTTTTTACAATAATCAAGTCATCTGAAACATAAAATTTTTTAAGTTTAGAAGTTAGAGATTTAGTGAAATTTTGATAAATTTCAAAACATGCAGGGTTTGAAGAGAGAGGGATGACATTTTTATTTTAGATTAATTTTAATGATTTGGTTAATTTGAGCAAAAGAAATTAAAGCAATTTAATTGAGTCAATTTGTAGAAATGTTCCCATTGAAAATTAAAATTTAAACAAAAAGAAAATTCTAAATTAAAATTATGATTAAACTTTAAATAACAAAAACTATATATATTACAGTGTGTTGCCCACAACTTTTTATAACTTCATCTTCTTTTATTTCAAAAACACTTCATCTCTTCTTATTTCAAAATTCCAATAAGGTTGACTATTTATATGTCTTTTAAGTGGTTGAAGAACATAACTGCTAATTATAGCTTATATAATCTTTTTGTCTTTGTAATTAGATTTTAGTTGACATTCTGGTTAAATCAATTGAAACTATACCCTATGACTAACACTTTATTTCATTATATATGAAACTGAATTAAGTAGGAATATTTTTTGAAAGCAGGAATATGAATAAAATTAGGTTGTATAACATCATACGTAACTAAATTTTAATTTTACACCTGAATTATAATATCACATGCAATAATGCAAGTATGACCAAAGATTCTTTCTATCTAAATGGAAATCATAAACATATATATATATATATATATATATATATGCCTTTACATATAATTAGAATAATTATTCTAATGATGAACCATGGCTATGTTCTTGTCGGTTTAACATTATTGTGGATCATTGTGATGACACTGAAAAGTTCAAACCAAGTAGATGAAACTTGAAGGAGTTAATGTTTACAAAATTTTGGTTGTGGCCATAGTATATATAGAAGTTTAACAGTTCTTTAATTGGATAAGGATGGATGAATATGCATGTATAATTTTTTAAAATATTTGCATGAAAAGCAAAAAGTTATATTAAATATGGAAAAGTGTTACATATATTTTGATCAATCATAGTGAATACTGAAGAGTGAGACATAAAGTGATAAAGAGGAATTGATTAAAATTGTGGGGCATATGATGCTTTTCTTTCCTCATAGCCGCCCAGATTCTGGTGAAGGGTAACCGTCCATTGTTCCTTTGGCCAAACCTTAAAAATGTGGTTCTCACTTACAGACCCTTATCAGCATTTCTTAATTGCAGTATTTGTGATTCACACTCCTTCATCTATTACATCCATAAATGTAGAAATCAAAAAATTATAATCAAGTTCCATCTGTTTTTATTCTTCTGTAGAAAATGATGAAGAATAATGAGAAAATATGTACAATTTCACCATATTCATATAGATAGAGTTAAAAGTATGGTTATACATATTCCTTTTCACTCTTTAGTTTATGCAATCTTTATTCTTTTTATATTTCTAACTTTCAAAACAAACTAAACCTTCAACTATTTATTAGTTGGTTCTCAAATTGACAGGACTTGAGACTTTTGTACCATCATTATCTATAATATATTATCAGTTTAATTTGGTATAGGAAAATAAGAGAAGAATGATTATTTTGGTGTTGTGAATGGAGATATTTGAAAGATGATATTGTAGAAGGGATCCACAAGAGGGAACCCAATTGGGGAAAATAAAGTCAACTTGTCCCCATCTTTATGTGGTATGCCATATACATCAACTTTATAAGTCAGCAAACCCAGTAACATGGTGCATTTCTGTGTATGAGTTATATAGTAGGGACACATTGTTTATATAAATTTCTCTCGTGTGTTTTGGATAAAAACTACTTTGCAGTGGGCTAGTAACATTACTGAGAAATGGCCAATTAGCACCAATAATTGCCTTTGCCATGGCCTATAAAATGAAGAATCTGAAGATGCTCCTAAAGAAGAAATTATGAGTATGAGGGATCAAGCAAAGAGTTTTAATGGGTCCCATTCCCACAAACAAAAGGGCAGCTTTATGAAGCTCCACTTCTAAGTTGGATGTAACTACATTATAAGTGGAAGAAAACATGTGATGTAAGTCATGGAATTGACATTAATTGGTTGGTTTTCTCTCAGAAGTGCCACAGTTTTTCTTTGGGGCAGTTGACCTTCTCATGCAAGTCCAATGTCCAACCAAGTACTAAAGGAAGAATTGATATATTTATATATTTTGTTCTTGTTAATTGAAGTGCAAAATGATGAGGTTGAACATAGAAGACCGCATATAATATTGTGCAAAAACTTCTCCATGTTTTTTCCTCATCTTTAATGATTACTTTTACTATTTTTTTTTTCAGTAAAGATATTGTTTAATCCCAAAATGTGATATGGATACACTTGCTGGTTGATAAGGATCATGCATTGAAAACTTATGATGTCAAGGAAGTATTTATAATCAAGTGACAAGTATAAATCACAGAATTTATTATGCATTTGATACCATAAGAAATTTGAATCAAGAATTTTATTGACCAAAAAATTTAAAAATAAGATTAAGTGCAAAATAAATGAAGTAAACAAACAACAAGTGGAATGACTAAATTTAACAGAAGAGATTGGCAAAACAACACAATTTATAACAAGATGAACAATAAAATAAAACAACAATTTAGAAAAAAAAAAAAAAAAAATAAAAAAAAAAAAAAATTTAAAAAAAAAAAAAAAAGACTTAGGAGATAAAAATAAATAAAGATTTTAGTGCCATTATAAGTTTAGAATACTTTTTTATCTTTGAAAGAAGTTTCATAAAGAATGATCACTTGATTTTAAAGATTTCAAATATAATATTATTCTTACAAATGTCTCACAAACTTAATATTTCATACATGTCAAAAAGGAAAAAGCAAATTATAAAGAGAAGAAGATAATAATTTATAAGCTAGGTCATTCAAAAATTATCATCCTAATTACAATCAAATGTACTTAAAATGAGATGGAAATTAATATTCAAACATATGACTCAACAAATTAAAGAGAAAGAGTAAAAATTCAAATTTTAAAAGTTTTAAATTTAGATGAAAGGTTAAGATCAATCTCTTATTCTTTATAAAGGTATCAAGTTAGACTTTTAAAAAAGTTTTTTATCTTTGCATTTGTTCTTAATGAAGGTCGTGTTATTCCATACAACACTGTGTCATTGTCATTATATTCAAGATATGCATTTTACTCACTAGATAATTGGTTCAGCAGACTAATTTTGAAAATATTGGAAAAGACACTCTCATAATTTCTACTTAAACATCTCTCACGAAGTCATCTTCCACAATTTGAGCATCGGCTCAAAACTAGTTGTAATCCTCATGGTTTCAATAGTTTTTCAAAATGAAAAACTTAATCCAGCCTACAAGAATAAATACTTTGTTCAAAGGATAACCTAGCATTCTCCAAGTTTTAAAGTACAACTATGTTACTTTAAAAAAAATATTAATAATGTGATGTTCAAATTGAAAATTTTTAAGATTAATGACTATAAAATAGAAACTCCTCAACTTTGTCAACAACCAATACATAGTTAATGATCAGTAATGAGATTGTGGAAAGTTTTAGAATTTTTTATCCTCTCATTATTGATATATTTTCCTCTTTCTATTTACAATTACAACTAATTACATATTTTACACAATATAAATCATTTACAAAACCTATGAAATTTGGTTTTATCCCATTCAAAATGAGAATTATTGATATATTTATACACTATTTACAAAGTCTATGAATTTATAAAATCTGATTTTATCCAATTTAAAATAAGGATGACTAAATTTCATTCCTCGTCTTTACATATTGTATAAACAATAAAAAAACAATTAATACATGTTGATAAAATGACTAATCAATTCAAGATAAGCTAAAAAATATTCTTTAATGTAACAGTGTGGTGTATCTAATTAAAAATAGTAAAATATTAACAAACTAAAAGTGCCTGAAAAAATAAAACAAACGTGAGCGGCAGGATTCGAACCTGCGCGGGCAGAGCCCACATGATTTCTAGTCATGCCCGATAACCACTCCGGCACGCCCACCTTTTTGATATGGAAATTTTGTTAATGAATATAATTTTTTTACTAAATTCAAAAAGAAAAACAATTAAAATTCTCAAACTCTTAAATAATTTTCTATAAATAGACAGCTTTAGCATTTTGTACAATATTCTTAAAATCCACATATTATTTCAATGGTCCAATTTTTAAAATAAAAATATTAATTAAGAATATATTGCTTAAGTCAGTTAAAACATTTTAAAAAATAATTGCAGTCATAAAACATAATAATTACGTAATTATATGAATATGTGAAAATGAATAAATTAATACTATAATTCTAAAGCATCATCCAAACTATCAAATCTTGTGGATAATTATTTAAAATTGTCTTAAATTGAAGATAAAGAAAGTAGGATTGTCAAGGCGTTACCGTCACCTTACATTTTGAAGTGTTTTATATGTTTAGTATTTGTTCTTATGGGTTAATATCTTACATGCTTAATATAATTATATATTTTTGTGTGCATTAAAAATATATTAAATTTTTTTATTTATATTATAAATATCATAATTTAACCTTTTTAAGTTATGATATTTTAAGTTGTTAAAAAAAATAATTTTTTATTTCACAAAATCATTTAATGGTGAAATCTATCTATCAAAGATTATTTTAGTTGGTATCATTTGATTTTTACTTTTCTCTTACCTCACGTGAAAGATTTGATCTCATTTAATTAATTTGCTATCCCTATTAAAACAAGATAATAGAATGACTTTTCATAATTTAAAGTATGAGATTTCAATTTAAATCTATTTCGATTACCATGTCACATGGTGAAAGTTGAGCAGCCACGTAACAAACAGCAATTCTTACTTGCATTAAACATATACATAAAGAAAAAAAACTACCGGTTCAAGAATATATATATATATATATATATATATATATATATATATATATATATATATATATATATATATATATATATGTATGTATGTATTATAAATCCTTAAAAAAATAATTTTATATTTTTTATGAAGTCTTTTATGAGTAATAATTTCTATTTAAGATGTTTTAAATGTAATTCTTTTACTTAATTTAGGGGTGTGTATTGTTTACGCTATCATAAACTTTCATACTAAGATACACCATAAGCCATATGATATCTTCATTCAAGAAAGCAAGAGAATTCAAATATCCCAAAAAAAAATTAAAGAATCTATTTAAAAGTGTATTCATCATCTCTCCATACATAATCAATCTAAAATGTTGTAAGTCTTTACTACTTAGAATTTCTAAATATACTAAGAACTAAGAACCAATCCAATGAGATTTAAATCATTTCTTAATAAAACTTATATACAAAATTTATCATAATTTTTTGTTTATTTTAGTAACACATATTTTCATTCCAAATCCAATTTTCAAAGTCTTCTTTTTATATTTAAATAATCCAAATTTTCAAATTGATATATTGTATATTTGGAAGATAATGTATCTATTTATATTTTCAATGACATTAATCTTCCTCTTATATTAGTATGATATTTATTTTTATTTTCTTTATTATAATATAAATGTGGGAAAAAATTAAAACTGCATTGTAGGAAAGAAATTGATTTTTTTATCAAATAAAAGTAAAAATAAAGGATCCGTCACATTTCTCCTAGCAAGCAAATGTTAATGTTTGGAAAAATCGTTGACCTTTTCAGTTTATTCATTGTAATAAGAAAATTCAGCTTGTATATATGGCACGCATTATATAGTAATGCATCAAATTTATTTTTGCTATTGTTTATGCATTTGTTATTTTCAAATTGAAATATTCTATATTTGGAAGATAATGTAGTCATGGTGTTTTTAAGAAAAAAATAAACTTTTTTTTTTTATGTTGGTTGTTTTTACAAGGTAACTTTTAGATAATTTTTAATACAGCTACCTACAAAGGCAACTTTTACGTTAAATTTCAAATCAATCTTAACTTTTTTTTTTTTATGTTGATTAATTTTGTTATCATCTCATGAAAGCAATTTAGAATGTAGAAATCATTCCAAACTTTTTTTTTTTATATATTAGTGTATGCTTTATATTTTCCAACAGTTTGGTATTATTATTAAAATTAGAAAGATATATGTAACGGTTTTGGTATTTTCTTGAAGTTGATTAAATTAAGATGAACACTACGAGAGTTGTTAGAAGTACTTATAATTTTACATTGTAAAGGTATTTTCAAGGTAGCATGGTCAATGTGTGGATAATTTTTCTGCTTTGTTTAAGTATTTAATATGTTTTTTTATTATGATATTATACTTGGTAATTGGATCGCTTACCAGGTAGTGAGAGTCAAAGAAGGTCGATATGACTACACCAAAGTGTGAAAAAGAACAGACTAAACTAGATCATATGGATTAACCTTGTTATATAAGTTTGATATTATTCGATTGGGTTGAGGGTCATGTGTATGTCACAATTGAGAGTCGTATGACAGGTGTAGATCTCTAATTTTATTCAATGCACGAGTTTTTCAGAAGTAGAGTCAGGTGTCTATGTATGTGATGTCCATGTATTTTCTAACATGTGAAATTGGTTTAGATAATTGATAATTATAGTGTGATGTACGAGAAGAATTATGAAAGTTTGATGTGTTTATAGTTTGTTTGAGATAAAAACTTAAATTTATAATTATATGTTTTAAATCTCTCTAATTTACCGTACTTCTTTTGTGGCGTTTTGTGTTAAAATCCACAATAATGGCAAGTGGTATCATAAATACAACAAGTGGTATCAGAGTCGAAGGTTCATACCGACATGATGGTGACCGGCTCATATAATGAGACTCTCACTTGAGGGGGAGATTGTTAGGAATCCAAGTGTGAGTCTAAGTCCCACATTGAATAAAAATAAGAAAGTTAAGCAATATATAAAAAAGATGACCCATAAACCTATTGCTTTAAGGTTTTGGGTTAAAGGTGGTGTCATTCCCTTATGTATATATGTTTGGCCCATTTCTCCTTCTTGTGAAATCTCTCCGGTTATACCCCTCGGATTCTCCCAACAACCACAACACATGAGTAAAAGAAAGTGTTCGAACTTTCTAGGAAGATGATAAAGGATATGTTTATTTTCTTTTGAATATTTTTTTATTAATATTGTAAAATTTTTAAAAAAATAAATATATTTTAAATTATTTTATAAATGAATTATATGTGAATAAGTGAATATATATATATACATATATATATATATATATATATATATATATATATTTGTGAGATATAATGTTAAGAGATTTAACTAATAATGTTAAATTTTAAGATGTTACAAACTTCAATTACAAACATAATAACTATTTGATTATGTGAAAATTAACAAAGTAATACTACAATATTTAAAGTATAATCCAAACTAAAAATTTTTGTGACAAATTATGTGAAAAAGATGAAGAAAGTGAGGTGATCAATGAGCAAAAGTCACCCCTACATTTTGAAGTAATAAACTCTGCCTTTCTGGAAATGTTTGTTATCAAAAATGAAAACATTATTAAAAAAATGAAACACGTGAGCGGCAGGATCCGAACCTGCGCGGGCAGAGCCCACATGATTTCTAGTCATGCCCGATAACCACTCCGGCACGCCCACCTTGTATTAGGCATAACACTTTAATTCTTTTCTCCATTTAGAATTTCAGAAAATAGGTCTTTGATGTTGGAACATAACAACCTAAATTAACCAATTCAATTATTCATTACCCCCCACGTTGTTGAAACTGACCAACCTTCGCCTCCAGTTCTTCAACTATATCACCTAGTTCTAAGCTGTTTCAACAATTTGTTCACGCCATCACTCCTAGGTGGGCAATGCAGGAGAAAGAGAACCTCTCACCACACAATCTCTTACCTAACAAACTTTGAATGCACATTCATCTGAATTATGTCCAAATATTGTTGTTGTGGATGGCCCATTTCGTTCCAATTAGTACCATATAGTACCCCTACCTTATAGTGGAGCAGCAAGAGATTCCAGTATCTCTACACGACCCCACAGATATTCTCTCAAAGGAAAGTCATGGAAGAGCAACATGGATCTTGGAATTGGTATATACACATTTGGTTCAAACAACTTTTGCTAGAAAGGCCAAATGAGTGTGTCATGATATAGGCACTAAAGTTTTGCCTAATAAAACTCATCATGGTCTCTTGTTTTGTATAATGTGAAGGTCAAAGGGTTAATTGAATAATTGGAATCATGGATTTGTACTTATCAGCATGATTGGCCCACTTCAAGTCCTCAATTCCTACATGTAATCATGTTTTAGCCTCTTCTCTTTCTTAAAGCAACATTTATCACCTAAACTTAATTGTCATCATTATTTCACATGTGGAACTTGATTATCACAAGATTCTAGAGGATTCCTTATCAAGAAAGAGGGGCAATGTACAATGCAACCATAACCACATTTCGTAAAGTCACTGCACTCTTCAAAAGAGAACAGGCAAATGAAGGAGCCTCTTTTTCCTCAGTGTTGGTTTTGGGCCTCAAATATTGGCTCAAAAGCTGTGTTGTAGTGGCAAAGTGTGGTCCTCACAACTTTTGTCAACCATGCTTCTAAAAGATAGCTGCTGAAATTAAGTGTTAAAGAATCTTGCTTGTGCTGCATACCCAAATATGTAGGTGGTAGAAATTTGAAGCACTTATGGATCATTCATTCATGCATGCTTGTGACCTAAGGTCCAAACCAAACCACTTAGCATAATGTGTGGTGTGCCAAAAAATTGGTTTTTTGTTGTTGGATTTAGTAAGAGAAAAAAAAAAAAAAAGTGGGAATGTGGGATAATGTCTATCTAATTAAGAGTGAATCTTGAGATTGTGGTTGTCCATTTCATGGTCTTGGTGGCTCTTGAAATAAACACAATTTGGTTAACTCAAACTAGAGTCATATAAGGGTGGAATTCTAGATTTTGTTTCCCAAATTTTCTTTCTATCTCAAGTCTAAAGTTTAAAAATTCTTTATTCTCTCTTTTAGAAGTTGAGAACATCTAAAAAGAGTAACAAATTTTGTTCCTCACATATATTCCCTTTTCTTTCGTTCGCTTATTTCTTTAGTCTCACTACTCACCATACTCAAGATGGGTCATTAGCCTAACTAAAACCAGAAAGGAAAGGTAAAATCAATATCTTGTTTTTTTTTCTACAGCAACCAATATTTAGTTAATAAGTTAAAAAAATATAAATACAATAGTCAATGTTACCAAAAAAAATTCATACGGATTTACATTAAAAAAAAAGGATAAATAGTCTATGCTACCCATTTTTTACATGCAAGTTCAATAAGTAAACACTAATAAGTTTGTGGACGTTGTTAACCAAGGTCTTAAGGATATTGATTAAAGAATTAACGGTGATTTTAGTTGAAAGAGTCGTGATGAAATTAATATAACTTGTTTAGTGGGAGAGAAAAAATATGAAAAATAATTTTAAAAATTTTGTAAGATTTATTGTACAAGTGTTTCCTACCCATTTTTTTATTCATCTTTCCGTTATTTTTTTCTCTAACTAAACATAATTAACTTTTGCTTTATTTCTCAATTATTCTCACTCTTCTCCTTGTATCAAACAGGGTATAAATAGAATTTTTTTTTATTAAAAATCATATATAAAAACACATTAAAGATTCATAGAATACCATTTTACATATTTCAAGATTTCTTTTAATCAGTGTCCTAAACACTTGTTAATATTTGCCTATAAGTTTATTTAAAAGGTGTGGTTGACTATTTTGATAATGATAAAAAAATTGCAATATTGGTGTATAGAAATTAAATTAAATCAAATTGACATTTATTAACTTCTTAATACTCTTATAGCAATATGTTTTATAAAAAAAAAATACTCTTAAGGCAATTGACAAAAACTAGTACTCTTAATACATTTATTAGTAAGATCCTACAAAAATTTCTTTAGAATCAAAGTGAACAGCAGTAAATTGAATTGAATTGTATAAAAAAATATTTAAAAAATATTTATTGATTTTTGTTATTATTTTAGATTTAAATATAACTGTTTCAACTAAATTCGATTATAACCTATGAGATTGGAAAATATATTATAAAATAAGAAGTACACTAGTAATAGCTTAAACAATTTAAGTTATTAAAAAATAATTCAAAATAATTCAATTTGAATCACTTTATTCAAATCATCATTTAGTTCAATTTATTAAGCTATAATTTAGTTCAATTCACTTAAATCATTATTTAATTCAATTTATTAATTCATTTTAAATCCTTAAATTATTAAATTTAGTTTGATGGAAACAACTTTTAAATTTGAATTCAGTTTCATAATGATTTATATTGCTACCAACTTTTTATTGAAAGAGAGATATCACAGCCAAAGGCTTAAAAAAGAAGCTTGTGGTTAACTTAACAGAAAATCAAACTAACGGCAATTAACATCGATAAAAAGTCCTCTTTTTTAAATTTTGTCTTCTTTTACTTTACTATAAGTAATCATTATTTTTAAGACTTTTCCAAATTTGTGATGAATCAATTTCTCTACATAAAATAATTGGTTAAGAACCTATTCTAATAAACTTTTTTAATAAAGACTTAAAATAAAAACAAAATAAAATAAAATTTATATTTGAACGAAGTTACTAGTTGTCAGATCCTATTACTTAGAGGTAGAAAGAAATTGTTTATATAAAATTTAACAAGTTACATTATGTACCAGAGTAATTGTCTAAGAAATATATATTGTTTATTTAGAAGTGGTTCGAATTAAAATTCATTTGTTCAAGTTTATTAAACGTTATTTTTTTAAAAAGTTTCTTTGAAAATCTTAAATACACAATTCAATTCTTTCTTATTGTATATTTAACCTATTTTCATATAGATGTTAAAACATCAATCTATATTATAAATAAAAGAAATTCATTTTTAAATATAGTTTATTTTGAATTATTTCTTCTCTTTATGACTTATGACTTTATTTTTCCATGAGTAAACTCTTGTATTCTAGGTATATGGATGGAAAAGAAAACTCTAGTAAAAATAGATAAACTTTTTTTTTCTGATAAAATTAGTCATAACTTATGTTTATGGCTTATTAAGTAATTATAACACCAAATTATTTTATTCTACGGTGAATTGGCACATTAAGTCTAATGTTGGCTTATGTGTGAAGGAAAGTGGAGTAAGGATTTAATGTAGGTAAAATGGACGGATATAGAATTCTTTAAAGATCTCTTTCATTGATATGAGAAGTTGGGTGTTTCCCTTGATGATGTTTCTTATTTGGTTTTTATGGCTTTGATAGGGTATGATAGGTTGAAGGGGTGTAATGGTAGAGGAACCTAGAACGTGATGGTTATAATTTTGAATTCATCAAGCATTTTGTGATCTTTTTAAGGGTGATGTAATGAATTTGATGATTAAGTTTTATTTCTATTGAAATTTTCTTGGGATCCAATGCCTTATTTTCTTACTTTTATTTTTAGAAAGGAAGTTTTAAAGAGTCTTAGATATTATAGGTAAATGTTATTTATTGGGAGCTTATATAAAATTGCTACAAAGATTTTATCTTTACAAATGCACATCATTATGTTTAGGTCTCCCAATCGATCTGCGTGGGAGGTTAGCACCTGGCTAACAAAGTTATAATGGTGAATGAAATCCAAAAATACCTCTACAAAATTTAAAAAGTGACTTTGAGAAGACATACAATGTTGTCAGTTAAAACTTTTTTTTTTCTTTGATGAGGATGATGGGCTTTTGTTCTAATTGGGTTAAGTGAATCAAATGATGGTTAAATTATGTGTCTATTTTGGTCCTGATTAATGGTAAGGGTCTTCGCCAAGGTAATCTTCTAGCATCCTTCTTATTCTAATTGGTGGGTGAAAGACTTGGAGGCATGTTAGGGAAGCTACTTGGCATGGTTGTTTTTAGGTGTTTGAGTTGGGAGAGGCCAATTATGTAGTAAAATTCATGATATCTTAGTAATTCTTAGAGCCTAAAGTTAAGAATATTGTGGCTTTGAAGAGTCTGTTCAAGTCTTTTGAGGTTGCTTTTGGCCTAGGTCAATTTTTGCAAAAGCTCTTTGGGTGGAATGGTTGTTTGTAGTGACATCATGACTAAATATGCAAGGTTTTTTAACTGTGAGACTTTTTTTCCCTTCTTGTTCTTGTTTATTTAGGTGTTCTGGTGGGTGTAAAGGCTTGTATAGAACATGTGTGGAATTCAATGATTCAAAATATGTACAAGTCCTTGAAAGGAAAAAGAATTTTCTATCCATGATCATGTGTCCTTGATTAATTATACCTTATAATGTATTTCGTGTTTTTTTCTCTCTCTTTATGAATTATCAAGAAGGTGTCTTTACAAATAATTTGGTTATGATTTTTCAAGGAGGTTGGAGGAGGGCAAATATAGATTAAATGGGATTTTGTGAGATTTTGTGCGTTAGTAGAAAAAAAAAATGGGCTTAGGGTACATAATACCGTAGAACAAATTCTTCCTCCACTCCCATACCCTCTTCTTGCACCCCATATAATTTTTTTATTCCATGACTGTCCTTCATGAAATTACATAACTACCCTTATCATTTTTTGAAATTGTGAACTGGATGGAGGTGCATCCGGTTCTCATTTTTAGAAAAAAATACAAACCGGACGACCTCATCCGGTTCTCAACCCAGCAGATCGGAAAATTCTCAAATTCGCCGTCGACAGCCCTTCAAATCCCAAATCAACTACTCTAATCATCAATATCACCTACTAATTGCTAATAAACATCACAAATTGGTTACCTAATGCTTCTATGAAGGATTAATTGAAAGATTTTGAATAACGAACGGAAGTCGCGAATGACTTACCTAAACCGGACGAAAGTTCTCTTAACCGGATGGCTAGCTAACGAAACGGCTGAAGGAAGTATTTGGCTCACTAGCACAGCGGGGAGAGCTTTGGACGATGTTTATTAGCAATTAGTAGGTGATATTGATGATTAGAGTAGTTGATTTGGGATTTGGGGGGCTGTCGACGGCAAATTTGAGGATTTTCCGATCTGCTGGGTTGAGAACCGGATGAGGTCGTCCGGTTTGTATTTTTTTTGAAATTGTGAACCGGATGGGGGGTGTATGGGTGCATCCGGTTCTCATTTTCAAAAAATGTAAACCGGATGGCCTGGTCATCCGGTTGGGAAGGGGAGGGGTTTTATTAAGATAGAGATATTTATGTAATTTCATGAAAGGCAGCTATAGAATAAAAAAATTATATGGGGGGTGCAGGAAGAGGGTATGGGGGTGGAGGAAGAATTTGTCATACCTTAGTTAGTTTGTGATGTGGTGAAAGATGGTCGTGTTTAGGGCCTTAAAGCCTAGATTTGGTTTGCTGAAAAGCAAAGTGGATATTATTATATGTAGATGTGAATGTCTCTAAACACCAACCTTGGAAACCAATCATGGCACACACTAATTTTTTAAAAGGCTTGTATGATGAGATGGTGTAGAATTACTAATGAAAATTATTATAAAGGAAAGTGTGATTAAGTCTTGGAGAATAATGGGTTGACTACAAGACAACATTTGGGCATGTCCACTAATGAGAAGCCTTGGAGGTAAGTAGAGTATTCTTAACTTATTTTTGTTAATGATGACAAGTGCATCAGTCGAAATGTAGCAAATAATAAAATTATCATTCTTCCCAAAGGATTTGTGCAATGTAAACCAATAATATATTTAAATTCAAGAATAATTCCATACTTTGATTTTATGTGCAGAAATTTTAAAACAATTAAAATGAATATTTGATACTTTTGTCAATAATTGAATGTAGAGAACAAAATTAACAATAATGTGATGAACTTACCAGAGTTAAATCTCATCTATCTTCACTCTCATACCAAAATGTTTACTTTCTTTTCTATCCTTAATCAATGTGAACCCACATAAATATTCACTCCCAATTCCTCATAGATGATCCTAAGATTATCTATTAACCATTAATTCCTTGATTAATTATATAAATGAATCTTGCATTCACACAAGATTTTTAAGACAATGATTGAATCACGCTCTTTCATTCGGTAAATTAATTCTACAAGAGATATTTTCCAATACTCTCAAGAATCAATAATCGAGTTATGAATCAATACAACAAACACTATATATAGAATTAAAACACTGATATAATGAAAGAAACAATATAAATATTAAAGCACAAACGATTGCATGAGAGTTCAGAAAGGTTTAGTCTGTAATTTAGCTCCTCAAAGACATGAGAATACTAAACCTTAAACAAGAACAATGAAATACGAAGAATAATCCATAAGAAATCCTAAGAATGCATTCCGAGAGTGATTTTCAATCTTCAATAGCTTAAGATGCCCAACTCTAGTCCGGGGTGGCTCAAGGCCCAAGCAGCTAAAGTAACCGCTTTAAGTCTCAAGGTTTCAAAGGCCTCAAAAAATTTAATATGTTTTAGACTTCAAGGTCACAAAGGCCTCAAAAAAATTTAATATGCTTTAAGCCTCAAGGTCTCAAAAAAATTTAATACTCACATATTATTATAAAATAAAAAATATTTAATTTTAAAATTATACTAACAAAATTTTAATTAAAAATTTAAATATTTTATCTAACTTTAAGTTTAAATTGGTGCTAGAAATATTATTTAATGACTTTAAATTTATATTGGTACTATAAATACTATTTAATGAATAATATTCTTAAAGCTTTCTTATAATAAATTAATAATATTTAAAAAAAATTGAACAGTCAAGGAGTCAAGAAATCTTTCTTATCAAAACTTTCTAATTTTTCTCTTCCCTATATTCCTAGGGATTGATATCTCTTTATATGTCCTATCATTACTCTTCCACTTCTCTCATTCTTTCTTCACTTATCTCTGTTTCTTCCTTTGTCTATTTGTTCCTTCTATAATATTATTTCAATTCAACTTATTTTCAATTTGAAATTTCTTTCATCTCATATCTCATCATTCTATATTGTGCATTTATGACGGGTGTCTTTACTTGGAGACTTTAACCAGTAGATTAATTGAGGAAGAGTTTGTGTTCACTTTGACTCCTTTTGAGTGCATCAATATTAGGTAAAAATAATATGAGATTGATCAATTAATCCCATTTTTTTTTATTTTTCATTATTGTTTAATTAATCTTAAAATATTCTGTACAGATGCAAGGAAGAGAATTTAGAAGTTATAAATTATATTTAAAGACATACCAAAGGACAGGATCAATCAGGTTTTATCTTTTTAACATAGACTTATTTTATATACTTATAAGTTATATTCAGTGTGATATATATTATAATTTTTAATTTATATAAAAATATACAAATATGACAGCTAAAAAAATTTGAATCAGGTTATTCAAAAGTTCAAAAGAAAAAAAGAAGAGTTGAATTTTTGTTGAATCACAGAAAGGGACTATGGATAAATTTATAAAAATAAACAAAAAAAAGGAATTAGAAAATACAGGTGAGTCCACAATATAAATTTAAATTTAGGTGAAGATAACAATGTAAATATAGGCGAAGACAATAATAAAGTAGTCAACAAAGATAATAATTTTGATTCTCAAACTCAAGATAATAATTTTGATTCTCAAACCAATGATAGTAATTCTAATTCACAAACTCAGGATAATGAGAATGAAATTGCAAGACAAAATGATTCTAATATTAAAAATATATACGATCCAAGTCAATGAGAAGATATTGATACAAAATTAAGAGACTTATTAGTAGAAAATGGCCCTATAAGATAACTGATATAGATTTTCCAAAAGATAAATACTCAAGACACTTTTCTGTATCATATTATATCCAAAAAAATTGTTTAATGGGGAGAAACATGAAAGAAGATGACTCATTTATTCCACAGATTTAGATAGAATATTCTATTTTTGTTGTAAATTGTTTAACAATTTCAGTATCAGTTGCTTCAGGTGAAAGGAGTTTTTCAAAACTTAAACTAATAAAATCTTATTTAAGATAAACAATGTCTCAACAAAAAAGATTAAACGGACTTTATTGTCTATTGAAAAAGATTTTTTAAATGAAATTAATTATGATAATTTAATAGATAATTTTGAAAAATAAATTTTAGATAAAAATATCATAATTTTAATTATTTTATTAATTTAAAAAAGGCATCATTTTTTTATTCGCTTTAGGCCTCCTGAAGCCTTGAGCCGCCACTGACTCTAGTATGAACAACTATTAAACTAGAAAATTCGATGTTTGTGCCCGACTCAGGTCAGCTGTTCTGGGCACCATTGGATTATGTTGCATATCTAAGTTTTGAAGCCCAACTTGCGCCAGACCTAAGTGGTGTGTCTCGAGCGCATTTATCTGACTTTGCTCTCGGGTTCTCTTGCATCGGGCTCAGGTTTGTTGGCGTGGCCCTGACTTCTTTTGCTCAAATTTTGCTCCTTTCTCTCACTCCTTGAAGACTTCAATCCTACTTCTTATAATGCAATGATTTTTTGCTCTATTTTCATCAAAATATAAGAAATTAGCAATCAAATCCTTTTTTGACTCCCATAATCAATTATTAACAAAAATCAAATAAAATTGAGAATTAACTGGATTTTCAGTGTGAAGAGACTTGATATTTGTCATAATATAAGTCAATAATATCATGTAAATCAACTCTATCAAGTATCGAGTCTTTGAAGACCTTGGAAGGCCAAAAGAATCATCATGACTCGATAAATATAGGGCATTGACCTAGATTATGGATTGTATCTAATTCCAGTACCAAGTCAAAATATGTAATCTCAATCGTCATCTTGAATGATGTGAGAACATTCATATATAAGTTATTGAGATGAAGGTTAGTGGCATTGAGTGGTAGAATATTAGGAGTCATAAAAAGGAGAGTCTTTCAAAATTAGTAGACTATTCCTTTCAAAACTGAGTTGATCTTACATACATCTCAAGACTCTATGGAGGCTCGAATTTTGACAAATAAGGAGATATCTTAGTTCTAAGAATAAAATGAGGTTTTGGACTTAACATGATCATGGGAAACGCACACGTAAATGATGGTGTTTAATTTCTACATGCTTATTTGTGGATAATCATATACACTTGTAAAAGATTTTCTTCAATCTTGCATACAATTGGAGAATGTGAAATGCAAATGCAATCAATATTCTCTAAATTTCTCGAGTGACTGGAAAACCTTATATGTCAATGCAAGTAGTATTCTTGATTTTCTTAGTAGAGAGGTTTACTCATATTTGTAATCCTAAAATTTCATACCCACAACTAATACCTTTAAACTTAACATACAAATAAAGATTTATACTAAAAAACATTCTAACTCAAAATTATCTAATGTAACCTAATTTTTTTTTCTTCCGATGAACTTTCTGTCCATGAGGTTGTTCATAGATTTGGCTAAAAGTTGGTCGCTAAGAACATTGCTTGACTCTTCAGTTACAGTGAACAAATGAAAGTGAAAAAAAGATAGAGAGAAAACTTTACCAGAGAAGAAGGAATGAGAAAAACTTGTATTCAAAGGGAGAGAAAGAAAAGAGAAAATTGTGAAGAAAAAAAAATTAAGAATCAAAATTACATTTTAGATTTAATTAATGAATTCGACACAATGGTTAATAAATTGAACCCAAAATTGAATGGTTCAAGCCTTTTCTTTTAGCGCAATCCTTGATGAAAATAATATGGAGTGGTATAATTGATAGATAATATTATTCTTTAAAAATGCAGTTATGAATCTGGTCCTTGGGTCTTATGTGTAGGGAAAAAAGGTTAATATCTTAAATAAATATTATGGCCTTAAAATTTAACTCTTGCCTAAGGAATAGCTAGGTCACGCAAAAGCTTAAAAAGTATTAAATGTATTCAATACTTATAAAACATACATAAATGAGCAATAAGTTTAATGGGATTTTTGTATGATATATTTAGCCTAAACACAAATTCTCCATCGATCAATTAAATAAATACTTTAGACATTGAAACCCAGCTCAAAATTTTTTTAAGAAAAAAAATAATTTATATGAGATTTTAAATTATTTATTATAGAATTTAATAATCACATTGTCTGTAATTAGAAAACTATGAAAAAGAAAACACTTTTTACACTTATCTCATGATATATTCTTAACAAAATTCATCTAAAAAATATTCTGATTAAATTCTAAGTTTAATATTTATTGCTTAAAACACGTTAAAAAATTAAATAATAAACACACTCTTTTTTGTCAGTCCCAACATTATAATTGAGATCAGTCTGTTACTTAATAGATAGAAAATTACTGGGAGGAAAAAAATAAAAATAAAAGAATGTCTTTTGTTGGAGTGTCGAAATAAAGAATGAGTAGGCCTCGAAACTCCCAGCAGAGGCCCAAAGACTAAAAAGCAATGGGCTTTTACTTCCTACATCCCCATGTTTTAACCTGTAAACCCATAATTGGGTGAAATAACTATTATTCTGCTTCTTTCGCACTGCACCTTATCACGGTTGCCGTCACCACTACTGTCACTGTACCATTACTGTAGCAGAACAAGAAAAAAAAAAGTGAACGCTGAAGTTAAAAGAAGAGCAACAAAAAATCTTGTTAAGATTTTTCCAGAACACATGAAATATGAAAGTTTGTTCTGAAAAACTCATTTCAGTAAATTTATTCTAAATGATATATTTTGTAAAGTTTGTTTTAGAAATTTTTTCTAAAATGTATTTCATGAATTTTGAAAAGTGTATTTTAGAAAAGAAATTTAAAATCTAGAAGTTACTTTAAAGAAGAGTAAAATAATTATTTTAAAAATTAAGAGGTGTACGTTCAAAAATGGGAGGTGCAGGAAGTAAAAGCCGAAGCAACAAGTAATGCCGTACTTTGGGCTGATAAAGGCCTTATATTTATTTATTAATTGTAAACCCATTTGTGACGTAATGTCCTCCAAAACCCTAACTCCGAAACCTAGTCCCTAGAACCTTCCATCGTCATCGCGAAACCCTGGTTCCAGCGTTTTAAGAATAGTGAGTCCTCTCTAAACCCTAAAATCAATCAATTATACTGGTAATTGCAGAAAGTAGGAGAAGGAGATGGCAAAGCGTTTGATTCCCACCTTCAATCGCATTCTCGTAGAGAAAATTGTTCCTCCCTCCAAGACCAGCGCTGGCATTCTCCTCCCTGAGAAGTCTTCCCAGGTTTATTCTCTCACCGTTTTCGCTTTTGTGTGATTCTGTTGCTTTATCTCTCAATTGTTGGACCAACCTTTGTGTTGCGTGGTTTCGAAACAGCTTAATTCCGGTAAGGTGATAGCGGTTGGTCCCGGATCACGAGACAAGGCGGGAAACTTCATTCCGGTGTCCGTCAAGGAAGGTGATCGCGTTCTCTTGCCTGAGTACGGTGGCACGCAGATCAAGCTCGATGACAAAGAGTATGTGTGATTTTGGATCTGTTTTTGTCTTGTTGTGTATTAAGCTCTTTCGATTGAAATTTTATATATCGCTGTCATTTTTTGTTGCAGGTTCCATTTGTTTAGGGATGAGGACATATTGGGCATTCTGCATGAATGATGTTGCTGTTGTATTCTGAAAATAATTTCTTTCTTGTTTACGAATGCAACATGTTGCAAACATTTGGTTAGGAATATTTTGTATTCTGGGAGAATTTTAATGGCAGTGTTTCTTCTTGCACCGCTCTAGAATTTCAATGGAAGCAAATGAATGTGGTATTTTAGATCTTTCTTATTGCTCAACTCAGCAAGTATAAAGTAAAATTTACATTACATTAGTTTTTAATTAACATTGGATTTTACTTAAATTAAATCATCTAGGAAAGAAGATACAAATTTGGAAACAGAAGTAACACCAACGCGGGAAAAGCATTGTGGAATGCAGAGAAGCACTTTTAACAACTAGGTGTAGGAGCCATGAAATTTTTTGACAAGGATGTCAAGATAGTAGCAGGAACTAGGGATGCTAATCGTAAAAGAACTAGCACTGGTTTTGTCATAATTAACTATACAAATCGAGTTTGGGTGTCCTTTCAATTTTTAAACCAAAAACTTAAGAAAATGCTGAATAACTGAACTACAAAACCGAAATCCATAATGAAAGCCTAAGTAATGTAAATGCCTAAAGATTTTCTGGCAAAAATTGACTGCGCCCTCACACCACAAAGATTTCTTCGGCAGTAACCTGAACCAATTCAAGCATCTAACCAACCAATTACCAACGATTAAATCAATAATTGAATTTGCAAAATGAGGTTCTTCATATTGGTAACGAAAAGGCTCGACTACAACACCTCAATCTTAAGGCAATCAAGAATTTTGAATCAAAAGCATTTAGCACCATCTATATATTTAGGTTGCACATATGATACATCATAAGAAAAAAGAAAGTCAGGGAAACTATACTTGCAGATAGAAGAATCACTGACAAGAAAGATAAAAATCTAGAACCCTAAATAATTCAATGATCCTTAATCTTAACCCTTACAAACCAAAACCAATTTTTTTCACTTGTACTCGTAGTTGGGGACAGGAGGCGCATCGAAGCTCTCCAAAACCTTGGGCTCGCTTCCCCCGCTTGACGCAGGCTCCTCCTTCTTCCCGTCGCCGAACCACCCGCCGAACCACGACGGCGGAGAAGCGGTCTGGCCCGGTAGCTCGTTGGGAGGGAAACCGTCGTCGACGATGATGGGCATCTGCTGCTGAGCGCTGAGGAACTTGTTGAGCATGATGCCGGCGCCCTCAATGAGTGCGAGGAGCACGCCGCCGAAAGCGGCAGCGCGGGCGGCGGCAGGGGGACCCTGGCGCAAGGAGAGGAAGCCACCGGTGGCGGCGCCGGCTATAATGGAGTTCCAGGGGTCCTCCTTCTGTCGGAGGTAGACCATGGTGCAGTCGAAGGTGGAGAAGAGGCCGCCCCAGACAGCGAAACTGCCGCCGACGCGCGGCGCGTTGAGGCGCACAGCCTGCGAGGCGGCGACCACACGCGCGCCCTTGGGCGCGTTGTAGAGTCCCTTGAGGAAGTGGAAGGCGGAGCCACCGACGGCGCCCATGCCGAAAGCACCGCCTATGTCGTCTAGGATCCGATCAGGGCAAGGTTCCCGTGACGTCTCTGGAGTTCCCATTTCGTCTCTAGGGCTTTCTCACTGATTTTCCGAACTTTTTGAAGTCAAGCTCCTTATAAATACGGGTGTCGGGTGGGTATCGAGCGGGTACGGGCGGGTATCGAGCGGGTACGGGCTGGTATGGGCGGGTTCGGATTTCAAATAGTCCTCCCGTATGAACCAATTTTCATTACTTTTTAGACCCATTTCCACCGCCACACTGTGAGATTTTCAATGTATTTGCAACAAGACAATTTTTTAAATACTACTTCTATCGATATAAAAAGTAGTTTAGATGGCTTGATGATATTTTATTCAAAAGTGAGAAAGAAAATAGTTGATATTTAAGAAGGGAAGATGAGGAAGAGTATGACTTCCATGACGAGTCCTCGTGTGTAATGAGAAAAAAACATTTGATAGAGAGATAATAGGGAAAATAGAGGATTATTGCAATGTAATTTAATATAATGAGTAACACAATGCTTAATACATTATTTTTATAAAATTTAAAGAGTAAGAGCCACTTATTTTAAAATTATTCTTGCTTTTACTTATTTTATATTTATTATATCAAATTAATTAAGATATAGGTAAGTTAATTCTCTTTCATAGAAACAGTAACATCTTCTTGATGAGATGTGTCAAGTTTATGTAATTATCTTTTCTCTCTTAATGTTGCTTAAGAAAGTGAATTTGTTTTCGTTTCATTAATAATTATAATACATTTAATAATAATAATTATTATTATTATACACATTTTTCCTCAGCATATCTACATATAATATCTTATATCACCATTTTAAACATCTATCTTAATAAAATTATTTTTTATTTAATCTTTTTTATCAAAGGAATAATTAAATAAAGAGTTATATGTTATTTAAATACTTTATAGACGCAAATGTTTAAAATAAAGAATTTATTGAAATAAAAAGTTAAACATTAAATTATAACTTATTTAAATAATACATAATATGCATTTTCTCCTTTTCTTTATACACATTTCATGTTGATATTTATTTATAATTATGCTTTAAAATTATAAATTAGAATATTTTGGATGTAATACCGATTTTAAGTATGTATAGCAAAAGAGAATGAAGGAGGACACACACAATTCAAACTACCATATGCACCATTATTCTTTCTTCTCTTTTGCTTTTAACTTTTATTTTTAATAATATAATATAATATATATATATATATATATATTAACGAATATGAGAGCAATACTTAACGTCATATTTTTTATATGAAAGATTATTACCGTGCATCGATCACCACTAATATAAGTTGTTATATTAGTTGTTAATGTAAATTTATGAGAGGATGATGTTGTGACTTTTGAAAAGTATATAATTTATGAAGGAATTCAAAGTTGTTTTAAAAAAATCACAATTGTGGCTTGCTTAAGTGGATTGAGGGCATAAGAAGTGTTGTGCACTAAATAGTGAATAATTAAGTAACTTGTCCTGACACAACAAAAACAATTTAAAGGTTAAAGATGGCCTTTAATGAGGTTGAATGATTTGTTAACAAGTAAATGAACGGGGAGAGTAGAATGAAGAAATGTGATATCTCCTTCAACAGTTGTCTAAGAATGATAAGAAATATGGAGAGGGAGAATGCATTTTGGCAAAAAGAGCTACAAGTTTGGGTTGAAAAAGAGAAAAAAATAATGGAAGAAAACCAAAGAGACTTTAAAGGATAGAGTTACGGATACATGTAGAATGTGTTGTGTTGGAGATCCTACATTGACTAGATATGAAGTCTTTCAATAATTTATAAATAAGTACAAACCTCACCTTACAAGCCGGGGTTTGTAAGGTTGTCATTTTTTAATATGGTATTAGAGTCTATTCTAGCAATGTTGTTGGGCCTATCAGGACACCCGTTACTAGGCTGCTATCGGACCACACTTACATATTAGTTTCATGTTTGAGTTGAGAGTGTCGGCGTGAGAGGGGGTTCCACAAGTTAGGCTTAAAGTCCACTTTTAATAGAATGAGCTTCGAGAGCGCAATTGAACAAGTGTTAACTCTATCCAAATATATACCTTTCTTTGTTACATCCATATATACCTTTCTTTGTTAAATCCATGTAGGATTTTTTTTTTTTTTTTGTGGTTAACAATGGATAAGTATCTTTTCATTTTATTTGATTTTTTTATGTAGTTATTTTTTTTATAATTATGATCCTATCTTTTGATGCAATTTTTCTACCTAGTTGACTGTTATGGACCGATTTTAAACCTTAAGTCCTTTATATAATGTATTTGTTATTTAAAAAATAACTTGTGTTTTTTCATTTTATGCATTGGACTGTTATGAATTGTTTGTTTACTTTTCCAAATCATGTATAATATGTTCATTTCCCTATAAAATAACTCGCTCGCTATTTATAATTGTTGTGATCATATTTCGCACTTACTTTCGTAAATTAATTATCCTATCAGCCTTGTTATTCTAGTCAAAGACTGTTGAAGGTGTTATTCTTTCTCATTGGTTAATTGTGCTTACTAATATCGTTGTAGCTTTCATATTCTTCTTATTGACCAATTATGCTAACTAAGATTGTTGTAGCTTTTGTATTCTCCTTATGGGCTATTTGTTCTAACTAATATTGTGCTAGTTTTCGAATTTGAACTACAAAAGTTCTTAAAATAAAAAATTTATTGTTTGAAGTATAAGCCTCATTGAAAACTAATGATAAGAACCATTAAGGAAAACCTCATAGGAACACAATGTGATGCTTTAGTTGCATAAACTTAATTCAACTGTAATGAAAATAAAGACTCATTGCATTTCATGTTCTTAATATAGGTCTGTACTTAAGTGTTTCCAAATGATACATTCATTTGTTGCTTACCTCTTTTACTAAGTAAGGACTAACCCATTTGGGTGATAACTTATTAAGTACTTATTTAGGTTGGACTTTTCATAATACTAAGTTAGATACTCTGAAACTCCTAAGAGTTACCCATTTTATATACTTAGTTACAACCTTTGTTTGGTAGTTTCAGCTTGCAAACGAGCTCATTCTCAAACTCTATTGATCATGTCTAAATTTGCGAGTACTCCTTGGTTGGATTATGCAGGCAAAAATTGAATGTTTTGGTGTCATGACTTTGTTATCTCAACGACTAGCATTTCATTGGTTAAATAAACTGGGTAAAAACGGGGTTTTTGAGTAGTGGACAAGTTGTAGAGTTATAGCACCATAACAGATGAGAGATTTCTTTTAGCCATTCGACTCTGCCTCATATAATCATCCCTATTAATGTCACGGGATGACTTTATTAGTTTCCCTTGCTTACCATTGGTTTGAAGGTGCTCTCTTGATGTAAATTTGTTTGTTGTCAAGTGATTAACATGTATCTTGGACTTGTCTATTGGTGGATTGTGTTATGTTATCTAAGATCAGTATCTTAGGAATTCCAAACTGGCATACAATAAGTGTTTAGATTTTATGGCTTATATAACAACCATCTAATTAACTTCTATCTAGTTTATAAAATATTCAATGGTTATGACCAAGAGCTTCAATTTTTGTGTTGCTTGAGAAAATGAGCCTAGCATATCAATTCCCAATTTGTGGAAGGGCCATGACATGCTAATAGAATTTAGATGCCTAGGAGGAGCTGCATGGAAATTAGTATGTTACTAACATTTATCACATTTATTCATGTAAACCATACAATACTATTTTATAGGCTGAAAATAGCTTGCTAATATGACATTACAAGCTAAAGATCGTCTTTTATTGTGACTTCCACAAGCTCCCCCCATGTAATTCTAGTGATACTCTTTGCATTCGCCACTTGGTAAGACACCTTAGAAGAGGCAATAAGTAACCTCGTTAAAAGAACTACCCATTTATCATTGTGAATCATAAAGTATTTTTCTTTATTATTTTACCTACATTAAACCAGTAGGTTCAACCCCATTTACCATGTATTGGATATAAGGTGTCATCCATGATAACTCAGTGCTTTCTATTTGCAATATTAATGCTTCTTCAAGAAAAACTTGAGGAGTTGACAAAGTTTCTTGGATCATAGATTGATGATTGTTTAATCTTTAGTGTTACCAACTTAGATAGGAGTTAAACTCTAATACTCTAATCCCTAGGTATGTATAGGAGCTCAAAATCCCTAAATGAATTAGAAAGGGACTTTACATAGCTTAAATAATATGCTAAATGAGAATCTTTCACCTGAAAAGACTTGCCTTGTGATGAGTTTTAAATCACTTATTAATATGATGTACTTAATGCCCATTTTTGTAGTGAGAAGCATTTTGAATATCAATGCTTTATACTCAACTTGATTACTGCTTACTTTTACAGGAATTATAGAGATTTTTTAACAAGGACCCCGTCTGTTCCTTTTAGGATTATTCATGCCTCCACTTCTTGTAATGTTGGCGTTATCCACTAATAAAATCCCTCCTGATCCTTCCTTCAACCAAATTGAGGGTACCAAAAGAGGGGGTGAGGTGAACTCTATTATAAAATCCATCAACAACTTGGCTTTTTTTAGTTCATTGTAGTTGGTTCTTTATATCAGACTGTGATAACTCAATCAACCACTTTGTCATCCATCTTGCTACATCGGATTTCTACATAACTTGTTGATTTGAGGTTGGTCATTATTATAATCGTATAGCTTTGAAAGTAGTGACACAAATGTTTGACAATGGTAACAATGATGATTTATGCCTTCTTTATTTTTTGATTTTGGAATTGTGCTTCTTGAAAGACCTTTCCCAAAATAGATAATCATTGTTCCCTTTTTATCTCTTGCGCCAAAGTCGAACTAATGACTTAATAAGTTTTATGATGTAAAGTTTCAAGGGCTTAGACTTTGCAGATTTAGATAAGACGAGGACATAAAACAAATTTCTTTAAGCTTTTTAAGCGACTTTTCACACTCTTTTATCCAAACAAATCAATCATTTTTTTCCTGAGGCATTAAAAATATTGGAAACCCTTATCACCTCCTAGGGATGAATGAGCGCTAGAATTTTTCTTCCAAATAATAGACTAGACCACCTAGCAAATAAGCAAAGCTAAAACAATAAAGCAATTTTTATACTGTTTCACCTGAACTCATGAGATATGTCAAGTTCTCTCTTTTAAGATATCTTCTTAAGAGATTTCACTAATCAATGTTAGATCAAAGTTGAACAGGCCTTTTATTTTTTGCTTTGATCATGAGTTATCAACAAAGTGTAAAACATAATTTTTTATGCATCAGGTATTGTCAAATGCAAATGCTTCATTTGTCCTAACAAATGAAAGCATGTTGTTATTTTCATAGTTTCATCTAACCAAATAGACACAAGTGCTTTGCTTGTACACTTTGCATGATAAGCTTTTTCTAGGATAGATGAAATTAAAATATAGTTTAGGCATTTGTAGTACACATCGGATACTTATAAATGTTTGTTCTATTGAGTGTAGGGGATGTTCATCTCTTCGTTTCTCTTTAAAATATCTCACTTCAAAGTATCGATACTAATATCTATTGAAGAATGTGCTTAAGGCTACTACATGCAAACAAATTTTATGAAAATGCAAAATAACAGCCTTACGAAAGTAAGCAAGTTATGTCAAGTCCTTTATGCTAAATAAGGAAAGAAACTACCTACCTGAGGTGTGAAAACATGACAAATCCTAAATTATTCAAAAACTTACTTACATAATAATCTGAAATAAATAACATTTTTAAATTATTAAAATCTTAAAAAAAATAAAAATACTTCAAAATATTAAATAATAATATGAAATAAATAACATTCCTAAATTATTTGAAATTTTGAATAAATCAAGAAACTAAAATAAACAATGTTCCTATTTTTTTTTTAAATTCTAAATTATTCAAAATCTTAAATAAAAATCCTAGATTATTCAAAATTTTACTTAAATAAAATTATGAAATAAATAACATTTTTAAATTATTCAAAATCATAAATAAATAAATTCTGAAATAAATATCATTCCGAAATTATTGAAAATCTTAAATAAATAAAAAACCTAAATTATTCAAAATCTTAAATAAAAATATGAAATAAATAACCTTTCTAAATTATTTAAAATCATAAATAACTAAAAATCTTAAATTATTAAAAAATCTTAAATAAAAATATAAATTAAACAGCATTCCTAAATTAGTCAAAATCCTAAATAAATAAAAACCCCAAATCATTCAAAAAAAGCTTATTTAAATAAAAATCTAAAATAAATAACATTCTTAATTTATTCAAAATCCAAAATAAATAAAAATTTTAAATAAATGAAAATTCTAAATATTTTAGATTCCTAAATAATTATGATATGATAGATCAATTTAGGATTATAAATTTTAAATGATTCAAAATCATAAATCGTTGAAAATCCTACATCAGTAGAAATCCTAATTAAATAAAAATAATTCTTCCAAATTAAATTTTCCCTTTATCATTGTATTTTGATATAAGATTTTGTACAAAGAAATTCTTTTATGTATATATAAATTAAAATTTAGTTAAATTTTTTTAGACATTTTTTTTCACACATATAGCAGTATATTATTTTACATTCATCAACTATTTCATTACAACTTTTCATAAATATAACAATCTTATTTTATTTGCAAATAAGATATAATGGATAAATCACTTGATACAAACATACAAGGCTTTTTCAAATCCGTTAGTGTAAATAATATATGATCCAAAACAAACAAAGCGTAAAGGTTATGTTCCTCCAAATAGTAATGATACAATTATTGTCCTTATTTTGAAGTTTAGTTAGTAAACATGCATGAAGATTTTAGGCCTATATCTCTTATTTATAAACTTTTGTCAAAAGTTTTGCCAAATAAATAAAATATAGTTTTTTTGAAGTTATTTTTTTACCTCTATGCTTTTATCATGGGTAGCTATATTATGAAAATGTTATTATGGGTTTTAAAATTATACATGAAATACAAAATGGAAAAGTTTGATGATTTGACTTTAAATATTAATATTAGTAAAGTATATGATAGAATTGATTGAGTTTATAGAAATTATGATAAAAAAAATGGACTTTGATCATAAGTGGGTAAATTGGATCGTAAATTGGATCATGACATGTGTTGGATTAGTTAAGTACGGTGTTAAAGTTAATTTTGATTTGAGGGTTTAGACTCAAAGATCCTTTAACTCCTTATTTATTTATGTTGTGTTCTAAAAGATTGAGTGTATTGATTCATAAAATAGAAAATGAAAATCACTTATATTTTATTCACATATATTTGTTTCTTGCTTTAAACATATCTTTTACCTCTAATATATTACTGTTACGAAATTTTCCTCTAAATTGGGTGTTCAAACTATGATGAGAACAAACTAATATTTAGACAAACATTATGTGGTTGGGAAATAAGAAGGCAAATTTTAAGTTTGTTAAGTAGAGAATTTAAAAGATGATTGATTTTTATGAGTGAAATATTGATTAAATAAGTCTTTAGTTTATTCTTTCTTATGTAATTAGTGTACATGTGAGGAGATTGACACTATGTTGAATTGTTATTACTAGAGTGTCAATGATAAGGTTCGTTATTGTCAGAATGTTAATGGTAAGGGGTACATGAGATGGATCTCTCTTGAGATACATATATAAATTTTCAAAACCTTCAAACCTTTAACTTAGAGGAAAACAAGGTGAAAATTTATTTCTAACCACAATGTTATGGCTTCTAAACTTTACAAAATTGAATATTTCTTTTAATATAATTTTTTGTATTTCAATATTGGTTATAATCCAAGATTTATTTCGCATGACATTTATCATAATCACTCTAATAAGAGTTTGTGGGTGGTATTGTGGATTAAAAAGGTTTTGGCTCCTAAATTTATTGGAACTTCTTCCCATCCAAGTGTTTCTTTACTGACAGTTGTTAGCTTAAGAAACTATGAAATCAATGGAATATTTATTTCATTAACTTGATTGCATCTTCAAAAGTAACCAATATTAATTCACCAAATTCCTGGTCCTTATGATGAATACAATTTATAATGTTTACATAGAGAAGCTAAGTATCCATGATGAATTGATTGACAAAGTACATTGATTTGCAAAAATGATATGGGATAAAGTTGAAGATACTATAAAGATTTCAAAATCTTTTAATAATTGGTGTTCATGAAGCATTGTTAACAAATAAATATGAATGGATTGTTACGATCTTTTGGTGACTTTGAAGGAGAAAGAATTAATTGTGGCAGAATAATAAGAAAATCAAATTTAAATAAGTTTTGTGCAGATTCCAATTTACTATTACAAAAATGAAAGTTTATTCTTGTAATAGGATGAGTTGTAAAATTTTATCTAAGTCAAATTTTAACCTATACTTCATTTTATTCAAAGTTTATATTGAATAAGTGATTAAAATCATAATAACGTGACCAATATTTCAATAAATGATGTTATTTTTAATCCAACTAAAGAATTGTTGAAAATATAACATTCTTCCCAAAATACTAATTATGATAAATTTAGTTAAGATTTTATTTTCTTCGGTAACAATATATTTCAAGTTAATCTTGATTATATCCAGATATAATTTTAATGGAAATAATTTGATTTTGTTGACGTAAAAAGAATATTATATATTTCAAATACCCATTGTACTAATCCACACCCGAATTGAGAAAAAACTTTGTGCATCGTGCAGATAAAGAAAACAAAGCTAAAGATTTTCAAGTCTTTTTAAGAAACTCTGATCTAGCACCAATAAAAATTAGAACCACTTTATGATTTATACATGTTTTTGGTTCAACACGCGAACCAAAAATGTTGTTAGGTCTCTTTTTTTGTACATGCTTGAGACAAAAACGCATACGGAATCAATCACAAATAAATGCATATGCTTAAGTACTTTTTGTCAAAAGTAGCATAATTAAACGATGTCCAAAATTCTCTACTTAGACAGGGTTAGAAACTCGTTTATCAACGAAAATCAATGATATCTTGAGTACTTCCAAGATTATCGAACCTTTTTTTTTTCTTTTGATCTCATCATCATCACTCACTAACTATAGAATATTTTCGTGCTTCCCAATAATTTCGTAAATTAGAAAATAAATCATCATAAATCATATATTTTTTTATAAATGTGATTTTTTAAATAAATTTCTTGTACAATATCATATAAAATCAAATCAAATATTTGATTAAAGTGGAAAAGAAAAGAAAAATAAATAAATCCTTCTAAATAACACGATTACGACATGTACTAAAACATCTGGACAAAGCAACCTAACACAACACGACTTCTAAAGAATATCAGTTAGGTTTCATTAGATAAGTTTGGTTTCACGATAAACAAAGGTAAAATCGAAAAGAGTGTAAAAATTTGAAGTGTTTATTGGTATTAGGAGAAAAGCAGAAACAGAAAGAGAAAAGAGAGAATTGGTTGGAAGGGGTTGGTTCGTTGAGTCCTCTGGTGTGCGTGATACCTTTCTTCACGCACCTGCACTGAGTCACAAAAAAAGAAATAATAAAAAAAGAAATAAAAAAGAAAAAAAGGAAAAAAAGAAAAAAGAAAATAGAAAACCGAAATAGGTGCATGCCGTGCTTTCCCTCTCCATAAAACAAAAAGGAAAAGACTGGAAAGCGTTTTACCTGGTAGGCTAGGCAATAGCCAAGGCAAGCCAACCCAACCCAACCCACGTGCTCTCTCTCTTTCTTTCTTGGTTCTATCAGGAAATCAAACCAGAAACGGTGTCGTTTTCTCGGAACGTTACATCGCGCTGCGTGCGGCTGCGGTGCTAGGAGAGAAAGGGAGAGAGAGGGTTGTGATGTGGAAACGTTGATCCCAAATGCACCCGTACAACCGGCTACCGAGCAGCGGGCACTCGACACCGTCGCCGCCGCCGTCGCCGCTCCGGTCGCCGAGGCTCCGCCACGGGCGGTCCAAGACCGGGCGGTTCTCTCCAAGTCGGGGGGGCGGTCGGACTGCAGCGCAGCGGCTCAGCTGGATGTTTCTATCGGTCCTACTCCGACGACAAGGCGTTTTCCTCTTCGCTCCTCTCATATACATCTCCGGCATGCTGCTCTACATGGGAACCGCTTCCTTCGACGTCGTTCCGGTCATCAAGCATCGTCCCGCGCCCGGCTCTGTCTACCGTAGTCCTCAGCTGTTCGCCAAGCTTCGCGTCGAAATGGATTCCGACAATTCCTCCGTCGATGCGGTTCGATTCATTTGCAAATCTCTCTGTATTTTGTTTTTCGCCGGATTTTGGTGATTTGTGATTTGTCAGGTTGTTCGGATGAGTTCGTTCTGTTTTATTTTGTTTCTTTGTTTGGAATCGAGTTTCGACTCGTTGCCTGTTCTAATGTTGGTTTAGCCTTTGCGTTTTGCGTCTGGATTTGTTGTTTTGTTTTGCATCTTGCATTCGAATGTCATTAAATTGCTTGTGGAAGAGCTTTTGTGCTTTGTGATGCGTTTAATAGTCAGATTGTTTGGCAGGTCTAAATCCAGAGACTAGGGTAATGTGAGTGATCGATTGGCCAAATGCTTTACAACTGCATGATTGCGGATTTTGAATAGAGAAAATTGGTTCTAATGGTCAAATGTGCTTGTTGAGTTATCTGTGAGAGTGTTGGGGGTTATATCGTTTTAGGAGTTTTGTTCACCGAGATTGTATTCGTTGTGCTGCATATATGTCAACTTGACCTAACATATTTTTTTTAAAAACAAACTAATCTCGACGCCCGACTTCCAAGGGATTCCTTTGGGATGATAATAATCATTTCCAAAATAAAGAAAAGGGATTCCTTTATTGATATGCTTATGAATTCATGCATTCATTTGGACCGAATTTCACTTTTGTTGGTAATATTTTGTAAAAGGCAGTCTGCAATGTTTCATACTTCCGTGGTTTGAGAAGATATCAACTGACCAATAAGCTAGGAGTGGAGTGAGCTTATATTGTTAGAATTTAATGTTTGTTTGTAATATTGGTCAGAAAATTTTCTTCTAAAAATTTTAAATCTTTCTTCACTGCTGGAGGCTAAAATTATAAATGTTTTATGAATATGTTTTAGTTCTTGTAAGGATAATTTCTTTATTGTCTTTTATAATGATCATTCAAGAAATTTGATTCTGACCATGCATCTTTCTTTTCTAATTATTATACTTGCAAAATTTGGGTCGTTTTGTTGGTTTCATCCACAGTACTTTACAAATCTTTATACTTTCCTGGTTAAATTTGTTTTTTGGTTCTAGAAGGACACATTCAGTGACAAGCTCGTAAATTTCCTTTCAGATATCAACAATATGGAAGACTCCCTATAAAGGTGGTGAGTGGACTCCATGCGTGAACAGATCTTATGAAGGTATAATATAATCTCCACTGATGGACAATAAATGATGACATTTTCCTTGTTGTCTTATTTTTTTGTTCCGGTGTATAATTTGTTAGTGCTTTTGGTTTCATTGATTTTTCTATTCCTTGTTGATACTCATTTAGTTCCTTTGGTTGCAGTTTAATGTTTGCATTTTTTAGGATATCTTTTGTTAGAGATATGACACAAAGCCATCCATGACATGGCATGCGATTCCATCTAGTCTTGATGTTGAGGGCCACCTATAGATGTCTAGACTTGCAAACTTCATGCATCAGATGCCCCAGTTCTAGGTGTGATGGTGTGTGTTAAGTTGCCTTACATTTAACTCAGAAAATGGCCAAAATACTCCTTAAAAGGTTTTGGGCAATCCTTCTTCTGGAGTTAGCTTTGGGAGTTGAGTTAGGTCCAATTTATATCTAATACGGTATCAGTCCTCTATACCAGATTTTCTAGAGTTTTATCCTTGCTGCTCCTATTATTCTCATAAAAGTTGAATTTAAGTACGATACGAGGTAGGTGATCATGTAGTTATCCCCCTTTTAAGCCTATTGGCTCCCTCTCTTGTCTGAGGGGCATGCTTGAGATATAATAGAAAACATTGACGTGTCTTAACCAGCTTAAGCTTCTCTGACAGATGGTTCATGACATCTTTTTACCTCAAAACTATGTTTCTGTCATCGCTAGGGTGTTCTGCTCCAGTTGTTTCAACTGTCAGGGTCTTGTTCTTCCTGTTATTTGGAGATTGGAAGCCATGCTACATGCTTGAGTCTTTAAAGACTTTTTTTTTTCATGTTTAGGCTTTTCTGTTTTCAACTTCTTACCCTTTATTTTTTTTCTTATATCTAATAATTTTTTTTTTTTAACTAAATAACAAAACATTGGGAAGTAAAATCTTTTGTTGAAGCATAGTTGCCTTTAATTTATAAAGTGGACCATTCTTGTAAGAATGCCTCTGATGGTGTTGCTCATTGCTGTGTGTGTGCGGAATCATGTCTGTATCTTCTGCAGTGTTCTGTGTTGGGTTAACTATGAATGCACATTTCTTATGTTGTTGATAGGCTTACCTGAATCAAATGGATACATATATGTGGAGGCTAATGGTGGCTTAAATCAGCAGAGGACATCCGTAAGTGTTTTCTGTACATTCTGTTTTTCCTTATATTCAAAGTGTGCTTAATGTGCTTTTACTCAACTCATTTTGTGAATGATATCAATTTTTTATAGGTATGCAATGCGGTTGCGGTGGCTGGCTATCTCAATGCTACACTCGTGATCCCCAATTTTCATTATCATAGCATATGGAAAGACCCTAGGTTAGTTATGCTATCTATTAAGTTTTTCTGAACTAGGAAAATCTAGTGTTCTACGATAATACCTCGTAGACTGTTAATCCAATTATGTTATGTGCATTTCTCATGCTATTTTTAAAAAAAGTTGAAAGATAAAATTGTTTATAAAGAGATATGGGGAACTACAACTACTAGAGAATGACACATCCTCCAAAACAGGAAAGGTGGAAAACCTATATCCAACAAGAGATATTATAAATTTATAATGAAGTTGGATGCACTTAATTTGTATTGTGAAAATATGATTACCAAAGTGTCTGAGAGATTGTCATTTTAAACTGCTAGCTAAGATTTTCTTTCATGTCAGTTAAGTTGTAGAAACATTTAAATGGTGAAATCTTAATATCTTTGTTAATGGTTGTCTGTTAATAAATGAAACATCCTTTTCCAATGTTGAATATGGATATTAGTAAGCTGTTTTGTCAAATGGAGTATTATGCATTTATAGTAGTACTTTATAAACTTGGTTGCAATGAGTGTCTTGATGCTTTTATGATTTTGATCAAGGTAGTCAGTTTGAAACAGTCTAAACTTACATATATGCAATGCTTCATGTTTCCAGCAAATTCAGGGACATTTATGATGAAGAATTTTTTGTGAATGCCTTGAAAAATGATGTGCGGGTGGTTGACAAGATTCCTGAGTACCTAATGGAAAGATTTGGCAGCAACATGACAAACGTTCACAATTTCAGGATCAAGGCATGGTCATCTATTCAGTATTACAGAGATGTGGTACTCCCTAAGTTACTTGAAGAAAAGTGAGTTTATGATCTTGTTATGTAAATTATTTCCTTATTCTCATTGTTATGAGTAGTTATCATTAAACAATTTGGAGTAATTGTTAGTTGTCCAAGGTATACCAGAGTATGAAGTTGTTCATAAGGTTGCCTCTTGTCCGTTGTATGATATATTTGGCTTCATTCTCAGCTAGGAACTATGACTATGTTTTGAGCTGATGTTCTTTCATTGTTTTCTGTCAAGGAAAGGAAGGTAAAGGGCCCATGTATTTGGGTATCATTAGCAAAATCTTTTACTAAGTATATATTTTCCTTCTCGCCAGTTATCTGTTTGGATTAGTGTTGTGAGAGGAAGAGTCTTATATTATATGACTTAACTATCACAATGAGGTTCCATCTTTACTTGATTTGGTTGGGACATATCAAGCAATAGATAATTTTTTACTGTAAAATTGTTATCATCAAAATATGTTTATTGTCTTGATATAAGGAGGCTTTGATATTCAATTGAATTTTATTCATGTAGGGTTATAAGGATTTCACCATTTGCAAATAGATTGTCATTTGATGCTCCTCCAGTTGTCCAGCGGCTTAGATGCTTAGCAAATTATCAGGCTTTACGGTTTTCAAGTCCTATATTGTCCATAGGTGAAACTTTGGTTGAAAGAATGAGAAAACACAGTGCCATTAATGGTGGTAAATATGTCTCCGTACATCTTCGTTTTGAAGAGGTTTGTTTTGATCAGATATGAATGTTATTAATTATGAAGGTTGACATGTTAGCCTTTGTTGCAACTGATGCACATTCTTTACCATGGGCAGGATATGGTTGCTTTCTCTTGTTGTGTTTTCGATGGTGGAAAACAGGAGAGAGAAGACATGATTGCGGCTAGAGAAAGAGGTTGGAAAGGGAAATTTACAAAACCTGGACGAGTTATTCGTCCAGGAGCAATCAGGATCAATGGGAAGTGTCCCCTTACCCCATTAGAGGTAATAGTCTGCTTAAAGCTCTAAATGATTTTAGTCTGTGTGAAGAGGAATAAAATATTCAGGGAGTGCTTCTTTCATTTGGGAAGTTGTTTGTCTAGTTAGAAATTTCCAAATTTCTTAAGGTGCTCCTTATGCAGCAAACTTGTTCATGTCTTTTTCTAATTCATTTGTTTTATTTACAATCCATGCCTTCATCCAATTCTTCAGGTTGGCCTTATGCTGAGGGGGATGGGTTTCACGAGGAACACATCTATCTTTTTGGCATCTGGGAAAATATATAATGCTGAGAAAACTATGGCCCCACTACTCCAAATGTTTCCTAATCTACATTCTAAGGAGACCCTGGCTTCTGAAGAGGAGCTTGCACCATTTAAGGTTTACATTTGAACTCTTATGTTATTTGACCACTTCATTGGTTTAGTGCTATGATTTTGACTTTAGTTACTTCTTCTAGAATTATTCTTCCAGGATGGCTGCTATAGATTACACTGTTTGTCTTCACAGTGAGGTGTTTGTCACAACTCAGGGGGGCAACTTCCCTCATTTTCTACTGGGTCACCGAAGATACTTGTATGGTGGACATGCTAAGACAATTAAACCTGATAAACGGAAGTTGGCATTACTGTTTGATAATCCCAATATAGGGTATGTTTTGTTATTCCGTTCAATTTTTTGAGGATACAATAAATTAGAGGCGTTCCCTGCACAAAAAAGTTCCCCTTCCCCTTTGTTGATATTGAAAGTAATTATATTTACAATTTTGGCAGAAGTGACACTAACACTAAGACAAGGTTATTTTGAAGAAAATATGCTTTTATTATATTGGACTGGAGAAAATTTACTTGGAAAACTATTTGGTAAATTAGGCTACTGAGCTATCCTTTATACAAGAATTGTGCTACTTTATAATACTCTTGCATTTACAACTTCGCCAGATGTACTCGTGCTCTAATTGACCGAGTCAAAGGAAGATGTTAAGAGACATGAAGCTTTGCTAATTTGGATTGCATTTCTCTTTTAGTTTTATTTTTGAAGAGCCATATCGCTTGATTATTCTGCTATTAATTTCTTAGGAGTTAGGACACTAAAGATTTCTGATTGTGTTCAATGAGGCTTGTAGTTCAGTAAAAATGTTGAATATTTTTTGCTTAATAGAAAGTATCTAAATACCCCCGATCTACTTTGATTACTTTCCAGATGGAAAAGTCTTAAGCGTCAACTGCTGAGCATGAGGTCGCATAGCGATTCGAAGGGGGTTGAGCTCAAAAGACCGAATGATTCTATATACAGCTTTCCGTGCCCAGATTGTATGTGCCGTGCCAATAGAACTGATGATTCAAGATCTTCATCGGCAACTTGATATACTCAGAATTCGATGGGTGTTTCCGCAACCAACAATTTTGTGAGCATGCCTTGCTGCTGACTGTATTTCTGATATTGTGATTGTTTCATTTTTTTACCCTTACCATGTGGTGGGAGGGCACACTCCGTTTTCGTCGGTCAAAGGATTTTGTAGAAGGTCTCTTTGATCTGATTATATATTTGGATTGAATTTCAAGGGAGTGGCATCTTTTTTGTACATGATGCCAATTGAGAAGAGAGAATGGCAACCGTCCTTTGCAGGAATCTCACCCAGAACTTTGACAGAGCTGTTTGATATAGGAATGAGGACCTGCGGTATGGAACAAGTTGTTTAAAGAGCCAGAGGACAAACTCGTGTTCCTTCACACCCTGCCTGTACATTACCTGGAGTACGATATTCATGTGTCAAGGCTGTAGCATGCTCTCTGTACATTTAACTAAATTCAGGGTGTCCCGCCATACTATTTTATTCTCCCGTTTTAGATTTTTTTTCCCACTTTTTCACTTTGCCCCGCCATGCTATTAATTTTGTATTTTCTTTACCCTCATATTGAGGCCCCCATTGTTAGCTAGTAGGTGTATGGCTGGTTGTACGCATTTGTTATTCTTTTTCATTGGTGCCCCATTGTTTTAGTGATGATACCAGTGAATGTAATTAGTTCACTATTCATATTTCATGCCAGATCACACTACTGCTGCACCAAAAATATCCTCCATATAATCACACAACATAACATTTCCTAAAAAATATTTTCTCTCCAGTGGACCCTACTCGTATGCTCCAAAATTACGTAGAATATGATTGGATGCAAAGTTGAAAGAGGTTTAAAGACTTATTCTTAAGGCTTTATATTTTTAGTACATAAACTCTTGAAACTCTTTAAAATCAGACCCACAGTCTAAGTCTGTACTAATAATCTACGCTCCATTTATTCAAGAAATAACTATCAAGGGCCATATTAGTAATATATGTGACAATATTCTCCTTATAAAACACGATAACCAGATTCAATATATATAATGTAAAACACTTACACGATATAATGTAAAACACTTTTTAAAATTTATTAACTAAATCTATCCTTCTAAAATTAGTTATAATTAAATAATTGGTTCCTCTGTTAACAAAAATTATATTCCATTTATTTACAGTTAACTGAATTGAATTTCTGTTGTTGCAAGATACAAATTAATATTATTTATTTTTAATTGTTATTGACTAAAATTAAATATTGTTTAGATTACGGATGACAAAAATTTAATATTATTTAAATTACAACTATTTTTAACTAAAATTAAATATATTGTTGCAAGATACAAATTAATATTATTTATTTTCAATTGTTATTGACTAAAATTGAATATTATTTAAATTACAGATGACAAAAAATTAATATTATTTAAATTACAACTATTTTTAACTAAAATTAAATATTATTTAAACTGCAACAATTTTTAACTAAATATAGAATATTATTTGAATAAAAATCACTTATAATTAAGATTTTTATAACTAAGATTGACATAAAATATTATTTGAATAATAACTACTTATAGTTAAGATTGAGTATTATTAAATTAAGATTGACAAAATATTATTTGAATAATAACTATTTATAATTAAGATTGAGTATTAGTGAAGGTGATCACTTTTGATTAAATATTATTTGAGAAACAACAATTGTTATTTTAGAACACAATTATTCATGATATCGGAGAAAATAAAATATATATCTTTCTAATATTGAATATTTAATAATATTATATATTTTTTATTATAATTTTCATTTTTATGAAAGAAAATATTTAATTAATCTGATGGGACGCGAATAAAGATAAAAAAGTTTATACCAATTGAACATGTATGAGGAAAAAAATTTATGTTTGAGGATGATGACCAAATAATCAAACTCACCTGTGAGTTGTCATCCCTAGTCTCATCCCATGAATTCTCAATTTCTTTTTACATAATCTAGGAAAGAAAGTGAATTAAAATAAATTGTGCATGATACTATGAATGTAAAAAAAAAAAATGTATTTAAAACGTTTGAAAAAATAAAAAACGTTTAAAATTATACAAGATATGATATTAGATTAAATTTAAAAGGAGTAGATGAGATAAATGATACAAGGTTGACTAGGCAAAAAGAGAGTGAATCCTATACAGTACTGAATCGGTACTTAAGCAAGTACATTACGACAACAACATTAAACGTTGAATATCTTTAAGATTCAGCGGCAAAGCAAATCACAACAAGATGGCTATGCTTACTTCCGAACAGCTTCAATTCTTCAACTCTCAAGGTACCCTTTTTGGTCGTCTTAAGCATAATTCCTAACCTCAACCAACCAAATCTCAAATTTTCAGGTTATCTTGTCGTTGAATCGTTTGCGAGTGGCGATGAGATCGAGTCCATGATGAAGAGGATGCAGCAGTTGGTGGATGACTTTGATTATTCTTCCACCACCTCTATTTTCTCCACCAAGAACCAGGTTACCTCTAACATTTTGCGTTTTCATTATGGTTTTCATTTTAAAATTGGACTTTTTATCTTTTTATATTTTTTCTTTCCTTATTCCTGCTCTTTTTTTTTTTCTTCAGCAACAGTCGACTGATGATTACTTTTTTGATAGCGTTGAAAGGATTTCTTTCTTCTTTGAGGGTATGAACGCAAACTAATCTTTTCAGTTTTTGAGAAAATAGGTTTCTTTTAGTTTAATCTTTCTTCTGTTTTACTTTTGGTAGAAAAAGCATTTGGTGATGATGGTAAACTAAAGCAGCCCAAGCAACTATCTCTCAATAAAGTTGGCCACGGTGAGCCTTTTGTGCTCTAATAATTTATCTAACTTTTTTAGTAGAAATAAAGCTTAGATGCAATGCAATTCTTTTATGCCGTTGTTGTTGTACTTCAATCTGAATTAGAGTTTTACTTTAATAATCCACAAAATAAAGGGTTGAATTGAAGTTCAAAATGCTAGGAATACAAGGATGAGTTTGAGTTCCAAGTTTAGTAGTTAGTTGAAATAACAAAGTTGAACTATATATAAGAAAGACCTATAAATCCTTTGTCGTCCTAGTAAGTGGTATATCAGGTCTCTTATATAGTGAGTTTGACTCATATCTCATTACTATTGAATCTCTGTCTTGGTTTTGTGCTGTTGTGCTGGTGAAATGAGACTAGCATTGTTCCTTTTAAACTGATTCAATTTCCTGTTGGGTATGCTGTTGATTTGTGCAGCTCTTCACGAGATTGAGCCGGCATTCAAGAAGTTTTCTTCTTCTGAGAAAATTTCAAGTTTGATGTACTCCTTAGGTTACAAGAGACCTGTAGTCATGCAGTCTATGTATATATTTAAGGTACAGTTTTGCTTCTCTGTGACATCTAGTTGCTGATAATCTAGTTGAAATAACTCAGGTTCAATACTTTAATATGTTGTGGCATTATGTATGAGCAGTAGATATGTGAATTGGTTGAAGGTAGAGTATATATATTCATCTAATTTCCTGGTTTGAGGGGTAAGGGAGTTGTGTGATTTGGTTCTTATATTTGTTCTCCAATTTGGAAAATGCACTTTCTCTACTTTAATATTGTTACCTGTGTCATTTGATTTTTTAATTTGCAGTCAAACTGGCAAATGCTTGAATGATGCTTAAAAAACTGTTGTGTTATAGTGGTTTAATGCATAGAAAATTTTGGTATTGAGTTATTCACCTGAGAATATAACTTATATATCTCTTCAAAAGGGCATATATCTTGTTTATTTTTTAATGAATGTTGAATGTAGGTATTGGTGATATTCAAAATTACTGAAGTATACTTTTGATTAACCATTTTAGTTTGTTTCTTATTTACATACTTCTGAGTTTGATATTATTTTGTGGTCTTTTGGATGGATGTATTTTGGGATGGTTATTTTAATATTGCTGCGGTTTGAACTTGAAGACCCACTCATTTTTCGAAGACCCACTCATTTTTCTCATACGTGGTTAAAACATATTTACGGGTGTTTCATATACATGCTTTGACTTTTCTATTTAAAATGCATTAAAATGAATGAGCAGAACCTTGTGTTTCTTTTAGCCTCATCTTAGCTACTTCAGTTATATACATTCCTCAGTTAACTGATTGATGGAAGCTGCTATTCTTGTTTATTTTATGTAAGAATTTGTTTGTTTTAGGTATTAGATGTTTCAAACGTGACAGAATAAATTTGTGGATATGGTTCTGTGCGATTTTTATATGGCCACATATCTAGGTATAGAAGTATTTGATGCCTGGTTACTATTAACTGTTCATGAATTTTTAATCATCAGCAACCAGGCATTGGGGGTGAAGTAGTGCCACACCAGGATAACTCGTTTCTTTATACAGAACCACAAACGTGCACAGGGTTGTGGCTGGCCCTAGAAGATGCAAACACAATAAATGGTTGCCTTTGGGCAATTCCTGGATCTCACAAAAGTAACCTTTTTGTACCTTTTGGTTTATTTCTTACCTGGATCATTGTCCTTTGCTTGGTTCATATGCTCTAATCTTTTTTGCTCTATGTTTGCTATAGACGGGCTTGTTAGAAGGTTCTTGAGAGATGAAAATGGTGTCAAATTCGATCGACCTTCACCATCATATGATCAAAAGGATTTTGTTCCTATTGAAGTAAAAGCTGGTTCTTTGGTTGTCATCCATGGCGATCTTATCCACCAAAGGTTTGCTAAAACTATTCTCTCTGGATGATGAGTATATCATGAAGTATAGAAAGCAATTTGCCTTTTGAAGTGTCTTCCAGATAATTAATCCTTCTATGCTTTTCTATGAGTGACAGCTTTGAAAACCAGTCTCCAAAATCAAGACATGCGTACAGCTTGCATGTGGTGGATACAGTCGGCTGCAAATGGGCACCAGAAAATTGGTGAGTTTAGATCATGGATAGAATTTGTTTATTAGCACTTTTCCATCTTTAGGAGTTTTGATAGGAATCCTTCAACAGAAGGAGAGATACAAAAGAGAATTGGCAAAAGTATTGCTCCGTATCCTCCCAAAACACAAACAAAGGGATACACTTTCCTTTTCACAGGGCATATCCTCTCGCGAAACTACAATCCTTCCTACCTCGAACTACACCCCACAACAGAATACAAAGGTTTTCCACAAGGAAATCTCAGCCCCCCACCGCAACATTGTCAAATAGCTAATATAGCTATCAAACAGCTAAAGGCTATATTAATTTCTACGTTTCTTTGGATAATATACTCTCCACTCCCTTTCTTTATTCTCTTTTCTGTCATTATCTCTCCTAGCTGAAAGAACCTTGTCTCCAAGGTTAAGTCCAGAAATTGATTGCACATTGTGGAGACATCTTCTCATTTAGTTGTGTCCCGATCTACCATTGAACCAAAACCTGTTGTATTGGTTCATCCAAATGCTGAACTCTTCTATAATTGGAATTGGAAATTTATCTGGGATAGTGGCCTTAATCAAGGCACAATAATCAACAGAATTCTCCAGCTTCCATCTTTTTTCTTGACTACAATTACAGGACTGGAATAAGGGTTGTTAGTAGGCCTAATGATTCCTGAGTTCAGCTTCTCCCCAACTTGTTTTTCAATTTCAGTTTTCAACAAATGTGGGTACCAATATGGTTTCACATTGATAGGGTCTGTCCGGTCTTGATGGGGATCATCTGATCAACTTCCATATAGCGTGGCAACTCTTTAGATTCATTGAAAACTCCCCTACAATCCTTTAAAACCTGTCTCAAAGCCTTCCACTATGTCTCAGTCAAGTGATTATTTTTTTCCCTTGCTATATGGTGAACTGGTTTTTGCATTCCCCAAAACATGGAAACAACTTCTATGCCTGTTTCTTTTCTCAAAGCTCGTGGAGACACCAAATTCTTAGCTTAGGATGGATCCCCTCTTATCTGTACATCCCTACCTTGTACGTAGAAAATCATAGACAAGGTCTTCCAATTCACCCTCACGTCTCCCAAAGTCACCAGCCAACCTACCCTTAAAATCTTCCACCCATCCTAATTTGAAAAGAAAAAATGTCTCCTTAACCATATATTCTCCTATATCTGCATCCCATCATTCCTACAACACCCTTGGGTCTGTTTTTGGTGTTCATGCCTCAACCGAACACTGTAAGGATGGGTAGTTTCCACTTGTAAACTCTGCAACGGCACTAGATCAGCAGAAATAAAGTTGTGACTAGCCTCACTGTTAACCAAACCAAAACAAACCTTTTGTTCACTTTTCCTTGTAAGTTCATAGTTTGATTTGGCGTCATTCGTCCAATAGAGAAAATGGATAGATCCATGTGCTGACATTCTCTATCAAACTCTTCCGGCTGCCTTTCCTCAATGACTTCTTCAACCTCATTTGGCCTGCAACCCACCCACTAATTCCCCGGGGTCTTCATCTTCAGCCAAGATAATGACCCTTAAGTTCTTCTCAGGGAAACAATGTCCAGGATTTTAAGCACCCCTATAGTGAAAACACCTTCCCCGTCTCTCCTCCTAATATACTCTGGATATGGCAGGTTTATACTACCACTCCTCCTCCTTGATACTGGAAACTGGAAGGGTTAGTTTGAAATGCAAATCCATTTGCTGGACGCGATTCTTGTACAGCATCTTCCACATCTCTAGGTATTTCCATGGCTCTAATCAAATCTTTGGGGTCATGAGTTCGAACCTGATTTCTAATACTTGTATGTAGTCCTGCTAAGCAATACCCCAGCAGTTGCTTTTCAGTAGTTTGAGGAGCCTGTGAAACCAACATCTCAAATTCTTGAATATTGTCTTTAACCCTTTCTTGTTGTCTTATCGCGGCCAATTTTCGAAGATGGTGCTGTGCTCTTGCAAATTCCTCCCAAGGAGGATTCTTGGTTTTCTAGCACCAAAACTTGAACTAGTGACTGACGTTCCCCTCCCTGCTAATCAGAGCCAAATGCAATCCCTCTGTCTGGGAAACGTTTTGAACCTCAAAAAACCTATCGACTCATGAAATCCATCCTAATGGATCAGTGCCCTCAAACATTGGCAGATCCACTCTTTACGTCCATGTTCTCATAGTATCCTGCTCATCTTCATAATTTCTATTTCCATGCATCGGATCGTTCCACCCGAGTGTCTTCATCATTAATCGACCCTTGTCTGAATATTTTTCACCTTTCTTAATGTCTTGAAGGAGTTCTTCCGGAAGATTGTCTTTAACAATGGACACATCTGTCTTCATTTCTGTGATCACCTTTTCTTGCTTACTAACCCATCTCTCCAAAGCACTCAATCTGTTTTCCACGACTCTCCCTTCTTTGGATCCGGCAGGTAAAACCTATATTTGATAGGAATCCTTCAACAGAAGGAGAGATACAAAAGAGAATTGGCAAAAACAGATCTCTAAAAGAAGTATTATTCCTCTGGAACCTCCCAAAACACATACAAACAAAGGGAGTACACTGTCCTTTTACAGGGCATACCCTCTCACAGAACTACAATCCTTCCTACCTCGAACATGCCCCACAACAGAATATAAAGGTTTTCCACATGGAAACCTCAGCCCCCTAATCGCAACAGCTGCCAAAGAGCTAATACAGCTGTCAAACAACTAAAGGCTATATTAGTTTCTACGTTTCTTCCGATAATATACTCTCCACTCCCTCTCTTTATTCTCTTTTCTATCAAGTTTAGTTGCCATTTATTAGGAAGTCTGGGAAAGTGGACTTTAAATCAACCTCTAAAAATCCACTTATATCTTGTAATTTGGTTATATTTCATGTTGATCTCTAACATAGACTCCTTATCCCAATAAGTTCAACAAATCTTGTTAATATAGACTCTGGTACCATCCTAAAACTGATGTAAGGTAAAGTTTGCACTCATTTGTATATTAAAACCTGTTTATATCTCTACTTGATGGGAGATTCTAACAGAAATTTTTGTATTAACTGAAAGATATTTTCTTATTTATTTGATCATATTAACAATTCAACACTAACCTTTGCCTTGACCGAATCTCTTAGATTTTGACCAGCTTGATTCTTTCCCGAGTCTGTATTTTAAGTTCTTTGCCTTCTACTTCTGTTAGAGTTTGTTCGGAAGTCTAACATCATCTGCCTTTATTCTTGTATTGCTGCTTGAATATTTGTTGGTTAACTATTAATGTCAATTTGTTTTAAGATGAGATATAACATCTTTGGACTTTTGCTTGTACCATCAGTGCTAAGTCTTCCTTGAGCCCGATAATTGACACTTGGAAGTGCAAAAGAAATGTTTGTTTTATGATAAAGTGGACTTACTGTGGACCCTGGCTACTGTAGATAGTAATTTGGAATTTTTATCTGTCCAAACTTCTGGGTGGATTTTGCTAAACACGTGCTTTTCTGTCAAATTTTCTTTCAGGATTAGACGAAAAGTCGAGCCTGAACCACTCTTTGTAAGCTAACATTCTGTCAAGTTCTCCTGCAGTCTAGTGTTTAATTTGCAAGCATAAAGCGTTGTAATAATGTCGAACTCCTTCGGCTTGTCACTGAACACTACATAAAACCTCTTTCTTTGGCTTTGGGAATTGAATAATAAAATATTTATACGACTAACAAATATATTAGTAAAAATAAATAATTTTTTCCCGATAATGTTTTTTAATTATTTAAGTATTTCTTTTATTTTATATTATATACACTGGTTGTAAATTTTCTTACGTAGACATCCAGTAGGAATTTATATTATAGCCATTAGTGAAAATTCAGGCGTGAGAATTGTATGTCTACATTTTTTATAATAATAAATGCAATTAAAAATTAGATATAACTATCATTACACCAGAAAAAGTATCAAAAAAAAATATAAAGAATAAATTTATAATAAAATATGTAAAGTAGTTATGAAAATTATCTATTTTTTACTAGTTATTGTAATTATACAATGGAACAATTATAATATTCAATCCTTATTGTTAACTGTTATAAATATATACTTCTGAATAGACATCATCAACTACTTAATTTTTACCATTTGAAAATTTTTATTGTGATAAATACGCATAAATTAAATTACTTTGTTTTCTTGTTTATTTTCTGATATTTCACTTACCATTTTATTTTTTCTATTTTTGATATGAATGAGAAACAAATAAATATAGTCTTTGAAAATTTAAAGTGATAAACAAATAATGTTTTTTTAAATGTAATAAAAGGAAAAGAAGGTACGGGTATCCTTAAAGTATTGGTTAAAATATTAAATAGCAAAATCCTTTAACAACTTCGATAGTTAAAATATTTAGAGATCATGGTTTTGATTGTTTACTTTGGACCCAATTTGGCTTTAGTAATGTATTTTCAAATCGATAATTTGATTCTTAAACTTAAAATTAAAACGGGCTCTACATACTACATTCTTAAACTTGAAAGTTACTCATAAGCAGCCATCCTTCAATTTTTTTTTTTCAAGAGATTCCCTCTAAGAAGCATGGAACTTGTTTCCATTTTTAAAATAATTACATTCTGAAACTATAATAGCAATTGGATACAAATATAATATACAAACATCTTGTTGGTAAAGAATAATGTGGTAAAGATTTATAAAACGTTGTAATAAACGAAGAGACGAATTACAAGTATATAGAACTGTAAAACTCAATACAAAATAATAAAAAATTCAATTAGACAGAAACCCAAAAAGTGAAACTTAGTAGTTCTTCTTCCAAATTTTTATAAGATAACCAGTTAGATTTGTAACATTTTAGAAGGTAAAATGATGATTTCAGTTTTTATAATTTTTTTCACCATGTTTTTAATTAAATCAGTTTTTAAATAATTTCTGTAAAGTGATAACGTAAAAAACATTTTTTCATCAATTATACTGAAATCTAATCTAAAACATTGATACTATATAGTTTTGGTAACCGAGTTAACTTTTAAAATTATAATTTTACAACTGCATATTTAAGTAAATTAACTGTTAAACTTTTGCTAACTTTCATAAAAGGGTATAAAAAAAAAGGGTGATGTTAGTTTAACACTAGTATTCGTCATTCACACCCATTTAACACTAAAAACTATTATTATTTTATTAATATATAATATTTTATTAATATAAATTAGTGTCATAAGAATGTTTTTTGGAACAGTAGTCTCAAACTACTATTTCCCTAAAAAAAAATCCTTTTTAGTAGTGATAGTTGCTCCTAGATTAGTGATTATTGGAAGCTGAATATAAAAAATGTCACAAAGTTTGTCTAAATGGAAAAGATACCTCTGAAGAAATAACCAAGATGATGCTATTCTAGTTCCTAAATAAATAAATTACCATTGCATTCAGTTTGTTACAAATTACAGTATATTCAAAAGTTGGGGTTTGTATATAATCACCTTCTTCTCAAACCACCATGTCAGCTTCTTTGGGAGTTGATGGGATTCCCACATCCAGGCGCATGGTGGATTTATATTGTTCTGGTAAGGCAGCACCAGCCTGAATGCACATTTCAACTACAGCAGGTGCCTGCCCATAAAAGTTCCTAAGCTCTCGATCCAGTGGCACGTTTACATCAGGAACATGCCACACAAATCTAGGTGGAATCAGATCATCCAGAACTGCAGACTGCCAACCATGCTGCCCATTACGTTGTTGGTGTTTATGGGCTCCACAGTTTTGAGCTTTGTGACCCCGGGCACCCACATGAACTTCTGGGCAATATCCACATACCCTTACATTGTACATCCTCATTAGTCTCTTTGCACCCTTTCTCATCCCTTCCCATGCTTCAAGTGTTTCCTCGGCAAGAGGGACTAGTTCATTGTCCAATGGAGCAACTGTTTCTGCATCAGGTATTTCAGCTAGTAATGGTTTTAAAGGGCCCTCAGGGACCTCATCTGGTAGATCACTTTCATCAGCATCGATGAATTCCTTCCTCCCAACACGGATTATAGGCTTTCTTCTCCTTTTTGTGGGAAAGTCTGGAATTTCAACACCAGCTTGAATGCAGAGCTCAACCACTGCTGGAATTCGAGGGATTTGGAATCTCTCTTCATGAGTGATCCGCTTTCCAAGGCGATCAAAGAGGTGATAGGCTTCAATTGGTGTTAATATGTCTTCAACGTATGCATTTGTCCATTCGTGGAGTCCCTTGCGGATGTTGGCCTGTGCACCTTTGCACGACTTGAATGGATGTCCAACAGGTCCTACATGGATTTCGCTGCACCACCTGCATAGTATTCATTTATTAAGATACTTCAGAATATTTTATCACTTTTTTCTTTCTTTCTCTTTTTCAGTAGAAGACATTGAATTGCATTTATTTGCAAGGGACAATCGATTGTCCACTGCGACTCATTAAAAAAAAACATAGAGCACCTTTTTTCCTTATTAATTATTAATCAAACTAATAATTAACTATTTTATAAAGTTAATTAAACAAGAGTAGCAATATAGCCATTTGAATAGCGACAGACACTGTGTTTGTAAAATCAATATACCAGGGGAGGGAGGGGGAGGTGGTAAATGAGTATGAGATGGATATAATTCTTCTGCACGTGCATTAAAATATGCTAGTAAATAAAAATCACTCAGATTAGGTTACCATGTTCCACAAGACTAGCCTGGTAACCAAAAATGATATGTTGGGAAGGTAGCTACGATTGCTGCTAAAATGTTTTTCTATGTGCCCAGTTGAAAACGCACATCAATGGAATCTTTGGGCTCAAAATATAAAAGAAAGAATAATACTAAATCCTTTTACAAGACCTTACAACAAATCCTTCTACTTGCAAAATGAAAAAAGGATTGAGTGCCTTTTATAATTTCAGGATATTGAATGCATTAACATTTTCATTTAATACTTACTATACAAAGTAATAGAACGATATATCGTTACTCTAAAACAAAATTCAAACTTAATCTTTGCCAATATTAATACAGCTTTTCAAATGACCTATATAGTGACTATGCTTCAACCCCAATGAACCCCCTCAATCTTGAAGTTCCTGCAAGCATGCTTACCATGAAAATGTCCATGCAGTGGACAAGATTAGTAAGGACTAAAATGACAGCAAGTGGAACTAGTAGTCTTCCTATGAATCATACCATCCAAGGGGTATAAGATTCACAAAGGTCTAAGTATGCAAACTTTGCTTTCTTGAAGAAGCAGAATAAGAAACTATCAATCACCCACCATGATAAAAAATTATAGGAGTTATATCTGATTCAGGTTCTAGATACACCACAGTTAAAAGCAGTAATGTAAAGCAACATAATAGGTTTATAATGATATATGCATCATTTTAAACAAAGTGTCAATGCTGGAATATCTTCTGAGGCCAGAAACAACACTGATCTCTGTATTAGCGCATTCACTCAATCAGAACAAAAACATGAAACATTTATTTGTTAACCAGCACTAAAATTAGCTCCACATTAACCAAAAGTATACTAGAGAATATGAAGACATATAATTACCCACAAGCATGCACAGGAACTACTTTGAGCAGCTTCTTCAGATTGTTAATCAAAGTGATCCTAGCATTATACACATTATATGCAGTCGGTATAAGGTTCTTCACTAGCAACCCATTCTTGGGTGCCGACATAGGTTTTCTAGGCTCATCTTTCATCTTCTTCATCCTCTCCCTAGCTGCTCGTCGTAGTTCTAAAATGGGAACTGGAAAAGGTTTCTTCTCTCTTCTCGAATACTGTAGCGGAAAATCAGCATTTTGCGGCACTTCATTCCTGACAGTAAGCACATATTGACAAAACCTCTCTGGTCGAATTCTAATCATCGCAGGAACTCTAATCTTACTGCTACCATACTGGTAAAGAAAGTCAGAATGAAATAACAATCATGACATAACAACACTAAGAGTGAGTGCGCATAGGAAATTGAACGGTTAAAACTTAAAGCCAGGGTACAAAATAAGAACTATTTCACGAAATTCAGATACCTCATGCCAGAATTTGATCCATAAATTAAAAATTTCCCAAAGGTAGTTAATGGTTCTCTTGTTATAGAGACAATACCAATTCAACGGAGAATAAGAGAAATAAATAAAGCTTCAGATAACATATACCTGGAGAGAATGGAGTGAACTAAGGGAAGATAAAGGGTTAGGCTTGAGCAAATGAGAATCTCTTGGAGCTGCAAAAGTTATTCCCTTGGCATTAGAAACCGACGTAGTCATATTCATAGTGATTCCTGAAACCATTGAAAATGATTACTCTCTCAAAAAAGAAGTTACATTTGAGGTGCATACAGGGCAGAGACAATAACTCACTGGAATTGGTGAGAAGCATATCCCACAAGGGAAAGGATGAAGAAGCTTCACTTCAGCAATTTCACAAACACCCAGTGAACACTACAAAGCCAAACGATTGTCTCACCCTTGGACCCAATTTCAAGCACCTAAACAAAAACCGCAGGGAATAGCTTCTTATCCTCAACAAGAGACTGAAACAGCTAATAGCTTCTTATGTTCAATTTGCAAGCATAAAGCTTTGTAATAATGTAAAAGTCCTTTGGGTTGTCACTGAACACTGCATAAAATCTCTTTCTTTGGCTTTGGGATATGAATAATACAGAATTCATACCAATAGTATTAACAAATATATCAGTAAAAATAAATAACTTTTCCCTATAATAGTTTTTAATAATTTAATTATTTCTTTTATTTTAAATTATATACCCTGAGTGTAAATTTTCTTGTGTAGACATCCAATTGGAATTCATCTTATAGCCATTAGTGGAAATTTAGGCTGTGAGAATTGTATGTCTACCTTTTTTATAATAATCATAAATAAATTAATACACTTAAAAAGTTTGATATAACTATCATCACACAAAAAAAAAAAAAAAAAAAAAAAAAAAAATCAAAACAAAATATAAGGAATAAATTTATAATAAAAATATAAAATAGTTATGAAAATTATCTATTTTTCATTAATTATTGTAATTATACAATAAAACAGTTATAAAATTAAATCCTTATTGTTGACTGTTATAAATATATGCCTGTGAATAGATATCATAACTACTTAATTTTTACTATATGAAAATTTTTAATTGTAATAAATACGTCTAAATTAAATTAATTTGTTTTCTTGTTTATTTTTTGATATTTTACTCTTTATTTTATTTTTTCTATTTTTTTATAAGGGTATAATTGATAAAACAAATAAATATAATCTTTGAAAATTTAAAATGATAAACAAATAATGTTTTTTAAATGTAATAAAAAGAAAAGAAGGTATGAGTATCCTTAAAGTGTTGGTTAAAATAAAATTAAAATATTAAATAGCAAAATCCCTTAATAACTTTGATTGTTAAAATATTTAGAGATTGTGGTTTTGATGGTTTATTGTGGACCAAATTTGGCTTTAGAAATCTACTGTCAAATCGATAAATTTGATTCTTAAAACTTAAAATTAAAACGGACTCTACATTCTGCACCCCATAAATTTAAAATGTACCGCAATAGCATATGAAAATATCAAATTACCCCCCTTTACATTTATATTAAACCTATCTTTTATTCTTCCCACCTCTTCTTTTTCTATCTCCGTTGTACCCTTTTCATTGTTCTTTTTCCTTTTGTAAGTGCCAGAGTCCTGTTAGAACTATATCGACCATCTGCCGATAATTATGTTGCATCGTTACGTCAGTTGAAGATGTAAGTGGTAATATGGTTTTTTTTATTCTTCGTTACTTTTGTGTTAATTTCTCATATCTAAAAGTATATTATGGAATACAAATTTAGAATGCATGTATATATTTTAAATTATGTATTTCAGGATATATTTTCAGATTCAAAAATATATTTTAAAATGCATAACTTATAATATATAAATATGTTAGAATGTGTTTTTAATCTATAAATTTATTTTGGATTATATAATTTGAAATGTATTTATTATTTAAAAATAGTGGTCATTGTTTGTTATTATTAGTTGTAGAGATATGGTTAGGAGTCGTCATTGGTATTAATATTGATGTTGATGTATTGCCACTAGTTATTATAGAATAGGATGAATAAGTAGGATTTGTTAGGAGACATGAGTCATTGAGTTAGGACTGACTTCTAGATTGTAGTAGGTTGAGGATTGAAGGGGAATTGAAGTTGATCTCTAATAAATGCAAATTATAAGTTTAGAATCTTTCATTTTCAAATTGAAGTCCTACTACATATTATCTGATTGTTGTTACTATGCAACATTAGTTATATGATCACTGATAATATCTGGTTATTACCACTATATATCATTAGTTATATGATCACTGATAAAAGTCTCATATCAGCCTTTGTTGGAATGTATGAACACTTTTCAAGGATGGGAATGGGAATATCTAATATCCCACGTATAAGGAGCTCCTCTCTCGGACGTCTTATTATCTCACTAGATAGATGTCATACATGTACAGTTGACCGTGTGTGTGTGCAGATTGATGGTTTTACTCATGTTAGGGTGCTCTGGAGTCCTTATGATGACTATCATCATCGGTCGTTAGAGGTGATAGACATGTTCTTGGGATATATCTAGCTAGGGACATGCTCATAATGTTATTTGTTGGAGCGTGTACTATGACAATTTGGTATGAGTAAACAATTCCTTTACCTCCCTTACCAATTGAAAGGGGTGTAGTTATTGTGATTGATTAAAAATAGTTGCACTTTGTCGATCATCTTATTACTAGTGTGACAGTAGCTTCACATCCCTCAACATGTACACTTGGATATATCACTAGTTCAGATAATGTCATTCCCCTACATACTTTCTTGAGCATACAAATCATTTGTACTAATGTGTCGTCCTCTACATAGTTTGGATGATAGCTACGCAATCATCATCTAATAAGAATATTCTAGACCTGTTTCCATTATTATTTTACTATGATTTTCTTTTAATATTTGAAATGTGTAATGTAATTTCAATAAATGTATAATATATTTAATTATGTAAATATGTTCTAATTACACTATGAGTCTCACTCCTTTTTTATAAAAGGATCTCTAATATTCTTTTTGGACCATAATACTTTGACACCCTTACATGTCATTACATCCATTTGACAATGTTACATGACAAAAAGAAATAATTTTTTATTCACACTTATGCGTGTTATGTTTATATATGCCTTTTGTTTTTCACTTGGGTTTCAAAAGTACTTATCAGTAAATCACATATCAAAACAAGGGAAACCACTTGAATGCTCTTTTTTTCATAACATTATAACTGTATTTTTTCAAGATGAGAGAAAACATGAACACACGAAGTTTTTATTCTTCATATATGTTAGATGAGTTCAAAAGTACTTATCAACAAACCACATATTAAAGCAGAGGAAACCACCTGGACTATATTTTTTCAAAATGAGAATAACGTGAACGCATGAGGTTTCTACTTTTTATATTTGTAACATGAGTTCAAAAGTCTTTCTTAACAAACCACATACCGAAACAGAGGAAACTACCTGGACGTGCGTGCCATACATTTTAAAAGAATTTCATAATTTCCTAGAAGTACTTTCACTTTGACAAATTTAAAAGTACTTATACGCAAATCACATATCAAAACATAGGAAACCACTTGAAGGTGATACATTTCATTTCAAAAGAATTTCATACGTAGGTCCCATAATTGATTAAAATATTCTTTTTTTTGCCATGTTACGAAGTCACATGGAGATACTTTTAAAAACAATGTCAAAATATTATTTTTCATTCTTTCTATATGCAACTCACCTAATTTTAAGCAATTTAAATTATTTTTTTATATAATTACTATTAGTAGGTTGTTTTATAAATATTCTCGCCCTTTATTTTTTTTTTTTTTTTCTTCTATATTTTATTTTATAAAAATGCTTAAAATTTCATAAAAATATTATTGTATTAACATGTAACTCATATGAGGTCATATCTGATATCGCTATTAAGCAACCTTGATTTTCAAAATTTTCCTTAAGTGAGATTACTTATAGAAAGCATGGTTGGCTCCAGTTAATTTCCTTCTCTATATTGTAAAGGATAAATATTAAAAAAAAAAATTCAAGATATCTGAAATTTATAAAATTAAGTTAAGCACGTCTTATTATTATTATTATTATTATTATTATTATTTTTAAATAAGTGTGACATTGAAAAATATATAAAATTAAAATAAACAACTTATTTAATCAAATGATACATGTAACCAAGTAAATTTCATTATAATTTATCTAAGATCCTTCTTATGTTAGCAGTTTATCAAATTTTAAGCATTTATTTAGTTTTTTTTTTTGTTTTTTTTTTTTTTTT